>Ga0153956_1002588_pt1 | contig 12985 bp, 13 predicted proteins | sample TSFL040MetaG_FD_104704 | JGI IMG/M metagenome (GOLD analysis project Ga0153956, IMG submission 104704) | Attine ant fungus gardens microbial communities from Florida, USA - TSFL040 MetaG | ecosystem: Host-associated > Fungi > Mycelium > Unclassified | place: USA: Florida, Wekiwa Springs... | reverse complement strand
TCGCCGCCAAAGGCGCCAAATGCGTGACGTTCCCGGACCTGCCCGACAAGTTGGGGCTGCCGTCGGTCCACTCGGACCACTGGGATCCGCTGCTGTCTGCAATGGAGGAAACCGGTCTGGTGCTGGCGCAGCACTTCGGCTCGGGCGGCTTCCCGCCGCCCATTGCGCCCGATGCCCCGTTCGCCGTGTTCATCACACTGATGGGCACCATGTCGATGACCGCATTGACCGACTGGCTGTTCTCCCACACCCTCTACCGCCACCCGGACCTCAAGATCGGGTTGTCCGAAGGCGGAATCGGCTGGATCCCCTACATCCTTGAACGCGCGGATAGTGTCTGGCGTAAACATCGCTTCTACAACAACATCAATCAGGATCACCCGCCGTCGTACCTGTGGAAGAAGCACTTCCACGGATGCTTCATCGAAGATGACTTCGGCGTGGACATCCGCCACGCAGTTGGCATCGACCAGATCACCTGGGAGTGTGACTACCCGCATTCGGATTCGTTCTGGCCGCAGAGTCGGGACCGCGCCGCGCAGGCGCTCCAGAAGGTCCCCGACGACGAGGTGCACCGCATTGTCGAACTGAATGCCCGCCAGTTCTACAACTTCCCGCGGGCCGCATGACCCACGACGGCATCGAGCCGATCGTGCAACTGCCACAGGCCGACTGGACCGATCAGGATCTGCTCACCAAGGACGAGGCGCACGAACGCCTCGTCCATGAGATCGCGCGGACCCGAGCCCGGCTCGATGAAATCAAGGCGGATGGTGCAGCAGCGGAGGTCAGCCTGCTGGAACGCCGACTCAACGCGATGGAGTCGGTCGACACCGAATACAACGACTATCTCGGCGGCAAGTGATCGCGACCCGTCCGAGGCCAAGGAGCAAACGTGTCGGGTTCCCCTGACGTTCTGGAGGATATCGACTCGCTGCGTCTGCAGATCCGCGAGTTTCTCGACAACGCCCCCAAGCCGGCCGGTCTTCGGAACTACGGGCCTACGCCGACCGCTGCCGACGTGGAGGCGGGACGGCAGTGGCACCGCTATCTGGCCGATCACGGCTACACCTGTCTGCACTGGCCTGCCGAATTCGGCGGCGCCGCAACCTCTGTCGCGTATCAGGCAGCATTTGCCGAAGAATGTGCCCGCGCGGGTGTGCCGCGACAACTGAATATCACGGGGGCCGATCTGGTCGGTCCGGTACTGATCAAGTTCGGCACCAAAGAGCAGCAGAACCGCTATCTGGACGGTATCCGGCTCGGCGACGACGTCTGGACGCAGCTGTTTTCCGAACCGGGTGCCGGATCGGATCTGGCCGGCGTACGTACCCGGGCCGAACGAGTCGGGAATGGTTGGCGGATCGACGGCCAGAAAGTGTGGAGTTCGGCGGCGGCGTCGGCCGACTACGGCTTGTTGCTGGCCCGCACAGGTCCGGACAAGCACCGCGACCTATCGATGTTTGTTGTGCCCATGGGACTTGCGGGTGTCACGGTGCGCCCGCTGACTCAGATGGACGGCGAGAGCAAGTTCAACGAGGTCTTTCTGGACGGCGTCGAACTCGGCGCTGATGCGCTGATCGGTGAGGTCGGTCAGGGCTGGGCCGTGGCGATGGTGACGCTGGGGCGCGAGCGACTGACATTGGGCACCCAGGCGGTGGCCATGTTCCGGCTGCACGAACAGATGGTCACCGCCGCGCGTGATCACAATCTCCTCGACCCGGTGCTGTCACGGTCGCTGACCCGGTTGTGGGCCCGGATGTGGCTGCTGCGGTTCACCTGGCAGCGCGCCATCGACTCGGGTGACCTGACGTCGCCGGCATTCTCGGTGCTGAAGTTGATGACGTCGGAGACCGACCGCGACCTCGGCGACATGGCCACCGAGGTACTGGGCATGGACGCCTGCGTCGATCCAAGCGCCCCGGGCGCTGCTGCCGACTTGGTGCACCACATGCTCGTGGGACGAGCACAGACAATCCTCGGCGGTACCAGCGAGATTCAGCGCAACATCCTCGGCGAGCGGGTACTTGGGCTCCCCAAAGAAGCACGATGAACTCTGGATTGACCGAGGCCGCTCTGGCGGCGGCGCTACGTGAATTCCTGTGCCCTGGAATGACTCTGGCCCTCGGTGACGGTGTCGGTGCACTGCGGTGCCTCGACAACGGCACATCGGTCGGCGCCGCCGTCAGCGCAGCGGCGCGCGAGGTGGGTTCGGTACGGCTCGTGCTGGGCTGGCTGCCCGCACCGGTAGACGGTCTCGACACCGGCGCGTTTGCCGAAGTGATCGCCCTGATGCCGGGCTGGGGTGTGCGAGAGGTGCTGCACAGCCCGTCGGCGCGGTTTCTGCCGACCCGACTGGCCGCGATTCCCTCCCTGTTGACTGATGCGCTGCGCCCCGATGTCCTGCTCACCCGCCTGGTACGCCGCGCGGGCTCGCTGCAGTTCGGTACCGAAGTGTCCTGGCAAGACACGGTGATCGACAGTGCTGCCAAGATATTCGCGGTCATCGATACCAACACTCCGGCGGCCGGTGCTCTGCCCGTCCCGAACCCTTCGACAATCGAGGTACTCGGCACTGTTGACGGTGGCCTGATCGAATTGCCGGAGCGAAAGCCCGAGCCGATCCACGAGGCGCTGGCCGACCAAGTCCTGCGGTACGTTCCCGAGGGCGTCCGGTTGCAGTATGGGCCAGGACAACTCGGCACCGCCCTGCTACAACGGACACGAGTGCCATTGCACATCGACACCGGTCTACTCACCGACGCAGTCGTCGACCTCGACCGCCGCGGCCTGCTGGCCGGCACGCCGTCGGCCACCTATCTGCTCGGCAGCAAGGTCCTCTACGACTGGGCTGACGGTCGTCCGATCCTGCGTGGCATCAACCACACCCACGATCTGACCCGGCTGTCCCGCGGTACTCCGCTGATCGCGGTCAACACCGCCATCGAGATTGATCCTTACGGGCAGGTGAACGTGGAAGGACTGGGAAACAAGGTTTTTGGCGGCATCGGCGGGCACCCCGACTACTGCGCCGCCGCCCGGATCAGCTGTGGCGGACTATCGATCATCGCAGTCCCGTCCTCAACCAACGGTCGTTCGCCGTTGGTGCCGCAGCTCAGCCGGCCCGTGTCGACACCCGCGCATGACGTCGACGTGATCGTCACCGAATCCGGTCACGCCGACCTGCGCGGAGCCGACTGGTCTCAACGGCGAGACCTGATCACCGATTTATTCTCGACGTGAAGGAGTCAAAGTCGATGTCTGACAGTCCGTTGACCGGCAAGGTCATCCTGGTAACCGGAGGCGGGCGTGGCATCGGCCGGGCGCATTGCCTGGAGCTCGCCAGACGAGGTGCGGCCGTCGTGGTGAATGATCCGGGAGTCGGCCGGGACGGCTCCACCAGCGAGGGCTCCGGACCAGCGGCCGACGTCGTCGCCGAAATCGAGGCGACCGGCGGAAAGGCCGTCGCACATACCGGTTCGGTATCGGCATGGGATGACGTCGCCGACATGATCGCCACCGCAGTCGACGTGTTCGGCACCCTGACCGGCGTGGTGAACAATGCGGGCATCCTGCGAGATTCGATGATTGCCGTCGCCAGCGAGGCTGACTGGGACGCCGTCATCGCCGTCCATCTCAAGGGCACCTTTGCCGTCACCAGGCATGCCTGCGAGTACTGGCGCACAGAGTCCAAGGCGGGCAACGTGATTGACGCACACATCGTCAACACGGTGTCCGGTGCGGGCCTGTGGGGCAACGTCGGACAAAGCGCGTACGGTGCCGCCAAGGCTGCGATCGCCAATCTCACGGTCGTGACCGCGATGGAGGCACAGCGGTACGGCGTTGCGGTGAACGCGATTTCACCGCTGGCCGCTTCCCGGATGACGGCCGACGTGTTCAGCGACCGGGCGGACGATCCCGCACTCGATCCTGCCCGCAGTTCTGCTGTGGTGGCCTGGCTACAGTCCGCTCAGTCGTCCTGGCTGACTGGACAGATCCTGCGCATCGATGGCGGCAAGCTCACCCGCATCGAAGGTTTCACCGAGGCACCCGGGGCGTACTACGCCAAAGACGGTGCTGCCCTGTCATTCGCCGAGATCGGCCAGGCGGTCAGCTGGCTGTACCGCACATCGCCGCGGGGGCTGGCCGGCCCACTCCCGATGCGGTAGGGAGCCTCATACGGTGACCACGACGCCCTGCGTGAGTGCCACGATGATGCCGAGGATCACCAGGTAGGCAAGACAGCCGACCACGAGCTTGGCGGTCTCGATCCACAGGGCAATGTTGCTCTGTGGCGGTAGGAAGAACTCGGCCGGCATGTCTTTCATGCTGGCGCCCTTGCGGTTTACGGAATTCATGTCGTTGCCTCTGGTCACGGAATGTAAGGACTGCCGGAGCCGGTCGCCAAACGCATGACGAGCAACGGCAAGACCAGGAACACGAAGAAGGTCACCTGGAAGCCGATGAACCATGCACCCAGACGCATCAACTCGAATCGCCAGCGCGCAATGGTGACGTCATAGTTGAGGAAGCTGTCGAATTCCTGCTGTTTGGTGGTCGCTGCCGGCGCCGCCGCGAGTGCGACGCCACCCTGAAGTCCGACGCTCCGGATTGCCGGTGTCGTCTTGGGTCTGGTGAACCGATCAAGGCGACAGAACCGCTCCAGATGGTTGAGGCCGCGTATCGGCGGTTTACCTGCCCAGTAGGCGATCAGATTCGGCCAGGTACACATGATGCCGATGGTCCAGAGCAACGTGATCCGGCCCCCGCTGCTCCATTCCAGGACGGGGCCGATGCCGGGATCGTAGGTCCACCAGCCCATGGCGGTGGCGGTGCCTTCGACGACGAAGTCCCACGCATAGTTGACCGGGACCGCCAGCACCAACATCGATTTCAGCATGCTCCAGCCGAATTTCGACGACACCCACTGACTGAGCCACAATACCAACAGGGCGTGCACACCCCAGTACACGGCGTAGGCGAACGGCATGAACAACGGGTCGTTGGGAGTCTTAAGCGGCAGCCACTCCAGCAGGTGATGCACGGTGAATGCCGGGCTGTAGAAGAGCTGTTGGCCCCAGTCACCGATAGTCTCCATCCAATACACGGCGATGCTGTTGAAGAGGAACAGAAAGCCCCAGGTAAATCGCCGCCGGCGGACGACATCGGCGATGGCCAGCACGATGAAGAAGCTGCCTGCGATCGGAATCACCCAGTTGAACACCCAGACCCCACTTGGGTCCAAGGTGGAAGGGGGAACCAAGTTGTTCGAGGCCAAATCCACAGTGCGCCTCCTGCTTTAATATATGGTGAACCTAGCTTCACTATTCTGAACGAGAATGTCAACCATGGAGCGGCCACTTCAGAAAAGGGGACAAGCCTGAACGCGAAATCAGACCGGCCCGCGCGGCGAACAGAGCGTGAGCTGGTGCAGTTTCAGACGAGTTCGTTGCAGCGCCATGCCATCGAATTCGGTGAATGGATGATGCGCGCCAGCTTGGAGCGTGCCCACGCACTCGGCCATACCGGGCTGCGCCCTGCCCACGCCCGGCTGATGGTCTCCCTCGGCTGGAAGGGTAGCCGGATCTCCGATATCGCCCGTGCCCAAGATGTTTCAAAGAACGCAGTCGGTCAACTCGTCGACGAACTCGTGGCATTGAGGTACGTGGAGCGCGTGGCAGACCCGCTTGATCGACGTGCCAAGATCGTGCGGTACACCCCACAGGGGGTCGAGATGATGGCCGACGCCGCTGCAATCGGCGAACAACTCGACGCCGAGATCGAGGACATCATCGGTGCTCACCGACTCGCGCACATGCGATCCGCGCTGGCCGCCATCTGCCGGCATCTCGAGCTCGGACCGCTGGACAGTGATTGACCGACGGTCAGGCAAACGGCGATGACGAACCGGTGCCGTTGCGGGGGGCCAATATTCGCATGGCCCGCCTGATCACCGGCTCGTCGACCATCTGCCCGTCGACGACCGTGACGCCTCCTTCAGACGCACCGACCACCCGCCGAGCCCACGTCACCTCCTCAGCCGACGGGCTGAATCCGATGTTCACGATGCCGACTTGCCGTGGGTGGATACAAAGCTTGCCGCCGAAGCCGAGTCGCATGGCCCGCGCGGCATCGGCTTCCACCCGGCGGTCGTCGTCGACAACAGTTGTCACCCCGTCCAGCGGGGCCGGTTTACCCGAGGCTGCGGCGGCCAGCACCAGCGCGCTGCGCGCGTAGGCCAGCGCCGCATCGTCCTCGGGGTTGATCCCGAGATCAGCGGCAAGGTCCACACTACCGAAGGCAGTGCGGACGACACCCGGGAATGCGGAGATCTCGGCGGCGGCCAAGACTCCGGCGGCGGTCTCGATCAGGGCGATCAGCTCGGTGGCGGCGGGCAGTCGAGCGGCAACCTCGGCGAGCTGGGCGGCACTGCACACCTTGGGCACCATCACCGGGCAACGTTGCCGCGCAACCATTGCGACGTCCTGATCGTGCCATTCGGTGTCGGTTCCGTTGATGCGAACAACGCCAGTTCCGCCTGCGCCCAGCCAGTCACCAACGGCAGCGCGCGCCGAATCTTTCGCCGCCGGGGCGACCGCGTCCTCGAGATCCAGCACGATGGCGCCAGCTCCGCTGCGGGCGGCCTTGTCGAAAAGGCTGCGTCGGTCGCCGGGGACGAACAGCACACTGCGCGCATCGGCAAGGGCCGACAGCAGCGACGAGGCCTGCCCGACAACACCTTCTGTTCCCACGTGCGTTGACTCCGTAATAGGTGATTGACTTCGAAGGTCACAAATATCTATGCGACGAGGGCAACGAACCGCCAATCCAGAACGGCCCTGCTGCCCTGCCCGTCATCCGCAGCAACGCGACATCGAAGATCAACCAGCGCGCTACCGTTGGTCCGTGGGTTCAGCCCCTCGACTGTGATGGTGGATCGCAATGTATTGCCCTCATACACGGGACCGAGGTGGTCGCAGCTGCGCCACGCCACCACGGTCACGACGTTTGGCAAGTCCCGCGTGACCTGAGACAAGGCGATGGCGATGGTGTGGCCACCGAACACCAGTCGCTGTCCCCCGCCGGCACGCGAATCGTGATGCACTGCCGCGATATTCAATGTCAGGCGGGCCAGTTCCGGCGCGTTTGTGACCACATCGCCACCGGCCACGCCCCAACTGTCCCCGACCCTCAGAGTCCGCGATGGTTCGGCGAGCTCCGCCAAATCCCACACCGCCGTGTAGGCGCCGATTGCCGACGCATCGATGTCGCGGCCGATCGCGGACATGTCGTCAGTGTGGCCGGTGACCAGATTCTCCTCGCGTAGTGGAATCATGGCGCATCGGTGAAAGTCCAGCACTGGGCGGTCGTGCTGGTCGACGCACACGATGTGCAAGCCCGCCAGACCCGTGGCGGCCCGGCCTCGCTTGACCGCGTTCTGGCGTAGCGCCACCACCTTCGTCGTCGTGCGCAGCGTGTCTCCGATAACAGGTGCACAGCTGAACGCGAGACCGCGATAGAAAAGGTTGGCTTTCACATTGCGGGTTGCCAGTGTGGACTGCCCGATCACGGTGTCCCACACATAGGCCGGATGGGCCACTGTGCCATGCCCGGTCACGCGATCACTCAGGGCCGAATCCAGCGGTAGCCGAAGACGGTCACCGACGATCGCCTGATGAACCGCGGCCCGCCCGTCGGTGAGAGTGACTGAAGGCGCGGTGTCGAACACCTCACCCAGCGACAATTCCTCGAAGAAGGGCCCGCTGTCCGCCGTCAAAGCTGAGTTCCTCCGTAACAGGCTGGAATGAAAGCCACCAGCGGCCTAGCGGTCAAAAAACCTGAGCGGTCGTTCGACGAATTCGAACACCACACCGTCGGGCGAGCGCAGAAACGCGATGTACAGTCCGTCGATCTTGGTCCCGGGCAGCGGGCACCACACCGGATCACCCATGCGCTCAACAGAATCGGGCACCGCGGCGAGCGCATCATACACGTTCTCCACGCGCAGCGCGCAGCGGTACAAGCCCTGGCGATTGCCGCCCCACGGCACCGGCTCCGGGATTGTGGCCGGATGCTGCACCACCGCCAGCGTGAACTGCTGCCCGTCCTCGGCCAGCGCGTAACGGGCCACCACACAATCGCTTTCGCCCGATCCGCCGGGAGCCAGTTGCGCATCCGCGACCGTCACCGCCTTCGGCGCCTGCACCTCCGCAAACCCGATGGCGGTCAGAAACTCACCGGTGGCCGTGGCGTCGATCGCTGCGATCCGGATCCCGTTGAACAGCGCGCCTTTCGACGTATCGGCACCGGGAGGCAGTTCGGTCAGCTCGATCACCACACCATCGGGGTCGAGCGCGAGCACCGACGTGCCGTCGCCGATCAATCCGTCCACCGGCTCACCCACCGTCAGCCCCGCACCGCGCAGCGCCGACGCTGCGCCGTCGAGATCACCCACACCCAGTTGCGCGGCGCGAATCCCAGGCCGTGCCGAGTCGGTACTCGGGTCACGACTCAACGCCGGCGTGTAGTACTCGATCGCCTCCATCGCACAGCCACCGCGCCCGCCGCGGGCGTCGTAGAGAAATGATGTGGCACAGAATGTTTCACCATCAAGGCCGAGGATTGTTCCATCGGTGGCGACCTTCGGGTCGGTGCGCATCCGTGTGCTCAGGCCGAGCACGTCGCCGTATACCCGCTCCGTGGCATCCAGTGACGCGCAGTTCAGGTTGACGTGCAGAAAGCGCCGCGCCAGGACGTCGGCCGGCACTACAGCACGACCGAGTTGATCTTGAAGTCGATGATCTCCTCCTCGCTGAAACCGAGTTCGGCGAGCAGGGCGTCGGTGTGTTCGCCATGTCCGGGTGCACCCGTAAGTGTCAACGGCGTTTCGTCGAACTGCACCGGGCTGGCCGCCAAGGCGAACTCGTTACCTTGGGTATCTGTGGCGCGCGGCAGATACCCGTTGGCAATCACCTGGGGGTCACTGTGCACCTCATGAGCGGTGTGCATGACATCCCAGACCCCGTCGAAACCCGCAAAAGCCTTCTCCCAGTGGGACAGATCTTCGGATTCGAAGCTGCGCCGCAACTCCGCAATGCACTCGACCCGGTTGCCAAACCGCACCGCTGCTGTCGCAAACCGCTCATCGGCGATCAGGTCGGGCCTACCGAGCCGGGTGCAGAAGTCGGACCAGAATCGGTCCGCCTGCAGCAGCACGAAGGCGATGAACCGGTTGTCGCGGGTCTTGTAGATAGAGGCCACCGGATTGGGCATCTGGTCCAGGTTGAACTTCGGGATGTCCTGACCGGTGACACCCGCGCCGACGATGTCGGGACCGAGTTGCCAGATCGCGGCGTTGAGCAGTGACACGTCAACCACCGACGGCTCACCGGTGCGCTCGCGCTTCAGCAGCGCCGCGGCGATACCACCCGCAATCGCCAGCCCGCCATAGGAATCCCCGAAGGCCGGCCGCTGGATCGGCGGGTACGAACCGTCACCCGCTGAATAGGCGTCGGCGATGCCACCGCGCGCCCAGTACGCCGCGAGGTCGAATCCGCCCTGCGAAGCCAGGTCGCCCTTGGTCCCGTAACCGTGACCCCGGGCATAGATGATCTTGGGGTTGCGCGCCCGAACCTGATCGACATCAATTCCCATGCGGTGCCGCGAATCCGGCAGCAGATTCGTGACGAACACGTCGGCGGTCTCGATCAGCTTCATCAACAACTCCAGCCCCTCCGGCGTCGAGGTGTCCAGCCCGATGCTGCGCTTGCCGCGGTTCGGCTGTTCGATGAAGTGGTTCACACCGCCGGCGCCCGTGACTATTCCGGAGCTGATCAAGCCTCGCTGGGGATCTCCGGTCTCTGGGTGTTCGACCTTGATGACGTCGGCTCCCCAGTCGGCGAGGACGGCGCCGGCGGCGGGTACGAACGTCCATGCCGCCAGTTCGACGACGCGAATTCCGTTGAGAATGTCAGTCATTGCTTCTCTCGCTTCAATTCAGGGGCTGATGGTCAGTGGGAACGGATCCCGAATTGGATGTCGTCGATACCCCGAAACGGCGTGAAATCGGGCTTGCCGTACCACGACGGGCGGGCCCGGTGGCCCGGCCGTGGCCGAGCCCAGTCGACCCAAGGGCCCCAATCGTCGCGGCTGAGCTTCTCCTCGAGGGTCTGCGGAAATGCATGCTCGGCCTCGGAATAGCGGCGAGCGAAATCCTTCATCTCGCCCATGATCCAAATGTCCTCTTCACGACTCCACTTTCCCCCGCCGGCGTAGTCAACGATCTGATACGACGGGAAGTCGATGGGCGGAGCACCAGGCTCGGGGTTATCGGCCCTGTTGAGGCACTCATACACCACCCGGTCGCCGTCGATGACGTACCACTTCAGGACGGTGTACACCATGGGCGAGGCTCCCATGGTGCCCTCGAGGTACGGCGCAATTTCATTTGGACCGACGAATGTTCCGTAGAAGTGATCGAAGTACGGGGCATCGTCGGTGAACAGGTTGGCCCACCCCACCCAGTCCTCCAGCACCGGGCCGGTGAGGTAATAGTGCCGAAACTCGCGTTCGACCTCTGCACGGTCTGCCATGGCTACGGCGCCCCTCCATCGGCATAGATAGTCTGGCCCGTCACGAATCCGCACCGATCCGACAGCAGGAACGCGATGAGCGCGCCGATCTCATCGGGCCGGCCGGGCCGGGACAGCGCCGCGTCGAACCCGAAGTCTTCGACCAGCGCCCGCTCCAGCGCCTCGTCGTACGGGTAACCCTTGTTCTCTGCGATATAGCCGCGAATGGCATGCAACGCATCGGTTTCCACCGCGCCGGGAGCAATGGAGTTGGCCCGGACACCGTCCTTGCCATAGGTACGGGCAATACCGCGGGTGAACGTCGCGACCGCGGCCTTGAGGCTGGCATACGGCAGCCTGGGCTCATGCGGTGCGCGTGACGAGTATGCGGACGTGGTGACGACCGCCCCTTTCGTCTCGACCAGGTGCGGGATTGCGGCCTGGACACTCCGTGTGGTCGCGAGCAGCACGTCGCGGAAGGCCGCGTCCCAGGCGTCGTCATCGGAATCGATCGGCATCATGCCCGCGGTACCCATCGTGATCGCGATGCCGTCCAGCTGCCCGAGCAGCTTCACCGCATCGGTCACGGCATCGACAGCCGCGCCCGGCTGGCTCACGTCGGCCGTCACTGCGTACGCCGCCGACGCGCCGGCTTCGGTGAGGGCGTCGACGGCCGCTTTGGCTCTCGTCTCGTCGCGGCCGATCACTGCAACCGCCGCGCCATCGGCCGCCAACACCGTCGCACCGGCCAGACCCATGCCTGCGGTACCTCCGACGAGGACGTATGCCTTGCCCCGGACCTTCAAATCCACCGGCGATCGCCTTTCAGTTTGTGAACACTACTGTCAGAACAGTAGTCCAGTAGAGACACGAAAAAAAGAGCAACAAGCGGCTTTTATTGTTTTTTCGCGCCGATCAATAGATGACATACCCGTCAGACTTCAGTCGAGCGGGTACCCGATGGTCTTGGTCTGCAGATGCTGCTCGAAGCCCTCGATGCCGTTCTGCCGGCCGATACCGCTCATCTTGTATCCGCCGAACGGTGCGTCGGCGCCGTAATACATGCCACTGTTGATCATCAGCGAGCCGGTTCGGATGCGACGGGCAACGGCCATGGCCCGCTCAGTAGAACCCATGATCCCGCCGGCCAGGCCATATTTCGAGTTGTTCGCCATGTCGACGGCGCCGTCGTCGCCGCCGTCGTACGGGGTGATCGACAGCACCGGACCGAATACCTCTTCTTGGAAGATGGTGTGGTCGGGAGCGACGTCCGCGACGACCGTCGGCGCCACGAAGAAGCCGCGATCCAGACCCGCGGGTACGCCACCGCCAACGGTGATGCGGCCGCCGTCGGCCTTCGCGATCTCGATGTAGCTCAACACCCGATCGCGCTGCTTCGCCGACACCAGTGGACCGCAAAAAGTGTTCGGGTCAGCCGGATCACCCACGGCAAGGGCGCCGAATGTCGCGGTCGCAACCTCGACCGCCTGGTCATAATGGCTGCGCGGCACCAACATTCGGGTCGCCAGCGCACAGCCCTGCCCGGAGTGCATCAGCGCGCCGATACAACCCGGGAGCGCCATGCTCATGTCGGCGTCGTCGAGTACGAGGTAGGCCGACTTGCCGCCGAGCTCGAGCATATTGCGCTTCATGGTGTCACCCGACAGCCGCTGGATCAGCTGGCCGACCGCCGTCGAACCAGTGAACGAGATCATGTCAACACGCGGATCGGTGACCAGACGCTGGGCGACGCCGTTATCTGATGCCGACACGATGTTGACGACCCCGGCCGGGATATCGGTCTTTTCCGCGATGATCCGACCCCAGCGCAGCGCGCTCCACGGGGTCTCGATCGCCGGCTTGAGCACCATTGTGTTACCCGTGGCCAAGATCTGGCCGATCTTGTTGCTGATGATCTCGAACGGAAAGTTCCACGGCGTGATGGCCCCGACCACACCCATGGGCTCCTTGACCACGACGCGGTTGTAAGGAACGCCCATCTTGGCGTCCTGGGCGAGCATCCGCTCCCACTGGAAGGTCGAGATCAGCTCGGCCGGATACCGGACGGCATCGGCCAGCGGCCACTCCAGCTGCGCGATGTACGTCATCCCCACCGTCGCGCCGACCTCAGCGATCAACTCGGCGCGGATGTCTTCTTTTTCCTCCTGCAGCGCATCGTGCAACTGCATCAGACAACGCCGGCGGAACTCTCGATTGGTCGACCAGTCTGTGGCGTCGAAGGCGCGGCGTGCCGCAGCGATCGCCTGGTCCATATCCTGCGCACCCGCGTCGGCGGCGACACCGAGCACTTCCTCGGTCGCGGGATTGAGGTTGACGGCGGTCTGACCAGTTGCCGCATCGCGCAGCTGACCATTGATCAGCAATCGCGCCTCGGGGTTGAAGTTGACGGTAGT
>Ga0153956_1002586_pt1 | contig 13000 bp, 11 predicted proteins | sample TSFL040MetaG_FD_104704 | JGI IMG/M metagenome (GOLD analysis project Ga0153956, IMG submission 104704) | Attine ant fungus gardens microbial communities from Florida, USA - TSFL040 MetaG | ecosystem: Host-associated > Fungi > Mycelium > Unclassified | place: USA: Florida, Wekiwa Springs... | reverse complement strand
TCTCCTCTTTCATCAGATCTATGTGGATTGCCAATCCCAACCATAGAAAACTGGCATCAAAGTATTGAGAGCCTTGCAACAGACTTGAAAAAAGAACTGCCGTTCCTTGAACGTCGTGAAGCATCGAGCATTTGAATCCGCGAACTTGGCATATCCGTGACGCGTCCGCTGTGCATAGCTGAATCAATTCATTTTGGCTATGGAGCAAGGATGACGCGATTGAACAAACGCTTTGCGGCGATCATCATTCGCCATTCACCAGCGAAGACTATCTAAGAATTTTCCGAGTCCAATTCGATAGGAGATGAGCAGCGACAGAAATGAATGAATTTGCTCATTATATCAAAATACTTTCTCTTGAGATCCCTGAGTTTGTGGGGTATCAATTTTTTTGCATTTTTGAAATGGGACGATACCTTCACTAATCCTTTCGAATTCTAGGGCGCCGGAAGTCGCTAGAGTTCTCTCACACAACTCAATTAGTAATAATCAGTTGCATGCTTAAGCGAATTTCACTGTTGACGGCTCTCAGCGCCCTAAGTTGCGCGGAAGCAACGGGTCCCGCTCGTCAAGCAATGACACCTCCGCAAGCTAGGCTAGCTTACTCGCCATCGAGCACGGGTGTTGTGGTGCCGGCCTCCTATGGGTTCGCCTATGGAGGTACAACATTTCAGTATCTTACCTTGGTTCACCTATCGTATAGCGGGAGCGGCGGCGCTACCGCGGTTGACCCCAATTCCGTTCCGCAGGGGCTTTCTTGGGGCCCGCAAGGGTATGAAGATCCGTACACGCATAATTGTTGGGCGGCCCCAACGTTCAACTCGACATATGGCGATCCGGCAGGACAGTCTTGTAGCACCACAGGCCTGAATACGTATGTATATGTTAAAGGCTCTATTTGGGGATCAACGGGTGGCCTTCCCGGTGGTCCGTGGAATCGCAGCGGGAACATAACAATTACAGTAGATCGCGTTGACGTTGCGATTGGGATGACTGTTAACAAGCCAGCCATATTGCCTACAGACAGTGCTACTTTTACAACAACGTTTTCACCTGATTCAGTTGTTAGTAGGCGTGTGCCTCGCGATGTCTACTATTGGTTCGCTCGAGATGATGATGGCTCTGAGACGCAAAACCCCTGTTCGAACACCCTGCATACATGTGTATATAAGCCAGATTCCTCTGGAGTCATGTGGTATGGCGGCGTAGTGAATGGGCAGTATGATCGCGTTGGAAGGCACGTGGATGTCGTGCCCTGCCTCAGAGCTGACTCGACGGATACGTTGACCGCAGTTTTGAATTCATCGAGCGTTCGGAAAGCTCTGAATAACATTTGGAGTGAGTCGAATCCAGGAGCCACTGACCCAGCTGATCGGAAAGAACAGGGAGCCGCGATTTATATCGATCCAGAAACAGGCCGAATATTTGCGGAGACTGACATTCGGGATACCAATACGCCGTGCCATAGCGATATTGTGATTTCTACAAACGCGAACAGAGTACTTCTTGCCACTGTTCATACGCATCCATATCACGTAGATGAAAGCGTACCCCCTAAGACATCCTCGAACGGTTGTCCAACGGGCAACAACAACGTCTACCGCCCTGATTCTCCGAGTAGTCCGCTAAGTGATACAGACTGGGATCAAACGGATACCAGTCCACCACATGCAGTGTATGCGATAGATTATGACCGTATGTTTAGGGGAGGCCCTGGAACACCCAAAGCTCAACGAGAAGAGAATTCTTCCCAACGTCCACGATCCACGAACAGTTGCGGCCTTTACTAGGATATATCATGCATACCTCAAAACCGTCGAGAATTCCTAAATACGGCATCGCTCTGGTAATGGCGTTTATGCTAGTAACAACTCCACGCATTATTATTGGTCAAGCATCCCGCTGCTTAGGCACGGATTCGACGTCGGCCATGATGATTGCTTGGGCCAAAAAAGCTGTCACCGGCACTGACACCGCACGCCGAACGGCATGGCATCTTCCGGTTGCTCCAGCGGACTCGGTAATGCAAGTCACGGACTCGGCAACATGCGCAAGTGTTGTGGGCGCCTATAACAACGATTTCCCTCTGGCGGATAGATCTCCTACCCTTCGTGCATATGTTATTAGGGTGGAAGGCGTCTATATCGTGATGTCTCCTGATACCCGCAATGGAGGAGAATGGGTGGTCTATAAGGTGATTAACGCCGCGTTGGCTGTGCTTGCCAGCTATATCGGATAGTTCTACTTTGTGTTAGCGGAAAGCCCTCCCAGATTTTTGGGGAGGGCTTTTTATTTGGAATGTGCCTCTGTAATGACCCAGTGAAAAGCTGCTCAGGTGTTATTCCCCTTTAAATTAGGAGAAACATCTGATGGGTACCCTGATGGACGAAGACATCAAACGGTGGACGGCCAAGCGCAAGAGTGCGCTGGTCGTGGAACTGATCCAAGGGAAGACGACGGTGGCCGAGGCCAGTCGCGCGTACGATCTCCCGCCCTCGGAGATTGAATCGTGGGTCGACGATGCGAAGCAGGGGATGGAGAATGCGTTACGCGCGAATCCCCTTGATGTGCGCGAGCAGTACGAGCGGAAGCTGAAGGATCTCCAAGAAGCCTATGGCGAAGCCATGTTGGAGTTACGTGCCCGAAAAAAATTGGAGTCCCTGCTGGGCGAGGACGGGAAATGATCGAGACGATCCGTCAGGGACTGCGCGCCGATGGCTATGCCGTCTCGATGAGTCAACTGTGTCGCTGGTTCGATGTGCCGCGACGCACCGCATACTATCGCGCGACCAAGGCGCCCCGTGTCGTGCAGGCCCGCTTCGCAGCGCCGATCAAGGCGATGATTGAAGCGGACCCATCATACGGCTACCGCACGGTCGCCCATCTCTTGGGATTCAACAAAAACACCGTCCAACGCATCTTTCAGCTCCAGGGCTGGCAGGTGAAGAAACGCCCGGTGGGATTTCGTCCGCGCGTCGAGGCCAAGCGCTCACGGGCGGAGCACCCGAATACCCGCTGGGCCACGGATCTCTGTCGCGTCTGGGCGGGACGCGATGGATCGGTCACGCTCGCGCTCGTAATCGATTGCCATACCCGTGAATTATTAGGCTGGCATCTCTCGCGGAGCGGGAAAGCGGCCACGGCAGGAAACGCCTTAGAACAAGCGCTGATCGCGCGCTTCGGAACGCTCGGACGCGTCCCCACCGCATTTTTACTTCGCTCGGACAATGGTTTGGTCTTCACCAGTCGGCACTACACCGCGCTGGTCCGCAGCTACGGCTTACAGCAGGAGTTTATCACGCCGTACACGCCCGAACAGAACGGCATCGTCGAGCGCGTGATTCGCACGCTGAAAGAGCAATGTGTGCATCGGCACCGCTTTGAAACCCTACAACATGCCAGTCGCGTGCTGGCCGATTGGATTCTGTTTTACAACACCCGTCGCCCGCATCAAGCGCTGGCGATGAAAACACCGGCTGAGGCGTTTACATTAGCTGCATAACCTGTGCAGAAACCGCTGGGTCATTACAGTTTATCCAAAGAGAATTAGCGAGTGGCAAACCAATACACTTCCCGGCGCAGAGTCGCTTATTAACATCTCAAAAAAAACCGGCTACTCTGTCGATTGGCTTCTTGGATTGAGCGACTCACCTAACTCTGACGGGAGTCAGGCTCACAGCAATCTCTACGAAGGAGTTAGCAGATACGTCCGCCAAGGAGTTGCCAAGCAACTCGGGGTCCGGGCGCAAGACCTTCGCGCATTTGGAGACGAAATTTTGAAGTTCGCGATAGAAACGGAAACCGCCCAAATTCGCAGGCGTTCAGAATGGAACTACATCGTTCAAGTTTTGACAAAAACGCTTCTAAAAGGCTATCGAGTACCGGACCAAAACAGCTTGAAAGACGAAGCAGCAGAAGCATTGCGAGTCGGTCAGCACGGCCAAGAAGTTATGACTATGTTCCGACAAGAAATGCTAGATAAGGAGCCTCGCTTTCCCTTGGTGACTTTTATCGCGAAACCTGAAACGAAGAAAAGAAAAAGACGCTAGCTACAAGAGCACATAGGCGCGCTTGTATTTGGCACTAAACACAAAACCGGACCTGACCCATACATTAACCGGCTTACCGTTTTTTGTTCCCGGTTGAAGATTCCACTTTCGAATTGCTTCGGCAGAGGAAGATACCACAGAACTATCAGCAGCCGATATAAGAGCCAGTGTCTCGGGGGCGATCTTTCCTGTGGAGTCTACAAGAAACTGAAAAACTACCTTACCGTCGACCTCGATTCCCTTCGGATATTTCGGGGCCGCCAAGTCTCGCAAAATATCTTTGTTCTTCGGCGACTGGTCAGCATCGACACCGGCAAGACCGACAGATGTTGCAGAGGGAATTTTTCCTTGCAAAGCTTCGAGATAGACAGCAAATGTCTTGATTGCAAACGCATTGAAGCGGATATCCTCCGGTCCAACTCTTCCCTCCACACTATGCGCGGTAGCAATAACCTTCAAATCGCGTAGAGGCAAAATTCCAATTAACGTCTCATAAAATATCGTCCCAACAAGGTTCACCTTCTGGATAGTTGGAATCTTGATCCGAATGGAATCGTTGACGAGTAGTGTCGCATCATGCGACTGCGTAAATCTCGGACTCGCATACGTCCCCTTCCAAACGATCAGAACATTATCGGGAGCCTGCGATGGAGGGCTTGCTCCGTCACTGAAATAGTCGAGCTGGAATACCACATTGGGACCGACCGTCACCGTGTCTGTATGGAGCGACGTCTTATTCTCAATCTTGTCGTATGAAATTCCAATAGGCGCGACCGGATCGACGATTGAGTGCTGAGCCTTCCCCGGAAGGCTTGAAAAGGCAACGAGGAGAACGCCTACGATCAATTTCTTGGACATGGAGTTTTTAAGATTCTTGGTGAACTAGATAAGGTTGCCGGGAATACCGGTTTAAAACTTTGACTTTGGAGAAAAGCGAACCCAAGCTGTCTCCAATAGAAGGTCATTCTATAGATTGTAGTGCTATTGGAGTAACTTCGCCACCCTTGGCCCATGACTTTGGCTGAGGCGTTTGGGGCGGCGGTAAGGCGGCTAAGGGCCCTTAAGGGGTTTTCACAGGAGGGATTCGCTCACCATGCTGGGATCAGCCGGACCTACATGAGTGAGGTCGAGCGCGGCACTACAAATGTTTCTCTCGAAACTCTGAATAGAGTAGCTATCGGGCTAGGTATTTCTATCGAAGAACTTGCAAGAGAGCTAGAAAAGGAGCTCGTCTCTCAGGAACGTCGCTAAGCACTAAGCATCTTAAGCGTAGAGTAGGACTGAACCTCCAAATTCGAATGAGCCAATAGCTGAATTGAATTCAGTTATTAAGATGGCAATAAGCGATAGAAGCGAATACGTCACTCATACTCCTAGCGTATCCGCAAATCCCGCTCAAGACATTTCGAGCGGTGCTTATTTACTCTCCGACTCATCTATCAGCGTATACATATACCCAATGCAGGATGGTACAGTAACGCTGAGACAGCTCCCTAAAATGAAGAGATAGACATGTCGATTCGAGAAAACGTTGTATTTCCGCCTTCCGTAGACGCAGCTCACTATGAGAAGGGATTCCCCCTATTAAGCGATCGGCCGATCCGACTTGCGAGTCAAGACCTACTAGACACAAAAAAGTTTATTTATCGTCTCGTTGGTCCCGCTTTAGAATGGCCAACTGACGAAAGCTTGGTAATCGGGATCTACGCACCCTGGGGTCGCGGAAAGACCTCTGCTTTGAATCTGCTTGAAGAAGCTTTTAGTGAGAAGTCCTCTCGGAGAGAGGCGCAAGTCATTCGATTTAATCCTTGGCTCTATAAAGACGAAAATTCCCTTCTCAGTTCATTCTTCATCACACTCAGAGAAGCAACCGCAGTAACACCATTTCTCACTAAAGAGAAAAGGAAGCAACTAATTACCGCTATCGACACAATTGGCGGATTTATAACCTCTACAGCAACAGCCTTTCCTAGTAGCGGCTGGCTTCCAGTAGCAGCGAATGCTGCGCTCGCTACAGCCAAAACTGCATTGACTCTAGGTGAGATGAGTTTCGATCGACAGAAAGCCAAGGCTGACCAAATACTTAGGAAACTAGAAAGAGACGGTAAACCCGCTCGATTCATCGTATTAATCGACGACTTGGATCGGGCAGAAGCGCCCGAAGTTATGGCAATGCTTAAGCTAGTTCGACTCATCGCCGACCTGCCAAATATCACCTATGTAATCGCGATGGATTACAGCCGCATGCAGGAAGTTCTTTCATCGACAACTCCTCCGACAGATCCGTCTTATCTCGAAAAAATAGTCCAAATTCCATTACACTTACCTCCCGTTTCTTCCGAAAGGACCAAGGAACTCGTTATCGATGGGATAGATAGCATCTTAAATAAGCAATCTTCAACGAGCGAGTCCATAGAATCCAAATTTGCGAATAGGCTAATTGATCCGAAAGAACTCATCCTGTGGAGAGTCAAAACCCTTCGCGATAGAGCTAGACTGTTAAACGTGGTACAATTTCTACTGTCAGATACCCATGTAGAAATAGATCCAGTAGATGCGGTACTAATTTCGTTCCTCCATGTTTTTTACGAGCCTATTTATGATCGGATTCGATCGAGTAGAGAGTTTCTAGTTGGTGTAACCCATCTCGCAACACCAGATTTACTTCAACAGAGACAAATCACACTGGCAGGACTGGTCAAGCTTCCGCCAGGCCATTCTGGGCGTCCGCAATTCGACTCCAACCCCGGGAATCCCTACAAAAACTTCTTTGGACAGGAAGCGGCGTCCCATTCGGTCGAAGAGAAAAGAATATTCTCCGTAGTTATCGAATTGTTTCCCTATTGCCACTTAGGGCAGCAGCCAAGTGCGATTCAAGCCAAAGCCATGAGGCGCGCCAATAGAATCGCCTCTCCGGAAAGCTTTAATCACTATTTCAGCTTCGCTCCTCCTGCGAACGAAGTTAGCGGTACATACGTCGAAGAGTGGGTCGCTGCAACGACTGCACACTTCCAAAAACACCTTGCCGATACAACCAATACAGCGGATGACGAATTTCCCGAGGTACCAGCCGAGATACTATCCTACTTGCAAAATATTGAGCCAGTCCAGCGAGCCAACTTCATTGACAAGGTTATCGATCGCATGCTGGATATACCCTTTGACATATTGCCGCTTTATTGTTGGACAATTGGCACTATGGCCCAAGCTGGTGTATTGAATGAAAATGACGCCGCCAAGTTCATTAGGGCCGCATTGGTCGTTTCTATGGATCTTAAGAAGACCGCCGACAACCCAGACTTCGGACTGGACGTAGGAGACGATGATCCCGGCGCACTAGCAATCGACATTGAAGAAAGCGCTCACGAAGCATTTGCATCGCTGATTGAATCCAGTGACAAAGTTCTCGCCGCAGTATCGGCAGCTAGCGAACACACAACTCTATGGCTAAGAAGAGAGGGAGAACTAAAGGGAAAAGCTCCTCTCGACAATACGCTACCTCCAGGACTGGAAAGCGTTCTTATGGCAGGGATCGAAAGGATGAATATTTATATCTCCAGCGGGAAGAACATCTTCAAAGAAACCAACGATGCTAAGCCATCGTACACAGTCTGGCGTTGGCGAGACTTACTGGAAGTAGAGGGTAGTGGATTCCTACCAATTCAGACTTACCTTCGAGATCTTTTAAAAAGGGATCTATCCGTCCTTCCAGATATTTTAGGTATGTTTGCGGCCTGGTCTAATGGCACAATTCCAACGTTTGCAAGAGTTAATTATATGGAAGTCCGTCAAGGAGCCGATCAGGTAATTGGATGGTTTTACCTGTTGCGTAATTACGTGAGATATGTTGAAACAGGAATTGCGGCAGACACATCCAATAGAAAACTTTTGAAGGAATTTAAGGACCTAATACACGCCCATAAGCAGACGTCTTCCGAAGCGAATTAGACAGTCATGCGACCATCCCCCAAAGCCACCGACAGAACATCTACTATCATCACAAATTATGAACATTAAATCCATAACTCTGCTCGATAACAGCGCTGTCAAACTTCCGGAGTTTTCAGTAATTGTAGGCGGTAATGGCGTCGGGAAGACAACGTTTTTGAAGGAAGCTTATGAATACACCGTATCCCTGCAACTTGCAAAAGCGAGATGGATAAAAGCAACAGACATGACTCCAGAAGACGCGAGAAAGGATGCAATGCAATTACTCGACTCTTTGGATGCAAACTATCCGGAAGATGCAACAACAGAGCGCACATATAGGTCTAGAGCTGTAAAATTAAGCGCGGATGTGCCGCTACCCGATCCGCAGATCTCAGCAAGCACTTACAGGTATCTAGAAGGAATTGCATCCGGAGCCCCGGTTTCCGGTTCGGAAATTGTTTGGCTAACACCGCCAGTGCGCATACCATTTGTAGCGTACCTGTCTTGCGACCATCGACTTGCAGTGCCGCATCAAATGCAAATCACACCATTGAATGGAGCTGCAACAGATTCGCTAAATGTATTGTGGCGAAGCAAACAGCAATTCGAGGCGGTTGCCGCTCGAATAAGAGAACGATTCAGTGTTGAATTGATCCTCTTAGATCATCGCGCGACACAACTTGAACTTGGAATTTCCGACAGTCCCATTCCAAAGGAATTTCTCAGCATAAGCGATGTTGTAAAAAAATTTGAGACAGTAGATCAATGGCGTAGAGACCAATTCACACCAATTATACAAGCTGGACATGGAATTCGCGCCATGACGAGTCTCCTATTGAGTGTTTTTGAGCCGGTAAATCATATCTTACTCATTGACGAACCGGAACTTCACCTATACCCGGCTGAAAAGCGAGCTTTGGGAGCTTCACTCGTTAGCCTAGCGCGAACTGAAAAAAAGCAGGTCGTCTGCGTAACACACGACGCCAGCTTCTTACAAGGGGTTCTTGATGCCGGAGCCGATATCAACATACTGAGCTTATCAAAGGTCGACACAAAATCGGCCAGAAGGATTAAAAGCTTTGCAGTCAGCGGCAATCAACCCATTGGAGCAAGTGCAACTCAGCGAGAGTATCTCAATTCTCTTTTTTATAGACGTGTTATTATCGTTGAGGGATCGAGCGATCGTCTATTTTATCAAGGCGTTTCAGAGCATTTCCATCTAGGAGAAAAAGATGACATCGGATTTGCGGCCGGATCTGGAAAAGGAGGTACTACTGTCGTAGCCGCTCTGTGCTCAGATGTAGGGATACCGTTTTCTGTAATTTTTGATTTTGACATTCTACTAGAGGACTCCGTTTCAGTCTTGGGTAAAATCGTCAAACATAAAGGCTGCGTAATCGATATAGAGAAAATTTCCGGTGCAATTTCCTCTACGATAGATTTTCTGAGCGCGCGCTATGGAAGTAAAAGCGCCGCGAAGCAAGCCTTAAAGCAAAATGGGATAAAGACCGAAGGGATTTCTGTCGACCTACTAACTCAGCTTAGCTCGATATTGGCCCAGCTTGGCCAGTGTGGAATAGCCATCGTTAGTATCGGAGAACTAGAGCAATGGTGTCCCCAGGTTAACGCCAAAGCTAGGTTCGCGGAGACGGCATTGGAAGAGATACGCGCGGGAAGAATATCGGGAGAATCAATCAAAGATTTCCTTTCAGATATACATCAAAATCTAGTCAATAATGCCAGTTCCTAACGCGTCTCCAATCTATACAACATCGCTCTCTGATTTATTAAATATGAGCGAACGAAAATTCACTAGGTGTTGTACCGAAAGATGGAGCCCAACCCCTCACAGATATTTGAGGAGAAAGACTATCTAGCATCTTCCCGTATACATGGGCAGTCAGAGAGGATGGATCCTCTACGACGGGAGTCCAAGTTTCGAGTGTCCCCGGAACGAATCCTGCTGAAAAAATTACCGGGACAGCGTGCCTAAGGACAATGCCTTCTACATGAGGCAAATCGAGCAATCGCTGAATCTCGTAAGACTCATTCACAAACTTTAAAAGATTACCCTGTACAGTTCCTTCAATCTTTCCTCCTCGATCCCGTAAGTAACGCATAGCAGCCATATTTTGATTCATAAGCTCTGACACATCCATAAATACAATACCTTTTTCTGCGTCAGAGCGTCTGATTTGCTCGGATGCTTTCTTAGCATTGGATAGTATTTGCTTGCGCGATTTAATGCGTTTTACCGCGATTCCAACATTAGTGTCTTCGATACCCGTAATCACATCTGGCTCAGCTAGCGCCACGGGCATTCCAGCGGCTTCAACCGCAGAAGCAATATACAACTCCAATAAATAGTCTCGATGCGGCGTACTTAGACTATCATTCTCAGGCTTAAGATTTCCTCCAATCATCATTCGCCAATGTTCTTGTCGTAACTTTTGCTCTAGATGCTTTACTATGCAAATGAACATTCGAGCCTCCAGCAGACTCCTAAACGCATCTTGATAAGGATATTTCCACACATCCGGATTTGATTCATTCTCTGCCTTTGTACTCCTACTTACGTTCTCTTCCAGAGCTTGGACTACCCGCAGGGTGACGGACCGACGATCCTCATTTTGAAGTGCAATAAGAGCTTTTCGCCATGCATAAATCCTCGAAGCTCGGTTCAGATGAATATGTTGCTGAGCACGATTGATAGCATGCGTTAGATCGTCTAGAAGGCTTTGAAACGGATACTCAACGGGAGCTCTCCATTCACCGATTGGCATTGAATTCAATTGAAAAGTTCGACAAAATCCTCAGCCACAAGATTTCTGTGGCGACACCAGAGCTTCACTTAACCACTCCGTCTCATCGTGCCTCGGGTTCGAGTGAGGCGCTAAGCTTTAGAACTCGCTGGAGACCAACCGCGAATTAAGGCTTCCCCTTCTTCAATACATTGAGAAATAAAGTTCGAATCTACGGGCTTATGTATCTGACGAGTTGAACGATCCGCTGTGCCTACGTATTCAAGGTACTTGCGCGACAATTTACCCCCAAGGGCCTCACCCCAAAGCCGGGTGAAAGTCAAATGCGTACGCTCTGCAACACTTCCAGCCAAGTTTTCTGCATCGCCAATCGTTCGCGCGAGGCGATGGATACCAAGATCCCTCGATGCCAGCAATGATATTTGGAATTCTTGTTCTTGCCTCCTTATTTCGTCGACCCATTGGCTAAGATGTGTTAAATCCCAAGCAGCATTCCGTACTCCAGCTATAGCGACTTCTCTTTTGGGCGACCGAAGCCCTTTTAGCAACCGTCTTCGTATAGCGCCGGGCGCGAAATAGTGCACAGCAAGCCCCAATGCTGCATGACCCATTAAGAAGTCATTGTACATCCAATCAAGAAACCGCGACATACGGCTAAATGCGCTGCCCTCCTCCAACTCTAGTGCAGCGACTTTAAGCGAAAGAATATAATTTCTACGCCACCGCTTAAGTGGTGTTGAGAAATTGACGGACAGATCGTTTTCCCCAAGCGGCACTCTCTCAGGCAATGCTTCTATTCGATTCTTTCGACCGAGTGCGATTTCGGCCCAATATCCTGGGTGAGTTTCATCGGCAACTCGAAACGTAAACAATTCTTTTCTGGCACTATCGCTACCCTGTCGATCCGCAAGCTCATAAATTGCGAGTGTCGGATCTACGACCATATTCGTGCATTGCGCGAAAGCCAGAACACCGGCAGCAATTCGATGATCGCTTGTTACTGGCACACCATGCACAAGCGAGATCCACCGCGTCAGCAAATTTCTATCCACTAGTAATTTCGTCGTCGTGGCGTGCTCCTCGGCCTCTCGCAAATAAATCGCTGGATCGTAGAGATCGACCTTGGCGGCAAATGTCGGCGTAAACAAATCGTATGGGCGAAGCAGGTTTGCGACGGCCAACAAATCCTTAGGATCTATTCGCACCCAGTAAGAATTATCCATGATTGAAATATTTCACCACATCTGAATCACTGGAACGCCATCGCCGTGAAAAGTGGGACCCTATTTTTCCATCAAAACTTCATTGAGTATCGCGTCCGCAAATTCACATAGCCGAAGAAGTAGTTGCTCATATAGCGCGGAATAATCCGCAGGCGTTATCAGGATAGATCCAGCACCAAAATACGCTAACGCCGCCCTCAACTGCGCTTGATTCCTCCGTTGTGTTGCTGCATCCCCCTGCTGTGCATCATGCCGTAGCCATTTGTTGCGAAGATCTTTGAGATTCGAAATTGGCTTACAAAGCGCAGGGTCGAGTAGCGTCGTAATTCGGCGCATTTTTCCAGATGATTCATAAAAAAGGAAGTATAAATAGTCCACGGCCTCGCCCAAACGAGCCTCGTTATCGACAGTATGATACGTGAGTCTCGTCGTGGCCTTGAAGAAGGCATCGGTATACGTAAACACTTGCGGCCTTGATGCGAACGTGCGTGCGCGCTGAATGTCGTGAATAGCTTCTACCAACCGACGAGCGAGATGCGCCGCACGAGCAGATTGAGATAAATCGAGTAATTGCGGATACTCTACGACAGTGGGAGTTCCCGCGCTTACCAATTCCCTCTGTTGCGCATCAAAAAGAACGATCCCCGCAGCCTCCTCGGCAAGGAGATTGTCGTCAATAGCCAACGATCCAACATCGTCGTGGTTTAATGACGGTTCAAGTTGCTGAGATTCTGCCGCACCTTCCGGAGCAAGCGTCTGACCGGCAATGAAACTGGCGGCAAGCGCCGTTCCCTCAGCGACCTGCTGATCTGCCAGGACAAGGCTGGCCTCAAACGCTGGAATTTGATCCTTTCGCGCGCGAGCAAGCTTACGAACTGTGTTTCGCGAGAAAGTGCTGTACGCGAATGCTGGGGCTGCAAGGACGACGTTCAAGCCTCCACCAAATGCCGCACCTGGATTCGCAAGTTTCGCATCTCGCATAACGGAGGCGAGTGTGCGAAGGTCTCGCTCCCATCTCAATGCGGCTCCGTCGATG
>Ga0153956_1002585_pt1 | contig 13007 bp, 10 predicted proteins | sample TSFL040MetaG_FD_104704 | JGI IMG/M metagenome (GOLD analysis project Ga0153956, IMG submission 104704) | Attine ant fungus gardens microbial communities from Florida, USA - TSFL040 MetaG | ecosystem: Host-associated > Fungi > Mycelium > Unclassified | place: USA: Florida, Wekiwa Springs... | reverse complement strand
TGAATCATGTTGTTATGGATGGTGTTATCAACCCTGTTGTTGGCGTCGGCGTGCCTGGTCGGTGTTTATCGCAAACTCGCCCTCGCCCAGGGCTGGGTCGATACACCCAATCATCGCAGCTCGCACTCCCGGGCCACCCCGCGCGGAGCCGGACTGGTTTTCGCGCTGTTGATCGGCCTTGCCAGTGTTGCCGGCGTGGCCATGGAGGTCATGCCGCCGACCCTGGCCGGCGGTGTTGTGACGGGGTTGGGTATTGCGTGGGTTGGGTGGTGGGATGACTTGAAGGGCGTGGCCGCGCGCTATCGGTTCGGACTGTACTGGCTGGTCTCACTGGCCGCATCGCTCTTCATCTATGAGGCGTTCGCCCGGGCGCCCCGGGATTGGGCACTTTTGGCAATCTTATTTGCCACCACCGCCGCGTTACAGTGGCTGGTCAATTTGTATAATTTCATGGATGGCATCAACGGTATTGCCGCCGCCGAGGCCATCTTTGTGCTTTGCGCCATGTTTGTCTGCGGTGTTCATACAGGCGGAGCTTCCTGGCTCCTGGCCTGTGCGGTGGTCGCCATAGCGGGCTTCCTCTTCTGGAATTTCCCCGTCGCCCTGGTTTTCATGGGGGACGCCGGCAGTGCCTTCCTGGGTTTTCTGTTGGGTTTGATGATGATCTGGTCCGGCTTGCAGAATCCGGCCTCGGTGGCTATCGGCCTCATTTTGCTGGGCGTTTTCATCGTCGATGCGACCTACACCCTGCTGGTCAGGATGTTTACCGGGCAGGCATGGTATCAAGGCCACCGCCAGCACGCGTATCAGATATGGGCGCGCCGTTGCGGTAGTCACTCCAGGGTTGTTGCGGGAGTGTTAATGATCAATCTGTTCTGGTTATTGCCGTGGGCATGGCTGGTGGCGCAGCACAGGATTGCCGCTCCCTGGGCTTTGGCGCTCGCCTATGCTCCCTTGCTGGTTATTTGCTGTGCGTCAGGGGCTGGAAAGGCTTCACCCACTCAGGTATAACACAAGCGCTGCTCAAGTATTCCACCGGAGCGGTCGCTAAGAACGGTGTCTTTCAAATTCCCTCCAGGCGTTGGAGAGGGGCTGTCATACAGGCTGAAGGATTCGTAGCGCATGGATAACCCTCGCAATGGCATAGTGAGTCGTCGGACCATCTTGGTCGACCGTCTGTTCAGTATGCCGCGTAGAGCCAAACAGGCGATCCTTATCGCCTTCGATCTCTGCATCATTCCGCTGTCCACCTGGCTTGCCGTTCTGGTGCGCTGGGGAGGTAATGTCTTCGAGTTCGGTTTGCGCGAAGTCTCCGCGCTGCTTATCACCGTTATCGCATCGGCCTTCATTTTCATCCGTACCGGGCTCTATCGCGCGGTGGTCCGCTACATGGGCCAGCAGGCGATATTGACGGTGGTCAAAGGCGTCACCTGGTCGTCGGTCATCCTGGCCATTACCTTGTTCCTGGTGCGCAGTGAGATTCCTCGCTCGTCCCCCCTGATTTATTGGGCCATCGCGCTGTCGTTCATTGGCGGCAGCCGCCTGCTGGTACGTACGGGCTATCAAAACCTGTACCGTTGGGTGGGTAAAAAGGTTGCGATTTATGGGGCGGGCGCTTCGGGGCGCCAGTTGCTGCAATCGCTGTTTCAAAGCGGCGAGTTCGCGCCGATGGTGTTTTTGGACGACAACCCTGGCTTGCAGGGCACCGTTATCAATGGCATCCCCGTTTACAGCCCGCATGAGCTGCCCGGGTTGATCGGGAGCATGGAAATCACTTATGTGATGCTGGCGATTCCCACGGCGGACCGGGTGCGGCGGCGCAACATCATCGAGCGCCTCGAAAAACTGCCCGTGCATGTGAAAACGGTGCCTTCGTTTTCGGTGCTGGTTTCCGGCCTGGCGCGCGTTGACGACATCACCGATATCGATGTCGAGGATCTGTTGGGCCGGGAGCCGGTGCCGCCCAAGCCGGAGCTGCTGAAGAAATGCATCCAGAAAAAAGTGGTGCTGGTTACGGGCGCGGGCGGTTCGATCGGTTCGGAGCTATGCCGGCAAATCACGCTGTGCCGGCCTGCGCGGCTCGTGCTGATCGATCTGTCCGAGTACAGCCTGTATCGGATCTCGCGTGAGCTGGAAGAGCTCATCGCCAACAAAAGTCTGGACGTGGAGCTGATTCCTCTGTTGGGGAACGTGCAAAACGAAAACAAGATGCGCACCGTTTTCGAGCAGCTGCGCGTGGAGACGGTGTACCACGCCGCGGCCTATAAGCATGTGCCGATTGTCGAGGGCAATGTGGCCGAGGGTATCCAGAACAACGTATTCGGTACGCTCGCGGCCTGTCGGGCCGCGCTGGCGGCCAATGTGGGCACCTTTGTGCTGGTGTCGACGGATAAAGCCGTGCGCCCCACCAATATCATGGGGGCCTCCAAGCGGGTGGCGGAGCTGGTCGTGCAGGCATGCGCCAGAAAGCATCGGGGCACGGCTTTCAGCGTGGTGCGTTTCGGCAATGTGCTGGGATCGTCGGGCTCGGTGGTGCCCCTGTTTCGCGAGCAAATCGGGCGGGGCGGCCCGATTACCGTTACGCATCCGGATGTACAGCGTTACTTCATGACCATACCGGAGGCCGCGCAATTGGTCTTGCAGGCGGGTGCGATGGGGAGCGAGGGTGACGTATTTGTACTGGACATGGGCGAGCCGGTGAAAATCGTCGATCTGGCGCGGCGCATGATCAAGCTGATGGGCCATGTTGAGACGGACAGCGAACATCCGGATGGCGACATCGAAATCCGCTATGTCGGGTTGCGCCCCGGAGAAAAGTTGTTCGAAGAGCTGGTGTTGGGCGATAAGGTTGTCGGCACGGGCCACCCCAAGATCATGCGGGCCCAGGAAGAATGGCTGTCAGAAGAAAAACTGAACGAGACGCTGATGCCCTTGTTGGGCGCCTGTAACAATAATGACTGCAAAGCCATGCAGCACCTCTTGTCCACGGTCGTGAATGGCTTTGATGGCAAGGGCGAAATCAATGACGAAGTGTGGCTGGGCCGGGGCGATGCGCGCTCGGGGCCAGCGAAGGTCTATACGCTGTTCGCCTCGGAATGAGCCCGCCCCTTTTTCATGTCGGGCGTATGAGTGAGCGCCCAGATTCCCAGGCCGACTGGCAACCATATCTGATACCAGAACTCCGTGGGGCGGCTTGGCAGGCCGCTTCCCTCAAAGAACGTGGTGCCGATTCCATAAATCAGCAGGCCCAGCGCGATCGTTGAGACGACTGTTCGCCTACGCCATAACTGGTACACCAGCGATGCGTTCAGGGCAACCCAGGAGAAAAGCGCTGGAATTCCGCCAAAATACCAGATAGTCAACAGCAGGTTGTGGGTATTGGACCAGGTGAAACCCGCGGTGCTGATGGTAATGGGCGCGTTGACCCCGCGGCCGAGCCAGGGGTGTTCCAGGCAGAGCTCGATTACGATCCTCCAGATATCGGGTCGCAGGGATAGCCCGCGTTCTGCCAGGACCTGCCATAACGCGGCGACGATCAGGCTAATGATAAGCATGAAGGCGATCCAGATCTTCAGGGCCTTCAGCCCGCCCTTTCGGCACAGAAGGAGAGTCGTGGCGGCGATCAGGCCGACCAGGGGCGATCGCGAACCGGAGCCGATGACGAACGCGAGAATCAATAACCCGCCAATGACGGCGCCGATCAGGTAAACGCCACGCATGCGTATCGGAGTGACCGCAAGCGCTATCAACGCCACCAGAAATACCCCATAAAGATTGCCTGACAGCAAAGGATTGAATAGCGCGCCATAACCGACCAGTCTTTCGTCGAGAGTGACTTCGGCGTGGCCGTTCAGCAAAAGCATAAATGTAATGGCGGAGCCACAGGTGGCGGCGAAAATCCCCACGCCAAGCAACTTCACCAGCATGGGCTCGTCGATCCTCAAGTGAAAGCCGATACCATAAATGAAAATAAAAGTGTAAAAGAGCTGCTGCAGGCTGGCCTGTTCTTCCCCGGACGGCGCCCACAAGGTGCTGATCATTAAAGTGAACAGGAACAGGGCAAGCCAGCGAAAGGCGGAGCTGGCCTGTAGGGCGGATTTCATGGCGCTGGCACTGGTCAGCAGCAACAGCGTGGGAAGTAGCGAAAAAATATAAATATTGGTCTTCATGGCGTTGCGTGCCGGCGCCCAGAAAGGCACGGTCAGGAATACCAGCAACCCGAGCGGCATCCAATATCGCTGGATAAAGTAATACGCGTTGCCCAAGGCCCGTTTTTCGCCGGGACCGGTGAGTGTACTGCTTTCCATGACGGTATTTTCCTGATTGACTGGGACCTGCAACGCACGCGCTATATCAGCTTTTCCGGCTTCGCGACGAAGATGTTTCATTGCCGGGGAGAGTTATAATCGCTCCCGTTTGATCAGCGAGGGCAAAATTCACATGATAACGGAAGAATCAGCCGGGTTATGAGCTGGAAGTCGACATTCATTATGGCCGATACAACATTTCCGTGTAATGCGAAGATTCGCTTGCCTTCGAGTTACTGCACAACGCCATGGTCCAAAAAGCAGTGGAACTGTAAGCCTGGAAGAGCGCTATGTCTGTGAGCGAGTCGTTACCCGTAGGGCCGCTGATTTCCGTTGTAATGACCACTTACAATGGAGAGCGTTTTCTGGTCGATCAGATGGAAAGCGTCCTGAGGCAGAGCTGTGCGGATTTCGAGCTGATTATCGCCGATGACGGGTCGTGCGACGGAACGGTCGACATCCTGGCGGGCTTTGCAAAACGGGATTCCCGCATACGCTTTCACGTCAATGCAGAGAACCTTGGCATCAACCGCAATGTCAGCGAGGCGCTGGCGCTGGCTCGCGGTCGTTATATCGCCATTGCGGACCAGGACGACATCTGGGAACCCAACAAGCTGGAGGTTCTGCTTAGTCATATTGGACAGCACTCGGCGGTCTATTCGGATAGCGAGCTGATCGACGATACGGGCCGCCCGCTGGGAATGACAATGCTTGAACGCCTGGGCATGACGCCCGCGACAGGCCATGCGGCCTTGTTACTGCTGCGCAAGAATTGTGTTTCCGGACATGCCCTGATGTTCAAGCGAAGCCTGCTGGACATCATGTTGCCGCTGGAGCATTCGCCGTTATTCGATCAGCAGATTGGAATCACCGCGATGCTGAACGAGGGGCTGCATTTCGTGAACCAGTCGTTGGTCCGGCATCGGCTGCACGGCGGAAACCTGACCAAAAGCCAGCTGTTCAAGAAACCGCGAGAGCGATCCAGCAAGGCGGAACAACACAGCCACCGGCGGGCGGAGTTCATGAGAACCCTGAGTTTCTTCCTGTCCCATATTGAAAGGAATAAATCGCATTACGCGGGGAAAAAGAGTGTGGCCTCTCTGCTGGTCAAGACCAGGCTGCTGATGGAGCGGTTGCGGCAGGGCGATCACACCTGGTTCGACCCCCGCCTGTTTTGGCTGATGCTGAGAATCCGCAACGAATTTTTTTATGAAAATGAATCCCGAAAATTCAAACGTTGTTTGAGCTTTGCCAAGGGGGCGCTCTATTACCGGTGAGTGCCATGAAAACCTGATCAGGGCCCATCGCTCTGGCTTTACGTTTTTCGACCGATTTTGTCGACATTGTTTTCTATCGATGTCCATAACAGGATGGAAGTACGTGGTTCGCAAAGCTGGCCTGCTGGGAAAATGGCTCCCGGATAAAAAACTCAACCGGTTCAAGGCCGCTCTGGCCTTATTCAAGTCACAAGCGCTTGCCGCCGCGGATCATCGGTTTGAGCCGCGGGACGAAGATCTCTATCCCTGCCTTGATGACGCAACGGGCTCGACCGGGTTCGATCCCCATTACATTTATCACACCGCATGGGCCGCGCGCAGGATAAGGTTGCAGAATCCGGCGCGGCACGTCGATCTTTCTTCATACCTTTATTTTTCCACGCTGTTATCCGCTTTCGTGCCGGTCGAATTCTTCGATTACAGGCCCGCGGATATCCGGCTGAGTGGCTTTAAATCGGGAAAGGCGGATTTGAACAGCCTGCCTTTTGCCGATAATACGGTCACGTCCCTTTCCTGCATGCATACGGTCGAGCACGTGGGGTTGGGGCGATACGGCGACGAAATCGATCCCACCGGCGATCTGCGCGCCATCCGTGAGCTGGCCAGGGTTCTGGCTCCCGGCGGGCATCTGTATTTCGTGGTTCCAGTCGGAGCGCCCCGGTTGTGTTTCAATGCGCATCGTATTTACAGCTACGAGCAGATCGTCGATGCATTTTCCGATCTGGAGCTGCTGGAATTTTCCCTCATTCCCGATAATGCTGGGGAAAACGGAATGATCGAGTACGCGGATCCTGCTCTAGTCGCCGAGCAACGATATGCTTGCGGATGTTTTATTTTCTCCAAACCGGAAAAATCCACATGCTGATTGTCAAGTTGAAGGGTGGGCTGGGCAATCAGCTATTTCAATATGCCTTTGGCCGCGCGTTATCCATGCAGGCCAATCAAGCCCTGGTGCTCGATATCAGCCATTTCGGCAAAACGCGCCAGGGAGAAACTCCAAGGGCTTTTTGCTTGCATCACTATGGCATTGCCGCGCGTGTAGGCCTGCCCTGGTGGGCGCAGAAAGCGTGGCGGCTGCGAAAGGGCCGCATGATGAAGACTTTTGGCGAACTTGGCCTTGGGAAAATACGAGAGGTCAGGGAAACCTCATTTCGCTATGAAAAAATCGATGCGCCGGCAGGGCGAGGCCTTTGGTCATACGAGGGTTACTGGCAAGCGCCACGCTATTTTGAACAGGCGCGCCCGTTTCTTCTGAAGGAGCTCGTTCCCGTGCGTGCAGCACAGGGAATGAACGAAGAGGTCTTGAACCAGATTCGCCAGTCCAACGCGGTTTCCGTGCATATTCGGCGCGGCGATTATGTCAGCGATGCAGCGATTAGCGCATTTCATGGCATCTGTGGCTTGAATTATTATCGGGATGCGATGCAAGGCATCGGCGAGCAGATCCAGGACCCCGTTTTCTACGTTTTCTCCGATGATATCGCCTGGGCAAAAAGCCACATCCAATCAATCCATCCTATGGTTTTCGTCGACCATAACGACGACGAGACCGCCTTCGAGGATCTGCGCCTGATGAGCGAATGCCGGCACCACATCATTGCCAACAGCAGCTTCAGTTGGTGGGCGGCCTGGTTGAATCCCAGGGCGGAGAAAAAAGTGATAGCTCCCCGGCGTTGGTTTGCGGATACGACCGTGTCTTGTGACGATCTCATTCCGGACACGTGGAGTCGTATTTGATGCCAGAGCCTGTTGTTACGGTGTTGATGCCGGCATTCAATGCGCAAGACCATATCGAGGAGGCGATTAAAAGTATCCTCGAACAAAGTTTCTCCGATTTTGAATTGATCGTTGTAAACGATGGCAGTACTGATACAACGGAGGCTAAGGTCAGGCAATTTCTAGATGAACGCATTGTTTTGATCAACAACCTCAACAACAAGGGATTGGTTGCCGCGTTGAACGAAGGACTTTCGATAGCGCGGGGGCGCTTTATCGCAAGGATGGACGCGGATGACATCTCCTGTCTGGATAGATTGCGACAACAAGTGGAGTTGATGAGCAGCAATCCTCAGGTCGTTTTGTGTGGGACATGGGGAGAAACCTTCGGTACTGGGCCTTCCACCCGCATGAGGCCGGAAACGGAGAGTCGATTGATCAGGGCCGCTATGCTGCTGGATAACAGCTTCATTCATTCGTCGGTCATGATGCGAAAGGCCATTTTGCAGGACAATCAGCTGGAGTACCGGAAAGTCCCTGCAGAGGACTATGACTTATGGCAGAGGCTTGCCGACTTGGGTGAGGTTCGGAACATCCCTCAAATTCTTGTGAGATATCGGTTGCATCAAGGACAAATAACGGAGCGGAGCAAGGATGCTATTTCTCTAAGTGCGATGCATGTACGTTATCGACAGCTTGAAAATCTGCTGGGCCGGGCCTTAGAGAAAGAGGAGGCCGATTCTTTCGAATCTCTGCTATCGTCCGGTGGCAGCGGCGAGGCGGCACTAGGTGCTGTGGTGCTTGTGATGATATTGCTACGCGCCAACAAGGCCAGTGGATACTGCGATCAGAACGCTCTCAAAGAGGTGTTGTTTCGGAGGCTCCGCCGGTTGTTGAAGTCGGCAACACGGCCCCCTCTGCGTACGTATGCCGATTTCTGCTTTAGCCATATTCATGCATTGACGAAAAATTGGGGAGTCATGACTAGTCTGCGCATCTTGCAAATGATTATGCGCGGGGCGGGGCGGTTGAAATGAGTAATGGTGCAGGCTATATCGCCAAAAGGAAAAAAATTCTTTTCATAACACCCGAGGGCGGACGTACCGGGTCCGAAATGGTGTTGTGGTACTTGCTGCGCAATTATGACAGAAACCTGTTTGAGGCCTTCCTTTTTTCGATAAAGCCGGGGGAGCTTCTCGGGCAATTGCCGCCTGACATTGTTTGTCAGGCAGGTTCAAAGAAGAAAAAAAATATCAAGGCCAGAATTAAAAAAGCTGTTTTCAAGATTCTTGGTATCAGTCCGATAGCCCATCAACTGAAAAAAATAAATAAATCTTTTGCTCCTGATATTTGGTTTGTCAATACAATAGCTGTGCCCCAGGAGGTATACGAGCTGGCGGCTGAGTTGCGAGTTAGGGTGGTTACTTATTTTCACGAATTGAGCGCCACCTATAACTTGATTTCGGCGAATCACTTCAAGTTGATCATTGAGTGCTCAAGCACCTTGATCGGCTGCTCGCGGGCTGTGTGCGATCGGCTTTCAACTTTTGCCCATCCCGATGTTCGGCTTCAATATGGTTTCATCGATCCCGAGGTCATTGTCGTGGATCAAAGCAGGGTTGCGGCCCTGAAAAAAGAACTCGCCATTGAGCCGGGTGAGTTCGTCTGGATAATCTCCGGTACAGTCACTTATTTGAAAGGTCTGGATTATATCGTCGAACTTTTTCTGCTTTTGAAGGATGAGAAGTTCAAGATCATCTGGCTAGGTAAGACTTTCGACTCGGGTTTGGAATATTATGTTGGGAATTATGCCAACTCGTTTCACCCTCAAAAACTCATTCTCAAGGGCAAGCAGGTTTCCGATTACTATAACTACTTCAGCTTGGCTGATGGTTTTTTGATGCCTTCCCGGGTAGATTCCTTTCCCTTGGTCATGCTTGAAGCTGCACATCTGCGCAAACCTATCGTTTCATTCAACTCCGGAGGGGTGGTCGAGTTCGTGCGGCCGGGCATGGGCGCTGTGGTGAACTCCTGGAACGTTGCGGACTTGGCCGAAGAAATGCGTAAGCTGATGCACGGACAAACGATGTTCGATGAAAATACCCTTGAGGCATCCGTGCTCGAATATACTGCGGAAGCTCAGGTTGCGAAATTCGAGAAAATGCTGAGCCAGATCAGCGGATAAACACATTGTGTCACCAGGCGTTTGATCGTTGCTGGGGCACTATATGATTTCGGCTATTACACACGCACGTAATCTGCGGATCTGTCGATGGTTCTCCATGTTGCCGACAGTGGCCTCAGCTGCATAAAGGGCGGATTTCTGACAAGCAGACTTCAAACTCGAATTTTTTCTGATGAAGACCGGTCTCCTTGTCCGCATGAGCTGCGGCAATGTACTTGCAGCATCGGAGGGCGAATTGGGGTCGCGGAAGTATGGCTATCGCTCAAGGTATCCCCGTGCAACAGTTCGGACTTTCCTCATCGGAAATTTGAGGTGAGAGCAATGAGCCTCTTGGCTGACTTTCTCATGCCATTTTTCGTGTCTTAAGAAGACCGATTCCCAATCGTTGGCGTAGTCAGCGCGCCGGCCAAAAAGGTTTCCCGATCATAGAAGAGTTGAGCGATGCTCAACCGGAAAGAGTGAGCGATGAATTTTAAAAAATACCTGCGTGGTTTGCGGGGTGATTTCGGAACCGATAATGAAGTTTCCCGAATGCAATGGATTGAGAAAGCGCTGGCGAAAATCGAAGAGGGTTCCCGTATCCTGGACGCCGGAGCGGGCACGCAGCAATACAAGAAATTCTGCGCCCATCTGAATTATGTATCCCAGGATTTCGGTGCGTATGACGGCGGCGGCGATGGCGCCGCGTTGCAGATGGGCAGCTTCGATTACGGAGTCCTGGATATCGTTTCCGATATCGCTGCGATTCCTGAGCCGGACCTGAGTTTCGATGCGGTCATGTGCACTGAAGTGATCGAGCATGTCCCGGATCCTATTGCCGCGCTGCGCGAATTCGCCCGCCTGTTGAAGCCTGGAGGGGAACTGATCATGACGGCTCCGTTCAATTCGCTGACGCATTTTTCACCCTATCATTTCAGTTCGGGTTTTAATCGCTACTGGTACGAGAAACATCTGGCCGATCTGGGGTTTGAAATTTTGGAGCTGACGCCCAGCGGAAATTATTTCAAATACCTGGGGCAGGAGATGCTGAGGGTCGAATCGGTGGGACGTGAGTTTGCGGGTGCGAAGACCAGCTCCATGGACTTGCTTGCCATCGCGCTCTTGCAGAGGTTGTTGTCGCGTTTCAGCAGGACGGACCGCGGTTCCTCCCAGTTGCTCTGTTTCGGATACCACGTGCGCGCGCGTAAAAAAGCGTTGGAGTAGTTAGCGATTCCGACCCGCGGCCACGATGAACGGTGGCCGCAAGTCCGGTCTGGCGTATCAGGATTCGAATTCGAACTTATTGCGGTGCAGGCTGGCGTATTTGCCGTCTTGTGCCAGCAGCTCCACATGGGTTCCGCGTTCGACGATGCGACCCTGCTCCATCACCAGAATCAGATCGGCCGATTCGATGGTGGACAGGCGGTGGGCAATCACGATGGTTGTCCGCCCCTCGATGGCGCGCTCCAGCGCCAGCTGAATATAACGCTCCGACTCGTTATCCAGTGCCGATGTGGCCTCGTCCAGCACGAGGATGGGCGCGTTCTTCAGCAGAGCCCTGGCGATAGCCACGCGCTGCTTTTGTCCCCCCGACAATTTGACGCCGTTTTCCCCCACCAGCGTGTCGAACTTTTCCGGCAGCGTTTTGATGAAATCCAGGGCGTAGGCGTTTTGGGCGGCGTCGGCGATGGCACCGGCGTCGCGCTGGCTCAGGCTGCGGCCATAGGCGATATTGTTGGTGATGCTGTCATTGAACAGGGTTACCGCCTGCGTGACGATCGAAATGTGTTCCCTGAGGCTGTACAGATCGTATTCATTGACATCGACATCATCGATAAGAATCTGGCCTTGCCGATGCTGGTAGAAACGCGCAATCAGGCTGGCCAACGTCGACTTGCCGCTGCCGGAGCGACCCACCAGGGCGACCGTTTGGCCGGGTTCGATGGTCAGGTTGATATCCTGCAGAGCCGGCGTGGGCACGTCCGGATAGTGAAAGGTCAGGTTGCTGACGGAAATTTTGCCCCGCACATCCTTGGCGATGCGCGTTCCCGAATTCTTTTCCTTTTCCAGATCCATGATCTCGAAAACGCTTTGCGCCGCCGCAATGCCGCCCTGGATCACGCCGTTGACTTCGCTCAACTGCCGCAACGGCTTGGGCAGCAGCGCCACCGCGGTGAGATAGGTCACGTAGCTCTCGATGGACATCGTGCTGAGAAACGCCGGTTGCAGGATCAGGAAAACGATGGCGCCCATCGCGCTGATGACGATGAGTTGCAGCACGGGGGTGTTGACGGCGGCGGTGCGCACGATTTTCAGTGAGCGACGGATGGTATTTTCACTGGACTCGGTGAAGCGCTGGATTTCGTAATCCTCGCCGCTGAAGCTGCGCACCACGCGGTTGCCGTTGATGGCCTCATTGCAGATCTGCGTGATTTCCGCCACGGAGTCCTGCAATTTGCCGCTGAGTCGCCGCAGACGTTTGCCGACGCGGGTGACCAGGAACGCGATGACCGGCGTAACCGCGATGAAAACAAACGACATTTTCCAGTTGAGGTAGAAGATGTAACCGAGCAGCCCGATGACGGTAAAGCCTTCGCGAATGATGGTTTTCAGCGCATCGGTGGCCGCGCCCGTGACTTGTCCGGTGTTGAAAATAACGCGGGCCATGATGTGGCCGGAACTGTTGTCGTCAAAAAAACGGGTGGGTAAATACATGATGTGGTTGAAGGTGCGCGTGCGCAAATCGTGCACCACGCGGCTCGAAACCACCGATAAAAAATAGCCGCCCATGAAGGAGCCGACGCCGCGCAATATATAAAGGCCGATCAGCGCCGCGGGGATGTAATAGCGGGCGTTGTAATCCTTGTTCTGGACCGCCTTGATCAGAACGCCCAGCAGCTTCGCCTGAGCGGGTTCGGTCAGGCCGAAAATCAAGAATCCCAGGACGCTGAGCAGGAACAGGGCGATGTGGGGTTTGACGTAGGTCAGAAGCCGCAGGTAAATCGCAATGCCGCTTTGTGGCTCGTGGCGTTCGAATTTGAGAGTACTCATGGGAATAGGGACGCCTGATATCGTGAAGCGGGCCAGTATAACGGCATTCCGGGCTTGGGGGTATTTACGGCCTGGGGCGCGGGAGGCGCCTGCAGTGCCGGCGTGCGGACGCCGCGCCCAGGTTCTTCCGGGGCGGAGCCGTCCGCGTGTTATCATCCGCGCCTTGCCACCTCAGTCTCATTGTTTGATGCTTTTTTCATCAGGATTTCCGCTATGACCATCGCGATGCCTCGCTTTGACCGGGCCCGTGTTCTGGTGGTGGGCGACGTGATGCTCGACCGCTATTGGCACGGCGCCACCTCGCGCATTTCTCCGGAGGCGCCGGTACCGGTGGTCAGGGTCGATCAGATCGAGGATCGGCCCGGCGGCGCCGGCAACGTCGCGTTGAATATCGCGGCCCTGGGCGGAGCGGTTTCCCTGCTGGGCCTGACCGGCCGCGATGAGGCGGCGGCGGCGCTGGCGACGAAATTGGCGGCGGCGCAGGTGCATTGC
>Ga0153956_1002584_pt1 | contig 13008 bp, 11 predicted proteins | sample TSFL040MetaG_FD_104704 | JGI IMG/M metagenome (GOLD analysis project Ga0153956, IMG submission 104704) | Attine ant fungus gardens microbial communities from Florida, USA - TSFL040 MetaG | ecosystem: Host-associated > Fungi > Mycelium > Unclassified | place: USA: Florida, Wekiwa Springs... | reverse complement strand
TGCGGGTCAGTACAATACCTGGAGTATTGGCGTTAACGTTGGCGCAACTGCGAACTCACTAGCAACCGGTGGTTCGTCTGACTTCAACGGCAACAAAATTAACTTAGGCTACGGCTTAGACATCAAAAAACAACTAGCTCACTCTTTCTCTTTACAATTAAACCTGCGCGGTGGTAAAGTTGAAGGCAAAGCTAGCGGCAACCAAGATGCTAACGGTGTTGCTTACATTACTGACGGTGTAACCGGTAACAACTACAACTCATTCTCAACCCAGTTTTGGCAAGGTGCTATCTCTGGCGAGGTTAACGTAGCAACTATTGATTACTTACGTCGTAAAAACGCTGTTAACTTCTTAGTTAACGCCGGTGCTGGTTTGGTAAACTTTAAACCAACTCTGTACGGTGCGTCAACTCCTGGTTACCAAACTACAGCACAATCTACTTACCCTAGCAGCGTAACTGAATTAGTTATTCCTGTTGGTGTTGGTGTTAAATTCAGATTATCAGATGCGGTTGGCTTGAAATTAGGCTATACTGAAAACTTCGTTGATGATGATATCTTCGACGGTGTGAAAAAAGGATATCCAACTAAAGACCACTACTCTTACGGTTATGCTGGTTTAGAGTTCACTTTAGGTTCAAAATCAAAACCAAACTTAGAGTGGGTAAACCCGGTAGCTATGATGTATGACGAATTGTACGACGAAGCTTTGCGTAAAGAAGTTGAAGCATTGAAAGGCCGTGTAACCAACGTTGAAAATGCTGTTAACGATCTGAAAAAAGACTCTGACGGTGACGGTGTAGCTGATCAATTTGACAAATGCCCTAACACTGCTGCAGGTACAGTAGTTGACGGTGCAGGTTGCGCTATCGTGTTCCCTAAAGCTGACACTACTGCTGCTCCAGCTGCTACTGCTTACTCAAACATCCAGTTTGAATTTGACAGCTCAGTATTAAGAACTTCATCTTACCCAGTGTTAGATGCTACTTCAGCCGACTTACGTGCTAATGGCTCTAGAGTTGAATTAGATGGTTTCGCTTCATCTGAAGGTACTGCTGCTCACAACATGTCATTGTCAAGAGACCGCGCTAACTCAGTAAAAACTTACTTAGTTAACTCTGGTGTTGACTCTAAAAAAATCAGAGTAAAAGCATACGGTGAAACTCACCCAATTGCTGACAACTCAACTGAAGAAGGACGTGTATTAAACCGTCGTGTTCAATTCAAAAGATAATTTTTGAAATCAGTTATTAACAATATAAAGGCTCTCCAATTTTGGGGAGCCTTTTTTGTTTGCCTATATTTGTGCTGAAACCACCGGCAATGATCTTAAATTTCAGGCTATGTACTTTTTCAGAAAAAAAGACCCTAACAGACCTACCAACTTTAATTTAAAGGTAATGCACGCTATTAATGCCACAGCAATTGTAGTGTTTGTGCTGGGTATAATCTGGAAGCTGATACAGTGGTTTATCTTAAAAAAGCATTAAAAACCTGCTGGTGAAAACATCAGCATAACCATCATCATACACCCACATGAAAAAAGTAATTAAAACTGCCGACGCTCCTGCTCCTATAGGTCCTTACAATCAGGCTATACAGGCAGGTAACACCATTTACGTTTCAGGACAGATACCTTTGCACCCGTTCACCGGCGAGTTAGTTACTGATAACATTACGTCGGCTACACACCTTGTAATGGAAAACATCGGCGCTATTTTAGCCACTGCTAAAGCCGGGTTTGGCGACATTGTAAAAAGCACCATCTTTTTAACCAACATGGCCGACTTTACCGAGGTAAACGAGGTTTATGGCTCTTATTTTGAAGACAACTTCCCGGCGCGCGAAACCGTGCAGGTAGCCGCATTGCCTAAAGGTGTTGGTGTGGAGATTTCTGTAATAGCCGTTAAAGCCTGAGCTTATAAGCGTTGAACGATCAGCCATTTCAAACCCCGATTGAATATTTAAAAGGCGTTGGCACCGCACGGGCCGACGTGCTTAAAAAAGAACTGGCTATAAAAAACCTGGAAGACCTGCTGGAGCATTTCCCCTTCAGGCATATTGACCGTACCCGTTATTATAAAATAAAAGATATACAACAAGACCTGCCCTACGTGCAGGTGATTGCCCGCCTAACCCATAAAGAGATACTTGGCGAAAAACATACCAGGCGCCTGGTAGCCCAAGTGCAGGACGATACAGGCGTAATGGAGCTGGTGTGGTTTCAAGGATGGAAATGGGTGGAGAAAAACCTAACCGTAGGTAAAGCTTACATTCTGTTTGGCAAGCCCGGCTCATTTAACGGCAAGGCGCAGATGTCGCACCCGGAGATGGACCTGTATTCGACGGAGGCAATGCAGCGTAAAGGCAATATGACCTTGCAACCGGTATATAGCTCGACCGAAAAGCTGAAGCAATTTAGTTTGGATAGCAAAGGCATCCAAAAGCTGGTTGCTACCCTGTTGGAGCAGCATACCCGGGATATTAAAGAAAATTTGCCGCTGTACATCATCAATAAATTTAGGTTGATGAGCCGGCCTGAAGCTTTCAAAAACATCCATTTCCCTGAGGATGCTAACGCCCTGGCTGAAGCCAAACATCGCCTTAAATTTGAAGAACTCTTCTTTTTACAGCTTAAGCTGCTTAAAAACAAATTGCTAAGGGTACAAAAATTTAAAGGAAATATTTTTGACAAGATAGGACCTTACTTTAACGAGTTTTACCACCACAAGCTACCCTTTGATTTAACAGGCGCGCAGAAACGGGTATTAAAGGAAATACGACAGGACACCCAGCGCGGCATACAAATGAACCGCCTGCTGCAAGGCGACGTAGGCAGCGGTAAAACTGTGGTAGCACTCATGACCATGCTCATGGCCATTGATAACGGCTTCCAGACCTGTATCATGGCCCCTACCGAAATTTTGGCAACACAACACTACCAAACCATCAAAAGTTTAGTGAGCGATGACTTTGTAGAGGTGGCGTTGCTAACCGGCTCAACAAAGCCTAAAGAGCGCAAGATCATCCACCAAAAACTGGAAAATGGTGAGCTTAAGATATTGATAGGTACCCATGCTTTAATTGAGGATAAGGTACAATATCAAAACCTGGGTATGGTGGTAATTGATGAACAGCATCGTTTTGGCGTTGAGCAACGCGCTAAGCTTTGGAAAAAAGCTGCCGTTCCGCCGCATATTTTGGTAATGACGGCAACGCCGATACCCCGCACACTGGCCATGACTTTATACGGCGACCTGGACGTATCTGTAATTGATGAGCTGCCGGCCGGCCGCAAACCTATCAAGACACTTCACTTTTATGAAAGCAGCCGCCTGCGGGTATTTGGGTTTATGAAAGAGGAAATAGCCAAAGGCCGACAGGTGTACATAGTTTATCCGCTGATACAGGAAAGCGAAAAGCTGGATCTGAAAAACCTGATGGATGGTTATGAAGTGATTTCGCGCGAGTTCCCGCTGCCGCGGTACAGACTAAGTGTAGTTTATGGTAAAATAAAGCCAGACGAAAAAGAGTTTGAGATGCAGCGCTTTGTGAAAGGCGAAACGCAGATTATGGTAGCTACAACCGTAATTGAGGTGGGTGTGAATGTACCCAATGCATCAGTAATGATCATTGAGAATGCCGAACGGTTTGGACTCTCGCAACTGCACCAGTTGCGGGGGCGCGTTGGCCGGGGTGCCGAACAATCCTATTGCATACTCATGAGCAAGGATAAATTAAGCCCAGACGGACGCATACGTTTAAACACCATGGTTAAAACCAATAATGGTTTTGAGATAGCCGAAACCGACCTGCAACTACGCGGCCCGGGTAACATCGAGGGCACCCAGCAAAGCGGCTTGCTCGACTTAAAAGTAGCCGACCTAGCTGCCGATCAGGAGTTGCTGATGCAATGCCGTAAAGCCGTAGAAGAAATCTTTGCCGTCGACCCGCAACTGGCAGCTCCTGAAAACCAGATCCTGAACCGCGCCTTTCAGGCTAAGAATGTAGGATTGAGTTGGGATAAGATATCATGATAATCTTCAAGGGTGCCATCCTATGTTTGTCGAAGGGTGACACCACTATGCTTCGCATCATTTACCGGTCTTTAATAATCTTTTAATCTCCAATCTTCATAACTGAATCGTAAATTTGCCGCATGGCAGATTCTGATAGTCAACCTTTACCCGCTAATGATTCTTTTATAGCGCTGCGTTATAAAGATTTCCGCTCATACCTGGGCATCCGTTTCTTTTTTACTTTCGCTTACCAGATGCAAACCACCGTGTTAGGCTTTTACATTTATCAGCTTACACACAGTAAAGTGGCCATTGCCTTTGTGGGCCTTGCCGAGGCCATACCTGCCATTGGCATTGCCCTTTACGGCGGCTACATTGCCGATAAGTATGAGAAGCGAAAAATGCTTTTGCTGGTGTATACCGGCGCCTTTATGGCAGCATTAGTGATGTTCGGCGTAACGCTGGACAGCGTTCGGGCCTATGTTTCTGCCGGCTGGATATTACCGATAATGTACAGCATGATTTTTTGTAATGGGGTAATGCGGGCCTTTTACGGGCCGGCGGCATTTACGGTTTATGCCCACAGTGTGCCGCGCGAAGTGTACCCCAATGCCAGCACCTGGAGCAGTTCAAGCTGGCAGGCGGCCTCTATTTTGGGGCCAATGGCCGGTGGTTTCCTCTACGGTTTCGCTGGGCGGGTAGTGCCCGGTTTAAGCGGTATTACGGCGACATTCTTTACCATACTGGTTTTTCTTTTGTTATCGATAATACTTGTATATCGTCTGCGCAAATATCCGCCGGTGTTTGTGCCAAAGGAAAATATCTGGAAAAGTTTATCAGAGGGTATCAACTTTGTTTTCAAAAATAAGATCATGCTTTATGCCATGAGCCTTGACCTGTTCTCGGTATTTTTTGGCGGTGTGGTAGCTTTACTGCCGGTTTTTGCTTTGGATATTTTAAAAGTTGGCTCAGAGGGCTTAGGTATTATGCGCATGGCGGCATCACTGGGTGCAGCTATTACCATGATAGCTATGGCCAGATTTTCGCCTATGGGCCGGCCGTGGCGCAACTTGCTGATTGCAGTAGCAGGCTTTGGCTGCAGTATTATAGGCTTTGGCCTGGCCCGCAGCTTTTACCTGGCACTGGTTTTTTTATTTGCGCAAGGTGCTTTTGATAGCGTGAGTGTAGTAATTCGCGGCACGCTGATGCAGCTGTTAACGCCCGATCATATGCGCGGCAGGGTATCGGCAGTAAACTCTATGTTTTTGAGCTCGTCAAATGAGATTGGTGATTTTGAGTCAGGCATGGCGGCAAGACTGTTAGGTACTGTACCGGCGGTTTTATTTGGCGGCAGCATGACTTTACTTATCGTTAGCATCACTTATTTTAAATCAAAAAATTTGATGCCGCTATCGCTTAATGAAATTTCTGCTCCGGAGGTTAAAGAGGAAATGAGCGCGTAACCTAATTGTAATTGCTGTCATTTCTGCGAGCATAGCGAGAGATCAATACAATGCTTAGAATTGCGCATGTACTGATCTCTCACTACGTTTGAGATGACAAGTGGTTAATAGATTTAGGGGTTACCCCTCCACTTCCAAAGTATGCTTCTCGCCTATCTGCTGCCTCCACATTGCGTAGTACAATCCCTTTTGGTCTAGCAGGTTGGTATGTTTGCCTGATTCAATAATACGGCCCTTCTCCAGTACATAAATACGGTCGGCATGCATAATGGTTGACAGTCGGTGTGCTATCAGGATAGTAATATGATCATTCAATTCTGATACGTCTTTGATGGTTTCGGTGATCTCTTCTTCAGTTAGCGAGTCTAATGAAGAGGTCGCTTCGTCAAATACCAGCAAATCTGGCCGGCGCAGTAAGGCCCGGGCTATAGACAGGCGTTGTTTTTCGCCGCCCGATACTTTTACGCCGCCTTCGCCAATCACAGTATCTAAACCTTGCGAGGCGCGTGCCATCAACGTTTGGCAAGCGGCGCGTTCCAGCACTTCCAAACACTCCTCGTCAGTAGCCTCCGGCCGCACGAATAATAGGTTTTCGCGGATGGTGCCCGAAAATAATTGGGTGTCCTGAGTGACAAAACCAACCCTTTCGCGCAACTGATCCAGGTCGATTTCCTTACTGTCAATGTCGTTATAACTGATGCCCCCCTCAAGTGGCTGATACAAGCCTACCAGCAATTTCACCAGCGTAGTTTTACCAGAGCCTGATGGACCAACAAAAGCAATGGTTTCGCCCATTTGGGTTTCAAAGCTGATTTGGTTTAGCGCGTTTCTGTTAGCGGTTAAGTGCTTAAACGTTACGCTGTCAAAAGTTAGTTTAGCAATCTTTTCAACCAATACCGGTTTAGCAGGTTTTTTGTCAATAGGAGTATCTAAAATAGCTTTAAAATTACCTAAGGATACCTGTGCTTCACGCCATGCCTGCACCACGTTGCCCAGCTCCTGCAGTGGATTAAACAAAAAGAAGGAGTAAAATAAAAACTGGATGTAATTACCCGGCGTAAGCGTATGCTTAAATATCAGCATTAACAAAACCACAATCATAGCGCTGCGCACCAGGTTAACCACAGTGCCCTGTACAAAGCTCATGCTGCGCACAAACTTTACCTTTTTAAGTTCCAGGTCGAGGATCTTGTAGGTGGTTTTGTTAAGGCGTTCAATCTCCTGGTGAGCCAGGCCTAAACTTTTAACCAGCTCAATATTACGCAATGATTCGGTAGTTGAACCGGCAAGCGCAGTGGTTTCTTTAACAATAGTGCCCTGTATTTTTTTGATACGACGGCTTAACAGCGTACTCACTATAGCGATTACCGGCATTGAGGCAAAATACACCAGCGTTACCTGGTAATTTACTTTTAACGAGTAGATGATGACAAACACAATACCCACCACGCTAACAAACAAGGTGCTGATGAACGATGTAATGAACTTTTCGCAATCCACACGCAATTTTTGTAAAATGCCCAAGGTTTCGCCGCTGCGCTGGTCTTCAAAAACCTGGTAAGGCAGTTCAAGTGAGTGTTTCAAACCATCACTGTACATTTGGGCGCCGGTTTTAAGCACAATGATATTGGTGAAATAATCCTGAAAATTTTTAGCTATACGCGATACCATAGCCGCGCCGATAGCCAGGCCGATCAGCAACAAGGATCCATGTAAGCGATATTCGTAAGTATAAAATGCGCTGTCTTTAGGCAGTATGTAATTGTCGATCAATTTTCCGGTAATCAATGGATCCACCAATGAAAAACCAATGTTTACGCCTGCCAGTAGCAGTGCCAGTACAACTGTCCAGCGGTATTTTTTCAAATATTGTAAAAGTAGCTTCATATAGGTGCCAAAAATAAAAAAAGGGAATGGCTAAGTAGCTCATTCCCTTTAATTTGACATAAAGGTGTGTTTACACCGTCATGATATCTTTTTCTTTAGCATCTGCCAGCTGATCTACTTTAACGATGTATGAATCTGTAAGCTTCTGGATCTCAGCTTCGCCGGTTTTCATTTCGTCTTCAGATACACCTTCAGATTTCAGTTTTCTGATCTTCTCGTTAGCATCTTTACGCACATTACGAATAGCGATTTTACCATTCTCAGCCTCGCCTTTAGCTTTTTTAACCAGGTCGCGGCGGCGTTCTTCTGTCAACGGCGGAACGTTAATACGAATTACCACACCATCATTTTGCGGATTAACCCCTAAGTTAGCTTCCATAATAGCTTTTTCAATAGGGCTTAATAACGTTTTTTCCCAAGGCTGCACCACAATAGTACGGGCATCGGGCGTATTAACGCTGCCTACCTGGCTTAGTGGAGTAGCTGCACCATAGTAATCAACAAAAACATCATCTAACAAAGATGGGCTTGCTTTACCGGCACGTATTTTATTTAGCTCGTTATCTGCATGGTCAAGCGCACGATCCATAGCAGCTTTGGCTTCGGTGATTTGTTTCTTAACGAGTTCGCTCATTGCTTTATCTTTTTTAGACAAAAATAGTAAAATCTGTGACTTTGATTTAATAAATTCCCGTGATAAACATTAGCTATTAAATACTGCTGAAATGCCAGATACCTGTTGGCCAGCCTCATAGTGAACCTACTCATGATACTGCGCAGTCAATTCACCTACGGAATAGCTGATTGCTAGCCGTTCACTATTTAACCAAAGTGCCAATATGCTCGCCGCTGGCTATTTTTTGGAAGTTGCCGGGTTTATTCATGTCAAATACAATGATAGGTAATTTATTTTCCTGGCAAAGGGTAATGGCGGTCATGTCCATCACGTTCAAGCCTTTATCATAAACTTCCTGGAAGGTAATCTCGTCGAAACGGGTTGCGCTGGGGTCTTTCTCGGGGTCGGCGGTGTAAATACCGTCAACGCGGGTACCTTTTAATACCACGTCGGCCTTGATCTCGATGGCGCGTAATGAGGCCGCCGTATCAGTAGTGAAATATGGATTACCGGTACCGGCACCAAAGATCACTATTTTACTCACCTCTAAATGATGCATGGCGCGGCGGCGGATATAAGGTTCACAGATCTGTTCCATTTTAATGGCCGATTGCAAACGTGTATCAACCCCAACACTCTCTAATGCATTTTGCAAAGCCATGCAATTTATCACAGTAGCCAGCATGCCCATGTAGTCGGCCTGCGCACGTTCCATACCTGATTTTTCGGCACTTAATCCTCTGAAAATATTACCGCCACCTACAACAATTGCAACTTCAATGCCTTTATCATAAACGTTTTTAATGTCTTGAGCATACTGCATAACTTGTTTATTGTCAATGCCATACTGCTTATCGCCCATTAATGACTCACCGCTCAGTTTCAGTAATATTCTTTTGTATTTCATGGATTTGTGGAGTTTGTCAAAAATATATAAATAAAGCTTCTGTTAAAATTTTATGTCGTTTTTATTAAGCCGTTAAATACTACTGCGCTTACTTTGAAGCTATTGTCAAATGCCAGCAAGTTGGCCATGCAGCCTTTTGCTATCCGGCCTTTATCATGAGCGCCCATTAATTGAGCCGGGTAAAGTGAGGCCATATTAATGGCTTCTGCCAGATCCACACCTACATGCTTTACGCAATTTTGTACTGCCTTAAGCATAGTGAGGCATGAACCTGACAAGGTATAATGTGGAGGCATTACATAATGGTCGCCCCGCAACTCGTGCAACGGATACGTGCCTTCGGTTGTCTCCGTAACCGCATCTGTGATCAGGAGTAGTTTGTCACCTAGCTCGCATTTAGCCAAACGAATCATAGCAAAATCAACATGCACACCGTCGGCTACAATGCTTGCATAAGGGCGTTCCTCAAAAATTGCAGGGATGTAGCCAGGCTCACGATGATGCATAGGCGGCATGGCATTGTATAAATGTGTCACCGCTTTCATCGGCTTATTCAGGAATGATTTACCTTCCTGGTAAGTAGCATTGCTATGGCCGGATGATAAGATGACGCCCTGGCCGTTTAAATAATTCAAAACTTCGGCATCCTGCAGTTCAGGTGCTATGGTCATCATTTTAATCACGCCCTCGCCCATGTCGAGCCAGCGTTTTACTTTGTCCAACGTGGCCTTGTGCATAAACTCGGCCAGGTGTGCCCCTTTACGCAGCGGGTTTAAAAATGGGCCCTCCAGGTGCAAACCTAAAAAGTTACCCTGACTACTGTCTCGATAGTTTTTTGCTGCTACGATAACCTTTTCAAAAAGCTCATCGCTATTGGTACCAATAGTGGCCAGAAACCCGGTAGTGCCTTGCGCCAGGAAATCTTCTTCCATTTGTGCCAGCGCTTCCTCCTGGTAAATATTGCCTAGTAACTTACCGCCGCTGCCATACACCTGCAGATTAATCAGGCCCGGTGCCAGATAATTATTGTTAAGGTCGACGTTCTCGGCATTGGCAGGGATTTCAGAATCCGCAGTTATATCAGCAATACGGCCGTTTTCAATGATGACGGCTTTGCCGGTGGTGATGGTTCCGTCGGTGACTAGTCTGATATTACGTAAGGCGATTTTCATTCCAGCCCCCTAAATCTCTCCCGGAAGGGGAGACTTTTTATAAATGATTGGTTATAACATTAAAAAGCCCTCCCTACCGGGGAGGGTTGAGTGGGGCAGCAAAAAAAATCCCCCGATTAAATCGGGGGATTCAAATATTAAGCTCCTAAAGCTACTCGCTTAAAGGCTGTTACTGTAAGGCCTTTTTCAACGCTGTCTAAGAATTGAGAAACGTTTTTAGAAGAATCCTTAACAAACTCCTGGTTTAACAGGGTTGAGTCTTTGTAGAATTTATTCAATTTACCGGCAGCAATTTTTTCAACCATCTCTTCTGGTTTGCCTTCTGCACGGATCTGGTCTTTAGCAATTTCCAACTCGCGTTCAATAGTTGAAGCGTCAACGCCGTCTTTATCAACAGCAATTGGGTTCATTGCAGCAATTTGCATAGCAACGTCTTTACCTGCCTCGTCAGTACCGTCAACGTTTTTGCTTAAGCCAACCAATACACCTAAACGGTAGTTACCGTGAATGTAAGCAACAACTTTCTCGCCTTCAATAGCCTCGAATTTAGACACACCGATTTTCTCGCCGATTTTACCGGTTTTTTCGATGCAAGCTTCAGCAATAGTTAAACGAGCATTTTCAATGTCGATTGACAATTGGTTCAACTCTTCAAGTGATTTTGGAGCTTCTTCAACCGCTATATTAGCAATTGCGTTAGCAAAAGCTACGAACTCAGCGTTTTTAGCCACGAAATCGGTTTCGCAGTTTAGCTCGATGATCACACCGCGTTTGCCATCGGCTGATGTACGTGAAACAACCACACCTTCGTTTGACTCGCGGTCTTGACGGCTGGCAGCTACTTTAGCACCTTTTTTTCTTAAAAAATCAATGGCAGCTTCAAAATCACCATTGGTTTCAGTTAAAGCTTTTTTGCAATCCATCATACCTGCACCTGTTTGCTGGCGCAGTTTGTTTACATCTGATGCAGAGATTTGTACTGTAGACATCTTGTGTTTTTTTTTATAAGTTAAAAGTCGTAAGCCCTGAGTGCAAAGTCTATTAAGACTTTTGTTCAACCCAAGACTTACGACTAAATATTATTACTCTTCTGTAGTATCGTCAGCAGCGGCCGGAGCTTCTTCCTCGATAGCTGCAGCGGCTTCAACCGGAGCTTTACGGGCTCTTTTACCTTCGCCGGCAATAGTTGGTTTTTCGGCAGTTTCAGGAGCATCGGCTTTTGCTTTTGCCTGAGCTGCTTCTTTTTCAGCTTCGTCGTCTTTCTCGCGTTTACGTTCTTCCAAACCTTCTTCAATAGCTTTGATAATAATACCGGTGATCAATGAAATTGATTTAGTAGCATCATCATTAGCCGGAATAGGGAAATCGATGTTTGAAGGATCAGAGTTAGTATCAACCATAGCAAAGGTTGGGATATTTAACTTTAATGCTTCAGATACGGCAATGTGCTCTTTTTTAACGTCGATCAGGAACAATGCAGCCGGTAAGCGATTCAGATCGGCAATACCACCTAACAAGGTTTCTAATTTTACGCGCTCACGCTGGATCATCAATCTTTCTTTTTTAGAAAGGTTGGTGTAAGTACCGTCTTTAGTCAATTTGTCGATGTTTGACATCTTTTTGATTGACTTGCGTACGGTAGCAAAGTTAGTTAACATACCACCTAACCAACGCTCGGTTACGAAAGGCATATTTACTGTTTTTGCATGCTCAGCAACGATGTCTTTCGCTTGCTTTTTAGTAGCTACGAATAAAACTTTACGTCCTGATTTTACAATTTGTTTTATAGCTGCAGCAGCTTCTTCAACCTTTGATAAGGTTTTATTTAAATCGATAATGTGGATACCGTTACGCTCCATGAAAATGTACTGTGACATTTTCGGATCCCATTTGCGGGTAAGGTGACCGAAGTGTACACCTGCGTCCAGTAACTCGTCGTATGTTGTTCTTGCCATTGTGTTGTCCTCCTTAAAATATTAACGTTTACTGAATTGGAATCTCTTACGTGCTTTTTTGCGGCCTGGTTTTTTACGCTCAACCATACGCATATCGCGTGTCATTAAGCCTTTGGCGCGCAGCGCAGGTTTCTTATCAGCATCAAGTTCAACAATAGCTTTAGCAATAGCTAAACGTACGGCTTCTGCTTGCCCTTTAACACCACCACCAGCTACGTTTACTTTAACATCAAACTGACCGGCAACACCGGCAACTTCGGTTGATTGGGTAACTACGTATTGCAATGGCAATGTAGGGAAGTATTCTTTGTAGTCTTTACCATTAACGGTAATAGCACCGCTACCTTCGCTAAGGTAGATACGTGCAACGGCTGTTTTTCTTCTGCCTGAAGTGTTAGTTGTTGGCATTTCTTTTTCCTTAGTGTTTTAAATTAGATGGCTTTTGGGTTTTGAGCTTCATGAGGGTGTGTGCTACCTGCATAAACGTGCAGATTACCAAACAATGCTTTGCCCAAACGATTTTTAGGTAACATACCACGTACCGCTTTTTCAATTACGCGGGTTGGATGTTTCGCCATTAACTCCTTAGGAGAAATGAAACGCTGACCGCCCGGGTAACCGGTGTAAGAAACATATTGCTTGTCGCTGAATTTGTTTCCGGTCAATTTAACCTTGTCTGCGTTGATAACTATTACATTATCGCCACAGTCTACGTTCGGGGTAAAATCAGGCTTGTTTTTTCCACGGATGATCATTGCGATCTTAGTAGACAAGCGCCCCAAAATCTCGCCTTCTGCGTCAACAACAACCCATTGTTTGTTAACGGTTTTTTTGTTGGCTGAGACAGTTTTGTAACTTAACGTATTCACTTGCTTTAAATTAAATTATTAAAATGTTAATATAACCCCGCTTTTTCGGGACTGCAAAGATACGCTTATTTACTTTACTTGCAAGGGGTTTTGCGGGTTATTTTGCAAGAAACGTCAGCG
>Ga0153956_1002582_pt1 | contig 13015 bp, 9 predicted proteins | sample TSFL040MetaG_FD_104704 | JGI IMG/M metagenome (GOLD analysis project Ga0153956, IMG submission 104704) | Attine ant fungus gardens microbial communities from Florida, USA - TSFL040 MetaG | ecosystem: Host-associated > Fungi > Mycelium > Unclassified | place: USA: Florida, Wekiwa Springs... | reverse complement strand
GTCGGTCACCCGCAGGCCGACCGAGTAGTTACCGGGCGTGGGGTAGGTGTGGGTGGTCGTCGGGCTGGACCCGGAGCTGGACTCGTAGGTGCCGTTGCCGTCGAAGTCCCATTCGTACTTGGCGATCGAGCCGTCGGGGTCTTTCGAGGCCGACGCGTCGAAGGCGATCGGTTCGTTCTTGATCGCGCTTTCCGGCGTGATCGTGAAGCTCGCGGTCGGCGGCTGGTTGTTGATGATCGTCAGCGTCTCCGCCGAGAGGTCGGTGGCGCCGCCGTTGTCGGTCACGCGCAGGCGCACGTTGTAGGTGCCCTCCGCCGCGTAGCTGTGGGTGACTTTCGGCGTCGTCGTGGTGGTCTCGAAGGTGCCGTCGCCGTCGAGGTCCCATTCGTACTTGGCGATCGAGCCGTCCGAGTCTTTCGAGGCGGAGGCGTCGAAGGTGATCGCGGTCGCCGTTTTCGCCGGGTTCGCGGAGATCGTGAAGCTCGCCGTCGGAGCGTGGTTGGAGCCACCGGGGTCGAGCGTGATCCCTTCTTCAGGCGTGTTCGGCGCTTCCCCCATTTCGGAGAGGATGTTGTAGGTCGCCTGCTGGATGATCGGGCTGGCGTAGCCGGTCAGCCCGCGCGCCCAGTACATGGTGCCGCTGGCGAAGACCTCGGCGCCCGATTTGGCCTTGTAGCGGGCCGCGCCGACCGTGCCCGGCTGACCGGGGGGCGGGGCGTTGTTGCGCATCCGTCCCTCGTCCTGGATCCAGGAGTTGTCGTTGGCGGTCTGGACGTTGGTCGCGAAGACCTTTTCCACTCCCGCCGGCTCGAATTTCGCGTACTGCGCCTGGGTCGGGACCGCGTCCCACTCCCAGCCGACCAGCGGCTCGTTGATCGTGGTGCTGGTGTTTTTCGAGATCCCGGTGTTGCGCCAGATCGGGCTGCCGGCGAATTCGGTCCCGTTGGCGGCGGGGATCGTCAACGGGAAGTTTTCCGAGTCGTTGTCGCCCACGTACATGATCCCGAAGAGCGAGTTCTCCGGCATGTTCGGGCCGACGCGGCCGGGCGGGGGCGCCGTCGGGTCGCCTTCCGGGGCGCCGTTGTCGCGCCAGGTGGTGGTCGCGTTCATCGGGTTGTCGTCGGCGGTGCCGGCTTTGCCGTCAGGGCCGAGAGCGTCGTCGGCGGTGCCTTTGATCCCGTCCGGGCCCCAGTCGTTCTGGCTGGTCTGGCCGCTGGCCCCGGTGCCGCTGCCTTCCACCGTCTTGTAACAGACGAGGGTGTGCCCGTTGTTCTCGTAGCGGACCTTCCAGTAGGCGGTGTTGGAGGAGAAGGAGGCGATGTTGACGCCCGCTTCGCGCGCCGCTTCGAAGGCTTTGTACTCGTTCAGCGACCAGTACTCGGAGTGGCCGGAGATGACGACGGTGTCGTGGTTCAGCAGCTGTTCGGGGTTCTGCTGGATCGAGACGTCGTCGGTGTAGGAGATGTCGTAGCCCTGCTTCTCCATCCAGTAGAGAAGTTCCTGATCGGGCCCGTAGAACCAGTTCTGCTCGACCCCGGCCTGCCCCAGCGGGCGGTCGAAGGAGACTTTGGCGGCGCGGCTGGTGCCGGTCAGCGGGCCGGTGCCGTAGCCCCGGGTGCCGTAGTAGAGGGACTTGCCGCCTTCTTCGCCGTTCCAGTTGCCGCCGAAGGTGTTGTAGGCCTCGTACGTCGCCATCGGCAGGACGTAGAGGATGCGCGCGTGGCCGGAGTCGTTGCGGACCGTGAAGATGATCTGCGTTTCGTCCCCGGTCGTCGCTTTCACCTTGGCCATGTAGACGCCGGAGGCCGTGAAGGAGCTGGCGGGGATCGTGTAGGTCGCTTTCCAGTTCGCGCAGGAGACTTCACCCGTCGTTTCGTTCATCGCTTCGCAGGTGAACGAGTTGTTGATCCCGACGTTCGTGCCGGTGTTGACCAGGCGCCCGCCTTCGCCGCCGTAGTAGCCCATCCGGAAGGTCGTGATCGTCGCCGTGCGGGAGGGCGAGACGGTCCCGTTGTAGCCGATTTTCAGGGTGACGCTTTCGCCCAGATTGACGCTCGTCTGGGTCGGATAGCCGCCCAGGTTCGGGCTGTCTTCGTTCGTTTCGTAGGCTTCGCTGCCGGTCTTGCACTGGTTCTCGTTGACGACCGGGATCGCGCTCGGGCAGCTGACGGCGGCCTGGGAGCGAGCGGTCCCGAACGAGGCCAAGAGCAGGAAGGCGGCGATCACGCCGACTGCCGCTACGGCAAGGGCCTGGCCGAAGGAGAGCGGATGGCGGGGGGCACTGCGCAGTTCGTGCACCGTTCCAGTGTTCCACTGGAGATTGGCTCCAGAGGCGGAAAAACGGGTGGTCTTCGCCCAAGCCGAAGGCTTGAGTAGAGGTTTAGGGTTAGGCGTCATGGGGTCATCTGCTCCTCAGCAGGGCGAGACGGCGGGGCGGTGGCATGGGGACGACCCGGCGGATCAAGGCCAGGAGGTCGTCCCAGATCGGGTGGAAGAAGGTGGAGAGGGTCGCCAGGTAGACGAGGCCGCCGCTGAGGGCGGCGCCGGTGACGATGAAGAAGCGGCCCGCGTCCTGGTCGCGGAGGAAGCTCGCCACCGGCAGCGCGACGGCGAGCAGGACGGCGCTGCCGACGACGGCGGGGACGAGGTCGGTGACCAGGCGGCGGACGGGGATGCCGAGGACGCCGCGGAAGAGCCCGGCGTAGACGGCGACCAGCAGGACCAGGTGGATGCCGACCACGGCGAAGGCCAGGGTCGTGATCCCGTAGGGCGCGGCCAGCCAGGAGACGACGATGTAGAGGGAGAGCAGGCCGAGGTTGAAGATCAGGAGCGCCCGCGGTTTGCCGGCGGCGAGGAGGATCTGCGGGTAGCCGGTGAGGACGGCGGCGATCATCCCCGCCACCGCGAGGATCTGGGTCGGGGCGACCGCCGGTGCCCAATGCTGGCCGAAGACCCAGGGCACGAGCTCCGGCGCGGTGACGATCAGGATCGAGAGCAGGGGCAGGAGGACGGCGGCGTGGATCCGCGTGGCCCGCTCGTGGAAGCGCAGCAGTTCGGCCAGGTCGGCGGTCCGCGAGTAGACCGGGAAGGCCAGCCGCAGCATGATCCCGCTGATCTTTTCCTGGTAGACGACGCCGAGCTGGAAGGAGCGCCAGAAGAGGCCGGCCTGGGTGGCGGAGAGGCGGACCGCGACGATCGCCAGGGTCGAGTTGGTGATCGCCACGTAGGTGAGCCCGGCGCCGGAGGCGGGGAGGCCGAAGCGGAGGACTTCGCGGAGCTCCTGGCGGTGCCAGCGCGGCAGCGGCGGCGGCGCGGCGATGAGGAGGAGCAGCGAGGTGGCGGCGGCGCCGACGAGCGCGGCGAGGACGATCGCCTCCGCGTCGAGGCCGGCGATCGCGAGGCCGATGCCGACCGCCGAGGTGACGGTGAGGGCGAGGACTTCGATCACGCTGACGAGCTTGAAGTCGAGCTTGCGCCAGAGCAGGCCGCGGGAGACCGCGCCGAGCCCGGCGAAGATGAAGACCGGGGACATCACGACCATCAGTTCGGCCGACTTGTCGCCGATGAACTGGCCGGCGACGGTGGCGCCGATCGCGGCGGCGACGAGGGTGAGCACGAGGCCGGTGAGGAGGCTGGCGAGGAGCGCCGCCTCGACGTGCTCGCGCTCCACCGTCTTGCGCTGGACCAGGGCGCTGCCGTATCCCTCGAAGGTGAGGATCACGGCGAGCGTGAGGAGGATCGTCGGCACCAGCGCCTGGCCGAAGCCGCTCGGCGGGACCAGCCGGGCCATCACCACGGCGGAGAAGAAGGTGACGAATTCGCTGCCGACGCGCGCGGCGGTCGTCCAGCGGATCCCGCTGACGGCAGCGTCCTTCAGCTGCGAGCTGGAGAGCTCGCCTTGGGTATCGGGGCCACGATCCATCTGGGGAACCAACGCGCCGCGCCCGAGCCGACTTGCGGCGCAAGCGGGCGCCGCAGACGAACGTTCTTCAGGGAGATGTACTCAGAATTGAGCGATCTGGCGCCCCCGGCGGCCGTGACCCCGTCCCGGCACGTCGTCTTCACCTGGGACGACATCACCTGGGACGCGGCGCAGCGGCGCGGCATGAGCTTCTCCCAGGACCAGGTCCTGCTCGGGCTGATGGAGGATCCGGCGGTCGAGCGCCTGCTGGTCTCCAACCGGCCGCGCAGCGCCCCGATCGCCGCGGTCAAGGACCGGATCCGGCGTCCGGTGCCGTTCCCGGAAACCGAGAGCCGGCGGCTGCGCCAGCCGCTCCGGCTGCGGCGCAACGACCCGACCGGCGTCGCCGCGCTGCGGCGCCACTACGCCGTCTGGGAGCGCCGGCTGCGCAAGGCGGCGGAGGAGTTCGGCCTCAGGTCGCCGGCGATCGTCACCTCGCAGGCCTTCGTCGCCGGCTTCTGCGAGCTCGACTGGGCGGGGCCGGTCACCTACGTGGCGATCGACGACTTCTCCGCCCACCCGAGCTACCGGCGCTGGCGGGACGGCTATCTGGCCTCGTTCGCGGAGATCTCCCGGCGCCGCCGGCGGCTGATCGCGGTGAGCGAGGCGATCGTCGACAAGGTCGATCCGCGCGGACCCTCGCTGGTGTTGCCGAACGCGGTCGACCCGGAGCTCTGGGGCGAGCGCCCGGAGGTTCCCGCCTGGCTGGCGTCCCGACCCGGCCCGCGCCTCCTCTACGTCGGCACCCTTGACTCTCGACTTGACGTCGAGGCTTCGCGCGAGGTCGCCCGCGCCTGGCCGGACGGCTCGCTGGTCCTCGTCGGCCCGCTCGAAGACCGCGCCCACCTGGCGCCGCTCCTCGCCGAGCCCAACGTCTTCCACCATGGCGCCGTCGCCCACGCCGAGGTCCCGGCGATCGTCGCCGGCGCCGACGCCTGCCTGATCCCCCACCACCGCACCGACCTCACCGTGGCGATGAGCCCACTGAAGCTCTACGAGTACCTGGCCGCCGGCCGCCCCGTCGCGGTCACCGACCTCGAGCCGATGTCCGCCGTCCCCGGCCCCGTCTTCCGCGTCCCCCCCGGCGGCGACTTCCGCCCCGCCGTCGCGGCGGCGCTCGAGGCCGGCCCGATGACCGAACCCGACCGCGTGGCTTTCATCGCCGCGAACGCCTGGCCGAGCCGCCGGGCCCAGGCCCTGGAGTTCGCGCTGGCGCCTTAGGGGGCGTTGTTCCCGCCGGAGCGGCTGACCGAGATGCGTCCCGGGCGTCTCGTGGCGGCCCTGGCAGGCTGTGGCCGCCACGAGACGCCCGGGACGCGAGGGGTTCGTGAGGGTTCCGGCACAGGGACGAGGGGGGGGTCGGACTTCCGTGAGGTCCCTGCGCGAGAGATGCCACACCTCGGCCCGATCGGCGACGAAGATGCCGGGAACGCCACACTTCCGCGTCCCCTGGGTCGGTTTTCAGGGCCGAGATCAGGGCCGGAAAACGCGCTGCGTGAGTTGACCACACCATGGTGTGGTCAACTCACGCAGCGCGTCCGTGACTGTTGCCCAACACGCACGGAAGCGTGGACTTCCCACGCCCTCTGTGACGAGGCGGGGACTTCGGTGACGGATCTGTGTCCTTCCCGTGACCCGCCCGCGAGGGTCCCTCATCACTCCCCCCAGACCCGGCCGTCTCGGCCACGGCCACAGCCTGCCAGGGCCGTGGACGAGACGGCCCTTCCCTTGTCCGGGCGCCAGCTTCCCCGGGCCCCATCCCTTCCGGGCACAGAACTCGTGGAATCAGCCTGCCGGGTCCGTCGATCAGCGGAGAGCGATGAGTTCGCAGAAACCGGCGCTATGCGGGGAGAACTGCGAACTCAGCCGTGGGTGCCGGCTTTACTGCGCGGAGGACCTTTGCGGCAGCTTCTCCCGGCGCTCGCGGTCGAAGATGAAGGCGATCGCGGCCATCATGCAGAAGAGGTAGGAGAGTTGGGGGAAGGAGAGGAAGTCGAGGATGGCGCCGCTGACCAGGGCGACCGCCAGGCCCGCGACGACGGCCAGGCCGGGGGGGCCTCGATCGGGATCGCCGGAGCGGGCGACGGGGTGGGCGGCGATCAGGGAGAGGACGAAGATCGAGAGGTAGGCGACGATGCCGAGGAAGCCGACCCCGATGGCGAGGGTGAGGTACTGGTTGTCGAGGATGCGGTGCTTGATCTGGTCGTAGCTGCCGTAGCCGCGGCCGATCAGGGGGCGGGCGGCGATGTCGGGCTCGATCGCTTCGTAGTCGCCGACCCGGTCCTGGGTGGAGTTGACCTTGGTGGCGCTGTGCGGGGCGAGCTGGTCGATGACGCCGCCCAGGGCTCCCGGCGCGGTGAAGTGGGTGACGACGAGGAGGACGAAGGCGAGGGGCAGGAGGCGGGCCATTGCGCGCGGGCGGTAGGCGATGAAGACGGCGATCACGACGGCCGGGGCGATCGCGCTGGTTTTCTTCTGCGTCGCCAGGGCACCGCCGATCAGGATCGTCACCGCGATCGAGTAGAGGATCCGCTCGCGGCGCTCCTTCGCTTTGATCAGCCAGGCGAGCGCGAAGGGCAGCGCCATCGCCAGCATCACCGAGGTGGCCAGCGGCTGCACCGTCGGCCCGAAGATCTGTTTGCGGCCGATCGAGTCGACTTCGCCGATCCCCGGCGGGCGCACGTAGCCGGGGAAGAGCGGGCCGATGTATTCGTGGAAGACGTTGATGCCGAAGCGGTACTCGACGATCACGCCGAGGGCCGTGATGCAGGCGAAGACGATCAGCCCGGTGACCATCTTCGAGACCTCCGAGGCGCGGATGATCGAGGCCGCCAGGGCGAAGAAGATGACGTAGGAGCAGAGCAGCGACATCTGCTTGATCGCCAGTTCGATGTCCCCGACCCGGACCAGCGCTTCCGAGTTGGCGAGGACGCTGATGATCGCGATCGCGGCGAAGATCCCGAAGGCCCAGTGGATGCGGCTGACCCGGTGCTCGCGCGCCGGTTCGGTGTCCCCGAGGACCCAGGCGATCGTCAGGACGATCAGGAAGGCGCGGTCGAGGGTGAGGTTGACCGGCAGCCCCGCCGGCAGCAGGACGCTGTCGAACGGGATCACCCAGATCATCGCCAGGAAGCCGAAGAGGAGCCACGGCAGCAGGCGGGTGGTGCGCGGCCAGTCCGCGGCGCGGGCGGCGGCGGCCTTCTCGACGTAGGTGGGGCCCGCGGCGGGTCGCCCGACGTACGGCCGGACCCCGGTGGCGGCCTCCATCAGCCCGTGGTGGCGGGCTGCCCGGTCACGGGCGGCGTGGTCTCGTCGGAATCGTGGCGCTCGGCGTCATGCAGCGGCGTGTCGTGGTGCCCGTTCTTGCGGGAGCGGCCGCGCTGCTCGCTGACCACCGGGTAGGGCGGCAGGATCAGCTCGTCGGCGCCGTGCAGCGGCTCGTCGACGACCCGGATCGAGGCGGCGCCTTCGGCTTCCCGGGCGCGGTCCTTGTCGGCCTCGCCGAGGCTCCGCCAGCGCTTGACGACCCCGGGGATGACGAGGATCAGGCCGCAGCCGAGTCCGAAGGTGAGGATGAAGGCCAGCGCCATCAGCATTTTGTCGTTGGACCCGCCCAGCGTGCCGCCCTCCGGGGCGCCCAGCTGCCGCACGGTGACGCCGTGGCGCAGCGGTTTGCCTTCGACGTCGAGGCCTTTGATGTATTTGTGCAGCGTCGCGTAGGAGGCCGAGGCGAGGGCGATGGCGGTGTCGGTGTTGCCCGCCTGGGAGTCGACGGTGATGATTGGGACGCCTTCCTGGGCGGAGAAGACGAGGCGGTTGCCGGCCCCTTCCTGCAGCAGTTCGGTGGCGCGTTCGCCGGAGGACTCGGCCGAGTAGTTGACCTGGCCGGTGGCGGTGCTGAACGGGCCGCTGGTCGACAGCGAGGCGACCGGGACCCCGGCGCGTTCGGCTATTTCCACCCGCGCCGAGAGGCTCGCCAGGTACTGGCCGTAGATTTTCGCCCGCGTCGCGAGGGCTTCGAAGGTGCTGGTTTCGACACCCTGCGAGAGCGCCGAGGGGACCGAGTCGACGAGGATCTGGCTCGACGCCGCCGAGACGCTCAGCGAGCGGCTCTTCAGCCCTTCCGAGCTGACCTGGTAGGCGCTCAGGATCGCGGCCGCGATGGCCAGCAGGAGGACGAGGAAGACAAGGATCTTGTGCTTCCAAAGGCGGCGGATCGTCTCTAGGAATGCCATGTTGCCTATGAACGCCGGGCGCCGGAGGAAACTTTCGCGATTCCCCGCCCACGCGCCCGCCCGCGCAGCTCGGCGGCGACGAATCGCGCGAACTCCGGATCTTCGACGCGGTTGTGCCGATCGTTCGCGGCGGCCCGCAGGTAGCCCCAGAAGTAGGCGATCCCGCCGAGGACGTAGGGGCGCTTCAGCCCCACCTGGGCCGATTTCGCCGTCACCCACCAGGGGCTGTAACGGAGGATGAAGGCGGCGCGGCCCAGGCGCGCGCGGCCGCGCAGGATGCCGCCGCGGCTGGCGACGGGGCGCAGATGCTTTGCGGTCGGCTGGGCCAGGGACCGGGTGCGGTAGCCGCGCATCCGCGCTTCGACCTCGTCGATCGTGTCCCAGCCGAGGCGCTCCTGGATGCCGCCGCCGAGCGCTTCCAGGCAGTCGCGGCGGTAGAGCTTCAGGGCGCCGCGGACGTGGTGCTCGGGGCCGCCGGTCGGCTGCCAGCCGTGCCCGTGGTCCTCCAGCAGCGACCCGCCGACGATGCCGAGGTCGACCTCCACCGCGGAGCGGTCGAGCAGGCGCTGGAAGTAGTCCGGGGAGAGCTCGATGTCGGCGTCGAGCTTGCCGACGTGGCTGAACTCGCCGAGCGCGACCGTGCCGAGCGCCCGGTTGAAGGCGACCGCCTCCGCCGCTTCGGCGAGGCCGTCGGTCTCGGGCCGCTGGAAGCGCCGCGTCCGCATCAGCTCCAGGTAGGGCAGCCGCGCCGCCCAGCGGTTGAGGATCTCCGGCGTCGCGTCGGTCGAGCCGTCGTCGATGATCAGCCAGAGGTCCGGCGGCCGCGTCTGCGCCGCCACCGAGGCGAGCGTGCGCTCGAGGTGGTCGGCCTCGTCGCGGCAGGGGGTGATCAGCAGCAGGCGCTCCATCGTCCCGGCTCAGCTCCGCCTGGCGGCGACCAGGCCGTCGACCATCTCGAGGTAGCCGCGCCGCTGCCGCGACCACTCGATCTGCTCGAGGCGGGCGGAGGCGCGGGCGGCGCGCTCGGCGGCGGCCGTCGGGTCGTGGCGGACGGCTTCGATCGCGGCGGCGATCGAGTCCGGGTCGCCCGGCTCGGCGTAGAGGACGTCGTCGCCGAAGTAGCGCTGGATCGTCGGCAGCCCGGAGGCGATCGCGGGCATGCCCATGTGCACGTACTCGAGCAGCTTCACCGGCAGCAGCAGCTCGGTGAAGTCGTCGCGCAGGGTGGGGACGACGCCGATGTGGGCGGCTTCCAGGCGGGCCGGGATCTGCTCGACCGGGGTCGGCTTCGGCGCGATGCGGATGCCGTCGGCGGCGAGCGGCGCGGCGAGGGCCGCGAGCTGGGCGGCCGCCTCCGCGTCGGAGCCGTAGATGTCGACCTCCACCGGCCGGCCGTCGGCGCGCAGCCGCGCCACCGCGCGGACCAGGGTCTCGGCGCCGAAGCGCTCGGCGAGGCCGCCGTGGTACATCACCCGCAGCGGCCCCTCGCTCGGCGGCGTGCGCACCGGGCGGCGCTCGCCGAAGACCCGTTCGTCGGGCGTGTTCATCACGATCTGCGTCCGCGGCGCAACTATCCCGCGGCGGCGCAGCAGGTCCCGCGCCTCCTCGGTGACGAAGACGTGGCAGTCGACGAACCCGGCGCTGGTGCGCTCCTCCGCCCGGATCAGGCGCACCAGCGGGTGGTTCGGCGGGCGGTCGAAGAGCGTGGCGAAGAGCTCGGGGAAGGTGTCGTGGAAGTTGAGGACGATCGGCGTCCGGCGCAGCTTCGGCAGCATCGCCGCGAAGACCAGGGCGTCCGGCATGTTGTGGATCTCGATCAGGTCGAAGGGCGCCCGCCGGTCGAGCGCGGTCAGCTTGCGGGCGGCGCCGAGCGCGAAGCGCAGGTTGCCCTCGACGTAGGCGCGGGCGCCGCCGCGGGGCTTGCCGCGCGCCGCCCGGTGGAGGGCGATCTCACCGGCGCCGACCGGGAAGGCGACGTCGTCGGAGAGGCAGACGCATTCGACCGTGTCGCCGCGTTCGGCGAGGGCGCGGGCCTGCCGCTGGATCCTCGAGTCGACCTCGAAGTCCGAGTAGTGGACCATGCCGATCCGCAGGGGCCCGCCGGTCGGCGAGCCCCCTTGGATCCCCTCCCCAGGAGAAGCCTCAGACGTCGGTGCCGTTGCCAAAGCTCTTCACCGCGGCGACGGTCTCGGCGATGTGCCAGTCCTCGATCGCCGGGAAGATCGGCAGCGAGCAGTTTTCCGCGGCGAGCCGCTCGGCGACCGGCAGCGAGCCCGGGCCGAGGCCGAGCTCGGCGTAGCACGGCTGCAGGTGGACTGGAGTCGGGTAGTGGATCGCGCTGCTGACGCCGTTGGCGTCGAGGTGGTCGCGCAGGGCGTCGCGGCCCGACGAGCGCACGACGAAGAGGTGGTAGACGTGGTCGCCGTCCGCCGCCGGTTCGGCGGGGAGCACGACGTCGGTCCCGGCGAGGCCCTCGCGCAGGCGCGCGGCGGCGTCGCGGCGGGCCTGGTTCCACTCGCCGAGGTGGCGCAGCTTGACGCTCAGGATCGCCGCCTGGAGGGCGTCGAGGCGGTCGGTCCCGGCGGTCAGCTGGTGGTTGTGGCGGGGGCTCTCGCCGTGCGTGCGCAGCAGCCGCACGTTGGCCTCGAGCTCCGCGTCGTCGGTGACGAGCGCGCCGCCGTCGCCCCACCCGCCCAGGTTCTTGGTCGGGTAGAAGCTGAAGCAGCCGGCGTCGCCGATCGAACCGACCGGCTTGCCGCGGTAGGAGGCCGAGTGGGCCTGGCAAGCGTCCTCGACGACCTTGATCCCGCGCGGGCGGCAGAGGTCGAGGATCGGGTCCATGTCGACGGTGCGGCCGAAGAGGTGGACCGGGATCACCGCGCGGGTGCGCTCGGTGAGGGCGGCCTCGGTGATCGCGGCGGTGATGCAGGCGGTGTCGGGGTCGACGTCGACCAGGACCGGCGTGGCGCCGACCGCGCTGACCGCCTCGGCGGTGGCGATGAAGGTGTAGGTGGGGACGATGACCTCGTCGCCCGGGCCGATCCCCATCGCCCGCAGCACCAGCTCCAGGGCGGCGGTGCCGGAGGAGACGCCGATCGCGTGCTTGGTCCCGCACTCCGCGGCGAACTGCTCCTCGAATTCGGCGACCTCCGGGCCCAGCGTGAAGGCCGCGTCCCGGCCGACCCGCTCGACCACTTCCATCAGCTCGACGAAGAGCTCCGGGTAGGCCGCGTCGAGGCGGATGAAGGGGACGCGGTCGGCGTTGGTCGCCGTGGCCGAGAGGGGGGTCAGGGTCTGGCTGTTCAATTGATCGCTCCTGGGTGCTCGGTTTCGAGGAAGAGGGCGGCGGCCTCCTTGCGGGAGCGGACGCCGAACTTCGAGAACGCCGAGGAGAGGTGACTCTTGATCGTGCTCTCGGCGAGGTAAAGCTCCTCCGCGATCTGGGCGTTGGTCAGGCCCCGGGCGACGCAGGAGAGGACCTGGCGCTCGCGGTGAGAGAAGGCGGGGCGCTCCATGCCCGCGCGAAGGTTGCGGGGGACGACCGACTGGCCGCTGGCGACCGCCGAGACGGCGACCGCGAGGGTGCCCTCGAGCTCGCCGTCGAAGACGATCGCGTCGGCGCCCGCGTCGAGGCCGCGGCGCACGCCGGTGCCGGTCGCTTCCGGGGAGACGGAGACGATCCGCGGGGTGCGGCGCTGCCGCCGCAGGCGGCGGAGCACGGCGAGGTCGCGCGGCAGGTTGACGTCGCAGGCGAAGACGAGGATCGCCTCGCCGTCCCACTCGCCGGTGAGGACCGACTCGAGGTCGACCGAGATCGGGAGGGCGGGGGCGTGGCTCTCATCGAGCACGCGTTGCATCCGTCGCCGCAGCGCGAGGTCCTCGGCGAAGATCAACACCTGCGCCCCGGCCCCGGCCGCGGCCGGGGCCGCGGGCGTCGTGGCCGCGGGGCCGGGGCTCGCGGAAGCGGGGCGGGAGGAGACCGGCTCGGTCGTGAAAGCCATGTCACAGCAACGGGCCGAGCCGCGGAATCCTTTCGCCGCACAAGAGCGTCCGCGCATTCGCCGTTGATCGGACATGCCAGAGACCCAGGCCCTGAGCCTCATCAACGACGTCGATTTCGGCGAGGACGTGGTCGTCCGCCCGTTCACCAACCTATATGGGTGCCGGATCGGCGATCGCAGCCAGATCGGCACCTTCGTCGAGGTCCAACGCGGAGCCGAGATCGGCGCCGACTGCAAGATCCAGAGCCACACCTTCATCTGCGACGGAGTCTCGATCGGCGATCGAGCCTTCATTGGCCACGGCGTCGTTTTCGTAAACGACAAGCGGCCCAGAGCCACCAACCCTGAAGGTCAACTTCAGGGTGAGGATGACTGGATTTTGCTGCGGACCGTGGTGGAGGACGGGGCCACGGTCGGCTCCGGCGCCACGATCCTCGGCGGGGTCACGATCGGCGCGGATGCCACCGTAGGCGCGGGCGCGGTGGTGACGCGGGACGTGCCGGCGGGCGCGACGGTTGCCGGAAATCCGGCGCGGGAGTTGGGGTGAGTGCTCGGGCGGTTGCGCGGAGCCGGGAGCGCGGGACCGGAGGACGTCACACTTCCTCAACAGGCTCGGCGCCGCTCGCTGAGTTGAGCCGGTTATAGGCGGCTCAACTCAGCAACCGACGGAAGGGGTGATGAGGAACACGCCCGAAAGCGTGGAGAAGGACACGGAACCCGCACGAGTCCACCCTCCCGCGCACCTTCCTCCCGCCCCTCCGCCGCCGCACCCCGCCGGCTGTTCCTTATGGTCCTCACAGGACCATAAGGAACAGCCG
>Ga0153956_1002581_pt1 | contig 13018 bp, 12 predicted proteins | sample TSFL040MetaG_FD_104704 | JGI IMG/M metagenome (GOLD analysis project Ga0153956, IMG submission 104704) | Attine ant fungus gardens microbial communities from Florida, USA - TSFL040 MetaG | ecosystem: Host-associated > Fungi > Mycelium > Unclassified | place: USA: Florida, Wekiwa Springs... | reverse complement strand
CGCAGCATGCCGTTGCCGAACACGTCGCCCGACATGTCGCCGACGCCCGCCACCGAGAACGGCGTCTTGCCGATATCGACATCCATCTCGCGGAAATGCCGCTTCACGCTTTCCCAGGCGCCGCGCGCGGTGATGCCCATGTCCTTATGGTCGTAGCCGACCGAGCCGCCGGAGGCGAACGCATCCCCGAGCCAGTAGCCGCGCGCGAGCGCGATATTGTTCGCGGTATCGGAGAACTTCGCCGTTCCCTTGTCGGCGGCGACGACGAAATACGGATCGTCGTCGTCATAGCGAACGACCTGCTCCGGGTGGACGATCTCATCGTCCCGGATGTTGTCGGTGACGTCGAGCATGCTGCCGATGAAGATCTCGTAGGCCGCCGTGCCTTCCTTCAGGAATGCGTCGCGCTCGCCCGGCGGCGGCAAATGCTTCGGCACGAAACCGCCCTTCGCGCCCACCGCCACGATCACCGCGTTCTTCACCTGCTGCGCCTTCACGAGCCCGAGCACTTCGGTGCGGAAATCCTGCGGACGGTCCGACCAGCGGATGCCGCCGCGCGCCACCTTGCCGAAGCGCAGATGCACGCCCTCGACGCGCGGCGAATAGACGAAAATCTCGTAGAGCGGGCGGGGCAGCGGCAGGAGCTCGATCTTGCGGCTGTCGAACTTGATCGCGATCGTTTCCTTCGGATAGCCGTTCTCGCCGGTCTGATAGAAATTGGTGCGGATCGCCGCCGTCACCAGCGCGCGGAACTCGCGCAGAATGCGATCCTCGTCGAGGCTGTCGACCTTCTCCAGCATCGTCTCGATTTCGGCGCTCGTCGCCGCGAGCTTTTCTTCCCGTTCGGCGATGTCCGTTCCGTCCGGCCGGAAGCGCTGGTGGAAGCTCGCGACGATCTTTTCCGCGATTGCCGCATGCCGGTTCAGCGTGGTCCAGAGATAATCCTGGCTGTAAGGCACGCCCGCCTGCCGCAGATAGCGCGCGAGCGTGCGCACCAGCGCGATGTCGCGCCAGGCCATGCCGGCGGAAAGCGCAAGCCCGTTGAAGCCGTCGTCCTCGGCGCGCCCCGACGCCACCGCCATCAGCGCGGCTTCCAGCCCGCTCTGCAGCCGCGGGAGATCGATCGCGCCGCCGCCGCGCTTCGTCAGCGTCATGTCGTGCAGGAAGGTTTCCTCCGATTCCTTGGCGCGGCTCCCGAGCGCATAGGTGCGCTCGTCGATCACCGAAAAACCCATATGCTCCAGCACCGGCACGCGCGCCGAAAGCGGCAGCGGCTTGCCGAAGCTCCACACCTTCAGGTTCGCCTCCTCCGGACTCTGCCTGCCCCGGCGATAGAAATGGATCGCGAGTGTCCGCTTGCCGGAGAGATGCTCCAGCGTCGCGAGATCGGCGACGGCGTTTTCCGGGTCGAAAGCCTCGCGATACGCGGCGGAAAAAGCCTCGCCATAGCGGCGGCTCAGTTCCTGCGCGCGCGCCGAGCCGTAGCGTTCGGCGAGCACGCGCTGAAACCCTTCGCCCCAGTTGCGCGTGATCGTCTCGACGGCCGTTTCGAGCGAAGCCTGCCCCGGATCGGGCGTCTTTCCCTCGTCGCGCCCGATGATGAAATGCACCCGCGCCAGCGGCCCGTCGGGAAAGAACGGATAGAACGCGGAGACCCTGCCCTTGAACACGTCGGCGAAATATTCGCCGAGCTTGGCGCGCACCGTGCTGTCGTAGCGCTCGCGCGGAACATAGACGAGGACGGACACGAAGCGGTCGAACTTGTCCCGCCGCGCCAGCACCCGCACGCGCGGGCGCTCCTCCAGCTCCAGGATCAGGAGCGAAAAGCGGTAGAGCAGTTCCTCGTCGATCTGGAACAGCTCGTCGCGCGGATAGGATTCGAGCGCGTTCAGAAGCGATTTTCCCGAATGGCCCGCCGGATCGAAGCCCGCGCGCGCGACCATCCGCCCGATCTTGCGGCGAAGATAGGGAACGGTGCGCGCCGATTGCATATAGGCGCTCGACGTGAACAACCCGACGATGCGCAGTTCGCCCACGAGTTTTCCGCGCGCATCGAAACGCTTGATCCCCAGGTAATCCATATGCGCGCGGCGGTGAATGCGCGAGCGCAGATTCGCCTTCGTGATGATGAGCGCCATCGGGCGGCTCATGAATTCGAGGATTTCCGGCGTGAGCGTGATGAACTTCCCGCCGCGCCGCAGGATGCGGACATCCGGGCTTCGCAGCACGCCGAGCGCCGTATCGAAATTCGCCTTGAGCTCCGTGACGCCGTCCTTCTCGCGGAAATCGTATTCGCGGCAGCCGAGAAACGTGAAATTTCCGTTTTCGAGCCAGGCGGCGAAATCCGCCGCTTCCTCCAGCTCCGCGGGCGGCAGCGACTTCGCGTTCGACTTCAGGTCCCGGATCGCGGCCTTCAGCCGCTCGCGCATGTTCTTCCAGTCGCCCACCGCCACGCGCAATTCCGCGAGCAGCGACTGCATCGCTTTCTCGATCTCGCCGAAACGCGACTCGTCGATGCGCTCGACATGCACGTGGATGAAGCTCTCGCGCAGTTCCCCGCTGCCCGGTTCGGAGGCTCCCTTCCACGACAGAAGCTCGCCTTTTCCGTCGCGGCCGACGGTGAAGATGGGATGGGCGACCAGCAGGACGTTGAGGTTATGCGCGCCGATCTCCCCCATCGCCGAATCGAGCAGGAACGGCATGTCGTCGTTCACGATCTCGATGACGGTGACCTGCTCGAGCGGCTTGTCGCCGGCCGGCATCGGGTTCGAAAGCCGAATCTTCGGCGCGCCGGCGATGCGCGATTGCAGGAATTCGAAGGCGGAGCGCGCGAGCGCCGCGAGGTCCGACGCGCCGTAGATCACGAGGTCCTCGGTCGAGGCGCGGGAAAACAGCGCCGCCGTGAAGCCCGCCGGAATCCCGTCCGGCTTTTCCGCGCCGCGCGCGGCTTCGGCGATCAGATCGTCACGGATTTGCGAGTCGATGTCGGCGGGGGAAACGGCGTCCATTTTTCTCTCTTATGGCCGGAACGCGTAGAAACCATGACGGCGAAACGATTTTTATCGATCGCCCGCCGAGTCTCTCGCGAATCCCGCCTTTAGCGGACAATCATCCCGAACAACCGCCTTGTCGAGGCGGCGGTTCCGGGGGGAATATCGGCCGATTGGCTGAAAAACCACGGCGCCGATCCAGGCGTAAAGAAGGAAGCCCATGAAAGAACACGATAAAGTTGCACCCGGCGCAACGGAGGCGACCGCGCTCGATCTCCCGGCGGCCCCGCTCGATGCCGCGATGCAGGCATATTTCGCGAAATGCCAGGAAAAGCTCGGCTTCGTCCCGAATGTGCTGAAGGCATACGAATTCGATCTCGCCAAGCTGAAAGCCTTCGTCGCGATGTCGGACGATCTCATGCTCGCGCCGTCGGGACTTTCCAAGCTCGAGCGCGAGCTGATCGCGGTCGCCGTCTCCTCCGCCAATCATTGCCATTACTGTCTCGTCGCGCATGGCGCCGCCGTGCGAAAGCTCTCGGGCGATCCGGAGCTGGGCGAGACGGTCGTCGCGAATTATCGCGCGGCGAAGCTCGATGCGCGCACGCGGGCGATGCTCGACTTTTCCTGGAAGCTCACGGTCGAGCCGTGGGCGGCCGGCGAGGAGGATCGCGCCGCGCTGCGCGCGCACGGCTTCTCCGATCGCGACATCTGGGACATCGCGGCGGTCGCCGGTTTCTTCAATATGAGCAACCGGCTCGCCAGCGCGACCGAGATGGCGCCGAACAAGGAATACTACAAGCTCGCGCGGTAATCGCCGAGCCCGTCATCCGGGACGCGCGCAAAAAAGCTCGCAAGCCCGGAATCCCCAGGAGAGTGCTGGATTCCGGAGCGGCGCTTCACGGGTCATGTCTAAAAAGCGAAGTCGGGCAAGCCTGACTTCGCGCCGTCCGGAACGACGCTCATATGAGGATCAGCCGGTCCGGCAATTCGTTCCTGTTGCGCTTGCCGGCGGGGAAATGCTCCGCCAGCACTTCGCCGCAAATCCTGATCGCTTCGACATAGCCGTCGGCGGCTTTTCCCGCCTTGATGTTGTCGATCAGCGCTTCGATCGCGCTATCCCAGGTTTTTTGCGGCACCTTGGCGTTGATGCCGCTGTCCGCCACCACTTCTGCATAACGCTCCGCCACCGAGACAAAGATCAGCACGCCCGTGCGCGCTTTCGTGAGATGCAGGCCGTGCGCCGCGAACTGCCGCTTCGCTTCGTGGCTCGCGCGCTCGCGCTTGATCCAGCCGCCGATGAACCAGTGCCGGAGCGGCGTGACGGAAAAAAGCGCCGCGCACACGATGAAGGTGAGTATCTGCGCGAGATAAATCTCCTCCGCCCACCATGTCGTGAACAAAAAGAGCGGCAGCGGGACCGCGAGCGCCACGACCGCCGCCCGCGCGATCGCGAGGAAGCGGTAGTTGCTAGAAGCCGCCGCCATCACGCAATAGATCTCGCCGGACGTCTTCTTCTCGGCCGCCCGGATCGCCGCCACGATGCGCTTCTGGTCCTTCGCGGAGAGATTCATCACCAGCTCCCCGACGAGCCGCCGCCGCCGAACGAGCCGCCGCCGCCGGAAAATCCGCCGCCACCGCCGCCGCTCGACCAGCCCGAGCTTGAACCGCCGCCCCAGGACGAGCCGCCGGTCGGCACGATCCAGCCCCAGTCGTTGCGCGCGCGGCGGCGCCTTTCCTGCTGCGTCATCGGCGTCACGGGCCTCGCGAGGCCCAGCCATTCCAGCAGCTTCCGCACGAACTGCATGAAGAAGTGCAGGAAGATGATGAGCAGAAGAATCCCCGGCCACTGGAACAGGAACGCGAGCACGAAGCCGACGAACATGCCGAACGAGCCGGTCTTTTCCGCCGCGGGCGGCGCGGGCCGCTTGAACTCGTCGGCATTGCCTTCGAGCACCTTGATGACCGCGTCCGCGCCCTTCTGGATTCCGCCCGGATAATCGTTGGCGCGGAAGCGCGGAAGAATGACGCTCTGGATGATGACGCTGGTAATCGCGTCGGTGAGCGTGCCCTCGAGGCCGTAGCCGACCTCGATCCGCACCTTCCGCTCGTTCGGCGCGACGATCAGCAGGACGCCGTTGTTCGTGCCCTTCTGGCCGATGCCCCAGTGGCGGCCGAGCTGATAGCCGTATTCCTCGATCGTGCGGCCGCGCAGCGATTGCAGCGTCACGACGACGAACTGCGTCGTCGTCTGCTTCTCGACCGTCTCGAGTTTCGTCTCGAGATCGATCCGCGCCGCCGGATTGAGGATGTTCGCCTCGTCGACGACGCGGCCCGTGAGCGCGGGAAAATCGTAATTCTGCGCGCGCGCCGGTACGCTCGGCGCGAGCAACAAAAGCGCGCCAAGCAATAGTAACGACAATCGTGACAGGATCGCCTGCATCTTTCGATCCGTGCGCGGCGGCTTACTTCTTGTTGAAGTCCACCTTCGGCGTCTGCATCTGCTGCTCGGAGATGGTGAACGTCTCCATCGGCTTGTTGCTGCGATAGAGGACGTTCGCCCAGATCACGCCGGGGAAGGTCTTGAGCTCGGTGTTATAGACGCGCACCGCGTCGATATAGTAGCGCCGCGCGACCGAGATGCGGTTTTCCGTTCCCTCGAGTTGCGACTGCAGCGCGAGGAAGTTCGCGTTCGATTTCAGGTCGGGATAGTTCTCCTGGATCGCGAGCAGCCGCCCGAGCACGCCGGAAAGCTGCGCCTGCGCCTCCTGGAATTTCTTGAAGGCCTCGGGATCGGTGATGGTGGAGGCGTCGACCTTGATCGAGGTCGCCTTTGCCCGCGCCTCCACGACGGCGGTCAGCACGTCGCGCTCCTGCTGCGCGTAGCCCTTCACGGTTTCCACCAGGTTCGGAATGAGATCGGAGCGGCGCTGATACTGGTTCAGCACCTCGCTCCACGCGGCTTTCGCGCGCTCTTCTTCCGTGGGGATGGTGTTGACGCCGCAACCGGCGAGCTGAAACCCGAGAAAAACGACGGCCAAGGCAGCAACGATACGAGCGCGCATGGAAATCTCCTTACCAGTCCGGCCTGAAAGCCGGTCCGGTTTTCTAGCATGCGCCCATGACACACGCACCGGCCGTCCCGCGGCACGGCCGCCGGCGGACCGCTAACGCATTGTCGTTTTTCGAGAAAATTGGAGCGGGCGAAGGGATTCGAACCCTCGACCCCGACCTTGGCAAGGTCGTGCTCTACCCCTGAGCTACACCCGCATCCGTGGGTTTGCGGAAGCCGCGAAGGCCGCCGCAGGGGGCGGTTCTAGGCCAGATCGCCCCGAAAAAGCAACCAGTCCGAAGGACAAAGCGGAAGGCAAAGGGTTAAGCTCGCCATTGCCCGAAAACCCGCGATTTGCCTCGATTTGCGCGACCCCCATGCCCGCCACGCCCTCCGACCTGTTCGCGATGCTGCAGCGGCTCGGCATTGACACCGTCACGGTCGAGCACGAGCCGCTCTTCAGCGTCGCCGAATCGCGGCATCTGCGCGGGCGAATTCCGGGGGCGCACACCAAAAATCTCTTCCTGGCCGACCGTAAGGAGAGGCTCTTTCTCGTCGTCGCCGGCGAGGAGGCGAAAATCGACCTCAAGATCCTGCACCGCAAGATCGGCGCGTCCGGCCGCCTCTCGTTCGGAAAGCCCGAAACCATGCTGGAAACGCTCGGCGTCGCGCCCGGCTCGGTGACGCCCTTTTCGCTGATGAACGACGATGAAAATCGCGTGACGGCGGTGATCGACGCGGCGCTCCTGAAGGAGAGCCCGCTCAACTTCCACCCGCTCGTGAACACCATGAGCACCCGCATCGCGCCGGAGCGTCTCCTCGAATTCATCGAGGCGAGCGGCCATGCGCCGCTGATCCTCGAGGTTTCGGAGCCGTAAGCGCGTTTGCATTCCGGTCAAAACCGCCCCATCTATTCGCGGAAACAGGCCGCCAGGGCGCAACGGATTGGAGACAACGAATGCTTCTGAACGAGGGAACGAACCCCGCCTCCCCCTCCGGCGATCTTGTGATCGACGTTACCACGCAGAATTTCATGAAGGACGTGGTCGAGGAATCGAAGACGCGTCCCGTGCTGGTGGATTTCTGGGCGCCATGGTGCGGGCCCTGCAAGACGCTCGGCCCCGTGATCGAGAAAGTCGTGCGCGCCGCCAAGGGCAAGGTGAAGCTCGCCAAGATGAATATCGACGAGCACCCGCAGGTCGCGCAGCAGCTCGGCATCCAGTCGATCCCGGCGGTGTACGCCTTCTCGAACGGCCAGCCGGTCGACGGCTTCGTCGGCGCGCTGCCCGAAGGCGAGGTGAAAGCCTTCATCGACCGTCTCGCCAGCGGCGGCGGAGACGGCGCCGCCGATCTCTTGAAAGCGGGAGAGGAAAGCCTTGCGGCGAACGACGCGGCGGGCGCCGCCGGCGCGTTCTCGCAAGTCCTCGCGGGAGAGCCGGAGAACGCCGCGGCGCTCGCGGGCCTCGCCCGCGCGCAGCTGGCGGCCGGCGACGTCGAGGCGGCGAAACAGACTTTCGCGCTCATCCCCGCCGGCAAGGAAAACGATGCCGCCGTCTCCGCCGCGCGCGCGGCGCTCGATCTCGCCGAACAGGCGAAGAAGGCGGGCGACGTCGCGCCGCTGGAAGCCAAGGTCGCGTCCGATCCGCTCGATCATCAGGCGCGCTTCGATCTTGCGATCGCGCTCGCCGCGCATGGCAGGCGGGCGGAGGCCGTCGATCATCTGCTCGCGATCGTGAAGCGCGACCGCAAATGGAACGACGACGGCGCGCGCAAGCAGCTCGTGCAGTTCTTCGAGGCGTGGGGTCCGGCGGACGAAAGCACCGTCGAAGGAAGGCGGAAACTTTCGTCGCTGCTCTTCGCATAGAGCGGGAATGGGAGCGGGAAAATGCCCGTGAGCGCGAACTATCGCGGGATCGAGGATCTGCCGGCGATCATTCCGGTTTTCCCGCTCGCGGGCGCGCTGCTCCTGCCGCGCGCGCAACTGCCGCTCAACATTTTCGAGCCGCGCTATCTCGCGATGATCGACGACGCCATGAAGGGCGACCGCCTGATCGGGATGATCCAGCCGGATACCAGCAAGGGCGGCACGCCCGCGGCGCCGGCGTTGTTTTCCACCGGCTGCGCCGGGCGCATCACGCAATTCGCGGAGAGCGGCGACGGACGCTATCTGATCTCGCTCACCGGCGTCGCGCGCTTCCGCGTCACGGAAGAGCTTCCCGCCGAAACCGCCTATCGCCGGTGCCGCGCCGATTTTTCGCCCTTCAGGAACGACCTCATTCCCCGCCACGGCGAGGAAAAGGTGGATCGCCCCGCGCTGCTGAAAACGCTCGCCGCCTATCTCAAGGCGAACAAGCTGGAAGCCGACTGGAAGGACATCGACGAAGCGCCGACCGAGGCGCTCGTGAACGGGCTCTCGATGATGTCGCCCTACGGCACGCGCGAAAAACAGGCGCTGCTGGAAGCGCCCGATCTCAAGAGCCGCGCCGACGTGCTCGTCGCAATCACCGAAATGGCGCTCGCCAAAGGGGACGGCGACAACGACCTGCCGATGCAATAGGATCGGAGCCATCATGAGCAAGCAAGCGAACAATCAGCTCGATCCCAAGCTGCTGGAAATCCTCGTCTGCCCCGTCACCAAGGGGCCGCTGGAATACGACCGCGAGCGGCAGGAGCTGATCTCCAGAAAGGCGAAGCTCGCCTACCCGATCCGTGACGGCATTCCCATCATGCTGCAGGACGAGGCGCGCAAGCTCGAGGATTAGAGCTGGCCTGGCTGGAATCAGCCGTCTGTCATGCCCGGCTTTATGCCGGGCATCCACGCCTTAAGAATCTCAAGGAAAGACATGGATGGCCGGGACAAGCCCGGCCATGACGAAAAGGCTAGAGACGGAGCAGACAGGTTTCCGCGAACCGCGAAATGCTCTAGCCGACCAGCGTGCGCGGCCGCGCTTTCAGCAGCACCTCCGCTTCCGCCGCGATCGTCCGCACGATGTCGGCCGCCGGCTTCACCTCGCGCATCAGGCCCGCCGCTTCGCCGACCCAGACGCCGGTATCGCGCCAGTCGCCTTTCTCCTGCGCGTCGTAGTAGCGCTTCTTCTCGCGCACCGTGACCCTGGCGAGCTCCGCCTCGCGGCCGTGCCAGTCCTCGACGAATTTGTTCTTCATCACCCGCGCGGTGAACGGCTTCGGCCACTCCAGCTCGCGCGCGATATCGACGACGGTGGTGCGGATCGTCGCGTCGCCGTTCGCCGCCATCGCCGCTTTCTGAAACTCGGAATGGACCTGCGCTTCCGCGCTCGCCCAGAAGCGCGAGCCCAGGAGCACGCCTTCGGCGCCCAGCATCAGCGCCGCCGCGAGCCCGCGCCCGTCGGCGATGCCGCCCGCCGCCACCAGCACCGTTTCGGGCGCTTCTTTCGCGATGAGATCGGCGGCCTCCGGCACGAGAGAGATCGTCGAGCGCGCCGCGCCGTGGCCGCCCGCCGCCGTGCCCTGCGCGATGACGATGTCGGCGCCCGCGCGAATGGCGTCGCGCACGTGATCGAGCGTCTGCGTCTGGCAGATCAGCGGCAGGCCGGCTTTCTTGACGCGCGGGCCGAACGGCTTCGGATCGCCGAACGACAGCATCACCGCCGCGGGCATCCGCGCGATCACCTCGTCGAGGAGTTCAGGATGCTTCGCCAGCGACCAGGTGATGAAACCGCAGCCCACCCTGGCGTTGCCCGCATCCTGAAACGCGCCTTTCAGCCAGTCCGCGTCGCCATAGCCGCCGCCGATCAATCCGAGGCCGCCCGCGCCGGTGACGGCGGCGGCGAGCCTGCCGCCCGCTGCGAAAGCCATCGGCGCCGAGATGATGGGATGCTCGATGCCGAGCTTTTGCGTCAACCGCGTGTGGAGCGCCATGTAAAATTCCGGTGAAATTTCTACGGCAGTTCGCCGCGCATCAGTTTCGGCGTATCGCCCCTGTCGCCCGCGGCTTCCTCGACGAAAAATTCCTTGAGCCTCGGCATGCGCGCCACGATACCGAGCCCGACGTCGCGCACCGCGCGCAGCGTATCGGATTCGTTCGAGAACAGCCGGTTCAGGCCGTCGGTCGCGCCCGCCATCGTCACGGTGTCGGCACGCCGCCAGCGCTCGTAGCGCTTCAGCACATCCGGCCCGCCGGGGTCGAGGCCGAGCCGAGCCGCGTCGGCGATGCATTCGGCAAGCGCCGCCGCATCCCGCAGGCCGAGATTCAATCCCTGTCCCGCGAGCGGATGGATGACATGCGCGGCATCGCCCATCAGCGCGAACCGCTCGCCGACGAAGGAACGCGCGATCGAAAGCCTCAGCGGATAGGCCCGCACTTTCGACAGCACCTCGATCTCGCCCAACTCGCGGCCAAAGCGGCGGAGCAGCTCTTCCCTGAACGCCTGCGGCGCGAGCGCCACGATCCGCCGCGCCTCTTCCGCGTCCTCCGACCACACGATGGAGGAACGATTCCCCGGCAGCGGCAGCATCGCGAAGGTGCCCGCGGGCAGGAAATGCTGCGTCGCGATTCCCCCATGCTCGCGCTCGTGGCCGACGGTGGCGACGATGCCCATCTGCCTGTAGTCGACCGAGACGGAGGCGATCTTCGCTTGCGCACGCAGGCGCGAGCGCGCGCCGTCGGCCGCGACCAGAAGTTTCGCGTCCAGCGATTCCGTTCCGAGCGAAACCGAAATATTTTCTTCCGCCCGCTCGAAACCCTGCACGGGCCGCGCGAGAAGCTGCACGCCTTCCGCGGCGGCCGCCTCGCGGAGCGCGACGGCCAGCGCGCGGTGCTCGGCGATATGCGCGAGGGGGGCGCCGTCTTCCGCGCGCTCCCCGCCGAAAGCGAGGAAGGACGGCCGCACCGCGTCGTCGAGCCTGCTGTCGGTGATGTTCATCCCGCGCACGGGCTCGGCCCGGTCCGCGATCTCGTCCCAGATCGCGAGCGCCTCCAGCAGATGGCGCGCGCTCGCGGTGATCGCCGAGACGCGGTCGTCCGCGGCGGGCTCCATCGCGAGCGAGGGATCGCTGACCGTCACGGAAAAGCCCGGCTTCAGCGTCCGCGCGAGGGCGAGCGCGAGCGTGAGTCCGGGTATCCCCGCACCCGCGATGACGATGTCCGTTCCGGCGTTCGATTGGCGCATGACGATACTCTTATATACTGTCTTCCCGGTTTATAGGATCGCGATAATTGCCATGTCTCAAGCCGTTCGCAGCCTGCTCGAAATTCTCGACCTCGAAACCCTGGAAGTGAATCTCTTTCGCGGCACCAGTCCGCAATCGAGCTGGCAGCGCGTCTTCGGCGGACAAGTGATCGGCCAGGCGCTCGTCGCCGCCACGCGCACGGTCGAGGACATCCCGGTCCACTCGCTGCACGGCTACTTCATGCTGCCGGGCGACCCGAAGGTGCCGATCGTCTACGCGGTCGACCGCCTGCGCGACGGCCGGAGCTTCACCACGCGCGGCGTGCGCGCGATCCAGCACGGCCGCGCGATCTTCTCGATGCTCGTCTCCTTCCACCGCAGCGAACCCGGTTTCTCGCATCAGGCGGAAATGCCGAAGGTGCCGGGACCGGAGGAACTGCCGAGCGAGGAAGAAATGCGGCAAAAAATCCTGCCGTCGATGCCGAAGCCGATCCGGAATTATTACGAGCGCGAGCGGCCGATCGAACTCCGCCCCGTCGAGTTCGAGCGCTACACCTCGCACGACCACAGCCGCGATCCGAAATTCCACATCTGGATCCGCGCCACCGCGCCGCTGCCCGACAATCCGGCGATCCACCAATGCGTGCTCGCCTACGCGTCCGACATGACGCTGCTCGACAGCTCCCTCATCCCGCATGGCCGCTCGGTGTTCGATCCCGCGATCCAGGCCGCGAGCCTCGATCATGCGCTGTGGTTCCACCGCCCCTTCCGCGCCGACGAGTGGCTGCTCTACGCCCAGGACAGTCCCAATGCCCATGGCGCGAAGGGCCTGTCGCGCGGCCTTATTTTCGCGCGCGACGGCACGCTGGTCGCGAGCGTCGCGCAGGAAGGGCTCATCCGGCAGGCCCGCGAATCGGTGATGAAAAAATAGGCAGGCGAAACGGCCCGGCTGCCGCGCGATTATGCGGCCCCGCCGCGCGGCCGCGCGCCTAGCTGTCCCGGCGCCGAGACTTTCTGATTCTTCAAGCGGTTAGCCTTCCCGCGCCGGCTTGGCATGGGATTTGACTCCTTCTGTCCGGCCTGGCGGCCGCGAGGGCATTTCGTCCGGTTCCGCCCGGCCCGATCGAAACGCTCGCGGCATCCGCCGGCGAGCCAATGCGGGGGACAGGAGCCACATGAAGATCGTCATGGCCATCATCAAGCCGTTCAAGCTGGACGAGGTGCGCGACGCCCTCACCGGCATGGGCGTTCACGGACTGACCGTTACCGAGGTCAAGGGCTACGGAAGGCAAAAGGGGCACACCGAAATCTATCGCGGCGCCGAATACGCCGTGACCTTCCTGCCGAAGCTGAAGATCGAGGTCGCGGTCGCGAGCGACCAGGTCGGGAAGGTGATCGACGCGATCACCGGCGCGGCCAAGACCGGACAGATCGGCGACGGAAAGATCTTCGTCTTCTCGATCGAGCAAGCCGTTCGCATCCGCACGGGCGAGACCGATGCGGACGCCCTCTAATCGTCGCAACGAATTCAGTCAGGTGGAGAAAATTTCCATGCAGTTCAAAAACTATCTTCGCGCGGGATTGCCCGCGCTGCTCGCGGCGATGTCCGTCGCGGCACCCGCGCTCGCGGCCGACGGGCCGGCGATCCACAAGGGCGACACGACCTGGATGATGGTGGCGACGGTTCTCGTTCTCGTCATGACCGTTCCGGGCCTTTCGCTGTTCTATGGCGGCCTCGTGCGCCAGAAAAACATGCTCTCGATGCTGACGCAGGTCTTCTACACGGTATGCGCCGTGTTCATCCTGTGGGTGCTCTACGGCTACAGCCT
>Ga0153956_1002580_pt1 | contig 13020 bp, 11 predicted proteins | sample TSFL040MetaG_FD_104704 | JGI IMG/M metagenome (GOLD analysis project Ga0153956, IMG submission 104704) | Attine ant fungus gardens microbial communities from Florida, USA - TSFL040 MetaG | ecosystem: Host-associated > Fungi > Mycelium > Unclassified | place: USA: Florida, Wekiwa Springs... | reverse complement strand
CAGGTTTGGCGGCAGCTTTTGCGGTCGCGGGGGTTTTGGTCCGACTCATGGCCGGACACTGAAGCGTGTGGACGAATCCAGCAAGCGGGAACCGCAGGTTTGCCCGTAATTCACTTCATATGCTGTCATGTTCCACATGCTGTCATGGCCGGGCTCGTCCCGGCCATCCACGTCTTTCTTTCCTGGGTTCTTAAGACGTGGATGCCCGGCATAAAGCCGGGCATGACGACAGACACGCTTAAAACAAATCCAGTTGCTCGCCGCCTTTCGCCGGTTGCACGAAATGCGAGGTGGAGAGTTTCACCCGCTTGCGATTGAGCCCCAACCGTTCGCAGGCGATCTCGAAGCGGCGGCCGATCATCCACGCCATCGGCCCGGTGCCCTTCATCCGCGCGCCCCATTGCGAGTCGTAATCCTTGCCGCCGCGCATGTCGCGGATCAGCGTGAAGACGTGGCGGTATCGATCGGGATAATTCGCGATCAGCCATTCGCGAAACAGGTCGCGCACCTCGAGCGGCAGGCGCAGCAGCGTGTAGTTCGCTTCCTTCACCCCGGCATGCGCGGCGGCATCGAGGATGCGCTCCATCTCCGAATCGTTGAGCGCGGGAATGAGCGGCGCCGTCATCACCACGGTCGGGATGCCCGCCGCCGATAATTGCCGCAACGCCTCCAGCCGCCTCAGTGGCGTCGAGGCGCGCGGCTCCATGGTCCGCGCGAGTTTCGGATCGAGCGAGGTCACCGAGATCGCCACCTTGGCGAGATTTTTCTCCGCCATTCGCGCGAGGATATCGATATCGCGCGTCACCAGCGCCGACTTGGTGACGATGCCGACCGGATGGCCGGTTTTTTCCAGCACTTCGAGAATGCCGCGCATGATTTTGTGCTCGCGCTCGATCGGCTGGTACGGATCGGTGTTGGTGCCGATCGCCATGGTGCGTGGCTCATAGTTCGAGGCCGTCAGTTCCTTTTCCAGAAGTGCCGGGGCATCCGGCTTCATGAGCAGCTTGCTTTCGAAATCGAGCCCCGGCGACAGGCCGAGATAGGCGTGGGTCGGTCGTGCATAGCAGTACACGCAGCCATGCTCGCAACCCCGATAGGGATTGATCGAGCGGTCGAAGCCGATGTCGGGCGAGTCGTTGCGCGAGATCACCTTGCGGGCGGTGTCGAGCCCGACACTGGTCTTGAATGGCGGCAGTTCGTCGAGGCTCTGCCAGCCGTCGTCGAACGCGGCGCGCGCCTCGTGTTCATATCGCCCGCTGGCGTTGGTCTGCGCACCCCGGCCGCGGCGGCGCGCAGCGTCGATGGCGACGCCGATCTGTTCAAAATCGGAGAGGCTTGCCGCCGGAGTGGCGGATGGCGGTGACGGCTGCGCGGATTGAATGGCTCTGCTCATGAGTCAAAGGATAATCCCTCCAAAGAACAAAACAAGAACATTTTTATGACGTCCCCCATGAACCTCAAACAGGCCCCGGCGTTATCGGCGCGGCGGGCGTTTCATGAGGAGGTTTCGATGAAGACATATCTCTTGGCCGCGGCGGCCATCGGTCTGACAACAGCGGGCGTCACCTCGGCAGGCGTGACACCCGCCAAGGCCGGCACCGTCTGCCTGACCGACCAGGACAGTCCCAACACCTATCGCTCGTGTGAATTCTACAGCTTCCGTGCCTGCCGGGCATCGTCTCGCGGTGTCGGCGGCTCCTGCGTGCGCAACCCGTACGGCGACGAAGACAGTTATGGCTACATCGAAGGCCCCTCGGTCGAGTTCGGTTCGGCCTACAACCGCTACGACGGCCCGGTCTATCGTCGCGGCTATGACGGCCCCGGTTATCGCTGGTGATTTTTCAGGCACCCGATCTCATCGAAGGGCGGAGCGGACATATCACTTCGCCCCTTTCATCCAACCCGCGACGAGCCCTGCATCACGCGGGGTTCTTTGTCCGCGTTTGAAATGCTAAGGCATCGCCGTTCCTTTTGAAGGCGGTGCCTACATGATCAGCATTGTGATCCCGACACAAGGCAATGAGGCGGAGACGGTCGCGACTCTCGCCGCCCTGGTGCCGGGCTCCGCGGCGGGCATGGTGCGTGACGTGGTGCTGGTCGATCGCGGAGGCGGCGGCGGCATCGCCCGCATCGCCGATCTGGCCGGTTGCCGTTTTCTCACATGCGAGGGCTCGCGCGCCGATGCGATTGCGGCAGGCGTCAAACTCACGCGCGGCTCCTGGCTGATGTTCCTTCACGCGGGCGCCGTGCTCGAATCCGGCTGGATCGACGAGACCGCGCAGCTCATCGAAAGTGTCGGCGTCAGCGGCCGCCGCCGCGCCGGTGTTTTCCGCTACGCGCGCTCGCCTTATGCTGGCGGCAGCATCGGTTCCACCATGCGACAGATCAGCAGCATCGTTGCAGGGCCTTCAGTCTCTCAGGGATTGCTGATCGCGCGCGAGCATTATGACCGCCTCGGCGGCTACGCGCCGGGCACGCGTGGCGCGGAATCGAAATTGCTGTCGAAACTCGGACGCTCCGGTCGCGCGATCCTGCGCACGCGGATTTTCGTGCCGGCTTAAGTGTCATCGCGAGGAGCGAAAGCGACGAAGCAATCCAGCCCTTTGCCAAGTACTGGATTGCTTCGCTCGCAATGAGGGCAGTTTCTACTTCGCCTGCGCCTTGCCGCGCTTCAGGTGCTCATCCAGCCGCGGCATGATCTCGACGAAATTGCATGGCCGCGTGCGGTAATCGAGTTGGTGGACGAGAATGCCGTCCCAGCCGTCGCGGCAGGCGCCCGGTGATCCCGGCAGCGAGAAGATGAAGGTCGTGCCCGCGACACCGGCGGTCGCGCGGCTCTGGATCGTCGAGGTACCGATCTTGGCGTGACTCAGCATGTGAAAGGCGATGGAGAAGCCGTCCATCCGCTTGTCGAACAACGGCTCGACCGCCTCCGGCGTGACGTCGCGTCCGGTGAAGCCGGTGCCGCCGGTCGTAACCACCACATCGACGCCATCATCCGCGATCCAGCGCTTCAATCGCGCTTGAATCTTTTCGACGTCGTCGGTGACGATTTCACGCGCGGCGAGGCGATGCCCTGCCGCCTGAATTCGTTCCGCCAGAATCGTGCCCGACTTGTCGTCGGCGAGCGAGCGCGAATCCGAAATCGTCAGCACCGCGATGTTCAGCGGGATGAAGGGTTTTGTGGAATCGAGAGAGGTCATTTCTTTATCCGTCATGCCGGACAGGCCGCGAAGCGGACTGATCCGGAATCCCGATATGAGGCATGAGATTCCGGATTCACTCGCGAATGCTCGCGCTCCGGAAGGACGTCACAAACTCCCCGCCGCGAAGGTATTGCACGCCGCGACGGTGCCCTGCTGGTAGCCGGTCATGAACCAGCGCTTGCGCTGTTCGGCAGAGCCGTGCGTGAAGGAATCCGGCACCACGCGGCCCTGCATCTTCCGTTGCAAGGTATCGTCGCCGATCGCCGACGCCGTACGCAATGCGCCGTCGATGTCGCCCGGCTCGATGAAGCCCGGCCGCTTCCTGGCCTCGCGGTTGACCCAGACGCCCGCGAGGCAATCCGCCTGCAGTTCGACCTTGACCTGAATCGCATTGGCCTCCGCCTTGCTGCCCGCCTGCTGCTGCATCGCGTGCGCCTTGTCGAGAATGCCGAGCAGGTTCTGGATGTGATGGCCTGCCTCATGCGCGATGATGTAGGCCGCCGTGAACTTGCAGGCGCTGCCCTGGCAACCGCCGAACTTGGTCTCGACTTCGCGGAAGAAACCGGTGTCGAGGAAAATCTGCTTGTCCGGCGGGCAGTAGAACGGCCCCATCGCCGATTGCGCCATGCCGCAGCGGCCGCCATTGGTGGCATTGCGGAACAGAACGATGCGCGGGCCCTTGTAGGTTCGGCCACTGGCCGAGAAGATCTCGTCCCAGCGGTCGTCGATCTCGCCGAGCACGCCCGCGATCATGCTGCCCATCTCGTCGGTCGGTGCACCACGCTTGGTCTGCGTGGACGAGCGGTCGCTCTGATAGCCCGGGATCTGTCCGCCGCCACCGGTGAGGATTTCCGCGCCGCCGATCAGGATACGCGGGTCGATGCCGACGGCCCAGCCGATCAGGCCAAGCACCACCACCGTGCCGATCCCGAGACGGCCGCCGCCCATCGGGAACCCGAAGCCCCCGCCTCCGCCGCCCATTCCGCCGCCACTGTCATCGCGCCGGTCTTCGACATCGTCGCTGCGGCGGAAATCGTCATAACGCATCGGTCTCTCCTCGGGGCCTTACATCTTCATAACGGCCGGCGGCGGGAATCGCCTCATGCAGGATGCAACAAGGATCGCGCTCGCGCGCGGATTTTAGCGCCCCTGGTAATTCTTGCCTAGTGAAACGAAGCGGCCCTGTCGTGCACTGGCCGACCCCGCGCGGGGACCGCGCAGGCGCCTCCCAAGCTCCCATGCAGTGAAGTGAAGTGAAGTGAAGTGAAGTGAAGCGATGCATTTTCGGAGATGCGCGAGGCCGATTCAAAAACGCAAAATCAAAAACCGAAAATCGAAAACGATTAAGTCGATTTTTACCTTGGGCATTCATGGTGATGACAAGTCGGATTTGTTGGTCCCGCGTCGCCGGCTGCGTCGCCTGAGTCAGGTTTTGAGTCATGGTTGTGTCGCGTCGCGGGGCGTCTGCAAGGGCGCCCCGCACTCAATTTGAAACCTCGCCATCCTCACGCATCGTCATCGGCGATTGCGTCGCCGAGATGACGAAACTGCCTGCGAACTCCGTCGATCTGGTGTTCGCCGATCCTCCGTACAACCTGCAGCTCAAGGGCGAATTGAAACGCCCGGACGAGTCGCATGTCGATGCGGTCAATAACGACTGGGACAAGTTCTCGTCGTTCGCCGCGTATGACGACTTCACGCGCGCCTGGCTGCTTGCCGCACGCCGCGCCATGAAGCCGTCGGCAACGATCTGGGTGATCGGCTCCTATCACAATATTTTCCGTGTCGGCGCGATCATGCAGGATCTGGGCTTCTGGATTCTCAACGACATCGTGTGGCGCAAATCGAATCCGATGCCGAATTTCCGCGGCCGCCGCTTCACCAATGCGCACGAGACCATGATCTGGGCCGCGCGCGACGAGTCGACGAAATACACTTTCAACTACGATGCGCTGAAGGCCGCCAACGAGGACGTGCAGGCACGTTCCGACTGGCTGATCCCGCTGTGCACCGGCGAGGAACGCCTCAAGGGCAAGGACGGCAAGAAAGTGCATCCGACGCAGAAGCCGGAAGGCCTTCTGGCGCGCGTGCTGCTGTCGTCGTCGAGGCCCGGCGACCTCGTGATCGATCCGTTCAACGGCACCGGCACCACGGGTGCCGTCGCCAAACGCCTCGGCCGCTCCTATATCGGCTTCGAGCGTGACAGCACCTATGCCGATGCCGCCGAGAAGCGCATCGCCGCCGTCGAACCGCTGCCGGAAGCAACCCTTGCTCCGTTCGTCACCGCGCGCGATGCCCCGCGCGTGGCGTTCTCCGAACTGATCGAGCGCGGCATGATCTCGCCCGGCGCCAAGCTCGTGGACTCCAAGAAGCGGCATGCCGCTCTGGTGCGCGCCGATGGCGCCATCATGCTCGGCGACAAGGTCGGCTCGATTCACCGCATGGGCGCGGTGGCGCAGGGCTCGGAGGCCTGCAACGGCTGGTCGTTCTGGCATGTCGAGACCAAGAAAGGCCTCAAGCTGATCGACGATCTGCGCGCCGAGATCCGCCGCGAGATGCAGACGGCCTGAGTTCTAAAACAATCCCGAAAACGAAAACGGACGCCGCGAGGCGTCCGTTTTTTGTTTGGCAATCAGCAAAGGCCTCGTCTCACGCCTTCTGCTGATCCAGCACTCTCTGCACTGCGGGGCGCTGTTTCATGCGCTCGCGATGCGCAGCCACTTTCGGAAATTCCGCAAGATCGACGCCGTCGCCTTTTGCCCAGGTACCGACCGTGAACATGTACGGATCGCAGATCGTATAAGTCTCGCCCATCACCCATGGGCCACGCAGCATGTTCTGCTCGATCATGGCCATGCTCGCGCGCATGTTCTCCGGCACCTTGCGTTTCATGTCCGCGAGCGAGCTTTCCTCGGTGGCCCAGCGTGAACCGCGCCCGCCATGCGAGTGGGCGATGTGGACACCGGAGCACAGATAGCTGTTGAAAGCCTGCACCTGCGCGAATGCGAACGGATCGTTCAACGGCGCAAGATTCGCCTTGGGGAAAGTCTGCGCAATGAAGGCGAGGATCGCGGGCGTCTCGGTCAGCACGCCCCGATCCGTCTTGAGCGCGGGTACGCGGCCCTTGGGATTAATCGCAAGATACTCCGGCGAGTTCTGCTGATTGGCTTTCATGTCGATGCGGTGCGCCTTATAGGGCGCACCCGCGTCTTCCAGCGCGATATGCGACGCCACCGCGCACGTTCCGATTCCGTAATACAACTCCAGCATTTCAGTCTCCCAATCCGTGCGCAATGACCTTGCGCATCACGTTCGGCAACGCCTCGTCTTTGAGCGTCGCGATCTTCACCCAGCGCATTCCATTCGGCGCTTTGGTTCGTGGCGGCACTTTGCCGACATAAACGGACAACTCCAATGGAAAATGCGTGAAGACGTGCGTGACCGTGCCTGCCTTGCGCCGCCAGCGCGTGAGATTTTTCAGAACCGGCGCCTGCGCGCGCGCTGTTGTCTCATCATGTGCGACAAGCCAGTCGGACCCCGGTACTTCCGTCATGCCGCCGAGCAGGCCTTTCTCAGGCCGCGTGCGCACCAGAAGCTCATCGCCGCGCGTGACGACAAACGCCGCACCGCGCCGGAGCGTGCCGGTCTTCTTCGGGGCCTTGCGCGGAAACGTCTCCTGGTCGCCGCGAATGCGCGCGATGCAATCGTCGCTGAACGGACACAGCACGCAGGCGGGTTTCTTCGGCGTGCAGATCGTGGCGCCGAGGTCCATCAGGGCCTGCGCGGAATCGCCCGCGCGCGACGGGCCGAGCAACGTCGCGGCCAGCCGCTGGATTTCAGGCTTCGCTTTCGGCAGTTCGTCTTCCACCGCGAACAGGCGCGACACCACGCGCTCGATATTGCCGTCGACCGGCATGGTCTGCCGCCCGAACGCGATCGCGGCGATTGCGGCAGCCGTGTAAGGCCCGATGCCGGGCAACGCGCGCAGCCCCTCTTCAGTATCGGGAAACGCGCCGCCATGCTCGCGCGTCACCGCCACCGCGCAGGCGTAGAGATTGCGCGCACGCGAGTAGTAGCCAAGCCCCGCCCACATCCGCAGCACATCGTCGAGCGAGGCGGATGCCATACCCGTGACATCCGGCCAGCGGTCGATGAACTTGAGAAAGTACGGGCCGACCGCCTTCACGGTGGTCTGTTGCAGCATGATCTCGGACAGCCAGACGCGATACGGATCGGCGGGTTCGCCAGGCAGCGCGCGCCACGGCAGCACGCGGCGGTGGCGGTCGTACCATTGCAATAATAGTTCCGCGCGCGGCACGGATTCCTCCGGCCTGGACGCCGTGGCTTTGTTTCTTCGCGCCGCCGTACCTGTTAGGATCGCCATTCGACTTCTTAGGCATCACAGGCAATCATGAGCAAGCCCGGCCCGCTCACCTCCAAGCCGTTATCCGCGCTTCTCGCAGGCGTGTTCAACGATGCATTCAAGAAGCAGGGCTTTGCTTCGCGCGAACTGGTGACGCGCTGGAGCGAGATCGTGGGCGCCGACATCGCCGCCTATGCCGAGCCTTTGAAAATCCAGTGGCAGCGGCCGGTCGAAGGCCAGCCCGAAATCCCGGCAACGCTGATCCTGCGCGTGGAAGGGCCGCGCGCGCTGGAAATCCAGCATTCCTCGACCGTCATTCTGGAGCGGGTCAACCGCTTCTTCGGCTGGAATGCGGTCGGCAAGCTCGCGCTGCGGCAGGCCCCGCTCTCCCGTCCGGCGCGGCGCAAGACCAAAAAGCCGCCGAGCGAGGCCGCGATCGCCGAGGAGGCCCGCGAACTGGACACCGTGGACGACGACAATCTGCGCACCGCGATCGCGCGGCTGGGCGCCTCGATCAAGCGAAATTGACGCCTTCCCACCGGGCGTGATGCCCCCGGCATTGCCACAATTCCGGTTTCAAGCTAGCAGACGTTCCTGTCCCCGCGCGCTTACCGCGCACGCCAATCCGGAGTTTTCAGCGATGATCACGCGCCGTACCTTCAATGCCGCCCTGGCCTTTACCGGCGCCGCGTTCGCAACCGGACTGTCGTCCCTGAAGCTGATTTCAGCGGCGCGCGCGCAGGAGCCATCCGCCATCGCCAAGCCGAGCACGCTCGGCGACATGGTGCTGGGCTCGAAGGACGCGCCGGTCACGATTATCGAATACGCCTCGATGACCTGCCCGCACTGCGCCGCCTTCGAGAAGGAAGTCTTCCCGCAGATCAAGTCGGCCTATGTCGACACCGGCAAGGTGAAGTTCATCTTCCGCGAATTCCCGCTGGATCAGGTCGCGCTCGCCGCCTCCGCGCTGGCGCGTTGCGTCGCCAAGGACGACTCCAACAAATATTTCGCGATGATCAACATCCTGTTCAACCAGCAGAACGATCTCGCCCAGAATCCATTCGCCACCATCAACCGCGTCGGCAAGCAGGCCGGGTTCAGCGAGGCGATGATCAAGGCCTGCGTGCAGGACGACCTCACGGTACAGAAGGGCATCCTTGCCGACCGGGAATTCGCCAACAAGTCGCTGAAGATCGACTCCACTCCGAGCTTCTTCATCAACGGCACGCTGGTGAAGGGCGAGACCTCCTTCGACGGCTTCAAGAAGATCATCGATCCGCTGCTGAAGAGCTAAGCGGGCCGCCAAGACACCGTCATTGCGCGCAAAGCGAGGCAATCCAGTCTTCAAACAATCAAGACTGGATTGCTTCGCCGCAAGTGCTCCTCGCAATGACGGCCGAAACCTCCGTCGCGCCGCGGCCTTTTGTTCTTGGTTTCTTCTCCCGGGAACCGGGAAAAGCCCGGTAAAACCGTTGGAAAATCGGCCGAAATCCCCTGGAAACAGGCGTGCGGGCGTTGCCCTGCCCCGGCCCGCTGGCCATTGTCCGGCCTGATCGGCGGGTTTGGGCGATTCGCTCAATACCTCCGCTCATCGGATGGCAATGACATCCGCAATGGTTTGGTACGGCGGGCCGCTCGCGCGGCCGCCAACAGAGTAAGTCTCGCATGAAACTGACGCGCCTTCGCCTGCATGGATTCAAATCGTTCGTCGAGGCGACCGACTTCCTGATCGAGCCCGGCTTGACCGGCGTGGTCGGCCCGAACGGCTGCGGCAAATCCAACCTCGTCGAAGCGCTGCGCTGGGCGATGGGCGAGACGTCCTACAAATCGCTGCGTGCCGCCGACATGGACGCGGTGATCTTCTCCGGCTCCGGCAACCGCCCTGCGCGTAACCACGCCGAAGTGGTGATGACGATCGACAACACCGATCGCTCCGCGCCGTCGTCGATGAACGATTCGGAACTGCTCGAAGTGTCGCGCCGCATCGAGCGCGAGGCCGGATCGGTCTATCGCATCAACGGCAAGGACGTGCGCGCGCGCGACGTGCAGATCCTGTTCGCGGACGCTGCGACCGGCGCACGCTCGCCCGCCCTCGTCCACCAGGGCAAGATCGGCGAAATCATTCAGGCGCGTCCCGACCAGCGCCGCCGCGTGCTGGAAGACGCCGCAGGCGTCGCCGGTCTTCACGCCCGCCGCCATGAGGCCGAACTGCGCCTGAAGGCCGCCGAAACCAACCTGACCCGCGTCGAGGACGTGATCGGCCAGTTGTCGAGCCAGATCGACGGCCTGAAGCGGCAGGCGCGGCAGGCAATCCGCTACCGCGAAGTGCAGGCCAAGGTCCGCAAGGCCGAGGCGCTGTTGTTCCATCTGCGCTGGCTGCAGGCCCACGAGGATGTCGCCGAATCCGGCCGCACCCACGATCTCGCCGTGCGCGAGCAGGCCGAACGCGTCCAGCATCAGGCCGAGGCCGCGCGCATTCAGGCGATCCGCGCCTCCGAGTTGCCCGCGCTGCGCGAGAACGAAGCCCGCGCCGCCGCAGGTCTGCAGCGCCTCACCAACGCGCGCGACATGCTCGACCGCGAGGAACAACTGGCCAAGGAGCGCGCCGCCGAGCTCGACCGCCGCCTGACGCAGTTCACCGCCGACATCGTGCGCGAACAGCGCCAGTTGTCCGACGCCGACATCGCCGTCGAGCGGCTCGGCGCCGAGGAAGAGACCCTCAAGGAAGAGATCAAGTCGCGCGTCGAGACGCGCAGCGGCGCGGACGCCAAGGTCGCGGAAGCCGACGCCGCACTTGTCGCCGCCGAGCGCACTTTCTCCGAACTCACCACAGCGCTCGCCGATCTCACCGCGCGCCGCCGCCAGATCGAGGCCAATGTCCGCACCCATGCGGAACGTCTCGCCCGCATCGACCGGGAAATCGCGAACGTCAACGGCGACGTCGAGAAACTCGACAATGAGACCGGTAGCCTCGCGGATCTCGAGACCCTCGCGCAGGCGGCAGCCGCCGCGCAGGAAATGCTCGCGCAATCCGCCACCACGGTGCAGACCAGCGAAGCCGCGCATGTCGACGCGCGCGCGAAACTTGACGGCTCGCGCTCGCCCGTCGTCGAGGCCGACAAGCGCGTGCAGCGGCTGGAGACCGAAGCGAAGACCATCGCCAAGCTCGTCACCAACGAAACCAAGAATCTGTGGCCCTCGATCATCGACGGCGTCAGCGTCGCCAAGGGCTACGAGAAGGCGCTTGGTGCAGCACTGGGCGACGATCTCGACGCGCCGACCGATGCGTCCGCGCCGATGCGCTGGTCGAACCTCGGCGTCATGGCCGACGATCCGGCACTGCCGGACGGCGTCGAAGCCCTCGCCACCCACGTCAACGCGCCGCCGGAACTGGCGCGCCGTCTTGCGCAGATCGGCGTCGTCAGCCGCGAGCGCGGCACCGAACTCGTGAGCCGCCTCAAGAGCGGCCAGCGTCTCGTCTCCACCGAGGGCGATCTGTGGCGCTGGGACGGTTTCGTTGCGGCGGCCCATGCGCCGACCGGCGCGGCACGGCGTCTCGCCGAACGCGCGCGCCTTGCCGACATCGAACATGAGATCGAACAGGCCCGCGCCGATGCAGCCACCAAGCGGCAGGCGCTGGAAGCTGCCGAATCCGAACTGAAATTCGCCGCCGCGGCCGAGTCCGCCGCGCGCGAAGGCGCCCGTGCCGCGCAACGCGACGCCGATGCCGCGCGCGATCGCCATGCGGCCGCCGAGCGCGAGATCAACCGCCACGCGGCGCGCCGCTCCGCGCTCACCGAAGCACAGACTCGCCTTGCCGCCGACCGCGCCGAAGCCGACGGCGCTCATGCCGTCGCGACCCAGGCCGTGGCCGAACTGCCCGCCAGCGACGAGACCGAGGCGCAGCTTGCCACCGCGCGCGGCGCGATGGACGAGAAGCGCCAAAGTGCGGCGCAGGTCCGCGCCGAGGCGCAGGCGCTCGCCCGCGAGGCCGAACTCGCCGACCGTCGCGTGCAGGCCATCGCCTCCGAGCGCAACGAGTGGCAGACCCGCAAGAACAACGCCACCACGCAGATCGCGACCATCGAAGAGCGCACCGCCGAAGTGCAGGCCGAGCGCGAGCAGCTCGAGGACGCGCCCGCGCTGTTCGCCGAGAAGCGCCGCGGCATCATCACCGAGATCGAAACAGCGGAAGCCGGCCGCCGCGAAGCCGCGGACATGCTCGCCACCGCCGAAAACCTGATGGCGGAAACCGACAGGGCCGCGCGCGCCACGCTCGAAGCGCTGTCCGCCGCGCGCGAGGCCACCGCCCGCGCCGAGGAGCGCATGGAGGCCACCCGCCGCCGCCTCGAAGACATCGATCGCGAAATCCGCGACACCCTCGAGGTCGAACCGCACGCCGTGGCCGCGATGGCCGAAGTGACGCCCGAGACCGAACTGCCGGACGTTGCGTCCGTCGAAACCGACGTCGAAAAGCTGCGCCGCGACCGCGACCGGCTCGGCAACGTCAACCTGCTGGCCGAGGAAGAATTGCGCGAGATCGAGACCCAGCACACCGGGCTCACCACCGAGCGCGACGATCTGGTGGAGGCCATCAAGAAGCTGCGCACCGGCATCCAGAGCCTCAACAAGGAGGCCCGCGAGCGCCTGCTGACCTCGTTCGAGACCGTGAACGAGCACTTCAAGCGGCTGTTCACCGAACTGTTCGGCGGCGGTCAGGCCGAACTGCAACTGATCGAGAGCGACGATCCGCTGGAGGCAGGCCTCGAGATCATCGCCAAGCCGCCCGGCAAGAAGCCGCAGTCGTTGTCGCTGCTCTCCGGCGGCGAGCAGGCGCTGACGGCGCTGGCGCTGATCTTCGCCGTGTTCCTGACGAACCCCTCACCGATCTGCGTGCTGGACGAAGTCGACGCGCCGCTCGACGACCACAATGTCGAGCGGTTCTGCAACCTGTTGCACGAGATGACCTCGTCGACCGAGACGCGCTTCATCATCATCACGCACAACCCGATCACCATGGCGCGCATGAACCGGCTGTTCGGCGTCACCATGGCCGAACGCGGCGTGTCGCAGCTTGTGTCGGTCGATCTCGACGGCGCGATGAAGGTGCTCGACCAGAACGTGGCTTGACGTTTTTCTCGAACGTCCTCCCGTATATTGCTTTGTCATGCCCGCGCTTGTCGCGGGCATCCACGTCTTAACGGACGCTTGACAGGCAAAGACGTAGATGGCCGGGACGAAGCCCGGCCATGACAAAATTCGATGGGCCGACTATTCTCAAACACCATGCCCGCCTTCGATCTCCCTCCCGACCTGAAAGCAGCGCTCGCGCGAAAGTCCGAAGGCCTGTCGCGCAATGATACCGCGAAGCGCGCGGGCGAAATCTCGGAGACCTATCGCGGCGGCGGGACCTCCGCGCCGATCCGCACCGAGCAGGACGCGCTCGCCTAT
>Ga0153956_1002579_pt1 | contig 13028 bp, 15 predicted proteins | sample TSFL040MetaG_FD_104704 | JGI IMG/M metagenome (GOLD analysis project Ga0153956, IMG submission 104704) | Attine ant fungus gardens microbial communities from Florida, USA - TSFL040 MetaG | ecosystem: Host-associated > Fungi > Mycelium > Unclassified | place: USA: Florida, Wekiwa Springs... | reverse complement strand
ATCGCGATCACCTCATCGCCGGGCTTGAACTCCGTGACGGCGCTGCCCACGGCGGTGACCACGCCGGCGCATTCGCCACCCGGCACGAACGGCAACTCCGGCTTGAATTGATAGCGGCCCTGAATGATCAAGGTATCCGGGAAATTGAGCGCGGCCGCGGCCACCGCGATGCGAATATCGTCGGGCCCCAACTCGGGCTCAGGCCAATCCGAGCGCAATACCAGATTTTCCGCGGGACCCAACTGTTCACAAACCAAAGCGCGCATGAGCAACAACTCCACTTATTAAAATTAGGGAACCTCTGAAAAACGACTGCGCTTGCCGATGCGGCGTTAAAAATGCGCTCAAAATCCTCATTGATTGACGTATAAACTGCGGGTTTTCGCTCATTTTTGCCTTGCCTCGGCTGCACTCGCTACGCTTTTCAGAGGTTCCTCAGGGGGAATCAACGGCGACAACCTACCAGCGACGCACTATAGACAGTGTGACCAGTAAATGAAATCCGGGGCGCGCCTGGCCACAGGGCAACGGAATGACACGCCGGGATCGGTCAATCCCTGTGCTATATTTTTTGCGCGCGACAAGAGGTCGCGCTTTTGCCCACACTTTCAAGGAAGGAATCGATCATGCAATGCCATTTTGCTATAGCCGCCATCGTTCTGACTCTGCTCTCCATGCAAGCTCACGCCGCCGACTGGAAAGCCTGCGAACGCGCCAAATTGCGCCAGATCAGCCTCGAACAACGGGCCCATGGCACCTCCGGCAAAAACGTTCGCGGTAAAAAAACCGGCACGCGTGAAAGCGCCGCCCAACTCGATGACTGGCTGTGGAAAAACTGCCGCTCCTACGCCAGCGAATTGCGCAGCCTGGAACAGAGTCGCCTGTAGCGCTCGGCACTCGACGCTAAGCGCCGCCCGCCAATAGCGCGGCGGCGTGTCTCGCTATCTCCATCTCCTCGTCGGTCGGAATAACCCACACGGGAATCGCGCTGTCCGCCGCGCTGATGCGGGCGGACTGATCCTCATTGGCCTTTGCATCGATGCGTATGCCCAACCATTCCAGTTGCGCGCAGATCATGGCGCGCACCGCCGCCGAGCGCTCACCGATGCCCGCGGTGAATACCAGCGCGTCCAGTCCGCCCGCCGCGCACATCAACGAACCCACCTCGCGCGCGATGCGGTACACGAAAACCTCGATCGCCTCGCGCGCAGGCGGGCTATCGCTGGCCAGCAAAGTGCGCATATCGGCGGCAATGCCCGACATGCCGAGCAACCCCGATTCCCGGTACAACAAATCGGTCAGCTGCTCGGCGCTGTACTGTTTTTCCTGAAGCAAAAACAACAACACGCCGGGATCGATGGCGCCGCTGCGCGTCCCCATCGGCACGCCATCCAGGGCGCTGAACCCCATGCTCGTGGCGACACTGAGGCCGCCGGACAGCGCGCACAAGCTGGCGCCGCTGCCGAGATGCGCGACAATCGTGCGGCCTTGCGCGGCATTTTCATCGTAGCGCGGCAGCTCAGCGGCAATATATTCGTAGGACAAACCGTGAAAGCCATAGCGCCAGACGCCGGCATCGCTCAATGCCCGAGGCAATGCGTACAGGCGCGAAATCCGCGAATTGGTCCTGTGGAAGGCCGTGTCGAAACAGGCGATCTGCTGCAACTGCGGCGCGCGCCGGTCCAACGCGACGATCGGCGCCAGATTATGGGGTTGATGCAAAGGCGCGAGCGGCACCGTATTGCGCAGATCCTCCAGCACCTGTGCATTGACCCGGACCGGCGCGCTGTATAACGGACCGCCGTGCACGATGCGATGCGCGGCCGCCAGCAACTGATCCGGCCCCAGGTAATCCTCGATCCAATCGAGCAAATGCATCAGCAGCTCGTCCTGCGTTTCCGATTTCTCGAAATGCTGTTCCGCCAGCGGCGTCCCCCCCGCGCCGCGCGCGAAAAATCGCGGCGCGTGGTTGATGCCCTCCACCGCGCCACTGACGATCCGCGTCAGCGGCGCCTGCGTGAACACCGCGAACTTGATACTGGACGATCCGGCATTGATGATCAGAATTTTATCGCGCATGGCAACAGCATCCTCGTGAAAATCATCGCGACGGTTTGAACCGGCACGCTTACAGCACCCGGGGCTGCGCCAGGCGGGCCCGCGCGAATTTGATCGCGACGGCACAGGAGGCAAGGCGCGTGGCCGCGCTGTCGGCCCGGCTGGTCAGGATGACCGGAACGCGCGCGCCGAGCACAACGCCCGCCGTTTCGGCATTGGCCAGATACTCCAGCTGCTTCGCCAGCATGTTGCCCGACTCCACATCCGGCACCAGCAAGATATCCGCGCGCCCGGCCACGGGTGAAATAATACCTTTGAGCGCGGCAGCCTCGGCATTGATCGCATTATCGAACGCCAGCGGACCATCGAGCACGCCGCCGCGAATCTGGCCACGGTCCGCCATTTTGCACAACGCCGCCGCGTCGAGCGTGGAAACGATCTTGGGATTGACCAATTCCACCGCCGACAGAATCGCCACACGCGGCTCGGCGACACCCAAGGCCTGCGACAGCTCGATGGCGTTCTGCACGATATCCATTTTGTCGGCAAGACCGGGGTAAATATTGATCGCCGCATCGGTGATCAACAACAATCGCGGATAAGTCGGCACCGCCATGGCGAACACGTGACTGACACGCCGCGCCGTGCGCAGCCCAGTGTCGGCCTGCAAAATCGCACGCATGAATTCATCCGTGTGCAGGCTGCCCTTCATCAGCGCCGCGCAATCGCCACTGCGGCACAAGGCCACCGCGCGCGCCGCCGATGCGTGGCTGTGTTCCGTCGCAACCAAGGGATACGGCGAGATATCGATGCCGGCCTGGCACGCGCAGAGCTGGATTCTCGCGGGCGGGCCGACCAATACCGGAGCGATCAATTGCGCACGCGCCGCGTCGACCGCTCCCTGCAACGCCACGTCACTGCACGGATGGCACACCGCCACCCGCATCGGATTCGGCGACCGCGCCTCTTCGATCAATCGCTGGAAAATCTGGTGAGTCATCGTCATGAGCCAACTCCGTGGACACTGGCGGTTTTTCCACGCCGGCAGCGGATTCTATGGCAAGCGCAAGCGCGCCGATAAAAACTCGGTGAAAACCTTTACCCGTTGCAACTTGCGAACATCCGGGTGCTGCAGCAACCACAGCTGCGTTTCGATTTCCTCTAACGGCTCACTCAAGGCGAAGAACGCAGCGCCGGGCTGTGCGACAAATAGCGGAATGACACCGACGCCCAAGCCCGCTTTTATGGCTTCCGCCACACTTTGCACGCTGTTGCAACGGTAGCGGGGAATGACCTTCGGATAATGTTTTTTGCGCCAGCGAATGGAGGGCTGCTCCTGCAGGGAATCATCCAGCGCAATCCAGGCCGCCTGCTCCAGCACAGGCTCGGGATAATGTGGGGACCGGAACAATCCGAAGCGTAACGCGCCCAACGAGCGGCCGATCAGATGCGCCGGTGGTTTGCGCGTGGCGCGAATAGCGATGTCCGCGTCGCGTCGGCTCAGGTTGGCGATTTCATTGGACGCGATGAGCTCCAGCTCGATCTGGGGATAAAGACGCGCGAACTCACCCAGCGTGGGCAGCAACAAGCGGTGCAGAACCGTGTCGGTGGTGGTGATGCGCAACACACCCGCGGGTTCGGCCTGATTGGCCGTGGCGATGGCGCGAGCCGTTGTCATCTCGGCCTCGATGCGCTCCGCGCTTTGCACCAGTTCCAGCGCCAATTCGCTGGCGGCGTAACCGCCACGGCCGCGCTCGAACAGCTTCTCGCCCAGTTTCGCCTCCAGCTTGCGCACCGCGCGGAACACCGTGGACGGATCGACGCCGATGCGCTTGGATGCCTCCTGCAATGTGCGGCCACGCACCAATGCCAACACCAGATCGAGATCCGCCACCGTGATGTCTTTTTGCATGGATGCAAACCGCGCTTGCGCGCCCGCCTATTTTTGTTTCATGAATGCAAGCCTAATCTTCACATGCACTGTTCAATCGAACAAGGTGTTGCGCGGCAGACAACCGCTGGCCTGAGCAACGCATGATCAGGTCGAGCCTGAGCGGACAAGATAGACAAAAGCTCCATCGGATTTATAGCCACAGGCTCTCACATCCAGAAGGAGATTCGCATGAAACTGTACTACATGCCCGGCGCCTGCTCGCAGGCCCCGCACATCGCGTTGCGGGAAGCGGGCCTGCCTTTTACACCGGTCAAAGTCGAGCACGACTCGAAGAAAACGAGTGACGGGCAGGATTTCCGCTCGATCAACCCCAACGGCTACGTGCCAGCCCTGCAACTCGACGACGGCGCGGTATTGACGGAAAACGCCGCGGTGCTGCAATACATTGCCGATCAGGCGCCACAAAAATCATTGGCGCCGGCCTACAACACCTCCGACCATTACCGCCTGCTGTCGCGCTTGAATTTTGTCGCCACCGAAATCCACAAGGGTTTTGGACCCCTCTGGAGTCCGGACACGCCCCTGGCTTATCAGGATGCCGCCAAGAAAAAACTGGCGACCCGATTCCAATACCTGGATGAGCAACTTCGCCAACAGCAATATCTGCTCGGTGAACAGTACTCGATCGCGGATATTTATTTATTCGTGGTGAGCGGATGGTCGGCAAAATTCGGCATCGACCTGAATCAATGGCCGGCTTTGACCGCATTTCGCCAGCGTATTGCCGAGCGCCCGGCGGTGCAGGACACGATCGCGGCGGAAGGCTTGCCGTAAAACGGCCGAGGGAGCCCGATTTATCGACGGGCTCCCACTTGCGTGTCGGCGCTTTTTATTTTTGTTTTGTTTTCCTTGCCTTTCTTCTGTTTGTCGTTCGTGTTCTCTTTAGCCTTCGCCCTCTCTTTGTCTTTCGTCGTCGCTTTGGCCGGCGAAGCTTTTATCTTCGCTTTGATCTGCGCCAGCGTTTGCGCGAATGTCGCCTGCTGCGCGCCACCCAATCGCACCGCTTCCTCCGCGGCCGTCAGCGCCTCGGTATAACGCTTCTGCCGCGCCAGCGTATCCGCCAGATTGTTGAACGCGATGGATGAATCGGGATGCGCGCGCGTGGCCGCGCGAAACGCCTGCTCCGCCGCGATGAAATCGTCCGCCGCATAGGCGGTGTTACCGGCACCGATACGCGCGGTCAGATTATCCGGCCAGAGCGTCAGCGCCGTGCCATAAGCGATACGCGCCACGCTTGCCTCGCCGGTCTGCTCCAGCGCGAGCGCCGCCGCGACATAGCGATCCTGCTCCACCGAGCGCGGCAGACGCCGCGGCGGCAGCGCCAGCATGGCCCAATATCCACCGCGCTGCCAGGTGTGCTCGAAGGTTGTCAGCGGCAGCTCCTGGCGTGCTTCCGGTCCGGAGCGGAGGATGATCGTGCCACGATCCAGGTCGTAGCCGATCACCACGGCATAGTGCCAGACGGGATACCAGTTGAAAGCGAGATTTTGCAGCACTACCGGTGCATTGCCCGCCGCCACTTCCCGCAAAAGATCGTTGAGCTGCGGCGGCAATTCATACGCGATCAGGCCATGCCGGCGCGTCGCGGCCAGCATTTCAATTTGCAGACTGCCCTCGCGTGCCGGCAGATAAACCTCCGGCTCCAATTGCTCGGGCGTCACGCGCTGGCCGACCGCCTGCATGGCCATGGCGAGTGACGCCGGGCCGCATTGATGTGCGTCCTGCGCGAAATAAGGCACGGTTTGCAGTTCGGTGCGCGCGGGCAGATCAGCCGGAGGTGATGTTCGCAAGGCATCGGTTTGCACGGTGGCGCAGGCCGCCAGCAGCATGATCAGCAGGCCGGCCAGCGCGAAGCGGGCGCACCGGGCGCGAACCGCTGGCCGGTGCGCGCGGGAACAACAGGACATCAACGAATCGGGCGGGTAAACGGAAACACCTTGGTCAAACCGAGAATGTCGGTAATCAGCAAAATAACAAACACGGTGAACAATACGCCGAGCACATCGCCGCCGGCCGGCAGGCTGTCGAGCTGCTTGGATACCGTCTGAACCTCCGCATCGGTCATCGCATCGACGCGCGCCAGCGCGGTGTCCGCATCGAGGCCGCGCTGCTGCATCAGATGGCGCACATCCTCACGCTGCAGAAACGAACGCACGCGATCGCGCTCCGCCGAGGATTGCGCTGTCGCTGCGACCTGCCCGGTGCCGATCAGCGCCGCATGCGCGGGCGCGGTGGGCAGCCAGAGTGTTGGCATCGAAGCCATGAGCGCCCAGCTCGTGGCGCACAAAAACCGTGTTTTCATGACGAATATCCCCGTGGTCAAAACATCGTTATTGAACTCAAAAATTCGGCGATGAAAAAACCGCGTTATTTTCAGGAAGGGATTTGCATCGCGCCAAGCCTTGGATTTGTTTTATCACAACGCCGGCACGCGGGAATATATATTGGCGCCGGAATCGTGACAACTTTCACGGAGACAACGCCAGGAGCCAAAACCACCTGAAAACCGCTGAATTCTGAAGGGCGCCGCCACCGGGCTAACGCGGCGGCGCAGATTCGAGATTCAACGCGGGGGATAATAATCCGGCGGCACGCCCGCGCCACGAGGCGGCGGTGGCGGCGGGTAAGGGCCGCTCTCGGCAGCCGCCGGAGCCTCGGGTTGATTGGAAATAATCTTGATTTCAACGCGGCGGTTTTGTGCCCGGCCTTCCAAGGTGTCGTTGCTGGCGATGGGCTGGCTCGGCCCCATGCCGGCGGTTTGAATGCGCGACGAATCGACCCCGTGACCGCCGAGATACAGCGCTACCGCGTTCGCACGGTTGACGGACAGTTGCTGGTTCAGGGCGACACCGCCCGTGCTATCCGTATGTCCCACCACCTGAATATGGGTATCGGGAAACTGATTGAGCGACGTCGCCACCTGATTCAACGGCGCGTCGAATTCCGGGCGCAGCTGGGCGCTGTTGCTATCGAAGGAAATGGCGCTGGGTACAACCAGCTTGAGCGTATCGCCCTGGCGCTGCACGTCCACGCCGCTGTTCGCCAGGCGCTCGCGCAATTGTTGTTCCTGTTTGTCCATGTGATAGCCGACGCCTCCACCCATGGCGGCGCCGGCGGCGGCACCGATCAGCGCGCCGCGGCCGCGGTCGTGATTGCCGGACACCGCGGCGCCCAGCACGGCACCGGCAATAGCCCCGATGCCGGCGCCCTTCGCCGTGTTGTTGCTGCCTTGTTGCTGCTGCGGTTGATTGGCATAAGGATTCGGCGCGGCACAGCCCGCCAACAGCGCGGCCATCACCGCGCCGGCCAGCAGGCGCTTGGAGGTAATCATAGAGAGCTCCTTTTTTATGCCCGGCAATCGTGCGCTGCCGTTGGCAATATCATCGAGAAAAAATACAAGCGGCGCGACTTAATATCCCGGCGGCGGCGGTGGAGGCGGGGGCGGCGCAGCCTTGGCGCGCGGCGCGTTATTCGAGGTGAAACGTCCGCTCACTGGAACCTTGTTGCCTTTGCTGTACATGCATTGGGTATAGGCGAAATCGTAACGCTGCTGCAGGGAATAAGCCGAGCCCTGCGCGGCATTGGCACCAGCCGCGGAACCGACCAGCAGCCCGGCGCCGGCGCCCACACCCGCCCCCTGACCTCCGCCAATGGCGGCGCCCGCGGCCGCGCCAACCACCGTTCCCACCGCGGCGCTTTTCAAGCCGCTTTCCGCGGCCGCGTTATCGGCGCTGTTGCCGCCGACCTGGTAGCTGGCGAAATCGCGACAGGTCATGTCGTCCATCTGGAATTGCTCGAAGTTTTTCCCGGTGCCGGGCAAGGCCATCAGGCTGGGACCGCTGGGCGTGGAGACACAACCTGCCAGACCGCCCACGGCCGCCACCAACAGCATTTTTCGAAATTGTGTGATCATGATTATCGCGGCGCTCCCGTTAATGCCCGATCAAGGTTCCTGCGGACGCGGCACAACACGCTGCCAGCCGCCCGGACACTGTTTGACATAGGGGTAATAGGCCTTGGCGTCTTTGCAGTAATACCAGTAGCTGCTGTCGTCATCCTCATCGGCCGCTGCCTGCCCGCGCTCGATGTAGGTGGTGGGCGCCGGTGCGGGTACCACCACCGTTGTCGGATAAGCGGGCGGGTAGTAGTACGCCGGTGGATAGTAATAAGGCGGCGGATACCAGTAGCCCGGGCCGCCGATGTAAACGCCGACCCGCGCATGGCCTCCGTGCCAACCAGGACCGTGCCAGCGATCGGCCAGCGCCGCGCCGCTGCCCAACCCTGTCACCGCAATCAAGGACATAGCCAGCAATGCAGTGTTTACCCGTTTCATGATGACGCCCACTCCAAAAAATAATGAATTTTTCTTCGTACTATTAAGACCGGTCGGTTCACGCACCAGTTCTGCCGCCAAGCCTCGCAACAGCGCACTTGCACAATTTTTCCCAGAAGCGGCATTTCCTAGAAGCGGCGGACCGGCGAATCGCCGTCATACCGACGCCCCACTGTAGGGTGTGTTTGCTGAACGCAAGCTGTCTGGATTGCATTCCCGTCACTGGGTAGACTGCGGATCCGGCCACCGCCCTTTCCGCAATACCACCCGAACTTTCCGGCTTACTCATGTCGACGCAACGCCACTGGGATATTTTCTGCACAGTCATCGACAACTACGGCGATATCGGCGTCACCTGGCGGCTCGCGCGCCAGCTGGCCACGGAATACGGTTTCGCCGTGCGCTTGTGGGTCGACGACCTCGACGCGCTGCGGCGGCTGTGTCCACAAGCCAGCACCGCTGACGCGCAACGCATCGCCGGCGTGGAAATTCGCCGCTGGACGCGCGCCTTTCCGGAAACCCACATCGCGGATGTAGTGATCGCAGCGTTCGCCTGTGCATTGCCATCGTCTTATATCGAGGCGATGACGCGGCGTGAACCGCGCCCACTGTGGATCAACCTGGATTATCTGAGCGCGGAAAACTGGGTGGGCGACTGTCACGGGCTGCCCTCGCCCCAACCCGGCGATCTGCGTAAATTTTTCTTTTTCCCCGGTTTCACCGACAACACCGGCGGCCTGATACGGGAACACGACCTGATTGCGCGCAGAACCGCCTTTCAGGCCAGCGAGGAACAAAAGCGGGCATTTCTGCAAAGCGTAATCGACATCGCGCCGCCTTCCACCGATACCCGAGTGGTTTCCCTCTTCGCTTACGAAAACCCCGCTATCCCGGCCTTGCTCGAGCAATGGACCAATGATCACCGCGCCACGCTATGTCTGGTACCGGAGGGACGGGCGCTGCCGCAGGTCGCGCAATTCTTCGGCGCCCACGAATTAGCGCCGCACAGCATCTGCCGGCGGGGAGCGCTGAGTATCGAGGTGCTGCCATTCCTGGCACAGGACGATTACGACCGCCTGCTCTGGAGCTGCGATCTCAACTTCGTGCGCGGAGAAGACTCGTTCCTGCGCGCGCTGTGGGCTGCGCGGCCTTTGATCTGGCAAATCTACCCGCAAGCCGAAGACGCCCATTGGCCCAAGCTCGACGCATTTCTGGAGCTCTACTGTACAGGACTCGCACCGGCCCAGGCCGACGCCCTGCGGGCGTGCTGGCGCGCGTGGAACGGCGCCGGCGGGATGGCCTCGGCCTGGGCCCGCTTCGAACAGCACTTGCCGTATTTTCGATCACATGCCGGACACTGGTGCGCACTTCATGCGCAACACGAAAACTTGGCACAGAGGCTGGTGCAATTTTGTGCAAATCAGGTATAGTGCGCGCGTTTCGCGAAAACCCTAATTCGGTAGCTATATCTATGAAGACTGCTCAAGAACTCCGTGCTGGTAACGTCGTTAACATCAGCGACTCCCCCTGGGTCGTGCTGAAAGCCGAGTACAACAAATCCGGCCGCAACTCAGCCGTGGTGAAACTGAAGCTGAAGAACCTGCTGAGCGGCAGCGGCACCGAAAGCGTGTACAAGGCCGACGACAAATTCGATCCCGTCATCCTTGAGCGCAAGGAAGTGACCTACTCCTACTTCGCCGATCCGCTGTATGTCTTTATGGACAACGAATACAACCAGTATGAAGTCGAAAAAGACAACCTCGGCGACGTGATCAACTACATCGAAGACGGCATGACCGACGTCTGCGAAGCCGTATTCTACGAAGGCAAGGCCATTTCCGTGGAAATGCCGATCACCATCGTACGTAAAATCGCCTACACCGAACCCGCTGTGCGCGGCGACACCTCCGGCAAGATCATGAAAACCGCGCGCCTGGAAAACGGTTTCGAGATGCAGGTTTCCGGCTTCTGCGAAATCGGCGACTCCGTGGAAATCGATACCCGCACCGGCGAATACAAGAGCCGTATCAAAGGTTGATGCGGCCCGGGCCGCTACGCGGCCCATGCCATCGCCAAAACGCAAAAATCGCGGACAAAATAAAAAGGGCCCATCAGGGCCCTTTTTATTTTTCAAGCGATCCGATGATCAATCGGCGCTCGTGTCCTTGCAAGCCATTTTGGCGGCACGGATTTGTTTCTTGTCGCAGTTCTCTTGCGAGACTTTGCCTACGCACCATTTTTTGCGTTGATCCCAGGCGGTCAGCGGCTCTTCTTTGCCGTCGGAGCATTTAACGACGTAGCTGGCGTAATCCTGCCCATCCGGCGCCTTGCCTTCGGAAACAAAGGTGATGCTGGTCGGCTTGGATGCCAGAGCGCCGACGGAGAAAGCCAGACAAGTGGCTGCGATGGCGGCGTGCAGAATGGTTTTCATGGTCACTCCTTCGTGTGTAACTCGGTAGTAAGTGCTAATGGGTATGATGTTTTATGTTGAGTGAATTTTAAGTGCAGCCCTGTCAATTTGCTATCCCCGCATGTTTCCGCGCCTGGTGCGGAGACTCGACTCAAGGTCCCGGCCGGACTCGTTAACTTCCTGATTTAACATAATTTAAATACTGCTCTTCCCGAGATTGACGTCTAAATTACGTATTTGTAATTACTTATTGTTAATCTCGCATCAACGCCGCCGCTCCCACGCTCACGCGCGTGATCGAATCTGCATTGCCAATGTGAAGAAATCGATCAATTCGGACCATACATCTCTTCTCGCCCGCCACGGCAAAACTTTCAAAACAAGCTTCGGCTGAATTATGTAACCCAATGCATGAATGGGGTCGTCGTTCGCCACGCGCGCAATACAAAATTCAGCGCGCAATTTTTGCACAGGGACCGAAGTCCCTGGTAAAGATCAGCCTATCGCCCAGCCCCTTCACCTACTGCACGGCTTCCCGCCACGGCGTTCCACTCCGATAACTCTGCAAGCGCGCCTGCATGACCTCGATCGTGCTACTCGGAAAATCCAGGACTGAGCCTCTTTCAGCGCCGCCTGTTGAAAAGCGACCGCGTTATCAAAAGCATTCGATTCGGCGCTGACCACCGCTCGCGTCTCATTCAAGGTCACCCTATCGATATAGTCGTCCCCGATTTTATCGAGGTGCTGTTTCGCCTTCGCAGCGTCCCGAGCCGAAGCATCGGGATGCGTGGCGTAAACCCAGGCCAGCTTCATGCGAGCCATCGGATAATCCTACGCCGCCGCCTGCTCCAGCCAGTCGCGGGCCCGCTGTTCTTTATGTTCAATCCGGGCTCCCGACATCAACTCCACCGCCAGCAGATACTGCGCGTCCGGTTGATTCTTGCGCGCGGCATTCGTCAGCCATACATCGCCCTTCTGCGGTGAACCTCCGCGGGATGGCCGGCAACGATGGGTGGCTCGTATTTGAGCTTTTTGACCGCAGCGACCGACGCATCGATGAAGCCCAGGTCCGACACAGCGACAATGCCGTGATTTCGGGTAGTACCGTCTTTGGCGACAGTGAACGACATGTCGACCCAGCCCGACTTAAGGAACCTCTGAAAAACGTAGCGAGTGCCGCCGAGGCAAGGCAAAAATGAGCGAAAACCCGCAGTTTATAGGTCAATCAATGAGGATTTTGAGCGCATTTTTAACGCAGCATCGGCAAGCGCAGTCGTTTTTCAGAGGTTCCTTAAGGTATTGCGCAATAAATGCCCATCAATGCCAGCGGACCTGTCTGGGCACGTTTTGCGGCACACATGGAACGACGTATTCTCGAAAAAGATGGATGAGGCCGGCGTGACGCCCGAGAACGAGCGCCAGGCTCGCAGCTATCTGATGGGCTGGTCGCCAACGTCTGATACTGCCGCCACCTACACGCGTAGACATGTCCGCGAAAAGGCTAAAGAAGTGTCACTTATTAACCCGGCACTGATATATATCTGATAAAACGATCGCATGGATAAAAAAATTGATGCAAGAAAACTAACAGCTGACGCGATTGAAGAAAAACGTCGCTTGGCGCACCGACTTTGAAATCGCGGAATGACAAGAGCCGACATTGGCGCTGTAGTGGGGGTTCACGCGGACACGGTGGGTCGTTGGCTAAAGATCGATAAGAAAGCCTTGGCGGTCAACGCGCGAGGCCGCAAAAAAGGCGACGGCAATCTGCTCACGCAGGAGCAAGAAAAACTGATTCGTGGGCTGATCATCGACCGAACGCCGGATCAATTGAAGATGGCGTATGCATTGTGGACACGCCGGGCTGTGCAAGAATTGATAGCGATGGAGGCTGGCATTGAGTTGGCGATTCGCACAGTGGGCGAATATTTGAAGCGCTGGGGCATGACGCCGCAAAAGCCGCAGAAGCGCGCCTACGAACAGCGCGCCCCGGAAGTGAAGCGCTGGCTGGAGCGCGAATACCCGGAGATACAGGCACAAGCGAAGCGCGAGGAGGCTGAGATTGATTGGGGCGACGAGACGGGATTGCGCAATGACTGTCAGGATGAACGCGGTTACGCCCTCAAAGGTAAAACACCGACGATTGTGCTCAATGCCAATCGCGCTTCGATCAATATGATTTCAGCGATTACGAACCAAGGCAAAGTGCGCTTTCGGATATTTGAAGGTGGCATGAATGCGGATGTGCTGATCGATTTTCTGATGCGTTTGGT
>Ga0153956_1002578_pt1 | contig 13029 bp, 7 predicted proteins | sample TSFL040MetaG_FD_104704 | JGI IMG/M metagenome (GOLD analysis project Ga0153956, IMG submission 104704) | Attine ant fungus gardens microbial communities from Florida, USA - TSFL040 MetaG | ecosystem: Host-associated > Fungi > Mycelium > Unclassified | place: USA: Florida, Wekiwa Springs... | reverse complement strand
TGCGCCCATTGTCCAATATTCCCCACTGCTGCCTCCCGTAGGAGTCTGGGCCGTGTCTCAGTCCCAGTGTGGCTGATCTTCCTCTCAGAACAGCTAAAGATCATAGCCTTGGTGAGCCGTTACCTCACCAACTAGCTAATCTTACGCGGGCCGATCCTTTAGCGATAAATCTTTCTCCTTACGGACGTATCCGGTATTAGCTCAAGTTTCCCTGAGTTATTCCGAACTAAAGGGCACGTTCCCACGCGTTACTCACCCGTCTGCCGCTCCCGTATTGCTACGGGCGCTCGACTTGCATGTGTTAAGCCTGCCGCCAGCGTTCGCTCTGAGCCAGGATCAAACTCTCAAGTTTGAGATCCTAATCTCGGCTTCATTAGTCACAACGTTTGACGAGTCCCAAGCACGGCGATCACTTTCGTAATCGCACGGCTTAGTATCGAAACGTAGACCGCCGAAGTCATTCGACTTCCACCCATGAACGATTTGAACGAGCTTTCGCCCGCCAAGTTCGATCCACGAGAGGGAAATCCGCAAGGACTCCGCCGCCCACGTTTCTCTTTCTTCCGATCCACGATTTCAAACAGCAAACACCCTCCGGAAAGCCGGAAGGCTCCGACGACTGTCGATTCCGGCCGAGACCAGAAAAGACCCCACAGTACGAATGATGGTTCGCAGGTGCGCCATCGCGCTGAGGCGGCAGCGCACCGTGGTAGGCGCGTATATAGGCCCCCACCCCGTTGGCTGTCAACTATGAATCGGCGATTTCTTTCGCCTGATTCGATGAATCTATATCGTCATCATGCCGCCACGATGACAGCGCGGTTTCAGGAAGGTTCATGATCTCGTGAATCGTCGGCTATGCTACTTCTTCGAGCGTTAACCGGCCTTGCCGGAGCACTATCCGCATAAAAAATCGGGGTTCAGGGGAAGTGTTGGATAGCCTGCCGCATATCGCAAATACGTCCGCGCACGGCGCCGCTCACGGCACCGCGTTTGCGGCCGATCTCGGCAACGAACCGCCCCTCGGCCTCGATCTCCACGCGGAAGAGCCCGCCGACTTCCGCAAAATCTCGATCCGCTGGCTCGCCGCCACGGTGCTGACCGCGCTTTCCGGCGCAAGCCTGATGGGCGGCGCGGTTTATGCCGCGCTCGACGGCGAATATCAGTTCGCTTCGCTGCCCGAGATGGCGCGGCTCGCCCTCAAGGAAACCAGCGACCGCATCTCCAACATCTCCGCCAAGGGCGACCGCATGTCGTTCCTCGGCGAGCACGTCACGTCTCGCCAGATCATTCGCGTGTCGACGACGATGCGCGCCGGCGATCATGAAATCGTTCGCGTGCGCCCCTTCGTGCGCATCGCCGCCAATCTCGCGCTCGCGCCCACGTCGCTCGCCGCCGACGTGCCGCCGTTCAATCCGGTGAAGCTGATGGCCGACGCCGACAGCGAGCGCGGCGCCGACGAAGCGCCGCAAGCCGAACCGACGGGCGATCTCACCATCGTCATGCGCGATCTCTCCTCGCTTCCTCCGAACACGCGCACGGTCGGCGCCGTCCGCAGCGACGACATCCTGATGAAGCTGCGCGAGGCCGTCGAAAGCTCGGAGACGGGCAGCAAGGCGATCGCCGCGCTCACGAAACCCGGCTTCCCCAACCAGTTCGGCGGCCATCTCGCTTACGCCGCCGAAGGCAGCATCCCGTTTTCGCTCGGCAACGTTCCCGCCGTCGCCGAAAACATGAACGTCGTCACCAAGACCTCCAACGAAACGACCGGCGGCAACAACTGGGCCGAGCGCACCCTGATCGTGAAGAAGGGCGACAACATCGCAAGCCTGCTGCGGGACATCGACGCGATACCTTCCGACATGCGCGGACTGGTCGCCTCCTTCGGCGCCCGCGGGCGCGACAACGGCCTCAAGGAAGGCCAGCGCGTGCGCGTGCTGCTCGCGCCCGGCCCGGACAAGCGAGCCGTTCCGCTTCGCGTCAGCATCTTCGGCGAGGAAGGGCACGAAGCCTCCGTCGCCCTCTCCGACAACGGCAATTACGTCGCCGTCGCCGACCCGCACGATTCCTCCTACGCCAAGGTCGCCGAGGACGACGACAGCGACGAAGGCAAGGGCGTGCGCCTCTATCAGAGCATCTACGAGACAGCGCTGAAGAACCAGGTGCCGACGCCGATGATCGACAGCATCATCCGCACCTTCTCCTTCGACATCGACATGCAGCGCCGCGTGCGCGCGGGCGACGCGATCGACATCCTGTACGCCGACGACGACAAGGACGGCCAGGCCGACGTGCTCTATGCCTCGATCACCGTCGGCGGCGAGCCCAAGCGCTATTACCGTTTCCAGACCGAGGACGACGGCATCGTCGACTACTACGACGAAGCCGGAAAGAGCGCGAAGAAGTTCCTGGTGCGCAAGCCGCTCGCGGGCGGCATTTTCCGCTCGGGATTCGGCGCCCGCAATCATCCGCTCCTCGGCTTCACCCGCATGCACACCGGCGTCGATTGGGCCGACGACGTCGGCACGCCGATCTTCGCCGCGGGCAACGGCACCGTCACCTACGCCGACTGGCGCGGCGGCTACGGCCGCCATGTCGAGGTCCAGCATCTGAACGGATACGTCACCACCTACTCGCACATGTCCGGCTTCGCGCGCGGCATCGAGGAAGGCGTGAAGGTCCGCCAGGGCCAGGTGATCGGCTATATCGGCACGACCGGCCTTTCGACCGGCCCGCATCTCCACTACGAAGTGAAGATCAACGGTACCTTCGTCGATCCGATGCGTATCAAGCTGCCGCGCGGACGCGAGCTCAGCGGAAAAATTCTCGCCGGCTTCGAGCGCGAACGCGCGCGCATCGACGGCATTCTCGGCAACGCGCCGGTCGTCGCAAACGTCTCGCAGGCGCTCACGCAGCGCTAGAGCATGACCTGTCCCGAAAAGCGGGAACCGCTTTTCGGGACAGGTCATGCGCAAACGAACGCGCGGCCTCTACGCCGCGCGTCCTTTCAGGGCCGCCGTGTCGAAGGTGAGTTCGCCCTTCACGAGCCCGACCTTGATGCGGTCGCCGTCCTTGATCTCGCCGGCGAGAATCTTGCCGGCGAGCGGATCCTGCAGCTCCTTCTGGATCGCGCGCTTCAACGGGCGCGCGCCATAGGCCGGATCGTATCCGAGCTGCGCCAGGAAATCGCGCGCCTCGGGCGAGAGCTCGATCGTGATCTTGCGCTCGTCGAGAAGCTTCTGCAGCCGCGCCACCTGGATGTCGACGATCGCGCCCATCTGGTTCCGCTTGAGCCGGTGGAACAGGATGATCTCGTCGACGCGGTTGAGGAATTCCGGCCGGAAATTCGCGCGCACGAGGCTCATCACCTGATCGCGCACCTTGCCGACATCCTCGTCCTCGCCGAGGCCGACCAGAAGATCGGCGCCGATATTCGAGGTCATGACCAGCAGCGTGTTGCGGAAATCGACCGTGCGGCCCTGCCCGTCCGTAAGACGGCCTTCGTCCAGAACCTGCAGCAGCACGTTGAAGACGTCGGGATGCGCCTTTTCGATCTCGTCGAACAGGATCACCTGATAGGGCCGGCGCCGCACCGCTTCGGTGAGCGCGCCGCCTTCCTCGTACCCGACATAGCCCGGCGGCGCGCCGATCAGCCGCGCCACGGAGTGCTTCTCCATGTATTCCGACATGTCGACGCGCAGCAAAGCCGTATCGTCGTCGAACAGGAAGGCGGCGAGCGCCTTCGTCAGCTCCGTCTTGCCGACGCCGGTGGGCCCCAGGAACATGAACGAGCCGATCGGCCGGTTCGGGTCCTGCAGGCCCGCGCGCGCGCGGCGCACCGCGGTCGAGACGGCCTTCACCGCCTCCTCCTGGCCGATCACGCGCCTGCCGATCGCATCTTCCATGCGCAGGAGCTTCTCGCGCTCGCCTTCCAGCATCCGGTCCACCGGCACGCCGGTCCAGCGCGAGACGACCTGCGCGACATGGTCGGGCGTCACCGCCTCATCGACCATCGCCGAGCCTTCCTTGCTTTCGACCGCGGCGAGCTTCTTCTCGAGTTCGGGGATTTTCCCGTAGGTCAATTCGCCCGCGCGCTGGTAGTCGCCCTTGCGCTGGACATTGGCGAGTTCGACGCGCGCGGCGTCGAGCTCGGCCTTGATCCGCTGGGCGTCCGAGAGCTTCGTTTTTTCCGACTGCCAGCGCTGCGTGAGCGCGTCGGATTCCTCCTCGAGCGAAGCGAGTTCCTTGGCGAGCCGTTTCAGCCGCTCCTTGGAGCCCGCGTCGGTTTCCTTCTTGAGCGCCTGCTCCTCGATCTTGAGCTGCATGATGCGGCGGTCGATCTCGTCGAGTTCCTCGGGCTTGGAATCGACCTGCATGCGCAGCCGCGCCGATGCCTCGTCCACGAGGTCGATCGCCTTGTCGGGCAGGAAACGGTCGGTGATGTAGCGGTTCGACAGCGTCGCCGCCGCGACCAGCGCCGAGTCGAGAATCTTCACGCCGTGGTGCAGCTCGTAGCGCTCCTTGAGGCCGCGCAGGATCGAAATCGTGTCCTCGACCGAAGGCTCGCCCACGAACACCGGCTGGAAGCGCCGCGCCAGCGCCGCGTCCTTCTCGATATGCTTGCGGTACTCGTCGAGCGTGGTCGCGCCGATACAGTGCAGCTCGCCGCGCGCGAGCGCGGGCTTGAGCATGTTCGAGGCGTCCATCGCGCCGTCGGCCTTGCCGGCGCCGACGAGCGTGTGCATCTCGTCGATGAACAGGATGATGCTGCCGGCCGCCGCCGTGATTTCCGAGAGCACGGCCTTCAGCCGCTCCTCGAATTCGCCGCGATATTTCGCGCCGGCGACCATGGCGCCGAGATCGAGCGACAGGAGCCGCTTGTCGCGCAGGCTTTCCGGCACGTCGCCGTTGATGATGCGGTTGGCGAGCCCCTCGACGATCGCCGTCTTGCCGACGCCGGGCTCGCCGATCAGCACCGGGTTGTTCTTGGTGCGGCGGGAAAGGACCTGGATCGTGCGGCGGATCTCGTCGTCGCGCCCGATCACCGGGTCGATCTTGCCGGTGCGCGCGGCTTCCGTGAGGTCGCGCGTATAGCGCTTCAGGGAATCGTAGGCGCTTTCGGCCGAGGCCGAATCCGCCGTGCGTCCCTTGCGCAGATCCTCGATCGCGCCGTTCAGCTTCTGCGGCGTGACCCCCGCGCGGGCGAGGATCTTGCCCGCCTCGCTGCCCTTCTCGATCGTGAGCGCGAGCAGAAGGCGCTCGACGGTGACGAAGCTGTCGCCCGCCTTCTCCGCGGCCTTTTCGGCGGTGTCGAAGACGCGCGCGAGCGCGGGGTCGATATAGAGCTGGCCCGCGCCCGCTCCCTCGACCTTGGGACGCTTGTTGAGGATGGCTTCCACGTCGCGCAATGCCTCGCGCGAACGCCCGCCCGCGCGGTCGATCAGGCCCGCGGCGAGCCCCTCGGGGTCGTCGAGCAGGACTTTCAGGAGATGCTCGGTGGAAAACTGCTGGTGCCCTTCGCGAAGGGCGAGCGACTGCGCCGACTGCACGAACCCGCGGGCGCGCTCGGTATATTTCTCGAAATTCATTTTGCCTCCACAGCCTGCCCCTGCCGTCCGGAAAAACGTGGCCCGGCCGGGGCATCTGATTGTGAAGTTCAGATAAGTATTGGCCTTTCGGGGCGGAAGGGCCAGCCATGCTTTTTTCTGGCGTTAACCGGCGGTAACTTCGAAAAAAACGGGAGCAAGACATCATGACGACCCACCGGCAGGCCCGCATCCGCTCCCTCTACCGCTACCCCGTGAAGGGCCTTTCGGCCGAAAGCCTCGCCGCCGTCGAAATCGGCCCGCAACAGACCCTCCCGAACGACCGCGCCTACGCGCTCGAGAACGGCCCTTCCGGCTTCGATCCGGCCGCGCCCGCCTGGCAGCCCAAGATCAAGTTCCTGTGCTGGATGAAGAACGCGCGGCTCGCAGCGCTCGATACGAAATTCGACGACGCCACCGAAACGCTCACGATCCGCCGCGGCGGCGAAACGCTGCTGCGGGAAAATCTCACCACTGAAAAAGGCCGCGCGGCCGTCGAGACTTTTTTCGAGGACTTCATGGGCGAGGAAAAGCGCGGGCCGATCCGGCTTCTGCGCGCGCCCGGCCACAGCTTCTCGGACCTGTCGAAAAAGGTCGTCTCGCTCATCAACCTCGAGACGGTGGCCGCGCTGGAAACGCAGCTCGGCAAGCCCGTGCATCATCTGCGCTTCCGCGCGAATGTCTATTTCGACGGATGGCCCGCCTGGTCCGAGCACGGCCTCGTCGGCCAAACGATCGGCATCGGCACCGCCCGCGCGAAGGTCGTCAAATGCACGAGCCGCTGCGGCGCGACGGAAGTGAACCCCGCGACGGCGGCGCGCGATATTCCGATTCCGGAAATCCTGCTCAAAACACGCGACAGCCTCGACCTCGGAATTTATGCCGAGATCGAGGCTGCGGGAAAATTCGCCGAAGGCGATGCCGTGAAAATCCTGGGCTGACTACTCGCCGGTATTGCCGGTGATGTCGGGCTGCGGCTGCTCTCCGGCCGGAGCCGCGCCTTGCTCGCCCTGATTGCCGTTGCGGTGCTCGTTGTTGCCGCCGCGGAAATGGCGATTGCGATTGCGGCCATAGCGGTTGTTGCGGCCGCCGCCGTTGTTCTGCTCGTTGTTGTCGTGACCGTTCGCCGGCGGCTGGCCGCCGCCGGTGATGAAGGCCGGCAAGCCGCCGCCCGCGTTCGGCTGCGGGTTATAGGAAGGCTGCGGCTGGTTCTGCGGCTGCGGACGCTGCTGCTGGACCGGCTGCACCGGCTGGCCGCCCGCGTAAGGCTGCGCGTTCGGGTCGCCCGCCGCCGCTTCGTCGCCTTCGCCGTCGTCGTCGCCGTCCATGTCGGGGCGCTGATAGACCTGCTGCGGCTGATTCGGATTCTGCTGCGCGTACTGCGCCTGCGCCGCCGCGATGAGGCGGAAATAATGTTCGGCGTGCTGGAGATAACCTTCGGAGGACACCGGATCGCCCGAGGACTGCGCGTCGCGCGCAAGCTGGATGTATTTCTCGGCGATGTGGTGAGCGGTGCCGCGGATCTTCACGTCCGGGCCGTTCGACTCGTAGACGCGGGTGAGCGGGTTATGGCCGCGGTTGTTATTGTTCCGGTTGCGCCCGCGCATCCGCTTCTGCTGATTGTGGTGGTGTCCGTTTCTCATTTCCTCATGTCTCTCGGTTACACGATTCGAATGCGCCCTGGCGGCTGCGTGCATCGCCGGGCGCGCGCAGGCGCGGCGGCGAATCCCGGATTTCAGCTAGAGCCCATATCCGCGCTCACGCGGCAATTGCCTCCCACGCAAGAGCGTGGATTTTCCGTTTTTCGCTTCGCACATTGAGCGGTCTCGATGAACCACCGGGCACGACCATTAAGAGAAGCGTTCGACCCCGGAATGTCACCGGCGGAAATCGCCGGTCATCTGTCCCTTTACGTAGCGTTAGCGCTTCGTGCAGGAGCCCCTCGGTTCGAATCTGATCCGACACTAGGGCGGATCATGAGGGGTGCCAAGCGTTATTTTCACGTCCGGGGATAAACGATTAATGCCCGTGGAACGCCCGCAAGATCGCGTTGCGCGGGACCGGCACGCAGTCCCTCCGCGCGCGCCAGCGCGGCCACCGCTTCCTCCTGTCCTGCGCCAAGCTCCAAAATGGAAACGCCTTCCGGCGAAAGCAATTGCGGCAATTCCGCGATGATCTTTCGATACGAATCCAGACCGTCAACGCCGCCATCGAGGGCAAGTTTCGGGTCATGCTCGCGCACTTCGCGCGACAAAGCCGGGATATCCCTGGACGCAATATAAGGCGGATTGCTGACCACCAGATCGAACTTCCGTCCAAGCGCGGCGGACCAGTCCCCGCAGATGAGTTGCGCGCGATCGCCCGCGCCGAGCGCGTCCAGATTGCCGCGCGCGACCTTGAGAGCGGCCTCGCTGCGATCGATGCCGACGCCGCGCGCAGCGAGACGCTCCAGCAGGATCGCCGCGAGCAGAATTCCGGAGCCCGTGCCGAGATCGAGAACGCGCAACGCCGCGTCGCGTTCGGGAAAAACGGCGAGCGCCGCCTCGACCAGCGTTTCCGTTTCAGGGCGCGGAACCAGCGTCTCGGAACCCAGCCGGAACCGGCGGCTCCAGAACTCGCGATATCCCGCGATGCGCGAAACCGGCTCGCCGCCGATGCGGCGCTCGACGAAACCCGCGAAGTTCTTTCGCTGCTCGTCGGATATGGGTATCCGCGAAGCCGAAACAAGCGCGGCTTCGTCGAGCCCTGTCGCGAGCCCCAGCAGGATGCGCGCATCGGTCTCGGGCGACTCGACGCCCGCGGCGCGCAGCTTCTCGGTCGCCTGCAATCGCAATTCGCGCGGCGTCGCGCCGCTCACGCGCCTTCCTCGGCCAGGAGCGCCGCCTGATGATCGGCGACCAGCGCGTCGATCAGCTCCCCGAGCCCCTCGCCTTCCATCACCTGCGGCAGCTGATAGAGCGTGAGGTTGATGCGGTGATCGGACACGCGGCCTTGCGGAAAATTGTAGGTGCGGATGCGCTGCGAGCGGTCGCCCGATCCGACCTGCCCCTTGCGGTCGGCCGCGCGCGCCGCGCTCTGCTTCTGCTGCTCCATGTCGTAGAGCCGGGCGCGCAGCAGCGCGAGGCCGCGCGCCTTGTTCTTGTGCTGCGAGCGCTCGTCCTGCACGAAGATCACGACGCCCGTCGGCAGATGCGTGATGCGAACGGCCGATTCGGTCTTGTTGACGTGCTGGCCGCCCGCGCCCTGTGCGCGCATGGTGTCGATCTTCAGATCCTTGTCGTCGATCCTGACGTCCACCTCGTCGGCTTCCGGCAGCACCGCGACGGTCGCCGCCGAAGTATGCACGCGGCCCTGCGCCTCGGTATCGGGCACGCGCTGCACGCGGTGCACGCCGGATTCGAATTTGAGCTTGGCGAAAGCGCCGCGTCCGTGGATCGCGGCGATGATTTCCTTGAAGCCGCCTTTCGCGCCCTCGCTCATGGAGACGACCTCGGTCTTCCAGCCCTGCAGCGCCGCGTAGCGCTCGTACATGCGGAATAGATCGCCCGCGAACAGCGCCGCCTCGTCGCCGCCGGTGCCCGCGCGGACTTCGAGAATGACGTCGCGCTCGTCCATCGCGTCTTTCGGCAGCAGCGCGAGCCGCACCTTGCCTTCCAGCTCATCGAGCCGCCTCGCCACGTTCGGCTTTTCCTCCGCCGCGAGCCGCGACATTTCCGGCTCGGTCTTCGGGTCGGCCAGCATCGCTTCGAGGCCGGCAAGCTCCGTCTGCGCGTCCTTGTACTGCTTCGCGATTTCCACCACCGGGGAAAGCTCCGCGAATTCGCGCGACAGCTTCACGAACGTCTCCGGATCGAGACTCGTCGCGAGTTGCGCCTCGATCATGGCATGGCGGGAAATCAGCGCCTCGAGGCGCACAGCGGGAACCATCGTCGAACCGTTTACAGCGGAATGCCGGACTTCTCGGCGAAGTCCGTGAGCCGTTGCCGAATTTGGAGCTTGCCGGTCGCATCCGCAAGCAGCGGCTCCATGAACTTCGCCGCCGCCCGCGCATCGAGGCCGAGGATCATCGCCTTCACCGGGCCCATCGCGGAGGGCGAAAGCGACAGCCGCCGGAAGCCGAGCGCGATCAGCGCCAGCGCCTCGAGCGGATGCGAGGCGAGTTCGCCGCAGAGCGCGACCGGCTTGTTGTGGTTGCGGCCCTTGTCGACGATCAGCTTGAGCGCCCGCAGCACCGGCAGCGAAATGGGATCGAAGCGCGAGGCGACCCGCGTATTGCCGCGATCGGCCGCGAACATGAACTGCACGAGGTCGTTGGAGCCGACCGAGAGAAAATCGACCCGCTCCAGGATCTCGTCGAGCGCGAACAGGAGCGAGGGCACCTCCACCATCGCGCCGACCTGGATCGTCTCCGGAAGCTCGCGGCGATGGCGGCGCAGATGCGTGAGCTCGCGCTCCAGGAGCGACTTCGCCTGATCGAACTCCGCGACGTTCGCGATCATCGGAAACATGATGCGCAGATTGCGCCCCGCCGTCGCCATCAGCAGCGCGCGGAACTGCGTGCGCAACAGCCCCGGCCGGTCGAGGCTGAGCCGGATCGCGCGCCAGCCGAGCGCCGGGTTCTCCTCCTCGAGGCTGCGCATATACGGCAGCACCTTGTCGCCGCCGATATCGAGCGAGCGGAACGTGACGGGCTTCCCGTCGGCGGCCTCCACCACGGAGCGGTAGAAATCCATCTGCACCGCCGCGCGCGGCAGCGTCGCCGAAACCATGAACTGCAATTCGGTGCGAAAGAGGCCGATGCCCCCGGCGCCCGTCTCCTTGATGTGCGGGAGATCGACCAGAAGGCCGGCGTTGAGCAGGAGGTCGATCTTTTCGCCGTCCTTCGTGACGGTCGGAAGATCCCGCAACTCGGCGTATTGCGCCTGCCGCCGCGCCCGCAGGCGGACCTTCTCGCCATAGGCCTTCTGCAGGTCCGGCATCGGCCGCAGATGCATCTCGCCGGTATCGCCATCGACGATGATCGCGTCACCCTGATCGGCGAGGCCCGCGGCATTCGCGATCTCGCCGACGGCGGCGATCCCGAGCGCGCGCGCGACGATGGCGATGTGGCTCGTCGGCCCGCCCTCTTCCAGCACCACGCCGCGCAGCCGGGTGCGGTCGTAGTCCAGAAGCGCCGCCGGGCTCATGTTGCGCGCGACCAGCACGGCGCTTTCCGGCAGTTCCATCTTCTCGTGCTTGCCGTCGATCTTGATGAGCTCGCGCATCAGGCGGTTCGCCAGGTCGTCGAGATCGTGGAAATGATCGCGCAGGTAGGGATCGGTCTGGCGCAGCATGCGCGCGCGCGTGTCGGACTGCACGCGCTCGACGGCGGCTTCCGCCGTCAGGCCCGTTTCCACCGCCTCGTGCAATTTGTGCAGCCAGCCGCGGTCATGCGCGAACATGCGGTACGTCTCGAGCACGTCGCGATGCTCGCCCGCCCGCGCGATGCCTTCCTCTTCCAGCATCACGTCGATCGAGGCCCGCAACGCGTCGACCGCCTGGTTGAGCCGCGTTTCCTCGCCCTGCACATCGTCGGCGATGAAGTTCTTCACGATCACGCGCGGCTCGTGCAGCACGACATGACCCAATGCGATCCCGTCCGACAGCACGACGCCCCTCATATTCACCGGACGCCGGACGGCGGGCTCCGCGCCGGGCTTGGCGAGCGCGGTCAGTTCGCCCGAGGCGATCATCTCGGCGAGCACCATCGCCGTCGTCTGCAGCGCCTCCATTTCCTCTTCGCTGTAGGTGCGCCGCGCGCGGTTCTGCACCACGAGCACGCCGAGCGTGTTGCCCGCGCGCAGGACCGGCACGCCGAGGAAGGAGTGGTAGATTTCTTCGCCCGTCTCCGGCTTGTAGGAGAAGGCCGGATGCGCCTGCGCGTTCGGCAGGTTCAGCGGCTCCGCTTCTTTCGCGACGAGGCCGACAAGACCTTCGCCCGCGCCCAGCACCGTCAAGTGGACCGCCTCGCGGGAAAGACCTTCGGTGGCATAGAGCTCGAGGCTGCCGTCCACGCGCAGCACGTAGACGGAACAGACCTCCGCCACCATGTTGGCGGCGATCATCACCACGATCTTGTCGAGCCGCTCCTGCGCGCTGACCGGCTCCGCCATCACTTCGCGAAGCCGTCTCAGCAATACGCGCGGGCCGCCGAGCGCGCCGCGTTTCGACATCGGCCGCATCCTCTTCCCGGGCGCCGCGCGGCCCGGCTGGAGTTTCAAAGACGCGCGGGGTTGCGCAGGCCCGCGCGGATTCGCGTTCGGTCAGGCCGCGAGCGGCCTAACGATCGAGTCCGTATAGCGAATGCAAAGTCCGGACCGCAAGCTCGGTATAGGCCGCGTCGATCAGGATGGAGATTTTGATCTCGGACGTGGAAATTGCGCGGATATTGATGCCTTTCGAAGCAAGCGCCTTGAACGCACTTGCAGCAACGCCGGCATGCGTCCGCATCCCGACGCCGATGACCGAGAGCTTCACGACGTCGGTCGCGCCTTCCATGGCCTTGAAACCGATTTCCGCTTTCGCCTTTTCGAGCACGGCCCGGGCGCGCTCGTAATCCGCGGTCGGCACCGTGAAGGTGATGTCGGTGAACCCGTCGGCCGAGATGTTCTGCACGATCATGTCGACGTTGATGTTCGCGTCCGCGAGCGGGCCGAACAGCGCCGCGGCGATGCCGGGCTTGTCGGCGAGACGACGCATCGAGATCTGCGCCTCGTCCTTCGAGAAGGCGATCCCTGTGACAACCTGGCTTTCCACGATCTCCTCCTCATCGCAAATGAGCGTGCCGACCGGCTGGCCGTGACGGTCGAGCTTCAGGTTCGCGGGGTCCTCGAAACTCGAGCGGACCATCACGCGGACCTTCTTCTGCATCGCATATTCGACGGAACGTACCTGCAGCACCTTCGCGCCGAGCGAGGCCATCTCCAGCATTTCCTCGAAGGCGACCTTCTCGAGCCGCCTCGCCTTCTCGACCACGTTCGGGTCGGTCGTGTAGACGCCGTCGACATCCGTGTAGATGTCGCAGCGCTCCGCGCCGATGCCGGCCGCGACCGCCACCGCGCTCGTATCCGAGCCGCCGCGGCCGAAGGTGGTGACGCGGCCGGTTTCCTTGTGGATGCCCTGGAAGCCGGAGATCACCGCGACCTCGCGGCGTTCCTTGAAGCGCTTGACGATCTCGTCGCCCTGCACGCCGAGAATATGCGCCGCCGCGTGCGAGCCGTCGGAATAGATCGGAATCTGCCAGCCCTGCCAGGAGCGCGCCGGGACCCCCATTTCCTGCAGCACGATCGCGAGGAGGCCGGACGTGACCTGCTCGCCGGAGGACACGACGACGTCGTATTCGCGCGCGTCGTGCAGCACCGACGCCTCGCGGCACCAGGCGACGAGCTTGTTGGTCGTGCCGGCC
>Ga0153956_1002577_pt1 | contig 13035 bp, 10 predicted proteins | sample TSFL040MetaG_FD_104704 | JGI IMG/M metagenome (GOLD analysis project Ga0153956, IMG submission 104704) | Attine ant fungus gardens microbial communities from Florida, USA - TSFL040 MetaG | ecosystem: Host-associated > Fungi > Mycelium > Unclassified | place: USA: Florida, Wekiwa Springs... | reverse complement strand
CAGCACACCGGCGCCGATCTCCACGACCACGGCCACATAGGTCAGGGGGCCCGCATGCTGATAACCGACCGCGGCCAGGGTGCGTTCGAAGGCTTCCAGGCCGTTGCCACCGCCCCACCAGCCGAAGGCCTTCCGCAGACCGTGGACCACCAGCCAGGCGCCGAGGCCCACCCGCAGCAGCAGCAGCCCCAAGTCCTGGGTGCCACGCCGACCGGCGGCCCGCACCCGGGCGTCGACCTCCGATGGCTCGATTTCGGCGGGCTCCACCGGCGACTCGGACTGGCCCGAGTTACCCGATGACCGTTCGCCCGGCTGCACGTACGGCAGCGGTTCGGGGTCGCTGAGCAGGCTCAATCCGGACGGTTCGGACTGCGACGAGGTGTCGTACCGCGGGATGGCGGTGGTCGCCATTTCGCCGGCGGCGGTGTTGAACGTGGTGATGGGCAGATCATCCTCGGGGTCGACCAGGCGCGCCGACGCCGGCCTGGCGGCCGACTCTTCGGGCCGTTGCCAACCGCGAGGGTCATCGGAACTGGTCACAATTGCCAGGGTAAGTGCAATTCGACTGGTCGTCGTGATTTGGCTCGGCGGTTCGGGTCGCCGGTTCGGGCCCCGCGCCGGCCCGGCTGGGTGGGTGGCACGTGGCGAGCACCGCGCGACGATCCGTAACCTGGCCAGCATGAGATTGCGCCGGTCGACCGACCGACCCGCCGCGGCACCCCGCGCACGGCTTGCCGTGGTTGCGTCGACCGCGGTCCTGCTTGCCCTGACCGGCTGCGCGCGATTCGACTCCGCGGCCTCGGCACCGTTCACCACCGAACCCGAACGCGGCCCGGGCGCCCCGAGCACACCGGCGCCGCCAAAGCCGTTGCCGGACAAACCCTTCCCCAAGGCCTGCCCGGCCCCCGGTGTCCTGCAGGGCTGCCTGGACAGCACCAGCGGGCTGATCATGGGCCCGGACAGCAAATCGGCATTGGTCGCCGAGCGGTTGACCGGTGCGGTCCAGGAGATCTCGGCGACCGCCGAGCCCAAGCTCAAGGTCGTCATTCCCGTCGATCCGTCCGGTGACGGCGGACTGCTGGACATCGTGCTGTCGCCGTCCTACAAACAGGACCGGCTGATGTACGCCTACGTCAGCACGCCCACCGACAACCGGGTGATCCGGATCGCCGACGGTGACGTGCCCAAGCCGATCCTGACCGGAATTCCCAAGGGCGCCATCGGAAATACCGGTGCGCTGATCTTCACCAGTCCGACCACCCTGATGGTGCAGACCGGCGATGCCGGCAATCCCGGCGCCGCCGCCGATCCGGCGTCACTGGCCGGCAAGCTGCTGCGCATCGAGCAACCCACCACCGTCAACCAGGCACCGCAGACCACCGCGTTGAGTGGGCTGGGTTCCGGCGGCGCCATGTGCATCGACGGGGCCGACGGTTCGCTCTACGTCACCGATCGCGGACCGACAGCCGACCGGCTGCAGCGCATCACGAAGGACTCCAAGGTCTCCACCGTGTGGAGTTGGCCCGACCGGCCGGGTATCGCCGGCTGCGCCGCCACCGACGGCACCGTGCTGGTCAACCTGGTCAACACCAAGCAGACCGTCGCGGTGCGGATGGCCAAGGACACCGGCGCGGTGACCGGCGACCCCGAGGTGATCCGCGACGGTAACCACGGCCATGCCTTCGCGCTCAAGTCCTCACCGGACGGCAACGTCTGGGGCGCCACCGTGAACAAGACCTCCGGCGATGCCCAGAAGCTCGACGACGTGGTGTTCCCGCTGTTCCCGCAGGGTGGCGGATTCCCGCGCAGCAGTGACGACAAGACCTGACATGTCGGGTGCGAACAGGTGATGCAGGCATGCCAGCCCGATATCGCGCGGCTGGCCGGTTTCCTGGGTAATTCGTGCGATGACCCCAATGGGGTGCTGCAACTGCACAACCCGCTGACGCTGACCAACTGGACGTTGCCGGTGGTCGAGGCCCTGATGATCACCGGTGCTGTCATGGCCCTGTGGTTCGCGATCCGGCGCCTGCGCCACGACGGCGACCCGAGTTCGGTGGTGCTGTGGGCGGCGTCGGTGATCTACGTGTTGGCGATCGCGCCGCCGCAACATTGGCCCGGCAACTGGGCCGAATACGCCCTGGGCATCAATCACCAACTCGGTATCGTCTGCGCGCACAACATCTTCACCGTCGAGTTCCTGTATGACAGCCTGCCGCTGTACATCGTCGCGCTATACCCGGCCACCATGACGTTGGCATTCGACATCGTCCGCGCCGTCGGCATCTTCGCCCGTCGCGGCGCGCTGGTCGGCGCGGTGTGTGCGGGCTTCGTCCACGGCTGTTTCTACGAGGTGTTCGACCACCTCGGCCCGCAGCTGCGCTGGTGGGTATGGAACGGTGCCAACCCCCTCAACGACCCGGCGCTCGGTTCGGTACCGGTCTCCAGCATGGTCGACGCCGCCATGTTCGGCCCGGCCACGGTGTGCCTGTTGGTCTATCTGTTGGTCACCCGCCGCTACGCGGCCGGCCGGCCCACCCCACCGCGCGCGATGCTGTGGCAGATCCCACTGATCGGGCTGGCCGCGCCGCCGGCGTTGGCCGTGTTGAGCCTGCCGAGCCTGCTGTTGATCGGGCACGACGTCGCGCGCAGCATCGTGTTCGGCGTCGAACTGGCGGCGATCGCCGTGGTCGCCGTACCGGCGCTGGTCCAGGAATGGCGCAACGCCCGTCGCCAGGTGGGCACCCGCTACCCCAGCTCGTACGTCCGGATCTTCGGCACGCTGTACCTACTGACCTTGTCGGCGTTGTGGATCAGCGCGCTGCCGGATTTCGCGGGCGCCATCGACGGGGTCACCGGCGTCGGCACACCCGTCGGCAATCTGCCCTATGCCGCCATGTGTTTCGTGGTGGCCGGCTACTGCGTTGCCGGGGTGTCCGCGCTGAGCCCCACCGGGACTAGCTGCACGCCGCGATGACCAACTCGCGGACCCGGGCCGCGTCGGCCTGGCCCTTGGTGGCCTTCATCACCGCGCCGACGATGGCGCCGGCCGCCTGCACCTTGCCGCCGCGGATCTTGTCGGCGATGTCGGGCTGAGCGGCCAAGGCCTCGTCGATCGCGGCCTGGATGAGCGAATCGTCGCGCACCACAACCAGTCCGCGGTCGGTCATCACCTGCTCGGGCTCGCCCTCACCGGCCAGCACGCCCTCGACCACCTGACGGGCCAGCTTGTTGGACAGCTTGCCGTCGTCGACCAGTTTGACCACCGCGGCCACCTGCTTGGGAGTGATCGCGAGCGCGTCCAATTCCACCTCGGCCTCGTTGGCCTTCTGCACCAGGAAGTTGCCCCACCAGGCGCGGGCCGCGTCGCTGGACGCGCCGTGACCGACGGTCTGCGCGATCAGGTCCAGCGCGCCGATGTTGACCAGATCGCGCATCACCTCGTCGGAGATGCCCCACTCGTCCTGAATCCGCTTGCGGGACAACCACGGAAGTTCGGGAATGGTGCCGCGCAACCGCTCCACCAACTCGGCCGGCGGGGCGATCGGCTCCAGATCGGGCTCCGGGAAATAGCGGTAATCCTCGGCGGTTTCCTTGCTCCGGCCCGACGTGGTGTGGCCGTCCTCGTGGAAGTGCCGGGTTTCCTGGGTGATCGAGCCACCGGCCTGCAGCACCGCCGCCTGGCGACGCATCTCGTAGCGGACGGCCACCTCGACACTCTTGAGCGAGTTGACGTTCTTGGTCTCGGTGCGGGTGCCGAACTCGGCGGCGCCCTTGAGCTTGAGCGAGACGTTCGAGTCGCAGCGCATCGAGCCCTGATCCATCCGGACATCCGATACGTCCAAGCCGCGCAACAGGTCCCGCAGTGCCGTGACGTAGGCCCGGGCGATCTCCGGGGCCCGCTCGCCGGCGCCCTCGATGGGCCGCGTGACGATCTCGACCAGCGGCACACCGGCCCGGTTGAAGTCGGCCAGCGAGGTGGTGGCGCCGGAGATGCGGCCGGTGTCGCTGCCCAGGTGGGTCAGCTTGCCGGTGTCCTCCTCCATGTGGGCGCGCTCGATCTCCACGCGCCAGGTGCTGCCATCCTCCAGCGGTACATCGAGGTACCCGTTCACCGCGATGGGCTCGTCGTACTGGCTGATCTGGTAGTTCTTCGGCTGATCCGGGTAGAAGTAGTTCTTCCTGGCGAACCGGCCCCACGGCGCGATATCGCAGTTCAGCGCCAGGCCGATCCGGATGGCCGACTCGACCGCGGCCTCGTTCACCGTCGGCAGCGCCCCGGGCAGACCCAGGCACACCGGGCAGACCAGGGTGTTGGGTTCGGCGCCGAATCGGTTGGCGCAGCCGCAGAACATCTTGGTCTCGGTGGACAACTCGACGTGCACTTCCATGCCCATCACCGGGTCGTACGTCGAGATGACGTCGTCATAGTCGAGGAGGTCAGCGTCAGCCATGGGCGCAATCCTAGTGACCGGCGCCGGGGCGCTCGCCTACCGCACCCCGAGCGCCGCGGTCAGTGCGGCGGTGAAATATATTGCGATCTCGAGCGCCGGGTTCAGCCGAAGAATTCCGCGGCGTCGTCGTACCGGCTCTGCGGCACCAACTTGAGTTGCTGCACCGCATCGGCCAGGGGCACCCGGCCGATGTCCTGACCGCGCAACGACACCATCACCCCGTACTCGCCCTGATGCGCGGCGTCGGCGGCGTTGACGCCGAACCGGGTGGCCAACACCCGGTCATAGGCAGTCGGGGTACCACCGCGCTGGACGTGGCCGAGCACCGTGGTGCGTACCTCCTTGTTGATGCGCTTCTCGATCTCGGCGGCCAACTGCTGGGCCACGCCGGTGAACTTCACGTGGCCGAACTCGTCGATTCCGCCGTCGCGCAACAACATCGACCCCTCGGCCGGTCGGGCGCCTTCGGCCACCACGCAGATGAAATGTGAATCCCCGCGCACGAAGCGGGCTTTGACCAATCGACAGACCTCTTCGACGTCGAACGGCTGCTCGGGGATGAGGGTCATGTGCGCTCCCGAGGCCAGGCCGGCGTTGAGCGCGATCCAGCCCGCATGGCGGCCCATGACCTCCACCAGCATCACGCGCTGATGCGATTCGGCGGTGCTGTGCAGCCGATCGATGGCCTCGGTCGCGATCATCAACGCGGTGTCGTGTCCGAAAGTCACGTCGGTGCAATCGATATCGTTGTCGATGGTTTTGGGTACCCCGACCACCGGGACGTTCTCCTGGGACAGCCAGTGCGCCGCGGTCAGCGTGCCCTCGCCGCCGATCGGGATCAGCACATCGATCCCGTTGTCCTCCAAGGTCTGTTTGATCTGATCGAGCCCGGCATGCAGCTTGTCGGGGTTGACCCGGGCGGTGCCCAGCATGGTGCCGCCCTTGGCCAGCAGGCGGTCGTTGCGGTCGTCGTTCTTGAGTTGCACGCGGCGGTTCTCCAGCAGGCCGCGCCAGCCGTCCTGGAAGCCCACCACCGTCGAGCCGTATCGACTGTCGCAGGTCCGGACCACGGCCCGGATCACCGCGTTCAAGCCAGGACAATCACCACCACCGGTCAGCACACCAATCCGCATACGGGTTATCTTGCCCGGTATGTGGCGACGGTGCGGCGGTTACAGGGCGGTGGGCAGGGTGCCGCGCGCCGCTTCGTAGGCCGCCCCGACGCGGTACAGCCGGTCGTCGGCCAGCGCGGGCGCCATGATCTGCAGCCCGACCGGCATATTGTCGTCGACCGATAGGCCCGACGGCACCGACATACCGCAGTGCCCAGCCAGGTTCAGCGGCAGCGTGCACAGGTCGAACAGGTACATGGCCAGCGGATCGTCGACCTTCTCCCCCAGCCCGAACGCGGTGGTCGGGGTGGCCGGGGAGACCAGCACGTCGACCTGCTCGTAGGCACGGTCCAGGTCGCGGGCGATCAGCGTGCGGACCTTCTGCGCCTGGTTGTAGTAGGCGTCGTAATAGCCCGCCGACAGCGCGTAGGTGCCGATCATGATGCGGCGCTTGACTTCTGGGCCGAAACCGGCGGCGCGGGTCAGCGCCATCACCTCTTCGGCGCTGTGCGTGCCGTCGTCCCCGACGCGCAATCCGTACCGCATGGCGTCGAAGCGCGCGAGGTTGCTGGACACCTCCGAGGGCAGGATCAGGTAGTAGGCGGCCAGCGAGTGATCAAAGTTCGGGCAATCCACCTCGGTGATCTGCGCGCCCAACTCGGTCAGCTGGTCGACGGCGGCGTTGAAGGAGGCCAGCACGCCCGGCTGGTAGCCCTCACCGCTGCGCAGCTGCTTGACCACACCGATCTTGACGCCCTTGAGGTCACCGCGGGCGCCCTCGCGGGCGGCGCCGACGACGTCGGGCACCGCGGCCTCGACCGACGTCGAGTCGCGCGGATCGTGCCCGGCGATCACCTGGTGCAGCAGCGCGGTGTCCAGCACGGTGCGGGCGCACGGCCCGCCCTGATCCAGTGACGACGCGCAGGCGATCAATCCGTAGCGGCTCACCGTGCCGTAAGTCGGCTTGACCCCGACGGTCGCGGTGAGGGCGGCGGGCTGGCGGATCGAACCACCGGTGTCGGTACCGATGGCCAGCGGGGCCTGGAAGGCGGCCAGCGCCGCGGCGCTGCCGCCGCCGGAGCCGCCGGGCACCTTGGTGAGGTCCCACGGGTTGCGGGTCGGGCCGTAGGCCGAGTTCTCGATGGAGCTGCCCATGGCGAACTCGTCCATGTTGGTCTTGCCGAGGATCGGGATGCCCGCGGCCCGCAGCTTGGCGGTGACGGTGGCGTCGTACGGCGAGCGCCAGCCTTCCAGGATCTTGGAACCACAGGTGGTCGGCGCGTCGGTGGTGGTGAAAACGTCCTTGAGCGCCAACGGAACTCCGGCCAGGGGTGAGGCCAGCGCCTCCCCGGCGGCAACCTGCTTGTCGACGGCGGCCGCGGCGGCCAGCGCCTCGTCGGCACCCACATGCAGGAAGGCGTGGTAACGCTCGTCGGTCGCGGCGATCTGGTCCAGATGCGCCTGGGTGACCTCGGTGGCGGACAGTTCCTTGGCGGCGATCTTCTCGCCCAGGGTGGCCGCGTCGAGGCGGATCACGTCGCTCACTGCTCTTCTCCCAAAATGCGCGGTACGGCAAAGCGGCCGTCCTCGGCACGCGGCGCAGCGGCCAGCGCCTGCTCCTGCGCCAGGCTGGTCAGCACCGCATCGGGCCGGGTGATGTTGACCTCTTTGAGGGGGTTGCCGGTGGCCTCGATGCCGGCGACGTCAACGGCCTGGATCTTGCCGACATGCGCGAGGATGGCGTCGAGCTGGCCGGCGAAGCTGTCCAACTCGGCGTCGGTCAGGGCGAGGCGGGCCAGATTCGCCAGGTGGGCGACATCGTCCCGAGAAATCTGTGACACGGTGCAACAGCCTAGTGGGGTCCGCCGGGCTCGCCGCATACGGCCGTGACGCTGGCCGCACTCATCGCGGGTAGACATGCCGCACCCAGGGTGCTGTGGAACAGTTGGCGGGTGCCTTCTTTTCTGTTGCGGGTCCAGCTCGAAGATCGTCCCGGAAGCCTCGGCTCGCTGGCGGTCGCCCTGGGCTCGGTGGGCGCCGACATCCTGTCCCTGGACGTGGTAGAGCGCTGGCCCGGCTTCGCCATCGACGATCTGGTGGTCGAGCTGCCCGCTGGATCCATGCCCGACTCCCTGATCACGGCCGCCGAGGCCATCAAGGGTGTGTACGTCGACAGTATCCGTCCGCACACCGGGCTGCTGGAAGCGCACCGGGAACTGGAACTGATCGACCATGTGGCCGCTGCTCACGGCAAGGCCGCGCGGCTGCAGACCCTCGCCGATGAGGCGCCGCGGGTGCTGCGGGTGAGTTGGTGCGTGGTGGTGACGGTCGACGATTCGGGTCCACGGCGCATCGTCGGCAGCCCGGGTGCACCGGAGACCCTGGCCGATTCGGCGCCATGGCTGCCGTTGACGAAGGCGACGGCCCTGGATGCCACCGCCCACTGGGTGCCGCAGTTCTGGCGCGACATCGACACCACGCTGGCCGCGGCCCCCCTCGGCGACCCGACCACCGCGGTGATGCTCGGCCGCCCCGGCGGTCCGGCGTTCCGGCCCTCGGAAATCGCCCGGTTGGGTTACCTGTCCGGCATCGTGGCGACCATCCTGCGCTAGCGCCGTCTAGTCGTCGGGCTCGTCGGGACCCGCGTCGGGTCCTTCGTCGAGCAGCCGGCGGAACCCGTCCTCGTCCAGGATGGGTACCCCGAGTTCGACGGCCTTGTCGTACTTGGACCCGGGCGCATCGCCGGCCACCACATAGGCGGTCTTCTTCGACACCGACCCGGCGGCCTTGCCGCCGCGGACCAGGATCGCCTCTTTCGCCTCGTCGCGGGAGAACCCGGTCAGCGAGCCGGTGACCACGATCGAGAGCCCTTCCAGGGTGCGTTCGATGCCGGCGTCGCGTTCGTCGGCCATCCGCACCCCGGCAGCACGCCACTTGTCGACGATCGCGTTGTGCCAGTCGACGGCGAACCAGTCGATGACGGCGGCGGCGATGGTCGGGCCAACGCCCTCGACGGCGGCGAGTTGTTCCTCGGTGGCCTCGGTGATCGCTTGCAGGTCACCGAATTCGGCGGCCAGGGCCCGCGCGGCGGTGGGGCCGACGTGCCGGATGGACAACGCCACCAAGACACGCCACAGCGGTTGTTGTTTGGCCGCGCCGAGGTTGGCCAGCAGCCGCGCGCCATTGGCGGACAGCTCACCCTTCTGGGTCTTGAACAGGTTGGTACGCAACAACTCCTCGGCGGTCAGGTCGAAGACATCACCCTCGTCAGTGATGACGTTCGCGGTCAACAGCGCGATGGCCGCCTCATAGCCCAGCCCTTCGATGTCAAATGCGCCGCGGCCGGCAACGTGGAACACCCGTTCACGCAACTGCGCCGGGCACGACCTGGTGTTCGGGCAGCGGATATCGGCGTCGCCCTCCTTCGAGGGCGCCAGGGCACTGCCGCATTCGGGACAGTGCGTCGGCATGACGAATTCGCGTTCGGTGTCATCGCGCAGGTCGACCACCGGGCCGAGCACCTCGGGGATGACGTCACCGGCCTTGCGCAACACCACGGTGTCCCCGATCAACACACCCTTGCGTTTGACCTCGGTGGCGTTGTGCAAGGTCGCCAGGCTGACCGTGGACCCGGCGACGGTGACCGGTTCCATGTAGGCGAACGGGGTCACCCGGCCGGTGCGCCCGACGCTGACCCGGATATCGAGCAGCTTGGTGGTGACCTCTTCGGGCGGGTACTTGTAGGCGATCGCCCAGCGCGGGGCGCGGCTGGTCGCACCGAGGCGGCGTTGCAGCGCGCGATCGTCCAATTTGACGACCAGGCCGTCGATTTCGTGTTCGACGTCGTGCCGGTGCTCACCCCAGTAAGCGACCCGCTCGGCGACCGCAGCGATGCCGGTGACCCGGGTCGTGTGCGCCGAGACCGGCAGCCCCCAGGCCTGTAGGGCCCGGTAGGCGTCGTGCAGGGTCGGCGGCTCGAAGCCTTCGGTCAGCCCCAGCCCATGGCAGATCATGTGCAGTCGGCGCCGGGCGGTGACCGCCGGATCCTTCTGCCGCAACGAACCGGCGGCGGTGTTGCGCGGGTTGGCGAACGGCGGCTTGCCCTCGGCCACCAGGCTGGCGTTGAGAGTCCGGAAATCCTCGAGACGGAAGTACACCTCGCCGCGCACCTCCAGCAGCGAGGGCAGCGGGAATTCATCTGTGCCGGAAAGCATTTCGGGAACATCGACGATGGTGCGGGCGTTGAGCGTGACGTCCTCGCCGACCCGGCCATCACCGCGGGTGGCGCCGCGGACCAGCTTGCCGTCGCGGTAGACCAATGCCAGCGCGACGCCGTCGACCTTGAGCTCGCACAGGTACTCCAGGTCGCTACCCAGCTCGGCGCCCAATCGCGCCGCCCACGCCGTCAGCTCATCGGTGTCGAAGACGTTGTCCAGCGACAACATCCGTTCCAGATGCTCGGCCGCTCCAAACTCGGTGGCAAAGCCCGCCCCGCCGACCAGCTGGGTCGGCGAGTCGGGGGTCCGCAACTCGGGGTACTGCTCTTCGAGCGCGGTGAGCTGCGCCAGCAGCGCGTCGAACTCGCCGTCGGAGACGATCGGCGCGTCCTTGACGTAATAGCGGAACTGATGACCGCGAACTTCCTCGGCCAGTTCTTGCCACTGCCGGCGCACATCGGGGTCGGGTGAGCTCACCCGCCTAGGCTAGCCGGTGACGCTGCGTGTCTACACCGCGATGTTGTCGGGCGTGCAACTGCCGGGCACCGTGCAGACCGCCGCGATCAGCAACGGCGACGCCGAGTCCTGCGTACCGCTCAGCGACGGCAGTGGCGCCGGGAACAGCGGGAAGATACTGGCCCCGGTCACGCCGGTCAATCGCGCGATGATCTGGGCCACGATGTTCGTCGCCGCGTACACCACGTTGCCGATCAGACGCGCCCCGACGGCCGCCACCTGCGCGACCGGGCTGACGATGAAGATGTTTTGGGCGGCTATCGATTTCAGCCCGCCGACGATGCTGTCAGTGACCAGATCGACGGCGTAGGGAACGGTCGCGGCAATGGTGCGCAAGCCCAGTGAGAGATCGGTGCCGATGTTCGGGTAGCCGTTCTTGCCGATCAAGTCGGCCAGCGTGCTGCGCAGTGCCGCGTCGTCGTCGATCGGGAAGACGGTGGACTCCCCCAGGTCGGTCAACGAGACGCCCTGGGACCTCGGCGATGGGGTGCCGCCGAACAAGGTCACCACGGTCGGGGTGACGTCGATGATCTGGTACGCCGTGTTGATGCCGCCCTCGGCGAACAGATCGGGATTGTTCGCAATGACGAAAGTCGATGTCTCATTGGGTGATTGGAAACCGTGGCCGAATCCCTGGCTGGCCTGGTGGCCGTGGTCGGTGACCACGATGACGGTCCATTGCTCACCGCTGGCCTGCACCGCCTCCATAATCTCGCCGATGTTGCGGTCGACGTTCGTGATCGCGTCGGCGTACTGGGTGGACGCGCCGCCGTGCGCATGGCCGTTCTCGTCCACCCCGACGAAGTAGCTGAAGATGAAGTTCGGCGTGCTCAGGTCGGCCGCCAAGATGGCCGCCTCGGTGGCGTCCCCGACCGCGTCATCGGTGAGCGACCAGTTTCCGTCGCCGGCGATCCTCGAGACGTAGTTGATGTGGTCGGCCTTGATCGAGCCGGATGCGGCGATCGCGGCGATGACATCCCAGTCGGCGATCGCGGTGGTCTCGATGCCGGGATTGAGCGTTTCGAGCTGGTTGAACACCGTGGGCCAGTGGCTGTACGGGGTAGGGCTGTAGACGTTGTTGATCACCCCGGCGGTCTCGCCCCAGACACCGGTCAGGATCGCTGTCCAGGACGGGTTGGAGATGGTGGTGTGCCCGACGATGCTGGCCGGCGCGGTGGTGCCGCCCTGCATCAACGCGAACAGGTTGGCGTTGGCCGGGTTCGACAGGATCCGGCTCAGGTTGGTGCCGTCGATGCCGATCAGCAACACATTGGGTGAGGTGTCGGCCAGGGCCGATGACGTCGTGACCGATGAAACCGACTGTGCAGCAACGGTAGTCGCGGTCTTTCCGGATTTACGATCGACCTCGTTGGCCGCCGCGAGGGCCGTCAGCATCGATGCCGCGGTCGCCGGTAGGGGCGGCCGGTTCTGCGCGCGGGCAAGCTTGGCCTGGTGAGCGGCCAGGGTGGCCGAGGTGGTCAGCTGGGTGTTGACGTTCAGCGCCGCGCTGGCGGTTGGCGCTGCGGTGATCGACGGCGCGGCGGCACTCTTGCGAATCGGCTGACGACCGGTGTCCAGGTGACCCGATGGGCGGGTGCTGGGTTTCTTGGCCGCACTGTGTGCCGACCGCGTGGGCGAATTCGCCGAGTGCGGGGAGTGCGACCGGTGGGACGATCCCCCGTCATCCGCCCATGCGGGGCAGGCGCCCCACCCCAGCGCCACCGCTGAGCCGATGCCAAGCGCGACCGCGAGGCCACCGACACGTCCGACGCAATATCCCGTTGCCATTCGGCATGTATAACGCCCAGCGCGCGCCGCCGCCGCAGCTTTGGCCAAGCTTGTCCACAGAAAACTCGCAGTATCGGGCGCGCCCTGGGTTCGACCCGTTCACCTGGCCCGCCGTACTGGATACCGGCGCTACGGTGCATATGTGCCCCATCCGATCATGTTCGACGATGACGACCTCGGGCTGCGCGAACTGCGCGCGGCGGCGCTGGGCTTTCCCGAGGTGTTCGAGAAGGTGTCCTGGGGTCGGCCGGTGTTCTGCGCCCCGAAGATGTTCGCGATGTATGGCGGCAATGCGAAGAACGACGGCGCGATGGTGCCCTACCCGCATTCGGTCCTGATAAAGGTCGACGAATCCGAACGACCTGCCTTGCAACAGGATCCACGCTTCTACTACCCCGCCTACCTGGGACCGTCGGGCTGGCTGGGGTTGGACCTGTCGGCGGCCGCCGTCGACTGGGACGAGGTGCACGAATTGCTGGACGCATCGTTCCGACTGGTGGCGCCGAAGCGCTTGGTCAAGTTGCTCGACGGACGCTGACTCAGCCGGCGGCGATGCTGCGCAGGATCGCCTGGATTCGGCGATCGAGGTGCTCGGCATCGGTGACCACCGGGATACCGTGCACGAACGTCATCATGACGCCATTGACATAGGTCAACACGGTCAGGGCCTGCTCGTCGATCAACGTCGAATCAACTTGCGCCCCATGCCATTGTCCGATCACATCGCGCGCCAGGCCGTAGAATTTGGCACCGAATTGCAGCATCGATGCGGTCAGTTCGGGCTCGCGCCGCGCCGCGAGCATCAGCTCATAACGGGCCCGAGTACGGGTCAGCCAGGGTTCGGTACCCGACAGAATCACCAACTGCGCCAGGCCTTTTGTGCCCGAGTACTGCGCATCACCGCCCTGGGCCAGCTCGGTCATCATGGACAGGTCGGCCTCGTCGAGT
>Ga0153956_1002576_pt1 | contig 13035 bp, 13 predicted proteins | sample TSFL040MetaG_FD_104704 | JGI IMG/M metagenome (GOLD analysis project Ga0153956, IMG submission 104704) | Attine ant fungus gardens microbial communities from Florida, USA - TSFL040 MetaG | ecosystem: Host-associated > Fungi > Mycelium > Unclassified | place: USA: Florida, Wekiwa Springs... | reverse complement strand
TTCCTTTCAATTAACATGCACAGGTTCTACCCTAATATTGTCAAATAAATTTCGATCATAAGTACTGGCTATAAAGGCCATTCCTTTCAAACCAGATTTATTAAAGACATTTGCTAACTGTTTTCCGTCTACAAAACCAATTATATTTTCGCCTTTCATTTCCAGACGAAGATGATGCCAGTTTTTTGATTTAAAGTGTTCGATCTGACCGGATGCAAGCGTGGTAAATTGCCAATTCAATTGCCATCTTCCGTCCCGGGTTAATATCCAGCGAAAACCAAGTTTATCGCGATCTGCATATCGTCCCCCTACTTCTGCATCACCCCCGGTAAGTAAAACATCACTTTCAACCGCATAATCTTGCCAATTAATGTCGCCGAATAAAGAATATGGCTTAACTATATTATCTCCCCATAAAAGGCCCTCATCAGGTATGATTTGTGCAAGACACATACCTCCGTTTGGATACTTATATGTTTCGAAAGTTCCTTTTTGATCCGAGAAAAACCGGGGTGTTTGTCCTTGTTCGTAGCTTTCAAAATTTTCTGAATATGGAAAAGGGAAAGCCTTTTTAGGTGGTATATCAGCATAAGAGCCTTTTTGTTGACCAGTTGTAGTGGTTATGGTATAGATAGCGTTTGGTTCAAGTTCTAATTTAATTATATTTTTATTTACATGAGGCGAGTTTTGTTCAATAAACTGCTCCTTTTCAGTGGACTTCCATACATGAATGGCTCCTTTTTTCAGCTGCGTACCAATCTTTATTTGCACATTATTTTTCTCACCTGTAACTACGATAACTGACCAATCACCGGTTTCCGGATTCCGCAAGGCCACATGGCTTCCGCGCCAGGTATTTGCAGTTATCTGGCCGCAAGCTCCATCCATGTAAACCCATCCGGGGTCGGCAAATTGTGTAGTGTGGGCAACTGCCCATGTCGCAGGCCATATGGTGTAGTGACCATCCCAAGGCGAGTCTGCCTGAAGCGCACCTGTATTAGCCCATATAACTTGATTATAGATGCCATCAAAAGGACACCAGATTTCAAATTTTGTTATGCGGTCTCTTGTATACAATTTGTTCATTAACCTTGCGAGATAAAGAGCGCCGGTTCCGCCCCACTTTTCGCCCGATTGGCTCCATTCCTCGCTTGCCCATAAAGATTTGCCAGATCGCTTTGCTTTTTCGGTGGCATCCCGGTGAGCATGCTGATCAATGTCCCAGGGCTCACGGCCATCGACGTAATGATAGCCGACTGCATCGATCAGCGGACTAACTTCGGGGTGTTTTTCAAGGTCATCAAAAACCTGCCAATATTCGCTGTCATCGTCTGGCGCTTGAATTTTTATTTTTGAAAAACCGGCAGCATCTAAAGCCGGGCGTAAGGTTTTGGCAATCCAATTCAAATCCGTCCCCCTTTCATTTTGAGCGGCTGCTATCCAGTTCATATCTAACCCGTAATACTTTTTGCCTACCTCCAAAAAGGATACAAACCAATTTGCAGACTCTTTTGAAAAAGGGTTGCCTATCCAGGCTGGATAAGCCCATGGAAGACAATCCAAAATAATATTGGGATTTCGCTTGCGCGCTTCAGACATGAGCCAAAATTCGTATCCTCGTGGTTTGGGGTCTGCCAGTTCGCCACGTGATAGAGCGTGTGATGGTTCACTGCCACAAGTTGAATTTTCACCACCACCTATTTCTACTTTGAGATGTTGGAAAGCTGCACCGAATTTTGGTTTAAATAAAAAGTCAAGCACTTCAGCACGTTGTTTTTGTGGATAATCAATCAGATTACGGCTGGAAGCGCCGGCACTTACAGCGCCAATTCCTTCAAAAACTCTTCCCTTGTCTTTAGCGTTTAAAGTAATTGTTGTTTGTGAATATGACCTAGTTGCCAATAAAAGGCAAAGCGTAATGCCTGTTATACGTACTTTCATAAGCATTCAATTGTTAAATGGAAGAGTAATTTACAAACTCAATAATAGCTCGTCTTTGTGAAAAACGCAAACAAGAAGTTAATCCGAGATACACCCTGAACAGCCGTTTATCTAACTTTCCCAACTAACAAAGCCCATAGAATATCTCTAAAGGCCTTTATTAATGTTGAGGTAGAGGCCACAGGTCAAATCTCTAACCTGTATGATGATTTTGAAGCAATTAACAATTTCATTGAAATACGGAATATACAATCCTAAAATTGGCAGTTTGATCAATGAATACATTTTCTTCGCCTTGCCAATGAGAGGAAATATCCATTCTTACCGCACTTTATTTGGAATTAATCTAAATAAATGGTTTATTTGCGCGGCGAAAAGACCTGCGATAAAGTAATACGGGCATTTTTTCCAAATAACTCAACCACAATTTTTATCCAATGATGAAAACTTTTGTATCCGATACGATCGTCATGATAAGCAAATCCCCATTATGGCTGCATTAAAAAGTATCAAACGCTGGTTTTGGTGGCACAGATGGTCCAGCCTGATCTGCACTGTGTTTTTGCTAATGCTCTGCCTCACCGGCCTGCCGCTCATCTTTGCCGATGAGATCCAGCAGGCGATGAATACCACCCGGTACGAAGATCTGCCCAAAGACGCCCCTAAAGCGAACATCGATCTCATGGTGAAGCAGGCTCGGGCCCGTTATCCTAAAGAAGTGGTGACCTTTATTTTTATCGACGATGATGAGCCGCAGGTTAGGGTGAACATGTCGCCTTCCTGGAAACCGACTGATCCCGGGCGGCATGCGCTGCAGTTTGACAGCCGCACAGGCAAGCTGTTGAACGACGAACCTTCTGTAGCCAAAAAGAAACTGCTTTGGACCGATATTATCTTCAGCCTGCACCGCGATCTGCTGGTCGACCTGCCGGGCGAGTTGTTCCTGGGACTGATGGGTGTGCTATTCGTCATCTCCATCATTTCAGGCATCGTGTTATATGGCCCATTCATGAAAAAGCTGGATTTCGGCACCGTACGGAAGGAACGCTCCAGACGTTTGAAATGGCTCGACTTGCATAACCTGCTGGGCATAGCTACTGCCGTTTGGCTGCTGGTGGTAGGGCTGACCGGAGTGATGAACGAATTGTCCACCCCGCTTTTCGGCATCTGGCAAATGACTGATGTCAAAACTATGCTGACCAAATATAAAGGTACACCCATAGCCAGCCAGGATGAACTGAGCTCGGTACAGGCAGCTTACAATACGGCTATGAAAGCTACTCCCGGCATGACGGGCACCAGTATTGTCTACCCCGGCTGGCCATTCGGGAGTCCTTATCATTATTTGATCTGGACTAAAGGGAACCAGGCTTTCAGTTCCAGGTTGTTTACGCCTGTACTGGTTAACGGCCGTAGTGGTGAACTCACCACAGTCGTTAAAATGCCGGTCTATCTGCGTGCGCTGGAAGTATCACGGCCGCTGCATTTTGGTGATTATGGTGGTATGCCGCTGAAGGTCATCTGGGCCTTATTTGATCTGGTCGCCATTGTCGTCCTCGTCAGCGGGGTGTATCTATGGATCGTCCGCCGCAAGTTTTACACTGAATATTTTAAGCAAATAGAAGCGGAGGCTGCCCTATGACGACATCAACCTTTAAAAAAGTATGGCGTATCCCTTTACTGCTGGGTATACTTACTCTGTTTGGGCTGCTGGCTGCATTGCTGGGAACCGGCACTTGGTACGGCCTGGCTTGGGTAGCTATGGCTATCCCGCTGGTATTGATCATTTATCATACGTTTAAGAAATAACCATGTAAAAAAACACCTATAAAAAAGCCGGTGGTCCGTCGCCAAACATCACACCGGCCTATGTCAACAGATCCTTTAACCCATTAAACATTTTAACAAAATATGAATTGTTTTTTATTATGCAGTAAAAGATTTTACTTTACGCTCTCCTTTATTTTTGTATCTGCGATTGTTTTCGCGCAAACCGGCACCATTAGGGGTACGGTAAAGACCTCAGACGGGAAACCCGCCGAAATGGTGACCATAGCGCTTCAAAATACCACCCGTGGCACTAGTGTTAATGCTAAAGGCAACTATCAGCTAAACAAAGTCGCACCCGGAAATTATACCCTGACCGCAAGCTTCATCGGCTTGATCCCGCAAAGTAAAACGATAGAAGTGAAAGCCGACGAGACAGTGATTGCTGACTTTGCCTTAAGCGAGAATAATGCGCAGCTACAGGAAGTGATGATCAAAAGCAGCAAAGGCAGTAAATTTAGCCGCCAGGCCAGCACTACGGTAGCCAAAATGCCTTTATCCAACCTGGAAAATCCACAGGTTTATACCGCAATCTCCAAAGATCTGATCGACGATCAGCAAATAACCATTTACTCAGACGTTATCAAAAATGTGCCGGGTGTTATCCTCCAGTTGCCAGGCAATGCCAACGCACCGGGCGGTACGGTAACTTCCCGGGGTTTTTCATCAGCCGCCTTCATGCGTAACGGTGTACCTGGCATGGCCGTTGGCTTACTGGATCCGGCAAATATCGAAACATTGGAAGCGATTAAGGGCCCTTCCGGCACTTTATTCGGTGGCCCGCTATCATCTTTCGGCGGTCTGTTTAATCGGGTGACCAAAAAACCGTTCGATGACTTTCAGGGCAATATCGCGTATAACGCCGGCAATTATGGCCTGAGCCGTTTAACTGCCGATGTGAATACACCTTTGAATGAAGATAAGTCGCTCTTGTTCCGTGTGAATGCTGCCAAGCACTACGAAGGCAGTTTTCAGGATGCCGGCTTCTCCAATTATAATTTCGTAGCACCCTCGCTCACCTATAAGATCGATGACAAAACTACATTATACCTTGACGGGGAGTATATGAGCGGTAAATACAATACTTTTTATCGTCTATTTGTCGATGCTTCCGACGCTACCGGCGTGCATAACATAAGCGACCTGAACTTTGATTTTAACCGCCGTTATGTACTGGATGATATTGTGACCAAAACCGATAACGGCGGTATTTACGGGCAACTGGATCGCCAGTTATCATCAGCCTGGAAATCGCAGACCAACGTATCCTATTCAGCTATTAACAGCGCCGGCCCATCGGCTTACATGAGCCTGGGCGCGGGTAACAAAACCCTGGTACGTAATTTGACGATGACAGACTATGCCCGTAACGCGATGACGGATGTACAGCAGAATTTCAACGGCGATTTTAAGATCGGCGGCCTGCGCAATCGCATACTGATTGGCCTGGACTATTACCATGTAGAAACCAAATCCAGCACCGCATCCGGCGCTTTTGACGTACCACCGCTTGACCCCTCTAATCCAGGCGTGGCTTATACCAAAATGACTGCAGAGGCAGTAACCGCCTTTTTTGCGAATAGCGCATTTACCAAAACCAGCACTGAACAAAATATCTACAGCACCTATGTGCAGGATGTACTGAGCCTGACCGACCGTTTGCATGCTTTGGCCGCCATCCGGCTGGACCGCTTTACCAGTATGGGTACCTTTAACCTAAGCACACGCGCTACCGTGGGTAAATATGCCCAAACGTCCTATTCTCCTAAATTTGGTTTGGTTTACGAAGTGGTAAAAGATCAGGTGTCGCTGTTTGGCAACTATATGAATGGTTTCCAGAACGTAGCGCCGGTAACGCAGCCTGATCAGACCATTAGCAGCTTTGAACCCCAGAAAGCCAATCAGTTGGAAGGCGGCGTAAAGGTAAACCTGCTGGATAACAAGATCTCCGGCACGGTTAGCTATTATGATATTAAGGTAAGCAACATAGTTCGTGCCGATCCCGAACACACCGGTTTCAGCATCCAGAACGGGACCCAGTTAAGCAAAGGGATCGAGGCTGATGTGAATGTGAACCCGGTACAGGGCTTTAACCTGATTGCGGGCTATGCCTACAACGACAGTAAGTATACCTTATCTGCGCCAAACGTAGACGGCCTGCGTCCGCCAAGCGCCGGACCGAAGACCATGATTAATGCCTGGGTCAGCTACCGTTTAAGCAGCGGCGACCTGCACGGCTTAGGGCTGGGCTTTGGCGGCAACTATGCCAGTGAGAACATCACGACCCTGAGCACTACCAGCTCCTTCATCCTGCCTTCTTACACTGTTTTAAACGCTTCGGCTTTTTACGATCAGCCCAAGTACCGTGTTGGACTGAAGGTAAATAACCTGGCTGATAAGAAATATTATATAGGCTGGGTAACCACCATACCGCAATTGCCGCGCAATTTCGTGGCGGAGTTCACGCTGAAGTTCGGACGGACCAAATAATAAAAAATGCCTGTCTCGCCTGCCCCGATATGCCGGGCAGGCGAGACAGGTTTCATTGCCGGATATAATGCGATATTGTGCTCTCTAATTGCCTGCATATCATGAAAATATAAAGCAATCTCTAACTGCATCAAGTTTCATTTGAGAAAACTTGTGAGCCTCTAGCTTCTTCAACTCATTACTGTTTAAGAACACTACCTCTTTAACGAAATTCTTCTTTTGATAGGTAGAAGCTGGTTGAGAATTGTTTACGCTTACCATTAATTGTAAGCCTGCAGAAGATCTGCATTGTGTCTTTGTCATTGGTTTTTGATCTGTACAGAAAGAATAGAATGTGAAGATTGTGTGCCACTTGGTTTACTGATTTTAAGATTGCAAGATCAGAGTGTCGATACAGCCTACGGAGAGGAACTATTCATCAGTTAAGCCGGTGCCAGCGAATTACCTACCGCAACACCAGCCAATGTTAATAGCGCATAAAGTGTGGCAATACGGCTAGCGAGCCTGCATTAATAAACGCAAAAATTGCAGCAGCCAGCAGGAACAGGGGCAAACAGATTACCATTAAGGTTTGCGATAATCTGGTGCGTTTTTCTTCAGCTATTTTTTGCTCATAGTTCCTTTCCTTTACCGGCTCTTCCATTTCGGCCGGTAAGATGTTGCCTGATGATCTTTCAGTAAAATCGTCTAGGTATGTTGATCAATCCTTAAAAATTGCATTAGGCCAGTTGAGGCGCTCATTAGAAAACAGTATACACTTGGTAATGTCATTGCTAACGCTCATTAAACACAATGTTTTTTAGGGAGACGAAGTGTTTTTTTAAGTTGAGCACCTCATGGGCCAAACTAGATTTTCCTATCTCGGTGGGTCTAGAAATGGCTTTTATTGACTTTATAAGATTTTATTAATATGATTTAGTGTCTTTATTTATCTTTATCTGCAACCGACCTGCAATAATCCATAAACGCGTCTTTGTCAGATAATTTATCAGACAATGACTCTTTTATCAAATAATCAGGGGTTAACGTGGCGGTGATAGTTGAATGGTGCGGCAAAATAAAAGCTGTGGTGGGGCAGTACAATATCAGTTTGGAGTTAGGTAGCTCAAATTTATTTACCTCGCCGGATATTTCGCTTGTAAAACCACTATAGCCAACCAGTGTGCCTAGTTATAATACTTAAACGTAGTTGCCATCATGTGGGCGCTTGACCCGGTGAGCGCATTTATTGTATGGGCAGGGCATATTTATCCGGGAGACTTTCTAAGGCGACCAACGGGTTATAGTACAGCCAGCGGTCGTTATCCCAGGCGGGTAACTGCTGGTCGGGAAACACCAGGCCGGTCACGGTCCGCATCGGCTGTCTGCATTTCCAGCAACTGTCCTTCATCACTTCCATATTCACCGACTGCAACCCCGGAATCGGACCTGCAAAAGCGATACCGCCCCAGCGGATCTGCTCGATAACGGGTTGCAGCGCTTCAAATGTAAGGCCGTCGATGGTGATTTGATAGTTTTTGTTGCCATAACAGCCTAAGGCCAAAAAATACGGACTTTCGATATTCACCTCGTCACTGATAAATTCAGTGAGTTCGTTCATTTCCATAAAGGTTTCTGATTCGGAGATTAACATCAGCAATTCCTGCCGGGCTACCAGTTGATCCCGAAGCGCCAGCAGTCGGCTTTTGGCATTAGGCGTCAAACGAAAGGTTATACCGAGCGTCAGGATGTGCAACGGGCGGAGGCCATCCAAGGCTTCGGCAAAATAACGCTTTGTAGGTGCTTGCCCGGTCATTTGCACATTGTTGGGAGAGATGGCCGAACGGATCTCGCGCTCGGTGATGCTATTAAAATCAGCCATAAAGCAAAACTTTACCTAAAGATAGCTTAAACAAGAAATTTAAAAAATGTTGTTTAACTTCGGATTTAACCAGCAACCTTAAATCAATGGGATTTCTCTCTTCATCTAACAAGAAATCATCAGGTATTTTTGTTCCGGCTGATGGTGGTTTTAAAGAATTAACCGATACCGTAGCCAACAGATCTATTATAGGCATTTCCAATTATCTGGGTTATCACGAGGACCAGGTTTATACTTATCACACTGATTATAATGAAAACGAGGATATCATGAATGTGATATTCGAAATTTTCACGAATAAAATCGTCTTCATTCTGGCGAAATCAACCTGTTTAAAAGTAAGTAACAGGGACGTTAGTCATCGGATTCGCGGTTTTAGATGGGAGGAAGAGTACGATAGCTACACCGTTAACGATACCCTGGAAAAAGGCGTGGCCAACAAATCTTTAACACTTGATTTTCTTGCCCGTGTATTAAATTTTGACGGTGTTGAACCAACCGGGATATATCCGGTTAAGTCTATAGGTTGCTATTTATATTTTAATGATGGTTTATTGACTGACTTTAAATCGTTAGATGGATTGAACACCTGGGCGAAATATTTCCAGCAATTAAATCCAACAACCATCACTTTGCAGGAAACGCATGCCAGAAAATATTGGGGCAATGACCCCGCTAAGATTATTCAGGAAGTAAATGCACAGTCAGACGCGCTGGCAGCGGTACCGGAACTTTTCCAAAATCAATTTGCGCTTCTTCATAAAACAGCAACAGGAACCATAAACTTTGTCATGTTATTGGTGTGTCATTACAACAGGCCCATTGGACTTGCTGAGTTCTTACAAATCAATCACGGTCGTTATCAGCAAATCAACGGCTCGGTCTATCGGTTAGGCCATTTTATTTACGAGTTTTCCGAAAATAGTGACTTACTTAAAATCACACGACTGAATTAGTCGACGTACTAATTTATTACCTATATGACGATCGCATCTGATCTTTTCAACAGTAGGGAAATGGCCTTAGCGATATGGATAGCTATTGCTGTGATCGTTATTTTATTCAAAAAGTCTATCCGGAAGGATTTTGGCGGTGTACTAAAGGCACTTTTTGTTTGGAATTTGATGAGCTGGCTGGCGGGGATGGCTGTTTATATTTCGGTCTTTATTTATTTGTTTTATCGGATCGGGTTATGGACGCCTGATTTGCTGAAAGATACGGTGTTTTATAGCTTGTTTTCGGCGACTGTCAGTATGTTCAAAGCAAATAAGATCAGCGAGGATAAGCATTTCTTCCTGGAAATGCTGAAGGATAACCTGAAGCTGGGTATTTTGCTGGAATTCCTGATCGGACAATATACTTTCGACTTACGGGTGGAACTGTTGATTGTGCCAATTGCGGTCTTGCTGGCGGGTATGCAGGCTTTCTCGGGCACCGATGCGAAATATGCAAGCGTCAATAAATTGATCAATCGCATTTGGTTAATTGCCGGTGCCTTCATGATTTATCATGTCACCAGTTCAGTTATCCAGCACTTTCATGAACTGCTGTCCATTGACGTACTCCGGCAGATATTACTCGTGCCCAATCTAACCTTAGTGTTTATTCCATTCCTGTATATCTTATCGCTGCGTATGGTTTATGAAGAGCAATTTGTTTTGCTGAGTTTTAAACTTCGGGATAAAAAGCTGTTGCGGTTTGCCAAACGCCAGGCCATCGTGAAATTCAATACCGACCTGCGCGGACTGAAGCGATGGGTAAACCGCTGGAATTTATCGCATCCGCAAACCCGTGAAGAGATCCTAGCAACCATCGACGCGTTTAAAGCGCAACAACAACTCGAAAAAGCACCACCAGTTGTATTGCCACAGCAAGGCTGGTCACCTTATATCGCCAAAGACTGGCTGCCGGATGAAAAATTAAAGCCGGCGTTTTACGACCCGACCTATGAAGAAAAGTGGTCCGCAAGATCAGGTAACCTGAAATTGGATAAAGACTGGTCCGGTAATAATATCAGTTATATCGTTACTGGCACCCGGCTGGCAGCAGATCAGTTGGAATTGCGCCTAACTGCCTATGAGCCAAGCAACATCGCTGAACTGCACCAGTTATTTAAAAACCGGGTAGTAATGCTTTATCAAGCCGCAATGGGTCTTGAACCACCCTTCAAACTCATCAATGCCGTTGCGGCAAACAAAAATATCACTTACCAGCAAGGCGTGTATCATATCAAATTACGAAAAGTGATCTGGGGCAATATTACCGATAGTTACGATTTAATTTTTACTATAAGTACCCAGGATGACAATTGATTTGCTAAAAGACCGAAAAGAGTATGTATAGCCTTCACACATACCAAGAGGAGTATGATAACAATAGTAGCCAACCCGGCCCTGCCGCTATTTGTTCAGATGTTGCCGTGTAAACTCCGTGTAGAGTGATGTCAAAAATTTTTCTAAAAGCTCACCATTGATTTTTTTTACTTGGTCCACGAGAGCGACCCTTTTGTTTTTGTATTCCCGCAGTTTATAACGAAGCAAATTTTGATTGAGGTTAAGGTTTTCAAAAACATAGCCCCTGACTTCGTATTTGCTGAACGCGTTGCCATAGTAGAGTTCAATCTCATCCATTTCATCATCATTAAATACTCCCCGGTGTGAACTGAGGTGACGCAGTTCTATCAGATTTTTAAAAGTTTGATAATAATTATCTATTTGTTTCATTGGCTCTGCCTTTTTGCTAAGGTGTTTACACAACTGGACCCAGCTACAGTCTTTTACCGGAATATTTAACTGGTAAACTTCATTGACCAGCAGGCGCATGATTTCCAGTACCGTATGTACTTTGTGATACAGGCCTTCTGTGTGATAACGGATGTATTCCAACTGACTAATCCCATTTTCCAAATACATTTTGCGAAATGGATAACGGTTTAAAAAGATACGGATATACCGGATCTGATCTGTTGTGACTATCAAATTTCTTTGGATGCGAAAAACCCTGGTGACATACTTTTCCCGTTCGTTTAATAATTCATGATTATACCCGCCCGGAATATAACCAGGCCGCTGTTCAAAGTCTTTTGAAAATTCCGACATCCGGAATTGGAGCTCAATGGACAAGGGGTTAAACAGATAATCGACATCTTCAGATTTAATCATAGCTAAAGTTATCAATTAGAAATAAGACCAGTGTGATTCCGATAGATTAACTGAAAGCTTGCATTTAACTGTCCAAACTCAAACAACCCATCTTTGAAAATTAGATTAGCCGGGAATAATAGTGCTACTAGTCTTCGCTTGTTTTTAATGCTGGTGCGTTGGTAGTATTCGGCAAGTGTACCAAGAAGGTGACCGATTTTAACCGTTGGCCCAAAGCGGTCGGTGGGGTCGATGTCGTTAGCTAGTTGGGTTTGCAATTCGTTCAATTGTGCCAGATGAGTAGTTTTGATCTCTTGGTATTCTTCGGGTTCTAGCCCGCCCGTAATCGGTAGCCCCAGCCAAAACTACACCGGTTTCCAAGCCTGCTGAAGACCTAGAGCTTAAACAAATGAACAGCCTGCTGGAAAAGGTGCTGGATATTCAGCATCCCGGCCGGATAAAAACGCAACCAAGCAGCTTGCCTGCCGCCGAAACAAGATTTGCCGCCGTGCCCGCCGTCGTAGATGGGACGCAGAAAGTAGTCAGCGGCACCGTCATCAAATTAAAGTTATTGGACAGTGTGACTATTAATGGTCAGTTCATTCCCAAAGGCACCATGATTTATGGCGCGGGTAACCTGTATAACCAGCGCCTGATCGTCGCAATCAAAAACATCGGCTTAGGTAATACCATCCTGCCGGTGGACCTGACGGTCTTTGACAAAAATGATGCTTTGGAAGGTATCAGCGTACCTGAAGCGATTACCGGCGATGGCCTTAAAGCAGGCGCTGATCAGGGGGTACAAAACATGGAACTCCTGAGCCTCGACGGTTCTTTAAGTGCGCAGGCCGCCACTGCCGGGCTCAATACCGCCAAAAGCTTGTTCTCCCGAAAGATCAAGCGCGTCAGGGGTAAGATCAAAGACGGGCACGCGGTTTTGCTGCGGGACAACAGAAGAATCAACCCCAACAATAGTATAAAATGAAAAACGAGATGAATCAGAAAAATTTTGAATACCTGCGCGATCAGGTAAAGTACCTGGGTTTCGGTGATGCCCTGGAAAACGAATTGAAAAATAGACTGGCCGGTGATGAGCAAAAATTTACCCTGGCGCACGAGCGGGAATTTGACGGACAAAAGATAGCGGCCCAACTGGAATTTAACCGCTCCAAAGAAAGCGATATGTATTTCTTTAACGGCTACAAAATGACCACCACGCCTGCAAATCAGCAAGAGGCAATGACCCAGCACTTTTATGTCAACCATAAAGGCCAGAATGTCACGCTAAAAGAAGCTTACAACCTGATGAATGGTCGGGCGGTCTTTAAACAGGAATGGTCGAACAAAGAAAATCAGCTTTACCCCGCCTGGCTGAAGCTGGATTTTACGAACCCGGATGATAAAGGAAACTTTAAGCTCAAGCCCTACAATGAAAATTATGGCTACAATTTGGAGCGGGCGCTCGGCAAACACCAGGAGATCAAGGTTGTCGGCGAAGCCGCTGCACAGCAATTGGCTCAATCCCTGCAACGCGGCAACCGGGTCCCGGTCACCATTAGCAAAGACGGCGCTTCTGCACAAATCTATATCGAGGCAAGCCCAACTACACACAGTTTGAATGTGTATGATGCGAACATGAAACTGGTGCCGCAGATGCTGTAATTGAGAACTTCTTCAGTATAATAAAGTCAGAGCTATTCTACCTGAAGAAATACGATGATATCGAAGAGCTTAAAACAGATATCAAAGAGTATATCAGATATTACAACAATGACA
>Ga0153956_1002575_pt1 | contig 13039 bp, 10 predicted proteins | sample TSFL040MetaG_FD_104704 | JGI IMG/M metagenome (GOLD analysis project Ga0153956, IMG submission 104704) | Attine ant fungus gardens microbial communities from Florida, USA - TSFL040 MetaG | ecosystem: Host-associated > Fungi > Mycelium > Unclassified | place: USA: Florida, Wekiwa Springs... | reverse complement strand
TCCGGCTTGATGCCCTTCAGGTTCAGCGCGATGCGCGCGCGGAACGCGGCCGAAGAGCGGAAATAACCGTAGAGCACGAAGTCACTCATACTTCTTCACCTGCTGGTCGATGGCGCCAAAGATGGATTTGCCACTGGCATCCAGCATCTCAATGCGGATGCGGTCGCCGAATTTCATGAACGGCGTCACGGGCTTGCCGCTCTCGATGGTTTCCAGCGTGCGCTTTTCCGCAAGGCAGGCCGAACCGACATTACCGCTCTTGTTCGACACCGTGCCGGAGCCGACGATGGAGCCGGCCACCAGCGCGCGCGTTTTCGCGGCATGCGCGATGAGTTGTGGGAAAGAGAACGTCATATCCACGCCCGCATCGGGATGGCCGAACACCTGGTCGTTATAGGTGACGGTCAGCGGCAGATGCGCCTTGCCGTCTTTCCAGGCGCCATTGAGTTCATCCGGCGTCACCGCCACGGGTGAAAACGCGCTCGCGGGCTTGGACTGGAAGAAGCCGAAATTCTTAGCCAGCTCCGCCGGGATCAGATTGCGCAGCGAAACATCATTCACCAGCATCAACAGCTTGATGTGCTTTTCCGCTGCTTCCGGCGTGCTGCCCATCGGCACATCGTCGGTGATGACAGCAACCTCACCTTCGAAGTCGATGCCCCAGGCTTCGTCCGCCGCGAGGATCGGATCGCACGGGCCAATGAAGCTGTCCGAACCGCCCTGATACATCAAAGGATCGGTCCAGAAGCTTGGCGGCATTTCCGCGCCGCGGGCTTTGCGCACAAGCTCCACATGCGTGACGTAAGCCGAACCATCCGCCCATTGATACGCGCGCGGGAGCGGCGACGCGCAGGCTCTCGGATCGAACACCTGTTCGCCTTCCGCTTTGCCTTCGTTCAACAGGTCATAGACTTGCTGCAGACGCGGCGCAGCTTCGCTCCAATGATCCAGCGCGTGCTGCAGCGTCATGGCAATGTGCGGAACGGCGACGCAGCGCGCCAGATCGCGCGAAACAACCACCAGCGCGCCATCGCGCCCGCTCTTCAGCGACGCGAGCTTCATGTCTTGGGCTTCCAGCTATCGGCATAGCTGCGGTCTTCGACATCCTCGATGTCGTCGGCAGCATTCAGCGGATCGCGCGCGTCGATCATCACGGCCACTTCATCCGTCATGGTCTTGGCGGCCTTCTGGCCCGCCGCGAACGCCTTGGGATGCGGGCCATGGGTGAAGCCGTTGGGATGCCACGTCACCATGCCGGGATGGATATTGTCGCGGCTGAAGAACTCGCCCTGATGGTAGAAGATCACTTCGTCGTAATCGTCGTTGGAATGATAGAACGGCACTTTCAGCGCGCCGGGATCGCTTTCGATCGGGCGCGGCACGAAGGTGCAGACGACGAAGCGCGCCGCCACGAAGGTGGAATGCACGCTGGGTGGAATGTGATAGCGGTGGCTCATCACCGGGCGGATATCGCGCCAGTTGAGCTTCAGCGCCGTGAGATTGCCCTTCCAGCCCACAGCATCCAGCGGATTGAATGGATAGGTGATCCTGGTCAGCTCGCCGCGCCGCTTCACGCTCACGGTCCATTCGCCGTCGCGCTGCGATTTGAAGGCGTCGTCCAGCTTGGGCGTTTCCAGCGCCGCCGGATCGAAGATCGCGTGCGGCCCCAGAATGCCGCGCTCCGGCAGCTTGTAGCTGCCGTTCGTGGCTTCGATGCGCAGCACCGTCGTCGGCTGTTTCGTCTCCAGCCGCCACATCGTTCCGCGCGGCAACAGAATGTAATCGCCTTCGCGATAGGGCAGATGCCCGAAATCGCAGAACAGGTCGCCCTCGCCTGCGTGGATGAAGAACAGCAGATCGCCATCGGCATTGCGCACGAGAGTCGGCATGGACGCCTGGCAGCGCCAGATATCGATCTTGCAGTTGGCGTTGCTGAGAAGCGGGATGATCCGGTTGGGATCGCCCTTCTCCACCGCCTTCACCGCATCGAAGGCGCGCGGGCGCAGCGGGCCGTCGAAGCTCGTCCAGCCCGTCGGCGGATGCTTGTGATAGATGTGCGTGGCGGGCCCGAAGAACCCGTCACGCCCGATCTCGCGCTCATAGGTGCCGGCCGGAAGATCGGCATGCGCCTGCTTGGAGGTTTCGCCTTCGACGCGCGGGAATTCGATCCAGTTTTTGGAAGACATCAGTGTGCTCCCGCGTTGGTGTCCTTCAGCACGCCGCGCTTGATCTGGTCGGCTTCGATGCTCTCGAACAGCGCCTTGAAGTTGCCTTCGCCAAAGCCCTGATTGCCCTTGCGCTGGATGATCTCGAAGAAGATCGGGCCGATGGCGTTCTGCGTGAAGATCTGCAGCAGCAGGCCCGTATCGTCCGGCGCGCCGTCCATCAGGATTCCATCCGCGCGCAGGCGCGGCACGTCTTCGCCGTGCCCTTTGATGCGGTTGTCGAGGCGGTCGTAATACGTGCCGGGCGTATCCTGGAAGGCGATGCCCTTCTTGCGCAACGCTTCCACCGCTTCGTAGATGTTGTCCGTTCCCATGGCGACGTGCTGAATGCCTTCGCCTTTATACTCTTCCAGATATTCGTGGATCTGGGACTTGTCGTCCGAGCTTTCGTTGATCGGGATGCGGATGTTGCCGTCCGGGCTCGTCATCGCGCGGGATTTCAAACCCGTCAGCTTGCCTTCGATGTCGAAGTAGCGGATTTCGCGGAAGTTGAAGAGCCTCTCATAGAAGCCCGCCCACTTGTCCATGTTGCCGCGGAAGACATTGTGCGTGAGGTGATCGATATAGGTCAGCCCCGCGCCTTCGTGCTCGAAACCTTTCGAAGGATCGGTGGGAATGAAATCGACGTCATAGATCGAACGGTCACCGTAACGGTCGACCAGGTAGATTGCGCTGCCGCCGATGCCTTCGATGGCGGGAATGTTCAATTCCATCGGGCCGATGGCGTTCTGATGGAACGGCGTCGCGCCCAGCTCCAGCAATTTCTTGTAGGCAAAGGCCGCGTCCTTGACGCGGAAAGCCATGGCGCAGGCGGACGGCCCATGCGCTTTGGCGAAACGCGCACCGTGGCTGCCGGGCTCGGCATTGACGATGAAATTGCTCACGCCCTGGCGATAGAGCGTCACGTTCTTGGAACGGTGGCGGCCGACCGCGCGGAAACCCATCTGCTCGAAGAAGGCGTGCAGTTTGTTCACATCGGGCGCGGTGTATTCGACGAATTCGAAACCGTCGGTGCCGATCGGGTTTTCCCAGAGATCCGCCATGGCCTTTTCCTTTTTGCGGGCGCGACGATGATAGTTTCATATGAAACTATCTGACGGTCAAGCGATTCCGCTGCGGAATTGGGTGGATATCAGAGCTTTTCGTATGTCAGGACTTCGCCACTGGCCGTGACGGCTTTCAGCGCCACCCAATCGGCATTCCTGTCATACCAAAGATCGAGCGAGTCCTTGCCGCGCCATGCGAATTGCTGCGCCGCAACGGTGGCGCCGGAGGCCAGCGCCACGGTGTCGGTCCCCGCATCCGAAATCCTGGGATGCAGCATCATGCCGTTTTCGGGATTGATCATGGGACCGGCCAATTCAGCCTTGTTCCAATGTGTGGCGGCCAGGACGGTACCCGGCGCCGTGTGTTTTCCGCTTTTCGATCCGTCGACGGCGAATTGCCCGCCGTCGCGGCGCACGGTGCAGAAAGCAGGCGTTCCATCATAGTCCGTTTTGGAATCGAGACTTATGAACGCGCCATCTTTCCAGCGTTCGGTGGTGCGGTGCTTGTAATGGAACATGCGGATGGGTCCGAGATAGACCGCCATATCCACCGCGATCTCCACGGCAAGATCATCGCCTGTCCCGGAGAAATTCAAACTGTGGGTGCCGATCCGCGAACCCTTGCGCATGACGCGAAACGACAAGCTGTTTCCCGACGGCACGGGCAATACCGCGAAAGCCGCATCCGTGCTTGCCCAGACGCTCGCGACAGCCGCCGCGCTCGCGTGCAGGAAGTTTCGCCTTGAGAACATCATGAAGAGGGTACGAGGAACCCGCCGGCGCGGATCAATCCAAAGACCGGGAACATCTGAATCGCGCCGGAAGCGGATTTAGAGCCGTGCAGCGCTATCGAGCACGGCCGCGCAGAGGCCGGAGGTGCGCGGATCGCCTACGAGATCGGGACCCATCTGGTTGCAGATATAGCCGATAGACACCTGTGCATCGGGGTCCGCGCAGCCGAACGAGCCGCCCCAACCCGAATGGCCGAAAGCGCGCGGGTCCGGGCCGTAGATACCGGGGCGATTCAGCGCCATCCCCATGCCCCAGGCATCGACGAAGCCCAGCATCATGTCGCGGTCGCCGTTGTTGGTCATCGGCGTCGTCATGCGTGCGATCGTCTTGGGCGAAAGCATACGCACGCCATCGAGCGAACCGTCGCCAGCCAGCGCCGCATAAACGCGCGCGAGCCCCATCGCGGTTGCCTGCCCGTTTGCTGCGGGAATCTCCGCGGCCCGCCAGGCGCGCGCATTCGGCGCTTCCGGATTCTGTTGGGGATTGATGAGGCAAAGCATCGCCAATTCGGCAAGCGGCGGCATCGCTCCAGCAGCCTTCGGCCCGATCATCTCGGCCACGCGCGGTTCTTCGCTTTCCGGCAAGCCGATATGGATTTCGGCGCCAAGCGGCTTTGCGATCTCGTCGCGCACGAACGCGCCCACGGCCTTGCCGCCGATGCGCCGAACCAGTTCGCCAGCGAGCCAGCCATACGTCATCGCGTGATAGGAACTCGCCGTTCCGGGCGGCCACGCCGGCTTCTGCCGCGCGAGCTTGGCCGCGCACGCATTCCAATCGAACATGTCTTCGATGGTGGTCGGTTCCGCGAAACCGTTGAGACCCGCGCGATGCGACATGATCTGTGCGACCGTGATCTTCTCTTTGCCGTTTGCTGCGAATTCCGGCCAGTGCTTTGCGACCGGGTCTTCGTAAGCGAGCAGTCCGCGATCCACGAGCATGGCGATAGCGGTTGCCGTGACGCCTTTGGTGCTCGACCAGACATTGATCAGCGTGTCGCGCAGCCATGGCGCGGTGCGCGCGCGGTCGCGGAAGCCGCCCCAGAGGTCGACGACGCAGCGGCCCTTGTGGAACGCCGCGAAGGCAGCGCCGACTTCCTGATAGTCGCCTGCGCGGGCGAAATTTTCCGCAAAGGCCGCGCGCGCCGCTTCGAAGCCGGGCGCGACGAAGCCCTGGATGGCCGGCGCGGAAGTCTGGCGGTCCATGCGGATTCTCCTATCGGGCGCGCAGGCCCTTGATGAACAGATCGACGATCTCACGCGCCAAAATTTCAGCCGCGCGGGGATCGTTCTGGGAAAACCACTTCGGCAGCCATTCGAACGCGCCAGCGCCCAACTGCGACACCGCATCGAAATCAATGCGGCGCATGCTGCCGTCCGCCAGGCCCTGATCGCCGAACCCGGTGAACCGCCGCTGCAAACGTCGCGCGCGGCGCGTGATCTCGCGCTTGGCGGCCGGCGGAAGCGCGCTGGCGCCGGCCATCAGGATAAGCGGCGACAGGCCGGACGCATGCGCCTGCACGTTGAGATAAAGACCCAGCAGTGCGCGCTCCAGTCCACAGCGGCCGTGTTTTTCGCTCGCGTCCGCGAAGCGCTCCGTCAGGTCGAACGAGCGGCGATAACAGCGCAGCACAAGGTCGCTTTTGTTCTTGAGGTAGTGATAGAGCGCGCCTTTGGTGGCGCCGAGCGCCGCAGTGATGCCATCCAGAGACGTGCCGTCGATGCCGTCGCGGTTGAAGAGCTGCGAGGCCGTCATGAGCAGCTGCTCGATCTTGGCGGTCGACGCGGCCCGGCGGTCGAAAGCGTTTCCCGCTTCCGGAAAGAAAGCCTGAATCGAGACTTCGGGGGTGAATGCAAAGTCCGGATCGCGTGCTTCGCCGTCCACCAGGAGATCGGCCAGCGCGTCCACCGTGCGCGCACGGAAGCTCGCATCGGTGTCCTCCACCCAGTCTACCGAAAGCGGAATCCAGGTGATGGTGCCCACGATTGTTTGCGCGACGATCTCGTCGTCGCAAGCGCGAACGCTGCCATCGGCGATACCGGCGCGGATGAAGCCGCGCAGCGTTTCGAGATTGCGGTGATGCGCCCCGAGAATCACGGCGCGCTGGCGGCCTTCGAGATAGCTCAGCTCGCTGAGCACCGCGGCAGGCGGACGCGCGGGATCGAGCGCGCGGCGCAGGAAGGCGAGAACGCTTCCCAGGCCCGTGGTCGCCCTTTCGGCTTCCGCGAGATCCTCCGCCATTTGCGCGCAGGTGCGCGCATAGCATTGGGCGGCCAGATCGTCCCTGTCTTTTACATAATAGTAGACTGCGGCCCGTGTGAGCCCGAGCGTGCGCGCGATTCGGGCGATCGAGGCGCCGGAAATGCCCCGCGCGTTGAATTCCTGCGCCGCCGCATCCAGCAGCGCCACGTGCCGGGCGTCATGCGCATCGGCGGAAGGGCGGGATGGCGGCTGAAGCATGGCGGCAAATGTCCGGATTCTCTCGGGTCGAAGCGTTCACCAAACATACTTTCGCGTCAAACCCGTTGACAAGCACAATCGACGTGTAGTTACGATTACATACCACAGTGTCAAATCCGGACGCAGAGCCGGCTGTGCGAGGAAACGGGGAGGTTTCTCATGTCCATCAGGCTGGGCGCGCTGCTGCTTGCCGCCGCCGCAACAATAGCATCGAGCGCATATGCACAATCCGGCGGGAGCATCGAGACCGTCACCGTCACCGCGGAAAAGACGTCCGAGAACATCCTGAACGTGGGCATCAACGTCACCGCGCTTTCCGCGCAGGACTTGAAGGACTCGCGCATCACCAGCGCGACGGACCTGCAAAGCCAGATCCCGAACTTCGACGTGAAGACGAACATTCCCGGCGCGCAGCAGATCGTCACGGTTCGCGGCGTGGGCCTGGACGATTTCTCCTCGACCAACAATTCCAGCGTCGGCGTCTATGTGGACGACGTGTTCCTGGCCTCCTTCGCCGAAATGGATTTCGGCATGTATGACCTGGACCGGGTGGAAGTGCTGAAAGGCCCGCAAGGCACGCTCTATGGGCGCAACTCCACCGCCGGCGCGATCAATCTCATCTCGGCAAGGCCTTCGCTCGACGGCTTCTTCGCCGATGTCACCGCCGGCTACGGCAACTACGACACCTTCACCGCCGATGCGGCGATCAACATTCCGGTGTCGGACAAATTCGCGCTCCGCCTTTCGGGGCAGACGGATCAGCAAGGCACCGGCTACTGGTACAGCCCGTTCCTCAAATCGCATCTGGGCAAGCAGAACGTGTTCCGCGAGCGCGGTCAGGCGCTATGGACGCCGACCGGAAACCTCACCGTGCTCCTGAAGCTTGAGGGCGAGCAAAGCGATTCCGAGATCAGCTCCGGCAAGTTCTTCGGCGACAATTCGACCACGGCGACGCCCTGCCCCGATTTCAAAGACCCGTCGCATTGCGTGAACGTGTTCGGCTTCACCGACACGGACAAGAACGTCTTCCATGTTTCCACGGCGCATCCCGCGCCCTACACCGTCCACTCTTTCAATTCCACGCTTCACGTCGATGACGATCTCGGCTGGGCGACGCTCTCCTCCGTCACCGGCTATATCGACTTCAAGCGTGAGTTCTACATCGACGCCGACGCCTCGCCTTTTACTATTTCCGAGTTCGACCAGAACGACCATGTGAAGCAATTCAGCCAGGAACTGCGGCTCGCCGGCACCAGCGGCAATATCGACTGGCTGATCGGCGCCTATTATTCCTGGGACAAAGTGCACAGCCGCACGCCGGGATCGCTGGCGGACCTCTTGGGCGCCGACGTGCTGATCCAGTCCGACCAGACGACGCGCTCCGAAGCGGTGTTCGGTCAGGTGAAATGGGCGATCACCGACCAGCTCACGCTTGTCGGCGGTCTGCGCGGGACGCATGAGGAGCGCTCCTATGCGGGCGGCTCGACCTATTTCCTGTCCGGTACGAGCGCGGCCTATCCTTGCGCGGCGCCCTTCTTCGTGTGCCCGACATTCGCGGACGCGAAAATCAAGAACACCAATCTCTCCTGGCATGCGGGTGTGAACTGGAAGCCGAGCGACGACACGCTGCTCTATTTCAGCGCCGCCGAATCCACCAAGAGCGGTGGCTTCTTCAACGGCATCACCTTCCAGAACGAAGCGCTGGCGCCTTACAAGCCGGAACATCTGACAGACTACGAGATTGGCTTGAAGTCCTCGCTCGGTCAGACCGCCTTCGTCGACGGCAGCGTGTTCTATTACGACTACGGCAATTACCAGTCGCAGACCTTCACCAGCGTCGGTGCGGTTTCGCTTATCAAACTGTCGAACATCAAGAAGGCGACCGTCTATGGTCTCGACCTTGGTATGACGTGGCTGCCCTTCGACGGTTTCTCGTTGCGCGGCGGCTTGGGCCTGCTGCACACCCGGCTGGGCAGCTTCGTGAACCTTGCAGGCTCGCCGCCGGTACTCTCCACCATTCCGTCCGGCAACAAGATGCCGGACGCGCCGAGTACAACCTTCAACGCCACGGCGCGCTACGAGCATTCGCTGTTCAGCGGCTATACCGGCGCGATCCAGTTCGCCGGCGTTTATGAGAGCGATCATTTCTTCGAAGCGCTGAACACGCCCTACCTCTCCGCCAATTCAAGCTGGGTGTTCAACGGCCGCGTCTCGATCGCCACCGACGAGAAGGATTGGGAGCTGGCGTTCTGGATCAGCAACATGTTCAACGAGAAGCATGTCGTCCAGGCGACCGATGACGGCCAGCCCATCGGCTCCGGCTATCGCATGTTCAACAATCCGCGCACATTCGGCGTGACCCTCAGCCACCACTTCGACTGAAGCAGGCGCGTCACACAAAAGGCCGCGCGGGCTCCCCTGCGCGGCCTTTCTTTTCGGGGCAGATCAGTTCGGCGCGTTCTGCGGCCCGCGCACCAGCTTACCGGGCAGCGCACCGGTTTCCTTGCCGTCGCGATAGGTGACGTCGCCGGAAACGATGGTGGCGACGTAGCCGTCCGCACCCTGCAGCAGCCGCTTGCCGCCCGCCGGCAGATCAAACGCCATTTTCGGTGCATTCACGCGCAGCTTGTCGAAATCGATGACGTTGATATCCGCCTTCATCCCCGGCGCGAGGGTGCCGCGATCCATCAGGCCCACGGCGCGCGCGGTGTCGGACGTCTGGCGCTTCACCAGATAGGGAATCTCGAACCGCCCATGCGCCCGGTCGCGGCCCCAATGGGTCAGCAGATAGGTCGTGTAGCTGGCGTCGGAGATGATGCCGACATGCGCGCCGCCGTCGCCCAGGCCCATCACGGTGTCGGGATGGGCGATCATCTCGCCGCAGCAATCCAGATTGTAGTTCACATAATTGGCGAAGGGCGAGAACAGGAAGGCGCGGCCTTCGTCTTCCAGCAGAAGATCGTACGCCACTTCGGCGGCGTCGCGGCCCAGCCGTTGCGCCTGCATGGCAATCGCGGTTTCGCGTGGCGGCTCGTAATCCGGCGGATTGCCCAGTGGATAGATCTGGTCGAACGCCATCACGCGACGAGCGAGCGGATGCGTCTGCCTGGCATCGTTCTCCGCCATGATGCGCGCGCGGAACATGGGATCGCGCATAGCCGCTACTTTCTCCGCCAGCGACTTGTCGCGGATCGCCTGAAACGTTTCATGCGCGATGAAGGGATTGAGCGTGCCCTGCAGCCCCAGCAGCAGACCTATGGGCCGCGGCGCAACCTGCCCGCGAATCGGCAGGCCGTCCTTGTTCGCGCCTTCGATCATGGACAGCAGACCTTTCCAGCCATCCGCCCAGCTTCCGCCCTGCGCCAGCGAGAACGACAGCGGCCGCCCGCTTTCTTTCACGAGATCGCGCAGCATGCTGAATTCGGTCTGCGCGTCGGGATCGTTGAAATCCGACAGCAGTTCGATCACGCCCGAACCGGCATCCTTCATGCCCATGGCGATGCCCATCAATTCGGCCTTGGTGGCGCGGAGCGATGGCGTGGGATCGCCTTTCACGGTGCGATGGTTCAGCGAGCGCGAGGTGGAGAATCCGATGGCGCCGGCGCGCATCGCCTCCGCCGTGAGCGACCGCATCTGCGCGATATCGGCTTCGGTTGCCGGCTCCAGTTTCGCGCCGCGTTCACCCATCACATAGACGCGCAACGCGCCGTGCGGCAGTTGCGCGGCAATGTCGATGTCGCGCGGCTTCGCGTCCACGGCATTGAGATAATCGCCGAACGAATGCCAGTTCCATTTCAGGCCTTCGTTCATCACCGCGCCGGGAATGTCCTCGACGCCTTCCATCAGTTCGACGAGCCGTTCGCGATCTTCCGTCCGCACCGGTGCAAAGCCCACGCCGCAATTGCCCATCACCGCGGTCGTCACGCCATGCCAGCTCGACGGCTGAAGGCGCGTGTCCCACGTCGCCTGCCCATCGTAGTGGGTGTGGATATCCACGAAGCCCGGTGTGACCAGCAGGCCCTTGGCGTCGATCTCCTCGGTGCCCTTGCCTGCAACTTTGCCGACAGCCGCGATCTTGCCGTCCTTCACCGCCACATCGGCCACGCGCAGCGGGCCGCCCAAGCCATCGGCGACATTGCCGCCCCGGATCACAAGATCGAATTCCGCCATGACTGACTCCTAACCCAGGCGCGCCAGCGCGCTCACGACCTGATCGGTCTTTTCGATGGTGACCATGTGCCCGGCCTCCGGGATCGCGACCAGTTCCGCGCCCTTGATGCCCTTCTTCCATGCCTGCGCGTAAACCGGCGAGATCAGCCGGTCGCTGTCGCCCCAGATGAGCAGCGTTTTCGCCTTGATGCGATAAAGCCGCCACGACAATCCGCGCTCCGGGATCGGAAACAGGATCTTGCCCGCCATGCCAAGCTGGCGCGCATTGGTGACGAGGAAGCCCTTCAGCCATTCCGGATCGTCGATGCGCGTGTTCGCCGTCAGCAGTGCCGCGCCTTGCGCCGCGTCATGGAACAGCAGGTTCGGATATTCATAGGGCATCGTCGCGAAGAGATCGGGGATCGGATGATCGTCCATCCACAATCCCGCCGGACAGATGAGGCCGAGCCGCGACGTGTCGTGCGGCGCAATCGCCGCCATCTCCGCCGCGATCATGCCGCCCATGGAATGACCGACAAGGATCGGGTCCTTCAACCCCAGCGCATCGATCACATCGGCGGTGTGCAGCGCGAAATCGAGCATGTCGCGGATGTCGCCGCATTCCTCGCTGTCGCCATAGCCTGGCAGCAGCGGCGCGAAGAGGTGATATTTCTGTGAAAGCTTCTCCAGCAGCGGATCGCCGGGCAGCACACCGCCCGCACCGTGCAGAAACACCAGCGGCGTGCCGGTGCCGCCTTCGTAATAGCGAACGGGCACGCGCGGGGCGGCGATCGTTTTGAGTTCAAGCGTCATGCCGGTCTCCGTTCGGAGCTTCTGGCCATCCTTCGACAAGCTCAGGATGAGGATTGGAGGGTTGGCTGAAGACCTCGCATTGGTCCTCACCCTGAGCCTGTCGAAGGGCGAGGACCACGCTCATTCTCCCGCCATCATCGGCGCAGCGTTCACCTTCGGCAGGCTGCCAGGTTTCGCCTGGTTGGCGATGGGATGGCACCAGAAGCGTTCGTCATCCTTAAATTCGGGGAAGAAGTGGCGCAGCTTCGGCATAACCTTCTCGGCGAAAAGCTGCGTGGAATACATCGCCTTCTCCTTCGGCATGTCGCCCACATGCATGAGGCAGAAGATGTTGCCCACGCGCAGCGTCTTGATGAGGTCTTCCATGCGTTGGCGCACGGTCTCCGGCGATCCGGCGATGACATGGCCGCCTTCGATCAGTTCTTCCCAGGTGACATTCGCGTAACCCTTGGGCGGGGCGTATTGCGACAGCGCGCCGGTCTGGATCGTCTTGATGGTGCGATAGCCCGGCGCATCCGCGAAGCCCGCGAACACATGCAGGCAGCGATTGTAGAAATAGAGGATGTGCTTCTCGTAAAGCTTGCGCGCTTCGGCATCGGTTTCCGCCACGCAGATCGTCTGGGCGAAACCGGCGCGATAGGGCGACGCATCCGGTGCCTTGCGCTCTTCCACCCGCCGCCAATAGCCGTCCATCAGCGCCTTGGCGCGCAGATAACCGCTGAACGACAGGTAGGAATAGGAATAGGTGTTGTCGATGCAGAAATCATAGGTCTCGACGCTGCCGCCGCCGGGAATGTGGATCGGCGGCGGATTCTGGATCGGGCGCGGCCAGATGTTCACATGGCGCAGCTTGGTGTAGCGGCCGTTCCACGCAAACGGATCGGGCTCGCTCCACGCCTTGCGGATCAGGTCATGCGCTTCCTGGTATTTCTCGCGCGTCAGCGCGGGAATCTGGCCGTAGCAGTAATTCGTGTCCATCGACGTGCCGACCGGGAAGCCCGCCACCAACCGCCCGCCAGAGATGCAATCCAGCATCGCGAATTTTTCCGCGACCCGGATGGGCGGATTGTAGAGCGCGATCGAATTGCCCAGCACGACAAGGCCCACGTCCTTCGTGCGCCGCGCCAGGCCCGCCGCGATGATATTCGGTGACGGCATGATGCCGTAACCATTCTGGTGATGCTCATTCACGCCGATGCCATCGAAGCCGAGCGTGCCGGCATATTCCAGCAGGTCCATATAGGTGTTGTAGACCTCGTTGCTCTTCACCGGATCGAACAGCCGCGAATTGATGTCCACCCACACCGAATGGTTCTTCTCCCGGAAATCGTCCGGCAGATAGGGCCAGGGCATCAGGTTGAACCAGGTGAACTTCATGGGGCGTTCTCCGGTTTGCGATGGTCTATGCGGTGATGCCGAGCGCCTTCACCGCGAAATCCTTCGCGCTTTTGTAATCGGCCTTGCCGTTGGGCGCGCGCAGATTGACTTCCGAGATCAGGATGCGCTTGGGCGTCTTGTAGCCGGCCAGCACGGTGCGGACGTGATCGCGCAACGCCT
>Ga0153956_1002574_pt1 | contig 13049 bp, 6 predicted proteins | sample TSFL040MetaG_FD_104704 | JGI IMG/M metagenome (GOLD analysis project Ga0153956, IMG submission 104704) | Attine ant fungus gardens microbial communities from Florida, USA - TSFL040 MetaG | ecosystem: Host-associated > Fungi > Mycelium > Unclassified | place: USA: Florida, Wekiwa Springs... | reverse complement strand
CTCGCCCAGCGGGATATTGCTTCGCGGCAAAGCCCTGCGAGCGACGGCGGCCGAAAATAGGCAGTCAAAGCCTCGCAGGAAACCCGTCAAGGCTGCGTGTACGCGGCAAATACTTGGCGCCAACCCATCCGAGCCATGCCATCGCGCATGGCTGCGAGATTTCTACGAAACCTCGGGCGATACGCATCTTCATCGTGAGGTGAATTCATCGTAGGAGTTGTCGAGGCAGTGGATGCCGGTTGTCGATACGGCCTCTGTTGAGCTCACGGCGCGTGAGCTTGAAATAGGGTCCCTCATCGCAGCAGGGCTTCCTTACAAAGCGATTGCCCGCGAGCTTGGCATCAGTATCGACACCGTTCGACGGCACGCGAGCCGCATCAAGAAAAAAGCTGGCCTGGGCAACGCGGTCTCGCTTGCCAGGGCAGGTCTCTCGCTGGACGTTGTCGTGCGAGGCATGCGGGTAATGCCTGGTGGAAAGAGCCTGTCAGCCGCGGAGCTTGCTGTTCTGGCCCATGCGTGCCACGGCCTTTCATCCAAGCACATCGCCAGGATGCGCGGCGTAAGCCCGCGTACCGTGGAAAAGCAGAGGGAACACGGCATGGCGAAACTCGGCATTCGTTCGATTCTGCAACTGGCCGCGCTGGTACGACGATCACTCGCGCGTGGCCTTCGCCTCCATCGAGCCAGGCGAGCGTGGAGCCAGTGCCTGCAAGGCGCTTATCCGCACGGTGCGCTATTACCGCAGCCTGGGCGTATGCTTCGAGAGCGTGTTGACCGACAACGGCACCTGTTACAGGTCGCGCCGCTTCCAACGCCTGGTCCGCCGGCTCGGTATGCGCCATCTGCGCACGCGTCCCTATACCCCCCCGCACCAACGGCAGGGCCGAGCGCCTGGTGCAGACCAGCCTGCGCGAATGGGCCTATGCCCGCGCCTATGACAACTCCGGGCAGCGTGCCGATGCCCTCCACGGCTGGCTGCATCACTACAACCAGCACCGGCCCCACGCCCGCCTCGGTTACAAGCCGCCCTTCTCCCGCATACCACTGAACAACGTGCTGGGTTTACACAGCTAGATCCACTCGTTCCGCAAAGCCCCACGAGCTTGAAGTCAAGCGCTGGCTGCAAGCAATCATCGCGCCGTCAATTTCGCCAATAGCCTTGCCAATTGGCTCACGGCTCTATGGTCGCCATCGATAGATGTATCGGATATGCCTGATCACTTCAATCGGAACGTAGTCCAATCTGCGATCGGAATTGCGACGGCGCTGTGCTTGACCAGCTCTAGTTCCAAGACACGATTGTTTTGATCCGAATAAAGCGCCACATCGATTACTGTTCCATCCTGATCTAAAACTGTTCCTTCAACGGGAAAGCCATCGCGCCCTCTGAAGGCATCTTGGCCTCGGTACCTTGGTCGCTCATAACCTTCAATGTGGAACATTAGCCGCGCGCCATGGGAGAGTACATCCACTTTGCAATGAGCTAAATCCTCGACTAACTGATTTCGCTCGTCATCAGATGCGATCTCTGCGGCCAGCGCCAAAACAGCTGTACGCTCAAGTGCGGTAAGCGTGCGCATTGGTTGTCACCACTTCAATGGATAAATTGTACCGACGTTAATTTTCCATTGGGCAAAGGGTTCGCTTGCATCCTCGTGCAAAGTAATTGACTCTCGGTTAACTTCAACTTGCGCATGGAAACCTCCGTTGTGGGAAGTTTCCAGAAATCCGTAGCTACCATCTAGTTGCTTTTCCGACGACAAACAACACGACGCTTAGCGCGATATGAAATGCAAGAACCCAGACAATCTCCTCTCCTGCTGATGAGAGAAAAAAACCTTTGCCTCGCAATACGAGCGCGACATACCAAAGGATGACTGGCGCCAAATAGATTTGACTTGACCGCGCTGGCCGTAAACCCCACAAGACATTGAGGATTTGAAGACCGACGGCAAGAGTTAAGAAGAACCAAGCAATCACCATCATGGTCACGGCCCCGTCATCACGCGTTGTCCGAACAGCCCTTTGATCCATTCCCACCCTGGCGGATAACTGAGGCGACTCGCTGCTACCTCTGTGGTTACCGCACTGTCATAGGAGTACATGAACCGAGTTCCTGAGAGCCACCAGTTTGTTGTGCTTTGCTCGCCCACCATGTACCAAACGCCTTCTCCACCCCACCGTGTTACGGTTGCAGTTTCTCCGAAGATAAACGCTCCCCTGAAAACACCGGCACCCATCAAGAGAGAATTCGCAACTCCTGCGTCACTTCCGTACTGATACGCAGCACTGGATCCGTCTACACCGCCATCGATGTCATACAACGATCGGATGTGGCTAGTGGCGTGGAAAGAAACCGTGTCACCCATGCCCGCAGCGAAATCGACCACACCTTGCGGCAAGGCTGGCAACTCGAACGCCATGGCATAGTTCAAGTCAAACGGATGCGCCGTCATGTAGTTGTCGATCTCGGCATCCATCCGCGCGCCTTGGGCTCTGCGTGCCTGGGCCACCTGATACTTTTCCGTCGCGCTCTCTGCCGCCCATGACGCGAGCGCTGTAGCTGCCCCGTTGGCGAACTTGCCGCCCGATGCCGCCGACGCCGTGCCGCCGATCATTGCCCGCATCAAACCCGCTGTCGTGGATTTGCCGCTCGGTCCGAACGATGACACAAAATTCGAAATGCCCGCGCTGCGGAACGCGCTGCCGAAACTCTGCCCCTGTAACGCCGCCAAGGTGCCCTGCGTCACGCCTTGGGCAAGACTTCTTTCCGTCGTCGCGATCAGGAAGCCACTGGGATTTTGCTGGAACTGATCCCAACCGCCGGATGATCCGATGTAGTTGTAGGTAATGTAGGAGGAGACGAAGGCCGCGGCCGTTGCCGTGACATTGCCGTTGGTCGCCCCATACGCCCAGATCGCGTCGACCCATGGCGCCACCCAGCCATTGCCGCTGGCATACAGCGCCGCGTCGATCACAATGTGGACGATGGTGCCGACGAACGAATTCCAGAACGAATACCCGGAAGGATCGGTCAACGCGAGCGGATTGTTGATGACGTAGCTGTAGCCGTTGAGGCTTTGTGCGCCGGGGCCGGTCAACGGATCGACCTGCAGCATCCGTCCGAGCACCGGGTCGTACAAACGACCGTTCATATGGATGAAGCCGAACGTGTCCAGATGCTCGTGACCGGTGAATCCGCGCGGCGTTGTGTTCGGGATCGTGCCTGATCCTTGCCAGGCAATCGGATCGCGACGATTGCCGTGCACGTCGAAGCTCATCTGCGCGATCAGCGCGCCGCTGCTGTTGGCGATGGCGTCGAGACTGCCGAGGTGATCGGTGTAGACGTAGGCGGTCGAACCGATGCCAGACCGCACCGTGTCGATGGCGATGCCGCCGAGATAACGGCGGTAGGTCTTCGTCGAACCCGCGATGATGATTTCGACGTTGCCGACGTAGAGCGTCGTCGCCGTGCCGCCGGTCTGACTGCCTTCGAAGCCGTTGCAGAAGATGCGATCGGTCGCTGACTTGCAGCCAGTTGGCCATTGCACTGGCGCCACGTCGGCATGGCGGAACCGATCTCCGTCTGGACCGTATTCGAAGATCGCGGTCGTGCCGGTCCCCAGCGCCGCCGATGCCGGTTGATTCAGCGCGTTGTAGCTGAGCACGCGCGCAGGCGTACCGCTGCGCGTAGTCTGATTGCCGTTATTGTCGTAGGCGTAGGTCGTCGCGGCGCCGCTGGTGGGCGTAATCTTGGAGACTGCATGCGGGCTGCCGTTCGTTCCGCTACCCGCACAGCCCGAACGACCGAAATAGGCGTAGGCGATGCCGTTCTTGGAGCAGATGTTGCCGAGCAAGTCGTAGCTCAGCGTGTTCGTCACTGTCGGAGAGGATTGGGTGACGCCGCCGATCACCGTGAGCTTGGCCGTCTTGAGGCGACCCATGGCGTCGTTGACGAACTCTTCTTTCGTCGGCGCGGTGGTGTTGGCGCGTGTGCGAAACAGAAGATCGCCACCCGCATCGAACGAATAGGCGAGATCTTGCAGGTTGCAGCGACCGGTTCCGGTCTGCACGCCGGAGCAGATCGTACTGAGGCGCCCCGTCGAAGCTTCGTAAGTGATTGCGCTGTCCTGCAACGTGCTGTTGGCGCGCCGGTCTTGCTCGACCTTGCCGCGTGCGGTCATCGTATTGATCGCGTAGACAGAACCGGCACGGCTGTCGGTCAGCCCACTCACATACCCGTTGGTGCTGTAGGTCGTAGTCAGCGAGTAGCCGGACGCGTCCTGCTGGGACTTGGGTCGGCCCACTTCGTCATAAGCGGAGGCTTCGCTGTAGCCGACCCCGTCGATATTGGTCGTCCGAGCATTGGAGCGGCCATAGGTGTCGTAGCCGAAGGTGCGGGTGAACGAGGTGCCGGTTGTGGCCGATCGAGTCTCACTCGCGAGCTGGCCGTAGCCGTTGGCCGAAACGTCGTAGATCCAACTGTCGGTAAGCGTGTTGCTATCGGCGCCCGTGGAGATGCGCTGCCAACGGCGACCCATGGCGTCGTAGCTTTGCTGGATCGTCTGGTTCTTGGCGTCCTTCTGGTAAATGACGTCGCCTGCGGCGTTGTAGCTGAAGGTCGTCGTACCCGAGTCTGGATCGCTCTTGGTCTTTGCGCGGCCGAGTGCGTCGTAGGTGAATGCAGTGACGATCTTCGTCGTGCTTGTCGCCATGCCGTTGTTCTGGGCATCGCGGCTGACGGTGAGCACGTTGCCGGCCGCATCGTAGATGGTGTCCACGAACACGCCGACCGTCGCGTCGCCTCCGGCAACCGGGTCCTGGGTTCGAACGACCTCGCCTAAGGCGTTCTTGGTTTCGGTCCAAACGAAATTGCGCGGATCAGTAGTATCGGTTTCCAGCCCCGTGTAGCTGCGCTTGACGGTGCTGCTATCGGGATTGGTGACCTTCACGACGCGGCCTAGCACGTCGTACTGGGTCGTCGTCGCATACGCCGCACTCGCGCATGGCGATGCGCCACTAGTTGCTAGATTCGGACTGCCGTCCGTCTTCGCGCTGACGTTGAGGAAGAACGGCTCGGATTGATACTTCGGGCGATCGTGCGCGTCGCGATACGAACATACGGCCGTGAACTGCTTGTCGATATCGTTGCCGTCATAGGCTTGCGCAATGACCAGCACCGGACGGCCAAGCACGTCGTAGTACGTCCACGTCGTCGGTGCACCGGCCGTGACCGTTTCCGCGCGGAACTTGAGCAGCGTGTCGCCCGTGCACGGCGCTTGGTTTGTACCACTGCCACAAGTCCGATATTTGGTTGTGCTCGCTTTGCCGGTGTTGTCGCTGGCGAAGTATGGGCGCCCCATCGTGCCGAACAAGGCAGTTTGGGTCAGGCCATTGATGCTTGATTGTGTGGTTGGATTGCCGAACTCGTCGCGATCGGTGACGCTGAGCGCAGCGCGCTCGTCCAGGTGCGAGCTGCCGCTGGCAGCGTAGAACGGCAATTTCGATCCGGTCGTGTAACGGCCCCGCGTATCCCACGTTGTCTTCGCATAGCGATGGATCTTGGTGCCATAGACTTGTTGCTGCGAGAAGGTATTGCTCTTGCAGGTGGTGTCGCTGAGCTCGTTGCTGCACTGGTAGGCGCCGGTACGGTTACCCCACTCATTCAGATCGTAGAGCGTGCGCACATCCTGGTCGGCGGCGCCCCCGGCCTGGACCTGTTCAGCATTCAGGATGCCGGTCGTCGTCGAGTAACCGAAGCTGCTGCTACGGTTGATGGTCGTCTGGCCCGGACGCTGGAACGATATGTCGCTTTTCGTGAGGCGCCCGAGCCACCAGTTGGTCGTGTTATCCGTATACGTGTTCGTCGTCAGCTTCTGCGCGACGATCTCGACGGCGTTGTTTTTGATATCGCTGGTAACGATACGGTTGTTGAGCAGGTTGCCGTACTTGGCCTGAGCACTGCTGTCGTAACACGAGGTCGCTTGCGTCGACGCCGTCATGTCCGCGTTACTGATGCCGGCACTGCTGGTCAGGTCGTATTGCGTATCGGTCGACTGCCAGGCGTAGACGAAGATCGGGCCGGCGATGGAAGGTGGCGTGAAAATGCCGTCAGTGATGGGATTGCCCGCGACGTCGAGTTGAACGCTCGAAGCCGCATTCGTGCATTGCGATGCCTGATTGGTGGCAAGCGCTGCGCATCCCGCGCCAAGGCAGTGCGGCACCGTCGTGCTGAGTCCGACCATGACGCCGGTGCTGTTGAGGAGATCCGGCCAACGCGAGGCGTTGAAGCAGCCGGTGGTCGATTCGGGGCCGCTGAGTGCACAGGTGTCCAGCGTCGCACTGCCGCGTGAAAGCCCGCCCGTGAAGGCCAGCTTGAATGTTGTCTCCGGCACGCCGATGAACGGATAGTCCTGACCGTAACCGTTCAAGGTGACCATGTACTGGTTGCCCTCGTTCGCGCTGTCGCTGGCGTCAAACGCCCATATTCCCCAGAAGCCAAGAAACCCACGGCCACCCGATTGCATGAGCGCGCCTTCGTAGCGGTAGTACAAGTCACTCGTGGCACCGGGGTTGTTCTGGGTCGGCGCACTGCTGTGCGCTTCGCTGACCACATAGATTGGGGCGAGCACGTCAAAGACTGGCGAGCCGTAGCCATAGACGTCGTTGGTGACGGCGCGCGAATCCGCTACCGTCTGCTGATAGACGCCGCCGTTCGTCAGGGGTTGATAGACGACGGTTGTCTTTGCGCCATACCCATTGATGAAATCGGTGATGACATCGCGTGCGTGATAGCGGCTGCAGGTAGCGGCGCTGGTCGCCGCTTTGCAGGTTGCCGATGGCGCCCCCAGACTGCGGCTTGCATACAGATTGTTGCTGCTTGCGCTCGCGCTGAAGGCGAGAAAGTCCGGTGCGCCGTCGCCATCGAGATCGCCGAGCAAAGCGGCCTGTCCTGAGCTGGCTTTGATGCCACCGCCCGGCACGGAGGTCACGGCGGAAAATGTCCACGGCGACGTGGCCACCGTGGTCGGTACTATCGAGAGGTAATTGGCCGTCGTCGAATTGGGGTAGTAGATGATGTCGGCCTTGCCATCGCCGTTGATGTCCGCCAATTGGATCGGCGGCGACACGCCCGGACTGGTGATGCCGGAGACTGAGATCGGCGTCTGATAGCCGTCGCCCTTGTTGACCATCACCTTGTAGGTCGATGACGAGGACGGATCCTGATAAAGGATGTCGGCCAGTCCGTCGCCGTTGAGGTCGACCGCGTAGAAATTCGCACTGTCCGACGGAAGCGTCCATGTGCCGTTGCTAGCAGCGAGCTGGTTCCAATACTCCTTGAAGTTCAGCGAGTTCGTTCCGTCGACGCCGTTTGCGGTGAACTGGTAGTAATAGTTGGCGTTCGCCGTCGCCTTTGGCAGACTGTCCGACGGGTAGTAAACGGGAATGCCCAACTCGCTCGAACTGCCGAGATCGGCTTGTTCGGTCGAGCTGAGAACGTAGACGAGAATGGTCAGATCGGCCCGGCCGTCACCGTTCACGTCGGTCGTAATGGCACCCGACTGGTGATTGTCGCCCAGGTAGCTCGTGCCCGAAGTGATGATGTCGAACAGGCATTGCGATGATCCACCGGCTGGGCACGGTGAGGTGTTCATCGTAAACGAGATGCTTGTCGGATTGGCGAACGCGAAGCTGCCGCCGGCCTGCCTCGTCATAATTCGTACGGCGACGCCGAAGGGGTATGTGGTCGACGAAGGCACCGGATAGATGAAATCCGGCAGGCCATCGCCGTTGATGTCCGCGAGAAGGCCGACACCCACAGTCAGGTAGCTCGGCACGGCGATCGGCGTCGACAGACCGGCGAGTAGATTGGAGCTTGTATTGAAAGCGGTCGTTCCGATGCTGGCGGGGCGCCCCACGATGCCGGGATAGGCGGCCCAATTGCTGCCGCCCGCACCGCCGATCATCAAATCAGCTCGGCCATCGCCGTTGTAGTCGATCAAATACCAATCGCGATCGGCACCGCTGAGATTCACGGGCGCACAAACGGGATGCTGGTTCGGCCTGACCAGCGTCATCTGGTTGCTTGCTGTCTTGTCGAAGTACGCGACGTAGATCGCGCTCACGCCGGAGCATTGGCTGTCGTTGTTGACCGCGTAGACGAGGTCTTGACGTCCATCGCCATCGACGTCGCCGATCTTGTAGCCGACGAGATTGCTGAAGCTCGGCCCGTTCTGGCTCGCCGAGTCATCGAATGCATACGCGGCGGCCGACCAATTGAAGGTCGTCGGCGAGAAACACACCGATTGCGTGCTGTCGCGGCATTCGGTGATCTTGCTCAACTGCGGCCAGCCCGAACCGGAACTGGAAGTTTGATAGGTGAGCGCGTAATACCGAACGGTCGGGTTGCTGAGCGTGCTGTCGGCGACCGTCACCGATGTGAGTTGCTGGCTCTGCAAGAATGCGATGCCGCCTTGGTAGCCAAGACGAACCTTAGTCGCGCCGAGCGTGGTGTAGCCAAAGGTTACGCTGGCATAGGGCAGTGACGTGGTGCCTGTCGCATGACCGGTGTAACTGACTTGGGCCAGCGTGAACTCGACGGCTGGGAAGGGGAACGTGCTGCTGCCTGGACCGATGTTGTAGGAGTAGTCGATGTAGTTGCCCGCAGTGTCCTGGACGCGCGCAAGATTCCAATTGACCGCCACGGTCGCGCCCGTCGCAGGCAATGTGGCCGTGATGCGAGCGTTGGTCGATGCGCCCTGCTTGCCATAAATGCTCGTCGATCCGTCTTTGCGTTTGACGGTGAACGTATCGGGACCGGCTGCGGCCGTCGTCACCGCCACGGTGACTTGCGTCATCGGATCGTTTTCGGGCGAGTAGACGCTGCTGTTCGCTCCGTAGGTACCGGAGGTCAACAGCAGGCGCACGCCATCGAGGCAGAAGCGGTCGCTTTGCGTGAAGTTGACCGGTGCCGGGTTGCCATCGACCGGAGTCGTGCCGCTCATGAAGTCGCCGTTCTCGCGCGCCTGCCGACAACGGGCAATCTGGGACGCGCCTTGGATGCTCCAGCCCGGCCCCATGACGCTGTTCGGGCTTCGGTTGTTGTAGCTGAGCGCGAGCTTGGGCGTCATGCCCGCGGTGCCGGGCGGCACCTGAATCGGAACCGAGTAGGTAGCGTTGCCGCCTTCGTCGACGCGGAACTGCGCGCCGGTCGCGCCAACTTTGTCGCTCACTGTGTCACGTGACGGCGTGGGCGTCAGCTGTGGAACGGAATTCAGTGGCGTGTCGAGCCCTGGGATACTTGGATCGACCGAGAAACCGCCGAGTCCCACGCTGGCGTCCGCTGGAATCGGCGTCGACAGCCCGCCGATGAAACTCATGGCCGCGACGGCGACGATCACCCGCGCCTTAGCGAGCGCGATGGCGCGCCGCCCTCTCTGAAAGCACGTCATCCGCATTCCCCCGAGCTCCGATTAGAAGATGCGGAAGTGCTGCCCCGCAGCCAAGTTGAATCTAGCACCAAACCTTACGACACAGCGATGACTCAAGCGCCAACATTCCGCGACAATCTCGATCCATGCGCCTGAAGGCTCATTTGCCCATATCCAACATCAGCGAGTCCGCCGATAAATCTGCCAGGGCACTACGTACACCTTGTACGCGGAGAACGGGATGGGTGACGACGATTTCGGGCGAGGTGACGATGCCGTCGTGGTTCGTATCGAGCTGTTCATAGGAAGGCAAAGCCTCTGTGTCTGCCTGATGCGTTGGCGGACTGGCCAGCGCGACAGTGGAGACGAGAACTCCGGCAAATGCGAGCGCACGAAGCGCACCCGCGCACGGCTGGGTCGAGCGGTTCATGGAAAGCTCCGAGGGCATGAAAGGTGCGCGCCGCCCGGCAGCAGACGGCGCGCGGCAGGGTTTAGAGGAATGCACCGTAGACGATCTGGCAGATCTCGCCGGTGGTCGTGTCGACGAGGATCGCATCCGGCCCGTAACGCACCCATTCCATGCCGACCGGCGGGATGTCGAGGCCGAACAGCCAGTAGTCGGCGAGGGAGTAGTCAGACGCCCAGAACGGGCGCGGCAAAATTTCGCCATAGGCCCAGCGGCGGTACTCGAAGTTCGGCGGCGCGTGGTACGGGCCGATGTGATATCCGTGCCGTGCCTGGAAGTTGTGGCGCAGGTAGTCGCGGTCTATTGACTGCGGGCGCTGATCGATTTCACGCGGCCGCGAAAGCCGCATGTAGCCACGCGGTTCGCGCTGCATTTCCATGTGCGGCGCGTTCATATGGGGCGGTTCGGCAACGGCGCTGATAGCCAATGCGCCACCAAGCGGCTAGTGGTTCGGCACTGCGAGCCCTAGCTTTCCGGCTACGGCGTCAAGGCGTTTATCGCGTGTCCATAGCGGCACGCCGTTCAACTTCGCGGCAGCGAGCAAATGTGCATCGACATAGCCGATGCCAAGCCCTGCCAGCGCGCGGGCCTCGATAAAGGTGCGCACTTCATCGTCAGTGGCGGGGCGCGTTTTGGGCAGGTCGTCCATCAGGTGCAGGAAGCGCTCGCGTTGCGCAAGGCTACCCAGCGCCAGTTCGCCAATGACGAATGCATGGGTAAGCACCTGTCCCGCTTCGAGCAGGGCACGCAGCCTTGCATCGGCACGGCGCAGATGGTCGATCCAGACGGAGCTATCGACCAGGATCATTTGTGCTGGGCGCGGCGGCGTGGTGCGGTGGATGCCTTCGGGTCGCTGCCGCCGAGCAAGGCCAGCCTGCGCCCGCTTTCGCGGGCGATGAGCGCCTTCAAGGCTTCATGCACGAGCGAGGATTTTTCCTGCAAGCCCGTGAAGGATTGGGCTTTGGCGACAAGCTCGTCATCGAGGGCAATGGTAGTGCGCATGGTGTTCCTCCTGATATGGAATGATGGTGCATTCCAAGCACATAATTAGCATCATTTGATGCTCAATTCAATGCCTACTTCGATGAAGCTCATGCCTGACAAGGCTTGGCCAGCGGCCATGCAGCGCGGTGAGGTCTCTCCCTCATCCGGCGCTTCGCGCCACCCTCCGACGGTCGGACGACCGTCGTCGATCCCGAAGGGAGAAGGCAGTCCGCAGCTGAGTTTCGACGCTAATCAGGTGCTCCGTTCGCTTGTAGGATTTAATCCCGCCCACTTTGGCGTGGGCTGCAAGCGTTCCTGCCAGGCGATCCCGCACGGATTACGCACCACATAGCAACGCGTCGTCTTGCTGCCCACCATGGCAGACAACGAGGCGCAGGCTGATCCCGATAGCCCCTGCGCATGGAGCAGCACAATGGAACACGTGTGGCCGCCGACGGAGGGGGGCAATCCCCTACCTCTTCTTGCCTATGCGGACAGCTCGGCCAACGACTAGGGGCACGACAACCGCTCATCGGCAATACGCCGTGAGTGTTGGTTTCCGGCCAAGCGCCTACGCCGGCCTGTTGCGCATGAGGCAACGCCTCCCGTGTGACCTCCCCGACCCATTGCTCGCTCGATCGCCGGCGCTGACGCGCACCGCATGCGGTGGATGATGGCTGGCGCGAGATGTGAGAAAGCTCTGCCTCTCGTGTGCGACCTCTCGCTGTCGTGGACGGGCATGATGTGGCACGTTCCACCAGATGCGCCTATGCTTCGGCGCAAGGGCCAGTAGCTGCGCTTGGCGTGCTGCGTATGAGCCGCCTTCCTTCGCCCGCTTGATCGTCTTTGGCAGCGCCACGCGACGGCGCACACGACTCAGTGACTGCTCATGAACGAGTCCACCTATTGCTTCGGCGACTTTCGCCTGATTCCTGCGCGTCGAGAACTCTGGCGGGCTGACGAACGCATCCGAACTCAGCCGAAAGTTTTCGAATCCATCGCCTACCTTGTGGAGCATCGCCACCGGGTCGTCGGCAGCGACGAGTTGATCTCCGCGGTCTGGGGAAGGGTCGATGTCGCCGACAACGTACTTGGACAGATCATCAGCCGCGCACGTCGCGCCGTCGGTGATAGTGGTGACCTCCAACATTCCATCGTCACCACCTATGGCGTCGGGTATCGCTGGATTCGCGACGTGGAGGTGTGCCCGATCGAAGCCGATCAAGCGGAGGATCGCAGTGAGGCGGAGCCCTCAACGGCCGAGCCTATCGCTTTTTCTCCCACCGACGCGCGCACGCGCCACAGTTGGAATTGGCGTACCGCATCGGCTGCTGCGTTGGTGCTGCTCTGCGTGGCCGGCCTCGCCGGCTTGCTTACAAAGCAAGCCCCCCACCGTTCGGCGCCGAAGGTCGCTGTTGCTCCAGCGGCGCCGGGCAGCACGCGGCTGGCGCAGCTCCGTGCGGCGGTCGCCTCGAACAAACTCGACGTAGCACATCAGGTGCTCCGCGATCTACCGCAGTCGGACCACCTGTTGCCCGAGATCCGCTACGAAGAAGCGATGCTGGCGCTCAAGGAGGGCCACTTCGACGGCGCGCTCGCGGGCTTCAAGTCGATCCTGTCCGACCTTGGCGAGCACGCCGAGCGCGGCGATCCCGTCGTCGTCGGCAAGGCGTGGTATGGCGCGGGCGTTGCCGAAAACCGTCGCGACGATGTCGACGCCGCGCAACAGAATTTCGAGAAGGCCATCGGCGTACTGCAAACCCATTCGACGCGCGACGCGAAGCTCGTGCTCGGGCAATCGTGGACGAGCCTCGGCTTCCTGTTGGCGAGTGACCGCCAGCTCGACGAGGCCGAGAGTGCGTACAGCAAGGCGCGCGTTGCGCTGGAAGCGGCTGGCGACCCCGCCGCGCTGGCGACGCTGGAAAGCAGCACGGGGGTACTGCTGGTAAATCGCTACCGTCACGCGGAAGCGCTGCCCCGGTTCCAGCACGCAACCGAACTCGCGCAGCGTACCGGCGACACCCTGGTCGAAACGCGCGCGCGCATGAATCTAGTCAACGCGCAGTTCGCGTTGCTTCAATCGTCCGACTCGATGCCGGCCGTGCAACGCTTGGGCGACCTGCGTGAGCACGTGGGCGATCCCATTCTCGCTGCGTACGTCGACCTGG
>Ga0153956_1002573_pt1 | contig 13056 bp, 13 predicted proteins | sample TSFL040MetaG_FD_104704 | JGI IMG/M metagenome (GOLD analysis project Ga0153956, IMG submission 104704) | Attine ant fungus gardens microbial communities from Florida, USA - TSFL040 MetaG | ecosystem: Host-associated > Fungi > Mycelium > Unclassified | place: USA: Florida, Wekiwa Springs... | reverse complement strand
AGAAATATTTGACGATCAGCCGCTCGAACAGCGCCGGGTCCATGTCGCCCGAGATGATGACGACCGTCCGCTCGGGGCGGTACCAGCGATCGTGGAACGCCTCGACCGCCGGCGCGGTCGCCGCCTCGAGCGTCTTGATGTTGCCGATCGGCGAGCGGTCCGCGAACGGCTGGCCGGCGAAGAACGCCGCCTGCATCGCCTGGCCGAAGCGCACCGCCGGCCCCGGCATCGCACGCTGTTCGGAGAGAACGATCGGCCGCTCGGCATCGAGCGCGGTCGGGTTGATGTTGGGCTTTTCCATCATGCCCGAGAGGATCTTGACGCTCTCGTCGAGGCTCGCCTCGGTCGCGCTGGGCAGATCGAGCTTGTAGGTCGTGCCGACCGGCGTGGTCTGCGCGTTGGTATCCGATCCGAACACCGTTCCCATGCGCTGCCAGGTGCGCTTGGCCTCGCCGTCGGGAACGTATTCGGAGCCCCGGAAAGTCAGGTGCTCGATGAAATGCGCGAAGCCGCGCTCGGAATCGGTCTCGTTCAGCGATCCGGCATCGACCCGCACGCGCACCGAGACCTGGCCAGGGGGCACGCCGTTCCGGCGCACCGCGAAGCGCAAGCCGTTGGGCAAGGTGCCGAAATGCCATTCGGGATCGGGCGCGATGTCGCTGCCCTTGTAGAGCCACGCAGTGTGATCGACCTGTGAGAGATCGACGTCTGCCGCGGTCGGCGCCGGGGCGGGCGCTTTCTGCTGGCCGATCGCCGGGATGGCGAGAGCGGAGAGCAGGAAGGCGGCAAGGGAAAGGCGCAGCGCGCGCGGGTGCGAGAACATGATTCGAGCCTAAGGGCCGGGCGGGAGCGCCGCAATGGCCCTCGCCACGAACGGCACGTTATTCGCCATGATTTGGACCCAAGTGCCGCTTAGGGCGACGGGGTCGCAACAATCTCCCGGCTTCGGGTGTTGCGACGCAACACGGGAGTTTCCACATGTTCCGGGAAATTCCGCCGTTGGAGGCTGACAAGAGCGTGACCGTCGAAACCAGACCTGCGGACGCCGCATTGTGGCGGGAATCGGGCGAGATTACCTATCCGGCGCCGTCGCGCGGCGCGCGCGTGCCCGATCTCAACGTCATTTCCGGCGCCCCGGTGCCCGGCGCCGAAATGGCTGCCGAACCCAACCGGCCGCTGATCATTCGCTGGGGCAAGCACCTGCGCGGTGTCTTCGATCGCATGATCGCCTCGTCGTCGCTGGTCTCCAACGACCCCGTCCTCGACGTGCGTGATTTCGCCTGGACGCAGGTGCTGCGCGCGAACTGGCAGGCGATCCGCGACGAGGCGCGCGCCGTCGCGCTGCAGGGTGAGGCCGCCCCGAGCCTCGCCACCATTTCGCCCGATCACCGCGCGATCGCCAAGATCGACATGTGGCGCTCGTTCTTCCTGTGGGGCTACGGCTACCCGATCGACGAGAACCTCGCGCGCTGCCCCAAGACGGCCGAGGTGATCGCGGCGATCCCCGGCCTCAACAGCGCGTTCTTCTCGATCCTCGCGCCGGGCACGCACATCCCGGCGCATCGCGGCGTGACCAAGGGCCTGATCACCTGCCATCTCGGCCTGATCGTGCCGAAGGACGGCGACGTGCGCATGCGCGTCGACGATCGCGTCGTCCGCTGGTCCGAAGGCGAGACCCTGGTGTTCGACGATACCTACAATCATGAGGTGTGGAACGACACGGCAGGCACGCGCGTGGTGTTGCTGATCCAGTTCCAGCGCCCGTTGCGCAATCCGGGCAAATGGGTCGCCGACACCTTCCTCAAGCTCCTGCGCCGCACCGCCTTCGTCCAGGAAGCGCGCGACAACGTGCTCGCGTGGAACGCCGCGATGAAGCAGATGGATGTCTGAGCCGGCGTCAGCGGAATAGCAAACGCTATTCCGCGTCGCGAACGCCAGTCCGGCCAGCGGCACCCCGAGGTGCCGACCGATGGCGCGAATTCACTCCGCGCCCTTCCAGCGAGGCTCTCTCACGGAAATCATGTGTTTCCCCCGCGCCGCTTGATCCCTCGCCGCATCCGTCCCACATGGGTCTCATGCTGATCGAGACCGAAGCCACGCCCAATCCCGCGACGCTGAAGTTCCTGCCCGGACGCACCGTGATGGACGCCGGCACGCGCGACTTCGCGACGCCCGAGGAGGCGGAAGCCTCGCCGCTGGCCGAGGCGATCTTCGGCCTGGGCGATGTGACCGGCGTGTTCTTCGGCCGCGACTTCGTTTCGGTGACGATCGCGCCGGGCACCGAATGGCCGGCCGTGAAGCCCGACGTGCTGGCGATCCTGCTCGATCACTTTTCGGCGCAGATGCCGCTGTTCAGGCCGGCCAGCGCAGGCTTCGCGGTACCGGCAGAGGAAGAATTCGCCGACGATCCCGCCGATGCCGACATCGTCGCGCAGATCAAGGATCTGATCGAGACGCGCGTGCGCCCCGCGGTGGCCAACGACGGCGGCGACATCGTCTATCGCGGCTTCGACAAGGGCAAGGTGTATCTGCGCATGCAGGGCGCCTGCTCGGGCTGCCCCTCGTCCAGCGCGACGCTGAAGAACGGCATCGAGCAATTGCTGCGCTATTACGTGCCCGAAGTGACCGAAGTCCGGGCGGTCTGAATTTCCCGTATCGGGGTGTTGAAGAACCGCGCGCCGCGGATCGCCGTCGCGCGCACAGTGAAGAAGGATCAGGTGATGGGTGAGAAGCTTTCCGATGCTGCGCTGGACACGATCTTTCGCGGCGCGCGCACGTATAACGGCTATATCGACGAGCCGGTCACCGAGAACGATATCCATGAAATCTACGAGCTGCTGAAGATGGGGCCGACCTCGGCCAACCAGCAGCCCGCGCGTTTCGCCTGGCTGCTGAGCCAGGACCCGAAGGACAAGCTCGCCGCGCACGCCAGCGACAACAACGCGCCCAAGATCAAGGCGGCGCCAGCGGCGGTGATCATCGCCTACGATACCGAATTCCACGAGCATCTGCCGGAGCTCTTCCCGCATGTCGACGCGCGGCCGTGGTTCGCCGAGCCGGTCGCCCGCGAGCGGCATGCTTTTCTCAACGCCACGCTGCAGGCGGCCTATTTCATCATGGCGGCGCGTGCGGTCGGCCTCGACACCGGGCCGATGACCGGTTTCGACAATGCCGGCGTCGATGCCGCGTTCTTCGCCGACAGGCCGAACTACAAGTCGGTGATGATCTCGACGCTCGGGCACGGCGATTCCGCGAGCATCTTCGGCCGCCTGCCCCGCCCCGCATTCGACAAGTTCAACACGATCGCTTGACCCGGACCCGTCACCCCAGCGAAAGCAGGGTCTCACATCATCGGGAGGCCCCGCCTTTCGCGGGGTGAGGCCAGATCACCAAGACCCTCGTCATAGAAACGGCCACTACCGCCTGTTCGGTCGCCTTGTTCTCGGGCACCGAGCCCGTTGCGCGCCGCCACGAAATCGTCGGGCGCGGCCATGCCGAAATGCTCGTGCCGATGATTGCCGGCCTGCCCGGCGGCGGCCGCGCCGATGCAATTCTGGTCGATGTCGGCCCGGGCAGCTTCACCGGCATCCGCGTCGGCGTAGCGGCGGCGCGCGGTCTTGCACTCGGCTGGAACGCGCTATTGCACGGCTATTCCTCGCTTGCGTTGCTCGCCTGCGCCATCTTTACTGAACGCGATGAACTGGATCGCGTCGCGGTGGTGATCGAAGGGGGACATGGCGAGGTCTTCTTGCAACAATTCGCGCGGCATCCCGTGCTCGCGCCGTTGACGCCGATCGCTTCGCTCAGGCCCGAGGCCGCGCTCGCACAACTGGGCGAGATGCCGGTGACCGGCAATGGCGTGTCCTGGCTGCCCGGTTTGCCGGAGAGCCGTAACCTGGGCGGCGCTTTGCCCGACAGCCGCTTTGCCCTTGCGCTGCCGGAAGACCTGCGTTCGCGCCCGCCCAGCCCCTTCTACGGCCGCGCGCCCGACGCAAAGCCGCAGGCCGCGCGATGAGTACCACGCTGAGCATGGTCGAGCTGCGCGACGGCGGCTCACGCGATATCGCGGTGATCGATATCCTGATGCAGGCGGCATTCGATCCGCGCTTCGGCGAAGCCTGGACGCGCAGCCAGTGCCTCGGCGTGCTGGCTATGCCCGGCGTCTGGCTGACGCTCGCTTATGTCGACGACCGGCCCGCCGGCTTCGCGTTGAGCCGTCAGGTCATGGACGAAGTGGAATTGCTGCTGCTCGCCACCGCGCCCGACATGCGCCGCCGCGGCGTGGGCGCAGCACTGCTGCGTTCGGTCGAGGCGCGTGCACGAAGCTCGGGCGCTGTTTCGCTCCATCTCGAAGTGCGCGAGGGCAATGACGCGATCAAGCTCTATCGTCGCGCTGGTCTGAACAAAATTGGACAACGCCGTGATTACTATCGCGGAACTGGCGGACAACAATTCGATGCGCTGACTTTTCGTCGTGATCTCTCCTGAGTTTTTCCGAGAACACGACCGTTTTGGACTTGTGTATCGGCTATGGGAGCGTAATAGCAGCGACACGCCGATGCGAAATCGGCGGTGTACCCCTTCGGGCCGGAGATTACATAATGGATAGCACAAACGATCTGCAGGAAACGCTGGTCACTCTGACGGCGGATATTGTCGCAGCCCATGTCAGCAACAATAGCGTCGCCGTGTCCGATCTGCCGCTGCTGATCGCCAACGTCCACGGTGCTTTGGCGGGCCTCAACAATCCGGCGCCCGCGCCCGAGGTAAAGCAGGAGCCGGCGGTTTCGATCCGTTCGTCGATCAAGCCGGACTACATCGTCTGCCTCGAGGACGGCAAGAAGCTGAAGATGCTGAAGCGCCATTTGATGACGCACTATCAGATGACGCCGGATCAGTATCGCGCCAAGTGGAACCTGCCCGCCGACTATCCGATGGTCGCGCCGAACTATGCCGAGCAGCGCCGCAGCCTGGCGAAGAAGATCGGCCTCGGCACCAAGCGCCGCCGTTCGCGCTGATCTTTCCCGCCTTGCGGCGAAACACGAGCCCCGCCGGCGCCACCGCGCCGGCGGGGCTTGTTGCGAGTCACTCTCTTGTTTCGCAATAAGCATAAAGCGCCTACATTGGCCCCATGGCCCGCAAGATCGACCTCGAAGCCCTGTGCAACGAAAAGGGCCTGCGCATCACCGAGCAGCGCCGCGTGATCGCACGCGTGCTGTCGGAAGCCGAAGACCATCCCGATGTCGAGAAGGTCTATGAGCGTGCCTCGGCGATCGATCCCGGCATCTCGATCGCCACTGTCTATCGCACCGTGCGGCTGTTCGAAGAGGCAGGAATCCTCGACCGCCACGATTTCGGAGACGGCCGCGCGCGCTACGAGCCCGCGCCGGAAGCGCATCATGATCACCTGATCGACGTGGAGACGGGGCGCGTGATCGAATTCGTCGATCCCGAGCTCGAGCAGCTGCAAAAGGCGATCGCCGAGAAGCTGGGATTCCGCCTTGTCGATCACCGCATGGAATTGTACGGCGTCTCTCTCTCCCGGAAGGATTGATGTGATCCGTCACCCCGGACTTGTTCCGGGGGCCACGGTGCAGCACAATCGACGAGCCGTTGTTTCGCGGCGCAGTGGGTGCCGGAACAAGTCCGGCATGACGATTGGGACACGACCGTCATGATCTCTCCCGAAGCTCGCGCCGCGGCAGCCACCGGCAACCCGCCACCGATCAGCCTCGCGGGCTGGATATACATCCTCCTGCGCGCATCCGGGCTTGTGCTCGCGCTCGTCCTCCTCGTGCCGCTCCACTATCTCTGGCGGCTGGTGCGCATCACGTCCCCCTGGCCGATGTATTTCCTGCGCATCGCCGGCTGGCTCGCGGGCGCGCGCGTGACGCGGATCGGCGTGCCGCTGAAGCGCGACGTGTTCTACATCTCCAATCATCTGAGCTGGATCGACATCCTGGCCAGCGCCGGGCTCTCCGGCACGGCGTTCGTCGCGAAGGAGGAAATCGGCCAGGTGCCGATCGTCGGCTGGCTCGCCAGGCTCAACCGCACGGTCTTCGTCAAGCGCGAGAACCGCATGGGCGTCGCCGAGCAGATCAACCAGCTGAAGGAAGCGCTGGCCGAGAACTGGTCGGTCACCGTCTTTCCCGAGGGCACGACGACCGACGGCCAGTCGCTGCTGCCGTTCAAGACCTCGATGTTGCGCGTGCTGGAACCGCCCCCGCCGGGCGTGATGGTGCAGCCGGTGATGCTCGATTACGGCGCGGTCGCCGAAGAAATCGGCTGGATCGGCGAGGAGCACGGGCTGGACAATGCCAAGCGCATCCTTTCCCGCCCGGGCAGCTTCCCGTTGCGCATCCATTTCCTCGAACCCTTCCTTCCCGCCGACTTTCCCGGCCGCAAGGCGATCGCTGCCGAGAGCCGGCGGCGGATCGAGGAAGCGCTGCTTGCCGCACTGGGGCATCCTCTGCGACCGTTCGCTTACGATGTCGGGCCGGTGCGCTACGCAGCGGCGGGCAATATTCCCGAGCCGCCGCGCTGAACCGTTCGCGCCCTGCGAGCGGCCGCGGCCGCTCGCGGGTTGAGCCGGGGCGCGTGATCCCGCATAGGTACGGCATGCGCCGTTCGCACGCAGTCCTGCTCATGCTCGCCGCCCTGGCCGGCTGCTCGTCGCCGCCGCGCGTCGTCCCCCCGGCGCCGCGACCCGTAGTCCCTCCCCCGCCGCCCCCGCAAGTGACCGCGCCCGCCCAAGTGCTGGGCGAGGATTGGCGCGACTGGCCGCTGACGCCGGGTGACTGGGTCTATCGCCAGGACGCACGCGGGTCGATCGCGCTCTACGGCCAGCGTGGCATGGACGCCGACCTGACCTTGCGCTGCGATCGCGCCGCCCGGCAGCTGTATCTCTCGCGGCGCGGCGACGCGGCGGCAACAGTCACCGTGCGGACCTCGACGCTGTTGCGCAACCTCGCGATGGTGCCGACCGGCGGCACGCCGCCCTACGTCGCCATCGCGATCAATCTGCGTGACTCGCTGCTCGACGCGATGGGCTTCAGCCGCGGGCGCTTCGTGATCGAGCAGGCTGGCCAGCCGCCCCTCGTCATCCCCGCCTGGGCCGAGATCGAGCGCGTGACCGAGGATTGCCGGGGATAATCGGCCGGCCTCGCGCGTTCTTGGCGCGAGGAGAAATGCCATGATCCGCAAGCTCAAGTCCGGCGAATACCGGCTCCATTCGCGCAAGGTCGATCCCAAAACGCACAAGCGCCGCGACCTCGGTACGTTCGACACGCGCGCGGGCGCCGAGAAGCACGAGCGCGAAGTGCAATATTTCAAGCGACAGGGCTGAAGCGGTCCGCGTCTCGCCAAAGCGGCACGAGCGAAAGAGAATCGTACAAATCGCAACACATTACAAGACTTGTATCGCAGACTCGGATGACTCACATATCGAGTCGTGCCCAGGCCGGGCATGTCGTTTCAACAGGCGAAAGGAGGTGATCCGATGTCTCATGGTTCAGCAATGGGGTCGGTTCAGTTCGTTCGGGAGACGCGCCGCTGATATCGGATCTCTGGATGGAAGCCCTCCATCCGGTGCGCGAGCGGGAGGTATCCTCCTCCAAACAACGCCCGCCGGTCCGATGACGCGGCCCGCATGGTCTCCCGGGCTGGAGCTCTCCGGCCGCTGACCATGTTGGGAGCTTGCCGGGACCGCGGTCCCGGCAAGCTCTTTTCATTTCCGGAGCGGGCGCCTAGCGCCTGATCGACGTCATGAGCCCACCTTTGATCGCCCTGACCTGGTTCGGCCGCTTCCGCCGCCGTTTCCGCGCGAGCGAAGCGTGGTTCATCGGGCTGGCGATCATCGTGGGCGTCGCTGCGGGGCTGGGCGCGGTGGTGCTCAACATCATCGCGCGCGTGATCCAGAACCGGATCTTCGGCGTCACCGAAAGCGCCAACATCAACGCGCTGATCTCGCTCACCCCGGTGCAGCTGATCATGCTGCCGCTCGGCGGCGGCGTGCTGGCGCTGTTTTCCTGGGCCGTACGCGCACGCAAGCGGACGCTCGTCGACGCGGTCGAGGCCAACGCGCTGCACGGCGGGCGCATGTCGATGAGCGACAGTCTCGTCATTTCGGGCCAGACGGCGATCTCCAATGGCTTCGGCGCCTCGGTCGGGCTGGAGGCGGGCTACGCGCAGCTCGGCAGTGCCTTCGCGTCCTGGGCCGGCGATCTGTTGCGCGTGCGGCGCTCGGACCTGCGCACGCTCGTCGGCGCGGGCGCGGGCGCCGGAATCGCGGCCGCATTCGGCGCACCGCTCGCCGGCGCCTTCTACGCGTTCGAGATCGTGATCGGCGCCTATACACCATCGGCAATCGCACCGGTCGCGGCGGCGACGCTCGCCGGCACGAGTGTTGCACAAGCGCTGGGGGTCGAGCCCTATATCGTCACCGCCACCTCCAACGTGGCGATCCCGGCGTCCAATTACGTGCTCTATGCCGGGCTGGGCGCGGTGTGCGCCCTCTTCGGCATCGTGCTGATGTATTCGGTGGCGATGATCGAGGCGGGATCGCGGCGCATCCGCCTGCCCGCCTGGTCGCGCCCGGTGATCGGCGGTTTCCTGCTGATCCCGATCGCGATCGCCAGCCCGCAGGTGCTGTCGTCGGGCCACGGCGCGCTGCACATGGATCTGGCATTCGGCTATCCGCTGGGCTTCATCGTCGCGATTTTGGTGTGGAAAAGCCTGGCGTCGATCGTCTCGCTCGGCTTCGGCTATCGCGGCGGGCTGTTCTTCGCCTCGCTCTTCATCGGCACGCTCGTCGGGCATATCTATGCCAACCTGCTGTCGAACGCGTCGGGCCACCTCGTCCTCGCGCAGAATGAGAGCGCGGTGGTTGGCATGGCGGCCATGGCCGTGGCGGTGATCGGCGGACCGATGACCATGGCGATGCTGGTGCTGCAGGCGACGCACGATTTCTTCCTGACCGGCGCGGTGGTCGCCGCTTCGCTGATCGCCAGCACGATCGTGCGCGAGACGTTCGGCTACAGCTTCTCGACCTGGCGCCTCCATTTGCGCGGGGAATCGATCAAGAGCGCGCGCGACATCGGCTGGGTGAAGACCCTCACCGCCGGGCGCATGATGCGCAAGGAAGCGCAGACGATCGCCGCCGATGCGAGCGTCGCCGAGTTCCGCCGCCGCTTTCCGCTCGGCGCGGTGAGCCGGGTCGTGTTGCTCGATGAAGCGGGTCATTATGCCGGGATCGTCGCGCCGCCCTCCGCTTATGCCGAGGGCGTGGGCAGCGACACCGAAGTCTCCACCCTCGCCCAGTCGACCCGCGGCCCGCTCGCGCCCGAGGACGATATCGCCGCGGTGATGGCGCGGTTCGATACCGACCAGGTCGACGTGCTGGCGGTGACCGATGCCGAAGGCAACGTGCTCGGCACGCTTTCCGAACGCTTCGTGCGCAAGCGCTACGCCGAAGAGCTGGAGAAGGCGCAGCGCGAGCTGTTCGGCGAGTAGCGCGCCATCTTAGTCATCCCCGCGAAAGCGGGGACCCATCTCTTGCCATCGCGTCGAACGTACCGGCGCGTTTGCCGATAGCTCTCATGATGGGTCCCGCTTTCGCGGGGATGACTGTTTGTTACGCGATCTCGTAAGCCTCGTCGTCGAAGCGCTTCATCTGCTGCGCGAAGTCCTTGGTCGTCCCTGCCCAGTTGTTCGGCATCACGCCGCTGTCGGTCTTGTACCAGCTGCCGCAGCCGGCGGCCCACGCGGTAGTGGCGAGGCGCGATTGCAGCGCGGCATTGTACGCCTCGTGCGCTTCCGCCTTCACCGCGACTTCGCGCGCCTCGCCGCGCGCCAGCTTCAGGATCGCGGGCAGTGTATATTCGACCTGCCGTTCGACCATGAATATGATCGAATTGTGCCCGAGATTGGTGTTGGGGCCGTAAAGCAGGAACAGGTTGGGAAAGCCTGCGACGGTCGTGCCGCGATAGGCCGCCGCACCGTCGGACCAGGCATCGGCGAGCGCGCCGCCGGGGCCATGGATCGCGATCGGCGCGACGAAACCGTGGGTTTGGAAGCCGGTCGCCCAGATCAGCACGTCGAGCGCGATCAGCGTGCCGTCGATCAATCGCACGCCTTCCGATTCGATCCCGGCGATCGCGCGTGTTTCGACTTCGACATTGCCGCGCATCAGCGCAGGGTAGAAATCGTCCGAAACGAGCGTACGCTTGCAGCCGATCGGGAAATCGGGCGTTAGCTTCGCGCGAAGCTTCGCATCGGGCACCTGCGCGGCGAGATGGTCTCGCGCCGCCTTCTCCATCTCGCGCGCCTTCTTGCCGCCGGGCGCGCGGATCGCCTCATAGCCCGCCTCCAACCGCTTCCAGATCAGCCCGCGCAGCGCCAGCCGCGTCGCGGGCACGCGCGCGAACAAACAGCGCATCCAGCTGGGAAAGGCCCTGTCGCCACGCGGGATGATCCAGTGCGGGGAACGCTGGAACAGCGTCAGCCGCCCCGCGGCGGGCGCGATCTCCGGCACGATCTGGATCGCGCTCGCGCCGCTGCCGATCACGCCGATGCGCTTGCCCTTGAGGGTGACCGAATCGTCCCAGCGCGCCGTGTGGAATTGCGGCCCGCCGAACGTGTCACGGCCGGGGATGTCCGGGATGTTCGGCCGGTTGAGCTGGCCGGTCGCGACGATCAACGCCGGTGCGCGCCACGATCGCCCGTCGCCCGCGATGACAGTCCAGCGCGCGGCCGCCGCATCCCACTCCGCGCGATCAACCTCTACGCCGAACGTCAGGTTCTCGCGCAGTCCGCCCTTGTCGGCACGGGCTCGAAAATAGGCAAGGATTTCGCCTTGCCGCGCGAACATGCGTGACCAATGCGGATTGGGCGCGAAGCTGTAGCTGTAGAGATGGCTCGGCACGTCGCAGCCGGAACCGGGATAGGCGTTGTCCAGCCAGGTGCCGCCCACATCGTGGCTCTTCTCGAGGATCACGAAACCCGCGATCCCGTTGCGGCGCAATCGCAACCCGGCGAGCAGGCCCGACATGCCGGCGCCGATGATGATCACGCGGGTCTCGACGGGATCGGTCATCGGTGGAGCTTAACCGGGCCACGGTCAGCGCCAAGCAGAAATCGCGCACGGCCCTTGTCGAACCATCGGCATCGGGCGCAGGACTAACGCCGAGAATATATCGGGGGATGTCCGATGCGCGCTCTATTCGCTCTCGCCCTGCTCGCAGTTCCGCTGCCCGGGTTGGCGCAGGGCCTGCCCAGAGTCGAGGAGCAATCGATCGACCAGCTCCGCGCGGCGATGAAGGTTGGCAAGGCGAGCTCCGTCTCGATCACCCAGGCCTATCTCGATCGCATCGCGACAATGGACCGCAAGGGGCCGGCGCTGCGCGCGGTGATCGCGGTCAATCCGGACGCGCTGACCGAAGCGCGCGCGAGCGATGCGCGGCGCAAGGCGGGCAAGCCGCTCGGCCCGCTCGACGGCATCCCGGTGCTGATCAAGGACAATATCGAGACGAAGGATCCGATCGCGACGACGGCGGGCAGCCTGGCGCTGAAAGACAACGTCACCGGCCGCGATTCACCTCTGGTCGCGCAATTGCGCGCGGGCGGCGCGGTGATCCTGGGCAAGACCAACCTCAGCGAATGGGCCAATATCCGCTCCAACGCGGCGATGAGCGGGTGGAGCGCGGTCGGCGGGCTGGTCAAGAACCCCTATGCGCTCGACCGCACCGCCTGCGGCTCGTCGAGCGGCACCGGGGCGGGGATCGCGGCGAGCTTCGCCGCGGTCGGCGTCGGAACCGAGACCGACGGATCGGTGGTCTGTCCCTCCGCAATGAACGGGTTGGTCGGGCTGAAGCCGACGCTCGGCATGGTCAGCCGCACCTATGTCGTGCCGATCAGCCACAGCCAGGACACCCCGGGGCCGATCGGGCGCAGCGTGAAGGATGTCGCGATCCTGTTCGGCGCGATGGTCGGCAGCGATCCGGACGACCCCGCAACGCATGATGCCGACGCGCACAAGGCGGATTTCACCAAGGATTTGTCGGCCGACGCGCTGCGCGGCGTGCGGATCGCGGTGCTGCATCCCGACATGCCCGAAGCAATGAAGCCGGCCTACGAGGCGGCGCTCGCCAGGCTGAAGGCCACGGGCGCGGTGTTGATCGACGTCGATCAGCCCAAGCTCGACGGGCTGGGCGACACCGAGGGGCAAGTGCTCAACGTCGAGTTGAAGGCCGATCTCAACAAGTATCTCGCCTCGACACCTGCGACAGTGAAGACGCGCACGCTCGACGAGGTGATCGCGTTCGACAATGCACACAAAGCCGATGAGATGAATTTCTTCGGGCAGGAGCTGTTCCTGCAGGCGTCCAAGGCGCCGCCGCTGACCGATTACGAATATCTCGGCGCGCGGGCGAAATCGGTGCGGCTGGCGGGAGCGGAAGGGATCGACGCGATGCTCGCCAAGGCCAAGGCGACGATCCTGGTCGAGCCGACCTACGGCATCCCCTGGGTGAGCGACACGGTGACCGGCGACCATTTCGACGGGCCGAGCGCGAGCGAGCTGCCGGCAATCTCGGGCTATCCGCACCTGACCGTGCCGATGGGGCTGGCCAAGGGCCTGCCCGTCGGCCTGTCGTTCATCGCGCGCGCGTGGGAGGACGAGAAGGTGCTCGATGCCGGCTATGCCTACGAGCAGGCCAGCCACGCGCGTGTCGCGCCGGGCTATGCACCGATCGCCAACGCCACGTCCGCGCTCGACGGAAAGCGCTAGGACGGATCGACATTCAGTTCTCCTTGCTCCTGCGCAAGCAGGAGCCCAGGGCCTCAAGCCGTAACGCCCGTGGTTCTGGGCTCCTGCCTTCGCAGGAGCACCGGGGGTCTGGGCGTCGGTCACCCGCCCTGCGCCGAATGTCGATCGGCCCTAGAGCGGGATGATATTGTGCTGAATCGCTGGGGGGATTCCTTTTGGTGGTTTGATATGATTCAACCTGTGTGCTGGTGAGGAGGCCGGCACATATGGCGAAGCCTTATTCGAACGATCTT
>Ga0153956_1002572_pt1 | contig 13060 bp, 13 predicted proteins | sample TSFL040MetaG_FD_104704 | JGI IMG/M metagenome (GOLD analysis project Ga0153956, IMG submission 104704) | Attine ant fungus gardens microbial communities from Florida, USA - TSFL040 MetaG | ecosystem: Host-associated > Fungi > Mycelium > Unclassified | place: USA: Florida, Wekiwa Springs... | reverse complement strand
TCCGCGCCCTGGCCGGCAAGGGCACTCACAGCATCGACGCCCGGCAGCTCACCGTGGTGCCCGGCTTCATCGACTGCCACAACCATGCCGTCGGCGACGAACTGCTGTACGAGGTCATCGTCGGCAACCCGTTCGACGTCGAGTTCGTCACCATCGACAGCATCGTCGAAAAACTCAGGTCCCGGGCGCAGAAGACGCCGCCAGGGTATTGGGTGGAAGGCTTTTTCTTCGACGACACCAAGGTCAAGGACGGTCGGCGGCTGAATGTTGCCGACCTGGACCGGGTGTCGCGGGATCATCCCGTGGCGGTGCATCATCGTGGCGGGCACACCGCCTACTACAACTCCAAGGCGCTGCAGCTGGCCGGCGTCACCCGCGATACACCCGATCCTCCCGGCGGCACCTTTGATCGCAATGCGGCCGGCGACCTCGATGGCCGCGTGACCGACCGGGCCACCGCGGTCATGGAGAAGGTCGGTCTGCGTGAAAAGTTCACGCCGCAGCAGCAACTGGCGCGCAGCCAGGCGGCGATGTCGTACATGTCGAAGCAGTTCGTGCGCTACGGCCTCACCAGCGTGCACCATGAGCATTTTGACGGTGCGCCGGCGCTGCGGGGGGTGGAGGCCATCCGCGCCCGCGGCGAGCTGCTGCACCGGGTGTACTTCGCGCTCGGGGACGAACTGCTGGACGACATGATCAGGGGCGGGGTGCGCACCGGCTTCGGTGACGAGTGGCTGCGTATCGGGGGCACCGTGGAGCACCTGTGCGACGGCTCGTTCTCCGAGCGCACCATGGCGTTGAGTGTGCCGTATCCGGGCAGCGCGACGGGCTACAAGGGCAATCTCACCACGACGCAGGCGGACCTCGATGCCTGGGTGCTGCGCGTGCTGCAGGCCGGCATCCAGGTGAACTGCCACGCCAATGGCGATGCGGCCATCGCCGAGGTGCTGACGGCGCTGGAGCGGGCCGGGAACCAGCTGCCGGTGCCGGACACGCGACCGCAGATAACGCACTGCACGCTCATCAATGCGGAGCTGGTGAAGCGCATCAAGGCCATCGGGGCGGTGCCCGCGCCGTTCTATACCTATGCCTATTACAACAGCGACAAGTTCCACTTCTACGGCAAGGACATGATGTCGCGTGCCATGGCGTACCGCTCCTTCATCGATGCCGGCATCACCGCCGTGGGCGGGTCCGACTTCCCGCCCGGGCCCTTCGCGCCGCTGATGGGCATGCAGGGCATGGTGACCCGCACCGGCTGGAACGGCGAGACCTGGGGGCCGGAGCAGCGCGTGTCGGTGGCAGAGGCGCTGCAGATCCTCACCCTGAACGGCGCATACGCCTCGCACGAGGAGCACCTCAAGGGCTCGATCGCGGCCGGCAAGCTGGCCGACTATGTGTTCCTGTCAGCGGATCCCCACACGGTGGCGCCCGATACCCTCAAGGACATCAAGGTGGTACGCACCGTGGTGGGCGGCAGGACGGTCTACGAGGCGTAGTGTGATCGTGGCTTCGTGGGCGGCTGCGCCGCGGGCGGCAGCACCGGCCCCGGCGCCTATTCCGGCAGGGCGTAGGGCAGGGGCAGCGTCTGGACGGCAAGAACCGGAGCGTTGGGGGCCGCGGGACCCTCGGCCCCGGCCTCCGGCTCGTGGTGCGCGCCGGCCTCCAGCGCCGCCACGGCCAGGAACTCACAGCGCCCGTCAGGGTGTTGCGCGGCCTCGACGACCTTGAACGTGCGGCCGTCAGCCAGAACACCGGCGTCACCTGGCGCCAACGCCGCGGCTGCCCCGGTGATGAAGCGCTGCATGCGGCGCTTCACCTTGCCCCGGTAGTGCGCGCGCGCGATGACTTCCTGGCCGGTGTAGCAGCCCTTTTCAAACGAGACGCCGCCCGCGAGGTCCAGGTTCAGCATCTGGGCCACGAAGGCTTCCGAGGTGGCGGCGTGGACCTGCGGCATTCCGGCCGCGATGCCCGCCAGCCGCCAGTCGTTGATCGGGGCCGGTTCCACGGCGGTGGCGGGTGCGGTGCCCGCAACGACCGTGTCCAGCATCGCGGCACCTTCAGGGGCGGTGGCAGCCAGGGCGTTGACCCTGACCTTGGAGCGCAGGATGAAACGCGACAGGCGCGTGGCCACCGGCGTTGCCAGTTCCGCCGGCAACAGCGCCAGGATGTCGTCGGGTGCACGCTGCAGCAGCCACAGCAGGGCGATCGCCCGCCCCTGGGGGTTGTGATAACCGGCCAGTTGCGGTTTCCCCGGGTCCAGCAGGCTCAAGTCGTTTGACAGTTGTCCCTGCAGAAAAGCCACGGTGTCGGCGCCGCGGAGGTGAATCAGTCCCAGGGAGGCCCGGGGCCAGGCGCGCCAGTTGTCAAGCAGATCCATGTTTTTCCTGATGTTTCCCGGTGGGTTTCCTAGCCGGGAGAGTGGAATTCTGGCAGACTTCGCCTGGTCCATGCACAGCCCTGCTGAATCTCCTGTCGTGACTGACGGCCCTGCGCCCGCCGGGCCGGCATCTGCTGCCGAGCCAAAGGCTCCGCAGCACTCGACGCCCGTCATCTCCGGGGCCGGGGAACGTGAGGTCGGTGGTCCTTCCGGCCCCGAACCCACACGCTACGGCGACTGGGAACGCAAGGGCCGCTGCATCGACTTCTAGTGATTTGCGAGGCGGTGCGCCTGGAAGTGCGCCCGCGGGAGTAGTTATGCGCCAGCGACCGCTGTCCCCCCACATGACGATCTACCGGATGACCCGGTACAGCCTGCTGTCATCCATCCTCAACCGTGCCACCGGCATCGGCTTGAGCCTCGGGCTGATCGCGCTGGTGTACTGGCTGACCTCGCTGGCGCGCGGCGCGCACGCCTACGTGCAGGCGCAGGCGGTACTGGCGTCGCTGCCCCTGAAGGTGTTCTACGCGCTGCTGCTGGCGGCGTTCTCCTACCACCTGGTCGCGGGCATCCGCCACCTGGTGTGGGATACCGGCCATGGCATGGAGCGCGCGCAGTCGCAGAAGAGCGCCTGGCTGGTGATCGTCGTCGCGTTGCTGCTGGCGGCGGCACTGATCGCGTGCGCCTTCCGGGCGCGGGAGGGCGTGTAATGTCGATGCGTTCGCCATTGGGCCGGGTGCTCGGCCTGGGGGCCGCGGGTTCGGGCGTGCACCACTGGTGGGTGCAGCGCGTGACGGCCGTTGCGCTGGTGCCGCTGAGCATCTGGCTGGTGGTATCGCTGCTGAGCCTGCCGTCGCTGGATTTCGTGACCATCGTGTCCTGGATGGGCGGCACCTGGACCGCGAGCCTGCTGGTGCTGCTGGTGCTCACCGCCAGCTGGCATTCGCAGCTCGGCATCCAGGTCGTGCTCGAGGACTACGTCCATGACCACGGCCTGAAGGCCGTGGGCCTGATGCTGTCCGCCTTCAGCCATGTCGTCATCGCCGTGGCCGGCAGTTTCGCCGTGCTGCGCATCGCCATCGGGAGTCCCTTGTGAGCGCTTATGAATTCATCGACCACACGTACGACGTGGTGGTCGTGGGTGCCGGCGGCGCGGGCCTGCGCGCCACGCTCGGCCTGGCAGAGGCCGGCCTGTCCACCGCCTGCATCAGCAAGCTGTTTCCCACCCGCAGCCACACGGTGGCGGCGCAGGGCGGCATCAGCGCCGCGCTGGGCAACATGGGCGAGGACAACTGGCGCTGGCACATGTACGACACCGTCAAGGGCTCGGACTGGCTGGGTGACCAGGACGCCATCGAGCTCATGTGCAAGGAGGCGCCGGCGGCCGTCATCGAGCTGGAGCACTACGGCGTGCCGTTTTCGCGCACCGACAAGGGCCTGATCTACCAGCGGCCGTTCGGCGGCATGACCACGCACTTCGGCAAGGGTACGGCGCAGCGCACCTGCGCGGCCGCCGACCGCACCGGCCACGCCATGCTGCATACCCTCTACCAGCAGTCGATCAAGCACGAGGCGACGTTCTTCGTCGAGTTCTTCGCCATCGACCTGATGATGGAAAACGGCGAATGCCGTGGCGTGGTGGCCATCGACCTGGCGGAAGGCAAAATCCACCGCTTCCGGGCCCACAAGACCATCCTGGCGACCGGTGGCTATGGTCGCGCGTACTTCTCCTGCACCTCCGCGCATTCCTGCACGGGCGACGGCAGCGCCATGGTGCTGCGCGCCGGCCTGCCGCTGTCGGACATGGAGTTCGTGCAGTTCCATCCCACCGGCATCTACAAGGCCGGCTGCCTCATCACCGAGGGCGCCCGCGGCGAGGGTGGCTACGTCACCAACGGCAGCGGCGAGCGCTTCATGGAGCGCTACGCGCCCAACGCCAAGGACCTGGCCTCGCGCGACGTCGTCAGCCGCGCCATGACCATCGAGATCCGCGAGGGCCGCGGCGTCGGCGAGCACAAGGACCACATCCACCTGCACCTGGAGCACCTGGGGAAGGACGTGATCCATGAGCGCCTGCCGGGCATTGCCGAGACGGCGCGCATCTTCGCCGCCGTGGATGTGACCAGGGAGCCCATCCCGGTGCTGCCCACCGTGCATTACAACATGGGCGGCATCCCCTGCAATTACCACGGCGAGGTCATCTGCCCGAAGGACGGCGACGTCGAGGCGGTGGTGCCCGGCCTGATGGCGGTGGGCGAGGCGGCCTGCGTGTCCGTGCATGGCGCCAACCGCCTGGGGAGCAACTCGCTGCTGGACCTGGTGGTGTTCGGCCGCGAGGCCGCGCGCCGCTGCGCGCAGACCGTCAAACCCGGCATGCGCCACAAGCCGCTGCCGGCCGATGCGGCGACGCCCGCCATCGAGCGCCTGGATCGCGCGCGCAATGCCAACGGCTCGCGGCCCACGGCGGCCATCCGCCTGGAAATGCAGCGCACCATGCAAAGCGATGCGGCGGTGTTCCGTACCGGCGCGTCGCTGTCCGAGGGCGTGGAAAAGCTCAAGGGCACCGCGGCCTCGCTCAAGGACGTCAAGGTCACGGACCGTTCCCTGATCTGGAACAGCGACCTGATCGAGACCCTGGAACTCGAGAACCTGATGCTGCAGGCCACGGCCACCATCAATTCCGCGCTCAACCGCACCGAGAGCCGCGGCGCGCATGCGCGCGAGGATTATCCGAACCGCGACGATGCGAACTGGATGAAGCACACGCTGGTGTGGGTGGACGCGGGCGGCAAGGTGTCCTTCGACTACCGCCCCGTGCACATGAAGACCCTGACCGACGAGGCCGAGGTCGTGCCGCCCAAGGCCAGGACTTATTAAAGGCGTATGAATCATGGCTGATCTGTTCCTGCCCGCCGCTTCCCGGGTCAATCCCCACGGCAAGGTCCACAAGGCCGCCCCAGGCGCGGCCGCGGTGCGTGCCTTCCGGATCTACCGTTTTGATCCGGATGCCGGCCAGAACCCGCGCATCGACACCTTCGAGCTGGATACCAAGTCCTGCGGGCCCATGGTTCTGGACGCGCTGATCCAGATCAAGGGCCAGGTGGACTCTTCGCTGACCTTCCGCCGCTCCTGCCGCGAGGGCATCTGCGGCTCCTGTGCCATGAACATCAATGGCGTGAACCGCCTGGCCTGCACCACGGCGATTTCCGACCTCGGCGGGGACGTGAAGATCTACCCGCTGCCGCACATGCCGGTGGTGAAGGACCTGGTGCCGGACCTGACCGATTTCTATGCCCAGTATGCCTCGGTGCAGCCGTGGCTGAAGACGCGCACCCCGGCCCCGCCCGACAAGGAGCGGCTGCAGTCCAAGGAGGAGCAGGAGATCATCGACCGGCCTTCGGCCTGTATCCTGTGCGCCTGCTGCTCCACGGCCTGCCCCAGTTACTGGTGGAACAGCGACCGCTACCTGGGTCCCGCAGCGCTGCTGGCGGCCTACCGCTGGATCGTCGACACCCGCGACGAGGCCACCGGCGAGCGCCTGGACGCCTTGAACGACCCATTCAAGCTTTACCGCTGCCACACCATCATGAACTGCACCGACGTGTGCCCGAAGGACCTCAATCCTGCCAAGGCAATCGCGGCCATCAAGCAGAAGATGGTCGAGCGGCAGCACTGATGGACGGCCCCGCGGCCGATGCCGGGCGGCGGCGCCTGCTGTGGCACTGCCGCCGGGGGATGAAGGAACTGGACGTGCTGCTGTCGCGCTACGTCACGGAGCGCTACCCGGCGGCCCCGGCTGCCCAGCAGCGGGCCTTCGAGGACTTCCTCGAACTCGCCGACCCGGAGATCAACGCGTATCTGCTGGGTTATGTGATATCGCCGGACCCGGAACGGGCGGCGCTGATCCGGGCCATCTGCGCCGGCTGATCCGGTCCGCGGGTCCACCCTGCCACCCGGCCTGCCGGGGTCAGGAAATGTCATGAACTTTTTCCAAAGGTCGCTGTCAACTGATGCACAGCGCGGCGGCCACCCATATCCGGCATTACTGGCCGGTACGAGAGTAGAGTCTAGGGATGACCACCGACGCGAGTGATACGAGCCTGGTGCAGCGCGTGCAGCGCGGGGACAGGGGGGCGTTCGATGCCCTGGTCCTCAAGTACCAGCACAAGGTGGTCAAGCTGGTGATGCGGTATGTGCGCAATCCTGCGGAAGCCGAAGACGTCGCCCAGGAGGCCTTCATCAAGGCCTACCGGGCATTGCCGAATTTCCGTGGTGACAGCGCCTTCTACACCTGGCTGTACCGCATCGCCATCAACACGGCCAAGAACGCGATCGTGGCCCGGGACCGTAATCCCGTGGATTTCGACCTGGACTTGACGGACCCGGACGAGCCTTACGACATGCAGAACCGACTCAAGGACCCCGATACCCCTGAAGGCCTGGTGCTGACGGACGAGATCCGCTCCACCGTGAATGCCGCCATGGAGGCGCTGCCCGAGGACCTGCGCACGGCCATCGTGCTGCGCGAACTCGAAGGGCTGTCTTACGAGGACATCGCCGCCCGCATGGGCTGCCCGGTGGGCACGGTGCGATCGCGGATTTTCCGGGCGCGCGAGGCTATCGACAGCCGTCTGCGCGAGGTTTTTGAAGGTGGGCTGGGCCGGGCTGAGGAGCTGGGATGAACAACGAGGAGCGGGACAGCCAGCTGTCCGCGATGTTCGACGATGAACTGCCGGCCGGGGAGTGCGAGCTGCTGGCGCGCCGCCTGGCGCGCGACCCGGCGCTGCAGGCCCGCTGGGGCCGCTATGCCGCGATCGGCGCCTGCCTCAAGGGCCAGGCGGGAGTGCGCCTGCCGGGTCATGACAGTGTGGCCGATCATGTGCGGATCGCCCTGGGTGGCGAACCGGCCCATGGCGCCTCGGCGCTGGAACAGTCGCAGTCCGGTGCCGGGCGGCTGATGCCGCGCTGGCTGATGCCGCTGGGCATGGTGGGCAGTGCCGCTGCCGTGGCCGCTTTCGCCATTGTCTGGATGCGCACACAGGCACCGGCTGGCGTGGTGGCCCAGGCACAGGCGCCCGCGGCTCCCTCGGCCCAGGTGTCGCAGGCGGCGCCGCCTCCGGCGCTGGTGGCGCAGACAGCGCCGGCCCCGCAGGCCACGCCGGTCGATGTGACACTGGGCAGCTCCGCACCCCTGGCGCGCTCCCGGGAGCGGGACAGTTATGTGCTGCCGCCGCCGTCCCTGAACGCGCCGATGGTGCTGCTGCCCACCCGGGACGCCAACTACCAGGGCAACCCGGTGCAGTACCTGGGGCCCGTGCACTGAAGACGCTGCCGGGCGGTCCATGCAAGGACCGCCCCGCCTCGGCGCGCACCTCTATATAATGCGTGCCGGCCGCTAAGGGCCTGTTCACATCCAGGTCCTGACCTTTCCGCGCGGCGGACAGTCTTTTTTCATGCGGCTCATACGAAACTTCTCGATCATTGCCCACGTCGATCACGGCAAGTCCACCCTGGCGGATCGCCTGATCCAGACCTGCGGCGGCCTCGACGACCGCGAAATGCAGAACCAGGTCCTGGACTCCATGGACCTCGAACGTGAGCGTGGCATCACCATCAAGGCGCAGAGCGTCACCCTGCATTACGACGCGCGGGATGGCCAGCGCTACCAGCTGAACCTCATCGACACCCCGGGACACGTGGATTTCTCCTACGAGGTGTCCCGGTCGCTGGCGGCCTGTGACGGTGCGCTGCTGGTCGTGGACGCCTCCCAGGGCGTGGAGGCGCAGAGCGTCGCCAATTGCTACACCGCCATCGAGCAGGGCCTGGAAGTCGTGCCGGTGATCAACAAGATCGACCTGCCCTCGGCGGACCCGGACCGGGTCATCAAGGAAATCGAGGACATCATCGGCATCGAGGCCTCCGAGGCGGTGCGCGTCAGCGCCAAGACCGGCGAGGGCGTGCCCGACCTGCTGGAGGACATCGTCCGGCGCATCCCGCCGCCCAAGGGCGACCCGGACGCGCCGCTGCAGGCGCTGATCATCGATTCCTGGTTCGACAACTATGTGGGCGTGGTGTCGCTGGTGCGCGTGGTCAACGGCACGGTGAAGACCGGCGACAAGATCCGCATCATGTCCACCGGCCGCAGCCATATCGCCGACAAGCTCGGCCGCTTCACGCCCAAATCGGTCACGCAGCGCGAGCTGTCCGCCGGCCAGGTCGGCTTCATCGTCGCCGGCATCAAGGAAATCGATGGCGCGCCGGTGGGCGACACCATCACGCTGGAGAACAAGCAGGCGACGCAGCCGCTGCCGGGCTTTCGCGAGATCAAGCCGCGGGTGTTCGCCGGCCTGTTTCCGGTGAACTCCGAGGACTACGAATCCTTCCGCGATGCACTGGCCAAGCTGCGCCTGAACGACTCGGCGCTGCATTACGAGCCCGAGGTTTCCGGGGCGCTGGGCTTCGGCTTCCGCATCGGCTTCCTGGGGCTGCTGCACATGGACATCGTGCAGGAGCGCCTGGAGCGCGAGTACGAACTGGACCTGGTGACCAGCGCGCCCACCGTGGTGTACGAGGTTGCACGCACCGACGGCACCCTGGCGTACGTGGACAACCCCGCCAAGCTGCCGCCGTCCAACGAGATCGAGGACCTGCGCGAGCCCATCATCCTGGCGAACATCCTGGTGCCGCCGGACTACGTGGGCGCGGTGCTGAAGCTGTGCAACGACAAGCGCGGCGTGCAGAAGAAGATGTTGTACCTGGGCACGCAGGTGTCGCTGCAGTACGCGCTGCCCATGGCGGAGGTCGTACTCGACTTCTTCGACCGCCTGAAGTCGGTCAGCCGCGGCTACGCCTCGTTCGACTATGACTTCAGCCATTTCGAGAGCGCGCCGCTGGTGAAGCTCGACATCCTGATCAACGGCGACAAGGTCGATGCGCTGTCGATCATCGTCCACCGCGACAACGCCTACCAGCGCGGCCGCGAACTGGTGGACAAGATGCAGGAACTGATTCCGCGGCAGATGTTCGAAGTGGCGGTGCAGGCCGCCATCGGCAGCGCCATCGTCGCGCGCGCCACCGTCAAGGCGCTGCGCAAGAACGTGCTGGCCAAGTGCTACGGCGGTGACATCAGCCGCAAACGCAAGCTGCTGGAGAAGCAGAAAGAGGGCAAGAAGCGCATGAAGCAGGTCGGTTCCGTCGAGATTCCGCAGGAAGCGTTCCTCGCCGTGCTGCAGATCGGGCGCAAGGAGTAGGACTCAAAAATGTTGTCGCAACTGATCGCCGTGCTGGGATGGATCGCGGTGCCCGCCACCCTGATCTGCGTGGTGGATGACTGGTTCCTGCGGCCCCGGCGCCAGCTCGCCGCGGCCCCCGGTCCGCTCAGGGACCCGCAGTGGCTGGCCTGGCTGTACTTCGCGCTGCCGCTGTTGATCATCTGCGGTGCGGTCGAGGTGCTGGGGGCCGAGGACGTGGACTTCAGCGCCGTGCTGCTCCTGATCTCGGTGGTCACCGGCTTCGTGTGGCTGGTGGACGTGCTGCTGTTCCGCCGCCTGCGCGTCCGTGCCGCGCAGGCGCGTGGCCGCAGCCCGGGGGACATTCCTGAACCGGGCACGGTGGACTATGCCCGCAGCTTCTTCCCCGTGGCGCTGGGCGTGCTGGTGCTGCGCGCATTCGTGTTCGAGCCGTTCCGCATTCCGTCGGACTCCATGATGCCGACGCTGGTGGACGGCGACTTCATCATCGTCAACAAGTTCGCCTACGGCCTGCGCCTGCCGGTGCTCAACCGCAAGGTCGTGAACGTGGGCGACCCCCAGCGTGGCGACGTCGTCGTGTTCCGTTATCCGCCCAACCCCGCCGTCAATTACATCAAGCGCCTGGTCGGCGTGCCGGGTGACCGGGTGCAGGTGAAGAACGACCACCTGATCGTCAACGGCCAGCCGGTGGCCGCCACCGATCTGGGCCTCTACAGCGATGGCTGCTACGAGGGCATGCACCTGGCCGAGGAGACCCTGGGGAAGCACAAGCACCGCATGATGTTCTGCCCCACGCCGGGAGACATCGGGGCGGAGCCGCTGGCCACCTGCAACCGCAATCCGCCGCGCAGCTATGTGTGCGTGGCCGACCAGGGGCCGGGGGTGCAGGACAAGGGTGACACCGACGTCATGGTCGTGCCCCCCCACAGCTACCTCATGATCGGCGACAACCGCGACAACAGCGAGGATGGCCGGTACTGGGGCTATGTGCCGGAGGCCAACCTGGTCGGCAAAGCCACCCGGATCTGGTTCAATTGGGACTGGCACCGCACCGGCGGTCCGGTCTGGAGCCGCATCGGCAAACGCATCGATTAAATTCAGCTACGCACCAGGGTCGGGCCCGGGCAAGGCGACGCTTTTGCCGGGCCGGAAGCAGAAAGGGCCGCAGGCCGTTTCTGTCATTTAAGGAGGGTCCATGTTCAAGCGACAAGGCGGCGTGACATTCATCGGCTGGCTGTTCCTGCTCGTGCCCATCGCGCTCCTGGGATACGTGCTGCTGCGCCTGACGCCGATCTACCTGAACTACATGCGCGTGGCGCGTTCCGTGGAGCAGACCGCCCAGGAGGCCAAGGTGGACGGCGCCGCTCCGGGCGCCGCTGCCGCCAACAGCCTCCGTTACTCCCTGAGCAAGCATTTCGACATCGAGGGCATCGACTTCCCGGACGTGAAGCAGGTGGCCATCACCAATGACGGCTCCGGCTGGGTGATCGAGGCCAAGTACCAGGACATCGCGCCGCTGTTCTACAACATCTCGCTCCTGGTCGACTTCGACAAGGTCGCCCGCGTCGGAGGCGGATGACCGTCCAGGGCCAGGACCATTCCGCAGCGGGCCCGTCCGCCACGCAGTGGCCGGGTCGCTGGCTGCGCGCGCGGCTGGGGTACGAGCCGGCCGATGCGGGCCTGTTCGTCGCCGCCCTGACCCACCGCAGCGCCGGCCGGCCGCACAACGAGCGGCTGGAGTTCCTGGGGGACGCGGTGCTGAACCTGCTGGTGGCGGAACATCTGTACCGCGGGTTTCCGGCGGCGGCCGAGGGCGACCTGAGCCGGCTGCGAGCCTGGCTGGTCAGCGCGCCGCCGCTGGCGGAGATCGCAGCCGCCATCGGCCTGGGAGAGGAACTGCGCATGGGTTCCGGGGAACTCAAGACCGGCGGTTTCCGCCGCGAGTCCATCCTGGCCGATGCCCTGGAGGCCGTGATCGGCGCCGTCTACCTGGACGGTGGCCTGGCAGCCGCCCACGGGGTGGTATTCCGGCTGTTCGGCGAGCGACTGTCGCGGCTGCCCGATCCGCAGGAGCTCAAGGACCCGAAGACGCGGCTGCAGGAGTATCTTCAGTCGCGCGGCCTCCAGCTTCCCACGTACGAGGTGGTGCGCACGGAAGGGGAGGTGCATGCCCAGACCTTCTGGGTGCAGTGCTGCGCCGGCGCGCTGTCGCTGTCGGCCACCGGCCAGGGACTGTCCAGGCGGCGCGCGGAACAGGAAGCCGCCGGCCTGGTGTTGAAGGCCATTTCCCCAGTCAATGGAGCGGGCGATGTCTGAAGCGCATGATGACGCCGGCGAAACCGCCGGCACCGACGAATTCCGCTGCGGCTTTGCCGCCCTGGTGGGTCGGCCCAACGTGGGCAAGTCCACCCTGCTCAATGCGCTGATCGGGCAGAAGCTCAGCATCGTGACGCCGCGGCCGCAGACCACGCGCCACCGCATCCTGGGCCTGTACCAGGGGCCCCAGGTCCAGATCGCCTTCGTGGACACCCCGGGCCTGCACCAGGGCGCGCGCCGCGCGCTCAACCGCGCCATGAACCGCACCGCGGCCAGCGTGCTGGCCGACGCCGATGTGTGCGTGTTCGTGGTGGAGGCGCTGCACTGGACCCGCGAGGATGACCTCGTGCTCGAACACCTCAAGCGCGACGGCCGCGTGGTGCTGGCTGCCGTCAACAAGGTCGACAAGGTGACCCCGCGCGCGCGGCTGCTGCCGTTCCTGCAAGAGCTGTCGCACCGGCATGAGTTCGCCGAGATCGTGCCCGTCAGCGCGGCGAAGCACACCAACCTCGAGCCCCTGATCGCGGCGATCACCCGCCAGCTGCCGCTGTCCCCGCCGCTGTTCCCGGTGGAGCAGGTCACGGACCGCGACCTGAAGTTCCGCATCGCCGAGCTGATCCGCGAAAAGCTCACCATGGAACTGGACCAGGAGCTGCCCTACGGGATTGCCGTGGAAATCGAGTCTCTGGGCGAGGACGGGGGACAGCTGGTGGTCAACGCGGCCATCTGGGTGGACCGCGAGGGCCAGAAGCCCATCGTCATCGGCGCCGGCGGCGAGCGCCTGAAGCGCGTGGGCCGCAAGGCGCGCATGGAACTGAACAGCATCCTGGGCCGGCGCCTGCACCTGACGCTGTGGGTGAAGGTGCGCGAGAGCTGGGCCGACAGCGCCCGTGCCCTCACGGAGCTGGGACTGGAATGACCAGGGTCCGCGGCCGCGCCTGGCGCGCGCGCGGTCGTGCCAGGTGATGGGCCGCGCGTCACGGCGCAGTGCCCTGGTCCGGGGCTACGTGCTGGGCAGCAGGCCCTGGCGTGATACCAGCCGCGTGCTCGAGGTCTTCAGCCGCGACCATGGACGCCTGGGCGTGTTTGCGCGCGGCGTGCGCGGACCTGCCTC
>Ga0153956_1002570_pt1 | contig 13071 bp, 9 predicted proteins | sample TSFL040MetaG_FD_104704 | JGI IMG/M metagenome (GOLD analysis project Ga0153956, IMG submission 104704) | Attine ant fungus gardens microbial communities from Florida, USA - TSFL040 MetaG | ecosystem: Host-associated > Fungi > Mycelium > Unclassified | place: USA: Florida, Wekiwa Springs... | reverse complement strand
GCGATCTGCGAACTGCCGGAATATTACCAGACCCGCACCGAGACGGCGCTGCTGCGCCGCCATGCGGCGGAGATCGCGGCGCTGATCGGCGGCGATGCCGAGATCGTGGAATTCGGCGCCGGCTCCCTGCGCAAGGCGCGCATCCTGCTCGATGCCGCCAACCCCAGCGCCTACATGCCGCTGGATATTTCCGGCGACTATCTCGCCCATGTGGTGCGCGAACTGGCGGCGGACTATCCGGCGCTGAAGCTGAAGCCCATCGTGGCCGACTTCAGCCGGCCGCTGGCCGTTCCCGGCGGCGGCCCCCGCGCCGGATTCTTCCCCGGCAGCACCATCGGCAATTTCACCCCCGACGCGGCCATGGCGCTGCTGCGCCGGATGCGCGGGGTGCTGAACGGCGGCGGATTGCTGATCGGCGTGGACCTGGTGAAGGACCCGGCGCGGCTGCACGCGGCCTATAACGACGCGGCGGGCGTGACGGCGGCCTTCAACAAGAACCTGCTGGCGCGGGCCAACCGCGAACTGGGCGCGGATTTCGACCTGGACGGTTTCGCCCATTACGCGCCCTACAATCCCGTCGCCCAGCGGGTCGAGATGTATCTGGTGTCGCTGAAGCGCCAGGGCGTCACCATCGGCGGCGCGCGTTACGATTTCGCGGCGGGCGAGGCGGTGCATACCGAGGACAGCCACAAATACACCATCGAAAGCTTCCGCGAGATGGCGGTGAAGGCGGGCTTCCGTCCCCGCGCGGTGTGGACCGACGAGGAACGGCTGTTTTCCATCCACTGGCTGGAAAGTTAGCGCCATACGAATTCCGGAGGCCCGCCTCCCCATCGCGCGCGCCAGCGCGCTGGAGGGGGAGGCGGTTTCAGCGAGCGAGGCGCAAGCCGAGCGGAAGCTGAAACCGGAGGGGGTGAAATCAAGACGCCAGCAGCAGCACCGGCATCGTACAGGATTGCAGCACCTGGGTCGCGGTGTTGCCGAAGAACAGTTCCTCGCCCGGCCGCGCCGACACGCCCATCACGATCATCGCGTAATTGCGCCGCGATTCCTTGACGATGGCGTCGCCGGCGGCGGCGCGGGCCGAAATGCGGGTGGTCACGTCCACGCCATAGCGCTCGCCCAGGCCGGTCATGTCCTTCAGCACCCCTTCCTCGCGGGCGCGGGTGCGCGAGCGGCCGTCATTCTGCGACACGAACAGGATCTGCACCCGGCAGCCGGTGCCGCGGGCGACGGCAAAGGCGATCTCGGCGGCGCGGCGCGATTGCGGCGAACCGTTCACCGGCACCAGCAGGCGCGAGCGGCCGGTCAGCCGCGCCGGCCCATGGCCGCAATCGGCCAGCACCATCAGCGGACCGGCGAAACCCGCCGCGATCTGGTTCACCTTGGCGGCGAAGCCGCCATCCCTGTCCACGCTGTCCTTGAGGCCGACGAGCATCAGGTCATAGCCCTTGCGCGCTTCGTCCTTCACCACATCGGCGGGCGCATCGACCGGGATGCGGGAGGTGAGATGGACTTTTTCCGGAGCCGGCTCGGCTTCGTCGGCGATCACCTTGGCGGCGCTGCTCCTGGCGCCCGCCTTCACTTCCCTGGCCAGCGGATTGGCCTTGAGGTCGGCGGCGCTTTCCTCGCGCGACTGCGCGCCGGTCGGTTCCTTCCGGGCATCGTCCCTGGAACGGTCTTCCTCGGCATGGCCGGCCTCCGGCTTGTCCGCCTCGCCTTTCCCGTCCTCGTCCGGCGCGTCCGCCCGGCGCAGGTCGCTTTCCAGCCTGAGGATGGTCACCGGCATGCCCTGCGCCCCGGTCACCAGTCCCGCCAGCCGCGCCGCCATCCGGCCCGCCGGGCTGTCGTCCGCCGCCAGCAGCAGCCGCTCCAGCCGGGGCAGGAAGCCGTGCCGGTCCATGGCCTCGCGGGCGATGCGGGTCTCCTCCTCCCTGCTCATGGGAAGGCCCGACAGGGCCGCGCGCAGCATGGGCGGCATCGCCATGGTGGTGAGCACCGCCATGGTCACGATCATGGTGTAGAGATTCTGGGTCAGCGCGCCCATCGAAAGCCCGATGGAGGCGACGATCACCTCGGTGGAGCCGCGCGCATTCATGGCGCAGCCCAGCGCCACGCCTTCGCGCCAGGACAGCCGCCCCAGCATGGCGCCCGTGAAGGCGCCGGAGAACTTGCCGACCGAGGCGATGACGACAAGCAGGCCCGTCAGCGCCACCAGGTGCCAGTCCTTCAGGATGGTGAGGTCGGCGGACAGGCCCGACATGCCGAAGAAGATCGGCATGAAGAAGGCCGTGATCATGCCCCGCAACTGGCCCTGGATATGGCCGGTGAGGATGGGCGATTCCCCGATCAGCACGCCCGCCATGAAGGCGCCCAGCACGGTGCGCACGCCCAGAAGCTGGGTGATCCCGGCGAAGCAGCCCATGATCACCAGGATCGCGGTGATCACCGGAAAGTCGCTGCGGAAATTGTCGTTGACCCAGCGGATCGCGGTGAAAACCAGCCAGCGCCCGGCGGTGAAGCAGAAGGCCAGGAACAGCGCCACCCCCGCCACGGTCCTGCCCACCTCCAGCCAGTTCACGCCGCCCGCGCCGCCGACGCCCGCATCGGCGCCGGTGATGCCGAAGATGACGGCGATGATCACCCAGCCGCAGGTATCCTCCATGATGGCGGTGGCGACGATCACCTGGCCCAGGTTGCGGCGCATGAAGTCCATCTCCCGCACCACCATGGCGACGATCTTGATGGAGGAGATGGAAAGCGCCGTGCCCAGGAACAGCGAGGTGGCGAGGCGATTGCCGCCGCCCTGCGGGCCGCCCAGCAGCGCGGCGGGGCCGTATTCGCCCAAGAGGAAGCCGCAGGCGAAGGGAAAGGCGATGCCGCACAGCGCGATGACGGCGCTGGCCCAGCCGGACTTGCGCACCAGCCTGAGGTCGGTCTCCATGCCGGTCAGCAGCAGCAGCATCAGGATGCCGGCCTGCGACAGGCCGTCGATCATGCCCCGCTGCGCTTCGTCCCTGGGAAAGATGAAGTGCTGGGCTTGCGGCCACACCCAGCCGAACAGCGACGGCCCCAGGATGATGCCGGCCAGCAGCGCGCCCATCAGCGCCGGCTGGCCGATGCGGGTCATGCCCTCGCCCAGCACCCGGCCCACCACCAGCAGCAGCAGGATCTCGGCCACCAGGATGCCTTCGGCCCTGCCGGTGCCACTGGAGCCGTTGCCGGCGGCGGCGCCATGCGTGGCCGCCATCACATGGCCGGCCAGGACCAGAAGGATGCAGACGGTGAAAAGGGCCAGGAGAAAAATCCCGGCAGGCCGCAGGCGGTGACTATCGCGCATCAAAATCCGCTTTTGCGGGGAAAATCCCCCATGTGGGGCGATAACGCGCAAACCGGGGTTTGCGTTCGGGCGCACCGGGAGCCTAAAAGGCGGTCGTTCCGCGAAAGGATGCCCTGATGACCCTCCGGCTGGTGCAGTTTCAAACCCGGGACGGCGGCCGCGCCGTGGCCGCGCTGGGCAACGACACCACGGGTCATGTCGTGCAGGGCGTGGCCAGCACGTATGAGCTGGCGCGAAAGGCCGCCGCCGCCGGGACATCGCTGGACGCCACCGTGGCGAAGCTGGGGCTGGGCGATGCGGCCGATATCCGCCAGGCGCTGGCCGAGGGCCGGGTGCTGGCCCCGCTGGATCATCCCGATCCCGCCCATCTGGTCGTCACCGGCACCGGCCTGACCCATCTTGGCTCGGCGGAAGGCCGCGACGCCATGCATGCCAAGCTGTCGGGCAGCGAGGGCCTGACCGACTCCATGAAGATGTTCAAGCACGGGGTGGAGAAGGGAAAGCCCGCGCCGGGGCAGGAAGGCTTCCAGCCGGAATGGTTCTACAAGGGCGACGGCGCCTGCGTGACCGCGCCGGAAGCCGCCTTCCCCTCGCCCGCCTTCGCGCAGGATGGCGGCGAGGAGCCGGAGATCGCCGGGCTCTATCTGATTGGCGAAGACGGCACGCCCTGCCGGCTGGGCTTCGCGCTGGGCAACGAATTCTCCGACCATGTCACCGAGAGGTTCAACTATCTCTGGCTGGCCCATTCCAAGCTGCGGCCCTGCGCCTTCGGGCCGGAACTGCTGACCGGCGCGCTGCCCGCCGCCGTCACCGGGCGGTCGCGCATCCGCCGCGGCAACGACGTGATCTTCGACAGGCCCTTCCTGTCGGGCGAGGACAATATGAGCCACACCATCGCCAACCTGGAGGCGCATCACTTCAAGTATGACGGCTTCCGCCGCCCCGGCGACGTGCATGTGCATTTCTTCGGCACCGCCACCCTGTCGTTCAGCGCGGGCGTCAAGACGCGGGCCGGCGACGTGTTCGAGATCGAGGCGGACGCATTCCTGTTCCCGCTGCGCAACGCCCTGGGCGCGGCGCCTGCCGCGGATGCGCGGGTGAAGGTGCTGTAGCTTGCAAGCCCGCCGGCAAAACGCCAAGCTGCGCCCCTATTTCAAAACAGGGGAGCAGGGCCATGAAGGCTTTTGTCATTGCGGGTCTCGCGACGCTGGCGGCAGGCGCGGCGTTCGCCCAGTCCGGCGGACAGACGGCGGCGGCCAGCAGCCCGGACAAGCAGGTCTATGACGTGCCGGCGGGCAGCAAGGACCAGCAGATCATCATCCAGACGCGCTCCCTGCAGGATGGCGAGACGGTCAGTCCGCACATCCATCACGGCGTGGAAATGGCCGAGGTGGTCCAGGGCGCCTTCGCGCTTTATGTCAAGGGTCAGCCGGCAAGGATCGTCCATGCCGGGGAAAGCTTCCTGGTACCGCGCGAAGCGCCGCATGACGGGCGCTCCGTGCCCGGCACCGGCCCGGTCAAGCTGGCGGTGACGCTGGTGATCGACAAGGGTACCGCGCCGCGCTCGCCCGCCAGCGACGTGCTGATCCCGAAGCAGTAAACGCATGCTCAGGCCCAACCTCTCCTTCATGCGCCAGCGCACAGGAAGGGAGGCGGCCGCGGCATCGCTTGCGATGTGAAGGCCGGGTTCCGATGTGGCTGGCGTATGCGTTCTCCGGGCCGCTGTTGTGGGCGGTTTCAACCCATATCGACAAGTTCCTGGTCGACAAGTATTTCCGGCGCAGCGACACCGCCGTGCTGATGGTGTTCACCGCTTTCCTGGGCGTCTTCGCCCTGCCCGTGATCTGGGCCTTCGAGCCGAAGGTGCTGGCGCTGTCCTGGCTGGCGACCGGCGTGATGACGGTGTCGGGCATCCTCTATATGGGCGCGATGCTGTTCTATCTGCGCGCCATCCAGAGCGAGGAGGCCAGCGTCGTCGCGCCGTTGTTCCAGGCCAACACGCTGTTCACCTTCGCGCTGGGGCTGCTGTTCCTGCATGAGATGCCGCGCTGGTACCAGCTTCTGGGCGCCGCGCTGGTGGTGGCCGGCGCCGTCGGCCTGTCGCTGGACCGGCATCTGCGGCCGGGCAGTTTCAAGCCGCGGCTGGTGCTGCTGATGCTGGCGGCGACTTTCGTGCTGGCCCTGTCCGGCGTGGTGTTCAAACTCTTCGCGGTGAGCGACGCGTTCTGGCCCACCACCTTCTGGACGTTCGTGGGCGAGGCGATCTTCGGCGCCGCGATCCTGGCGGTTCCGCAATACCGCAGGCAGTTCGTCCGCCTGTTCCGGCGCAACCCCGGCCCGGTGATCGGGGTGAACGCCGCCAACGAACTGATCAACCTGGGCGGCGGGCTGGGGGTGCGCTATGCCTCGCTACTGGCGCCGGTGGCGCTGGTTTCGGCGGTCTCGGCCACCACCACCTTCTTCGTCTTCCTGTTCGGCATCCTGCTGACCCTGTTCCTGCCCCGCTTCGGGCGCGAGGACCTGGCGGCCCGCAACCTGCTCCAGAAAGGCGCGGGCGGCCTGCTGATCATGGCCGGGGTCGCCCTGATCGAGGCGGCCCCGCGCTAGCCCCTTGTGGCTTGCCGGATTCCGTGCAGTCTTCTGGCCATAATAAAAAAGGGGAAGGGCATGCGATTCGGATTCCTGCTGGCGGGGCTTTGTTTCAGCGGCGCGGCCGCGGCGATGGCCGCGAGCCTGGGGCCGGTGCCTTACTGGGCCTTTCCGGTGGCGGCGCCGTCCAAGGTCAAGCCGCCCAAGCCCGACGACACGGTCAAGCACCGCCTGCCCGGCAGCAAGGCCGCCTTCACCGAGGCGGGGGTCAATGACCGTTTCAACGTGCCGGACTGGTATCCGCAGGATCATCCCAAGCCGCCGGCCGTCATCCTGCATGGCAGGAAGCCCGACACCTCGGCCTGCGGCTTCTGCCACCTGCCCAACGGCCAGGGCCGCCCCGAAAACGCGCCGCTGGCGGGACAGCCCGCCGACTATCTGGTCGAGCAGGTCAAGCTGATGCAAAGCGGCGCGCGCAAGACTTCGGAGCCGCGCATGGGTTCGATCCAGTCGATGTACAAGGTCGCCAAGGCGGTGTCGGACCAGGACCTCAAGGCCGCCGCCGAGTATTTCTCCAAGCTGCAATATAAAAAGTGGATCCGGGTGGTGGAGGTGGACTGGGCGCCCGTGACCAAGGTCTCCAGCCACAGCATGCTGGTGCCCAATGGGCGCTGGCGCGAGAAGCTGGGCAACCGCATCATCGAAATGCCGGAAGACCTGGACCGCATCGAACTGCGCGACAGCCGCACCGGTTTCGTCGCCTATGTGCCCAAGGGCAGCGTCGCCCGCGGCAGGAAGCTGGTGGAATCCGGGGCCGGCGCCTTCCCCTGCGCCGCCTGCCACGGCCCCGATTACAAGGGCAACGGCGCGATCCCGGCGCTGGCGGGCCGCAGCCCCAGCTATCTGGTGCGCCAGCTTTACGACTTCCAGCACGGCACGCGCGGCGGTCCCGGCGCCGACATGATGCGCCCGGAAACCGCCAACCTGGACCCCGGCAAGCGGGTGGATATCGCGGCCTATCTGGCCTCGCTTTCCCCTTAAATCGCGGCAAGGCGCTGGGGTAGAGTGGCGCGTCGAACGTCTGTTCGAGGCGGCGATCCAAGACCGCCCAACAAGGGGAAACGCCATGCCCAGCACCCGCCGCGCCTTCCTGCTTGCCGGCGCCGCCGCGATCGCGCTGCCGGCCGCCGCCTTCGCCGCGCAACCGGCGCTGACCCTCGCCGCGCCGATGGACGCGCCGGAATGGGCGCTGCTGCAGCGGGAATTGCTGCGCGCCCACACCGACGCCTGCGTCGCCTTCTTCCGGCGCTATTTCAACCAGGCGACCGGCTGGCTGGAAACCACAGAGCGTTTCGGCGGCGATGACGGCCCCGACGACGCCATCGAGAATGTCAACGACTGGCCGCACCTCTACGCGCTGGGCGGCGATCCGGTCATCAAGGCGATGTACACCAAGGCCTATGAAGGCCATGTCCGCCAGTACAGCGCCGCCCGGACCACCGACGTGCCGGTCGCGCGGCTGGGCATGTACTTCAAGGAATTCCCCGCCCAGTTCGACTGGCAGCACAATGGCGAGGGCCTGACGGTCTTCAACCTGATGCCGCTGGGCGATCCCTATAGCCGCCTCTACAAGGAACGGGTGACGCGCTTCGCCGGCTTCTACATGGACGAAGACCCCGGCGCGCCCAACTATGATCCCAAGCTGAAGCTGATCAGGAGCCTGATGAACGGTTCGCGCGGGCCGATGCTGCGCAACGCCACGGCGCTGGACTGGACCGGCGATCCCATCGAGGTCGAGAACCGCTTCCCGTCATTGGGTCACGGCGAAGGCGCCTACAAGGGCATGCTGGCGCATTTCGAGGGCTATGGCGACGTGGTGGGCGACCATCCGCTGAACCTGGCCAGCACCCAGCTTGCCACCAACGCCTATATGCTGACCCACAATCCCAAATACAGATCCTGGGTGCTGGGCTATTGCGACGCCTGGGCTGAGCGCGCGCACGACAATGGCGGCATCATCCCGTCGAAGGTGGGCCTGGACGGCAAGATCGGCGGCCCCGAAGGCAAATGGTATGCCGGCGCCTATGGCTGGGGCTTCTCGCCCATCGTGCCGATGACCGGCAAGCCCGCCGACCGCAACCGCGTGCCATGGTGCATCAACGGCTTCTTCAACGCCTATCTGCTGTCCCGGGGCGACGACAAATACCTGGATGTGTGGCGCAAGACCGCCGACAAGTTCGACGCCGCCGCCAGGACGATCGACGGCAAGCTGTCCACCCCCACCATGTTCGGCGACCAGGGTTTCTACAGCTTCAAGCCGGGCAAGTACCGGTTGAACTTCCTGGAGATCTATGCGCTGTCGATGAAGGCGTCCGACCGCGCCCGCTGCGAGGAGACCGGCTGGTACGATTACCTGGAAGGCCGGAATCCCGATTATCCGGTCAAGGCGTTGCGCGGCGGACTGGCGCGCATCCGCGAGCAGATGCGGACGGTGGACGGCGACACCACCTCGCCCGACATGCGGCTGGCCGACAGCGCGCTGGACGACAATCCCGCCAGCATCATGGCCCTGACCCAGACCATGGAAGCGGGGCTGTACCTGGAACATGGAAGCTGGGCCAGGACCTCGCCCAACCAGGGCGGCACGCTGCTGTTCGCCCGCCTGCGCTATTTCGATCCCGAGAACCGCCGCGCCGGCATGCCGCAGGACGTGGCGGCGCTGGTCGATGGCTGGGGGCCGGACAGCGTGACGGTCACGCTGGTCAACCTGAATCCCACCCTGCCGCGCAGCGTGGTCGTGCAGGGCGGCGCCTATGCCGAGCACCAGATCGTTTCGGTGTCGGACGGCAAGACCAGCCTGGCGGTGGATGCGCCCAACTTTCCGGTGCGGCTGATGCCGGGCGCCGGGGCGCGGCTGACCATCCGCATGAAGCGTTTCGCCAACGACCCGACCTTGTCCTTCCCCTGGGAAGCGACGGTGGCGGACCTGGGCGACATCGCGGCGCCGCCCAAGGCCGAACGGGGCGGTTAGGCGTTGCCACCGGGCGGAAACCGGCGTTTGCTTCCCCGGACAACAAGAATAACCGGGGACCGACATGAGAATTTCCACATTGCTGCTGGCGTCGGCGCTGCTGACGGCGCCCGCGCTGGCCCAGACTTTTCCCACCCAGCCCGAGCCACCGGGCCCGGTGCGGATTCCCGACGCGCCGCAACTGCCCTATCACTTCGGGGCGCGGCCGGCGGCGCCCAACCATGAGGTGTTCGGCAATGTCGCGGCCATCACCGTGCTGCCCGATGGCGACCTGCTGGTGTTCAACCGCAACCCCGCCATCATGATGGTGGAGTATGACCCGACCGGCACGACGGTGAAGCGGGTGTTCAATCCCAACATCGCCATGAACCCGCACGGCTTGCGCGTCGACCGTCACGGCGACATCTGGGCGACGGACAGCTTCCTCAACGTCATCTACAAGATGAACGGCAAGGGCGAGGTGCTGCGGGTGTTCGGCATCCACGGCGAGAACGGTCCCTGGGACGATGCCAAATGGAACGGCATGTTCAACCAGCCGCTGGATATCGCCTTCGACAAGGACGACAATTTCTATGTGGTGCAGAGCCATGGCGGCACCAGCCCGCCCGCCGACTGCACCTTCTGCGCCACCTATGACATTCCCCAGGTGCGCAACGCCCATCCGCGCGGCGTCTATGTCCATCCGCCGGCGGTGCCGGGCAGCGATCCGCGCGTCATGAAGTTCGACAAGGACGGCAACCTGCTGGCCAGCTTCAGCCTGGCGCATCCGGACGGCAAATATCCCACCATCCATTCGGTGATCGTGGCCCCCAATGGCGAGGTGTGGGTGGCCGACCGCGCCAGCCGGAAGATCCTGATCTTCGACAAGGACCTCAAGGCGCATCACGACATCCAGATGCAGAACCTGACCTGCGGCTTCTATGAGGACGCCAAGGGGCAGCTCTGGATGTCCACCGGCCGCGACGGGCTGGTGCTGAAGCTGGGCTGGGACGGCAAGGTGCAGGGCTGGTACGGCAAGCACGGCACCGTGCGGGATTCCAACGAGGTCGGCGAAGGCCATTACATGGCGGTGTCGGCCGACCAGAAGACGATCTGGATCGCCGATACGGTTCTCGCCAAAGTGCTCAAGCTCGAGCACAACTGACCCGCCGGGTAAAAAGAAGGGCGATGCCGCAAGGCACCGCCCTTTTCCAGTTGGGGGAACATAACTTTCAAAGGCTGCCCTGCACCGTCACGAAGAACATGCGCGGCGGCAGCGGGTAATAGGTGTAGCCTCCGCTCGCCGGCGAGCCCGGCACGCCGATATCGGCCACGCCCTTCTCGTCGTTCAGGTGCATCTGCGCGGGCTGGACCATGTCGAACATGAATCCGGCCCCGGCTCGCCGCAGGCGCATGCCGCGCTGGCGACGCTGGATGCGGCGGTGGGCCGGCTGATCGCCGACGCCCGCAAGGCCGAGCCGGACCTGGTGGTGGCCATCGTCTCCGACCATGGCTTCGCGCCCGTGGACCACGACGTCAACCTGATCGCGCCCTTCGTGCGGGCGGGACTGATGACGCTGAAGGACGGCAAGGTCACGGATTGGCAGGCCGAGCCCTGGGGCGGCGCCTCGGTCGCGGTGGTGCTGAAGAATCCGGGTGACGCGGCGGTGAAGGCAAAGACCGGCGCGCTGCTGCGCGGCCTGGCGGCCAAGCCGGACCTGGGCATCGCCCAGGTTGCCGACGCCGATGAGATCGCGAAGCTGGGCGGCACGCCGATGGCGTCATTCTGGGTGGACTTCAAGCCCGGCTATGAGATGGGCCAGAATCTGGCCGCGCCCGAAATCGGCCCCGGTTCGGTCAAGGGCACCCATGGCTATTTCCCGACACACCCCGAGATGCGCGCCACCTTCATCCTCTCCGGTCCCGGCGTGCCGGAAAAGGCGCTGGGCGAGATCGACATGCGCGACATCGCCCCCACCCTGGCCAGGGTGATGAACGTCGCCCTGGCTTCGGCCGACGGCAGGCCGTTGCTTTAATTCTTCGCCGGCGCCGCCACGAAGGCCGCCACGTCCTTCGCCGCCTGGGTTTCGACGCCGGATTTGTTGAAGAAGCCCAGGTCGCGGAACCAGTCGGTGAAACGCGCCGGCCAGGTCCCCATCGCGGTGCCCTCGCGGTATTGCAGCCCCATGCCGTGCTGGCCGCGCGCATAGATGTGCATCTCCAGGTTGGGGATGCCCGCGTCCAGCATGGCCTTGAAATATTCGTCCGCCCATTCGGCATGGACCTTGTCGCCCCAGCCGGCGCAGGTGATGAAGCTGGGCGGCGCATCCTTGGGGATCGGCGGGGTGCCGCCCTTGGTGAACAGCGACGGGCCGGGATAGATGATCCCGGCGAAATCGGGCCGCGACGAGATGCCGGCCAGCGGATCGGCGGCGGCATCGTTCTTCTCGTCGAACTGCGGATACTGGATCGCCGCCGCCATCGCCAGTTCGGCGCCCGCGGAGAAGCCCATCACCCCGATCTTGTGCGGATCGATCTTCCATTCCGCCGCATGCGCCCGCACCAGGCGGATCGCCTGCTGCAGGTCGTAAACCTCGTCGATCTTGGGATCGTAGCCGTCATGGCGCAGCCGCGAGCGCAGGATGATGGTGTTGATGCCGTACTGGAAGAAGAACGGCACCGGGTCGGCGCCTTCCAGCCCCACCACCAGCGAGTTGTGTCCGCCGCCGGGGACCAGGATGATCGCCGCGCCGGTATTGTTGCTGGCCAGCGTCAGGTGCACCTCGATGGAGGGATTGTGGATGTTGACCATCCGCTGCACCCGGCCCGGCACGTCGGGATCGGGGGTGTATTGCTCGGCCTCATGCACCCGCTTGGCGTTGAGATAGGGCGACCCCGCCGGCCAGACCGGCATCACGATCCCGCCGGGCAGCAAGGGCTGGGGCTGATAGGGGCCTTTGGTGACGGGGCCCGCCTTGGGGACATCCATCGGCGCGGGCACCGGCGGCAGGGGCGCGGCGGCGAAGGCGGCGCCCGCCAGCAACAGGGTGAGAACCGGGACGATTGTGGTCAGGCGCATTTATTCCCCCAAGCTTTTGTTGGAGGAATTGTGGCCGAGGCGTGGCGGATTGAAAAGCCCGTTTCGGCAGGGAGACAATCACAAGCGCTCCAGCCGCGCGGCCGACTTCCAGAAGGAAGCCGAAACCACCAGGCAGCTCAACCAGCGGGTCGCCAGCGCCGGCGGCCTGCCCAAGACACGGTAGCTGTTCGGCGGAGACGGACAACCGGGCGCGAAAGCGTCCGGCTGTTTCATGCATGGGTCAGGAGGCGCCGCCGCGCGGGCGGCCGGGCTTGTGCTTGCCGAACGTCTTCCTGCCCGCGAATTTCTTGCCGCCGAATTTCTTCTTGCCGTCGAATTTCTTCCCGGCGAACGGCTTCCTGGGGAAGCCGGGTTTTTGCGGCGGGGCGTCGCCGCCTTCGGCCTTCCGGGTTTCGCCATGGGGGCGCCCATGGGACTCGCCGGTCTGGTCGCGCGCCGGCAGGATGCGCACCCCGCCCTTCTTGCGCGCCATGGTCCTGGCCGCGAAATCCTCGGCCACGCCGCCATCGACCTGGAACAGGGTTTCGGTGTCGAACACCCGGATGGCGCCGATCTCCTTCTTGGTGATTTCACCCTGGCGGCAGATTTCCGGCAGCAGCCATTTGGGATCGGCATTGCGCTCGCGCCCGACATTCAGGCGGAACCAGACGCCGTTCTGCATGTCGCCGTCGCGCGGGCGGCGCGGCCCGCGTTCCTGCGGCGCCGGATCGCGCGGCGGACGCGGACCCTTGTGCGCGGGCTTGTGGCCGTGGGGGACGTGATCGCGGGGCGCATGGTCGCGCGCCTTGTGATCCTTCGGCTTGCGGTCCCGCGGGAACGGTGTCTCTTCCTCGATGTCTTCCGGCGCGGGCAATCCGGCGCGATAGAGCTTGACGAAGGCCGCCGCGACCCGGCGCGCATCCTGCGTCTCCAGCAGGGTATCGGCCATCGCCAGGTCGTCCTCGCCGGCCGGTTCGGTGAGGAGCGGATTTCGCAGCAGCCGTTCCTGGTCCAGCTTGCGGATCTCGGCGGCCGTGGGCGCCTCGCCCCAGG
>Ga0153956_1002569_pt1 | contig 13073 bp, 8 predicted proteins | sample TSFL040MetaG_FD_104704 | JGI IMG/M metagenome (GOLD analysis project Ga0153956, IMG submission 104704) | Attine ant fungus gardens microbial communities from Florida, USA - TSFL040 MetaG | ecosystem: Host-associated > Fungi > Mycelium > Unclassified | place: USA: Florida, Wekiwa Springs... | reverse complement strand
GAAAATCATCTTTAAATAACTACTTTTGACAACGCTTCTACAACGTTTGCTGCGCTCGTTCGCCAGCACTTTAGGTGGTCAATTTGCCACGGAATCACCTGGTCAACTTCTCCGTATTATACATACCGGGATTATGCGCTTTCGCGGAGCAGCAGGTTCGTGGATGAAAGCGGTTTGTATGAACGATTCAAGGATCTGAACGAGTGGTTGCAGCGCAAAGGCGAAGCGCCGCGTTTGCGCCAGCGGCAGGGTTTACATCCGGTGTAGTTTCCGATTGATGGCTTTGGATAGATCATGCTTTTTTGCTTTTTCCCCTCACGGGGAGAATGCCTGAGATCGCCCGTTTTGCGATCGGCAAGATGTACAATTGTTTAACAACAATTGGTTTTTTGACGCCCCTTCTCCGAAGTCGGGGGCGTTTGGAACGGAATGTATGGTTATTTAAAGTGAGTGGAATTTAGAGTTTTTTGTGTGTTTTTTGATTAAAGATGAGTGTGTGAGGTATGGCAGAAGAAGCAAAAGATATGGGCAGGAAACGCATTATCGGCCTGCGTTTAACGGGTGATGAATATGCGGAATTATCCAAAAACTGGAAGCAGACGACAGTGCGCAAGTTAAGCGAATATGTGCGTCGCTTGTTGTTCAGGCGATCATTTACGGTTTACACGCGTGACCAGTCGAAGGATGAATTGCTGGCGGAAATGGCTTTATTGCGACGGGAGTTGAACAGCATCGGAGTGAATTTTAACCAGGCGGTGCACCGCTTAAATATGCTGGACCATGCGCCGCAGATGAGGGTTTGGTTAGAGCGTTTCGAGAAGGATAAGGAACGGTTTTTTGTTGCGGTGGATGCCATCAATTCACGCTTAAAATTATTGAGTTCGGCATGGTTGCAGTGATCCATCAATCGAAGAATTTGCGTATCGCGTTGAACTACAATGAGCGTAAGGTCAAGGCGGGTCAGGCGCGTTGTCTGGAGGCTGGTTTTTTCCCGGTCGGGCCGGATGATCTGAACTTTCATCAGAAGTTGCGGCGGCTGGAAACGCTGACGGAATTGAACCAGCGGACGAAACATAATTGCCTGCATGTGTCGCTGAATTTTGATCCGTCGGAGAAATTATCGGATGATGTTTTGCGCTCGATTTCGGAAGTGTATCTGGAGAAGATCGGCTTTGGCGGGCAGCCTTATTTGCTTTACAAACATGAGGATGCGGGGCACCCGCATTTGCATTTGGTAACCACGAATATCAAGCCGGATGGCAGCGCCATTCACATGAATTACCTGGGCAAAAATAAGTCGGAACCGGCACGTAAAGAAATCGAGCAATTGTTTGGTTTGGTGGTGGCGGATAAGCAGCAGCAGCGGCAGTTGTTTCAGTTGAAGCCGGTGAATGCGGCGAGGGTGGCTTATGGTAAATCGGAGACGAAACAGGCGATGAATAATGTGCTGGTTAAGGTGTTGAAGGATTATAAATATGCTTCGCTTTCGGAACTGAACGCGGTGCTGCGCCAGTACAATATGGAAGCTGATCGTGGTGAGGAAAATTCACGGGTATTCCAACACGGAGGACTGGTTTACCGGGTACTGGATGAACGGGGTAATAAGGTCGGTGTGCCGATAAAGGCTTCATTGTTCTTTTCTAAACCGACTTTAAAAACTTTGGAAGCAAGGTTTGCGGCCAATAAATTATTGAAGGATGACGGACGGGCTAAGCTGCGGTTGAAGAACGCGGTTGACCTTTATTTTAATGGCCGGGATAAATCCTTGGATGGTTTGGTTGGGGCTTTAAAAAAGCAGGGTGTTGACTTAGTAATTAACCAGACTAAGCAGGGTGATTTGTTTGGGCTCACTTATGTGGATCATGTTACTAAATGTGTTTATAAGGGAAGTGCATTAGGAAAAGCTTATAGTGCCAACGCGATAGCCGGACGCTGCACCACAAGCGGGCCGGGTGAGGAAAAAAAACAAAACGGGCAGGCGGTTCGGGAGTGGGTCGGCGGTCAAGCAAACGGGGGTAACTTCCGTGATTTTTCGTCGGAAAAATTCGGTGGTGCGGGTTCGGGCTCGGCTTCACCGGGTTCGGGCTCGGCTTCACCGGGTTTGGTGGAAGTGCTGCTGGCTACAGATGGTTCGGGTGATGGTATGGACTGGGAACTGAAACGGGTGCGAAAGAAGAAAAAGAAGAAGCTGCGGCTGTCGCCGGGCTAAATTCATTATGATTTCTTGAGGTTTTTAATTTAATGTAAACGATTAGAAAAGCCCTCCACCTCTGGGAGGGTTAGGACGGGTTATTATGCAAACAGGAGAGAACGATCAGGCGATGCGCAAGATCCTCGATATGACGAGGCTGATCAGTATGGTGGTATTGCTGCTGCATTTTTATGTGGTATGTTACGGGGCGTTTGTGAGCTGGCATCTGGTGTCGGGGATAACGGATCGCTTGCTGGGTAATGTGTTGAAGACGGGGCTGTTTGCAAGCTTCCTGCGCCCGAAACTGGTGTCGATGGTTTTCCTGGCGATCGCGCTTATTGGCGTTAAGGGGAAAAAGGATGAGAAGCAGACGGTAAAGACGGCGGTTTTGTATTTGATTGTGGGTTTGTTCTTTTTCTTTATCAGCTATTTTCTGTTGTTGATACCCGCGAAAGCAACCACTTTGTCGGTGTTATATATGGGTGTTACGAGCCTGGGGTTCCTGCTGCTGTTGAGCGGCGGGACGATGCTGTCGCGGATCACCCGGGATAAGCTGGCGGGGGATATTTTTAACCGCGACCAAGAGACGTTCCCGCAGGAAGAGCGCTTACTCGAAAATGAATTTTCGGTTAATCTGTCGGCGCGATATGTTTTGAAAGGCAAGGCACGTAATGGCTGGATCAATTTTATAAACCTGTTCCGCTCCTTGCTGGTATTAGGCTCGCCTGGTTCGGGTAAGAGTTATTTCATCATTAGACATGTCATAACCCAGCATATCCGTAAAGGGTTTGCCATGTTTGTCTATGATTTTAAGATGCCTGATCTGGCGGTCATCGCTTACAATACCTGGCTGAAGTATAAATCCGGTTATAAAGTGGAACCGAAATTCTTTTCGATCAACTTTGATGACCTGTCGCGGACGAATCGTTGTAACCCGCTTGACCCCTCTGCCATGCTGGACCTGACGGATGCGGTGGAATCAGCAAGAACTATCCTGTTAGGGTTGAACCGGGAATGGATCAAACGGCAGGGTGATTTCTTCGTCGAGTCACCGATCAACTTTTTAACGGCGATTATCTGGTATCTGCGTAAGTACAAAGACGGAGAGTTTTGTACGCTGCCGCATGTGATTGAACTCATGCAGGTGGAGTATGACAGTTTGTTTACCCTGCTTAGTACCCAGCAGGAAATCGATGTGCTGATCAATCCTTTTATCAGTGCTTACAAACGAGATGCTGTAGAACAACTGGAGGGGCAGATCGCGTCGGCAAAGATCACTATGGCACGTATTGCTTCACCGGCCTTATACTTCGTTTTATGCGGCAATGAGTTTACGCTGGATATCAATAATCCGGCTGCGCCGAAGATCATTTGTATGGGCAATAACCCGCAGAAGATACAGATATACGGTGCGGTGTTGTCGCTCTTTACCAACCGGCTGCTGAAGATCATTAACCAAAAGGATAAGCTGAAATGCAGTTTGGTGTTTGATGAGTTTCCGACTTTGACGACAGATATCATCCCCACGATTGCCACCGGGCGGAGCAACTTAATTTCAACTTGCCTGGGTGTGCAGGATGCCAGCCAACTGCGTAAGGATTACGGTCGTGAACAGGCGGATGTGATCATGAATATCGTCGGCAACATGGCGGTTGGGCAGGTATCGGGTGATACGGCCAAATTCGTTTCGGAGAAGATCGGTCGGATCATGCAGGATAGGGAAAGCTTGTCTATTAACAGTAATGATACTTCGATAAGCCGTTCCAAACAGCTGGAAGCAGCGGTACCGGCGTCACGGATCGCGGCATTAAGTTCCGGTGAGTTTGTGGGCATGGTGGCGGATAACCCGGATTGCAAAATTGATTTAAAAGCCTTTCATGGTGAGATTGTAAATGACCATGCTGCGTTGAAAAAAGAGATTGATGCGTATGTACCGCTGCCGGAGGTCAGGAAGATCACGCCAGCGATTGTGGAAAGGAATTATTTGCAGATTAAGCAGGATATACGGGATATCATTGAGTTGGAGATGGAGCGGTTGCTGTGTGATCCGGCGTTGTCACATTTGGTGATCAAAAAATCTTAGACTGATTCGAATCAACTGAAACAAACGAGGTGAAGAAAAATCCTTTTCGATTAATTTTTATATCAACCATGCCTGGTATCGCATAATAATGTGAGTTATCCTTTATTGCTAGCAGCATAAATTGTATAATGAGACGGTTATAAATTCTCGTGATACGGTATTGTTTTTTGCCATATTATTTTAAACTTTAGGCATTCATATCCAAAGCCTTATGTACATCAAATTTGTGGAGGTCGCCAACTTCCGAAAATTAAAATCCTGCCGTATCGATTTCTCCCTAAAAGAAACCGTTTTTGTCGGTGCCAATAACAGCGGTAAAACGTCTGCCATGGATGCCTTGATCCTGCTGCTGAAGCGGCCGAATAAGATCGTCACCCAGGATATTACGCTATCCAACTGGCATGCCATCAATAAGATTGGTGATGCCTGGCTGGCTATGACCGAAAAAGCAGAACCGGATGTGTCGATAGCATTGTGGCAGGAACACCTTCCGCAGCTCGACCTTTGGCTACAGGCTGAAACAAGCGAGATACATTACGTCGCAGACATCATACCCAACCTTGACTGGAACGGCGGGGAATTAGGTATCAGGTTAAGGTTTGAGCCCAAAGACATCAGCAAATTGTTCCAGGACTTTACCACCGCTTACAAAGCTGCAAAGGCTATAACAGCGGCCGGGGAAAAAGAGGAAATGAAAATGATCCTAACCCTATGGCCGAAAACACTTTGGGATTTCCTGGAGCGCGAACTGAGCACTCATTTTACCGTCCGCGCCTATGCCTTGGACCCCGCAGCTTTGAAACCGCTGGTTGATGGAGTGGCCCAGCCGCAGGTTCTTCTGCCGGAGAATTTGCCTTTGAGCAGCGATCCATTAAAAGGCTTAATAAAGATCGATATTATCAACGCGCAGCGGAATTTCTCCGACCCAAATGCAGAAACCGAGGAAATGACCAAATTGAACGGCAACCTTTCCAGCCAACTGCGTGAATATTATACCAAACATCTAGATCCCTCGGCAAGCCCGGATATTGGCGACTTGGCAGCACTGGAGGCTTTGGAGGCTGCCCGGGATTCGTTCGATACCCGTTTGATGGCCAGTTTCAAATCGCCCATCGAAGAACTGCAGGATCTCAATTATCCGGGCTTTGGCGGCAACCCGACGATCCGTCTCAGCAGCAAGGTCAAGCCGATCGACGGCCTCAACCATGGTTCTGCGGTACAGTTCGACCTGTTGAACCCCGGTGCCGTCGCGGGTGCGCCGGCACTGAGCCTGCCGGAGAAATATAATGGCCTTGGCTATCAGAACCTGATCTCAATGGTTTTTAAACTAATGCGGTTCCGCGATGAATGGATGCAGGTTGGGAAGTCTCTTAAAAAGATCGCCGATGCGAAAGACGATCCCGAGTTTCAGCCGCTGCACCTTGTATTGGTGGAGGAACCAGAGGCACATCTGCATGCGCAGGTCCAGCAAGTGTTTATCAAGAAGGCCTATAAAGTGCTACGTGCAAATAATAAACTATTGCATCACCAGGAGTTCCATACCCAAATGGTGGTCAGCACGCACTCAAATCATATCGCCCACGAGATCGAATTTACTTCATTACGTTATTTTAAAAGACGGGAGGCGCTGATCGGTGGTGTTCCTACTTCCACCGTTGTCGACCTGGAAGCCGTGTTTGGCGAAAAACCCGCGACCAGCAAATTCGCCGCCAGGTACTTGCGCACTACACACTGCGACCTCTTTTTTGCTGATGCGGTCATATTGGTAGAAGGCCCGGCGGAACGCATGCTGGTGCCGCATTTCATCCGCAATCATTACCCGGCACTCGATGCGTGTTACGTCGCGATACTAGAGATCAATGGCAGTCATGCCCACCGCCTACGTCCCCTTATCGAGGCGCTCGGCATCTATACACTGATCATTACCGACCTGGATGCCGTAGACCCGGCAAATAATCGTAAGGCGGTCATTCCGGTAAAAGGCAAAAACTTTGAAACCGGTAATACAACCCTGAAAAAATGGATACCTGCTAAAGAGAAAATTGATGAGCTCGCCTCTGCCGTTACGACCCCGGACAAAGTAGAAGTGGCTTATCAGCGACCGGTCAAATCGCAATTCAGCGGAGATAAGAAGCCGGTGCACCTGATCCCCTATACTTTCGAAATTGCGCTTGCATTGGATAATGTCGCACTTTTCAAAACGCTGGCAGGTACTGGCATGATCAAAACTTTCGCAGCAGCACTAACCAAGCCCACCGCTGCAGAGGTAAACATTGCTTTATTTGATGGTCTGGTCGATTCCAAAAAGGCGCAGTTCGCGCTCGACTTGCTTTACCTTGAAGACCCTTCCAAATTAATCACCCCGGCATATATTGCGACAGGTTTGACCTGGCTGCAACAAATTCTAGCGAAATGAGCCCAGAGAACCAACCATTAGCAACACCCGACGCGGATGACGTAATCTTCAATTGCATTAACCTGGAGCAAGCCAAAAGTTTCTTTTTGTTTGCGGGTGCAGGCTCGGGCAAGACCCGTTCACTGGTCAACACCTTGCTGAAGATTAAGGCTTCGCTCGGTATAAGGCTGCGCTACTCGCGGAAACGGGTGGCAGTCATCACTTATACCAATGCTGCCAGTGATGAGATAAAGGGGCGTCTGGAACTTGACCCGCTTTTTTCGGTTTCCACCATACATAGTTTTGCCTGGGAGCTGATCAAACCCTATACCTCGGACATCAAGGCAGCCTTGCGGCAACTAGTTATTGACGATACCGCTAAGCTGGAAGATGAACAGCGACGCGGACGCGCCGGGACAAAGGTGGCGATAGAACGTGAGATTTCTATTCGCCAGAATTCCGAAAGGCTCGCCAACCTTGCGAAAATTACGGCTTTCCAATATAGTCCGACCGGCGACAACAGCGGTAAGGATTCACTCAACCATTCAGAAGTAATCGCGCTTACCAGCCGGTTCTTGGCTGGCAAACCGCTATTGCAAAAATTGCTGGTCACCCGTTACCCGATCCTGTTTATCGATGAAAGCCAGGATACCAACAAACAGCTCATCGATGCTTTTTTTGAGGTTCAAAAGACTTATCCCAATACTTTTACGCTCGGGCTTTTTGGCGACACCATGCAGCGCATCTATTTTGATGGCAAACCTGACCTGGGGCTGAACCTGCCTGCCGGTTGGGAAGGCCCGGCCAAAACGGTCAATTACCGCTGTCCCGAACGAGTGTTGAAGCTGATCAACCAGATACGCTCGCTGGCAGATGGCCGGCAGCAAGTGGCGCGCACCGGACAAGACGAAGGATTTGCCCGCTTCTTTATCGTCCAACGGGGCGCGATGACTAGCAAGTTGGCGGAAGAAAAGATAGTGGCGCATATGATGAATATCACCGGCGATGAACAATGGCTGGGAACAGGTGCCGAGATCAAAGTACTCATCCTGGAGCATCATATGGCAGCCAGTAGAATGGGTTTTGTGAACTTTTTTGCTTCGCTGTTAGCGGTGAATAGTTTACGTACGCTACTGATCGATGGTACCTATCCGGGTGTGCCTTTCTTTACCAAATTGATTGTACCCTTAAAAAATGCGCTTAGCGCCGGCGATTCCTTTGGGGCCATGCGGATCCTGAAGGATAACTCCCCGCTGCTCAAAAAGGATCATATTAAGACCTATGGGGATCAGCGTGAGCCTTATACGAAAGCGAAAGCCGGTGCCGACTCCTTTATCGCGCTGTGGGATACGCAGATGCCGACTTTGTACGAGATCGCCGAAAATATATACGAGAGTAAGCTGTTTGAGTTGCCGCAGCCAATAGCCGTTGTCATTGAAACGGCCAGACGTATGCGAAGTACGGAGGTGGTTGAAGACGAGGAACCAAAGGCTTCTGAGGAAGCTGATGATTCGCGCGGAAGCCAGGTCAAGGCTTGGGAAGATGCGCTAAAAAGCCCTTATTCGGAAGTCGAACAATATGCCCGATATATCGCAGATGATTCCCGGTTTGGCACCCATCAGGGTGTCAAAGGGCGCGAATTCGAGCGGGTGATGGTGATAACCGATGACGTGGAGGCACGGGGATTTTCATTCAGCTACGACCGAATATTCGGTGCAGCAGCCGCCGGAAAATCGGAACAGCAAAATGTCTCAGAGGGTCGCGAGACGATCTTCGATCGGACTTTGCGTTTGTTTTATGTTGCCTGCAGCCGGGCAGAAAAAAGCCTGGCGATCGTCGCCTATACAGATGCCTCCGAAGTCATTAAAAGGAATGCGATCCAACAGGGCTGGTTTTCCGAAAGTGAAGTTGTGATCATTGATTGATTTAAGTTTTTTATGAGTTAAAACGGCAGGTCATCGTTTTCGGGCTCAGCTGGCGGCAATGCACCTGCGGGTAAGGGGATGTTATTGACAATATAAAGGTTCAGTATATCCTCCCTGTCCATAAAAATGATTTGGCGGCGCTGGACAGCATCCAGCTGTGTTCCCAACCACAGTCTTGCAGCTTTTGTGATTTCGCCACCAGCCACGATGATCACATGGTCGACCAGTACATTTTTGCCGATATCAGGATCAAAAATGGCCAGCCCTAAAAGCATCAACGATTGGTTATAAACCTCGGCCACACTGTTGTTGCCCGTTTTGGTGATCCCTGCGGAGTCAATTTTACCTTTTTTTACCTGGATGCCGAAGTACAAAACATGCTGAGTGGGCAGCACAAACTTCATCCAGACATCCTTACCAAACTCCAACTGCTTGTCCTTGTGGCCGGTGACCGTTACGCGCTGAAAACCCAGGTGGCGAAATAATGGCATCAGGATGTTTTCTGTCAGTTCATCCTCGGTCACTTTATCAAGGTACCGGGTCAACTGATCCTTTCGTCGCAGTTCAGCGGAGGAAAGCGGGCGGCTGGGATTAGTTTCGTGTGCTGCGGCGATCCCGGATTTTGGCACCAGGGTCACGCGGCTGATCTCTTCGTTTTCGAGGTGCCGCACCGGGAGCTGGAAATATTCCAGCATTAACTTCTCCCAGTTTTCCAGATCGTTGCGCACTTCGATAAACCGTGACACCTCAACAGCAAAAAATACTGTATAGTAATAAATGCCGCCGTTCCAGTTATCGTAACCGGTTTGGCGGATCGTAATTTCAGATCTTCCCAGCAAGCTGAGCACATCCTGCGCGTCATCCGCTTCTGCTAATTTTCTTACGGTATCGATCAATGACCTGAACTCGGGAAGGCTATCTATCATCTTTTTTTTTCAGTACTCGGCGCTCATTGCTTCAGGGCTAGGTATGGTCATGATTGCCATTCCGGGAACGCTGATATATTGGCGGCGCTAAAATATATTATTTATGCAATGATAATCAAGATTTTAAGCCGGTTGATAAATTGTGAAAATAAAAAACAATATACTCCTATGCTGCTACCTTATACGCACTATTAACACTTAGCATCCTTCGAGGGTGACCACGCAATATTCCTGATTTGAATTAAGGCAGAATCTGCGTAATATTATCGGATGATTGCCAAACCAATCCATGCGGAACTTAAGCCCTTGTTCAGGTCGATCTACGACCGGGGGCAGCAGCGGGCGCAGGAAACGTTTGCGGAACTGCAAAAAGGTCTGGCCACAGCTGATCATTTTAATCAATTGCTCCTTTTAAACCGGGAGGACGAACGCATTAACCAGCTGATTGAGGATTTTGAACATCCATACTATATTAAGAATACGGAAGAAACCCTCCTTAATTATTTCGCCAGCCGTACTTATTTACTGAATGTGGATGAATCAGCCGAATTGGAAGAGGCCATTTATCTTAGCGATTATGATCGCTTGCTGTACCAAGCGATCAAACCCCTACTTGAAATCGTACCCCGCTATACCTATTCGCGATTTATTTCCGGTGAACTTTGTCCTTACTACCAGCATCTGCCCAAGGAATTCGCCACGGACGAAGCAAACTATTTTGCCATTAATGACTGGCAGGCTGACCAGCTGCAAAAAGTGGTCTGGCACGATTTTCAGCTACTATCATGCTGGCTGCAAACAAAGGCAACAAAGCTGGATCAACCGTTGGCATTGCTGGCGGAACTTAACCTTACTATTGTTGCCTTTTTGGATGATACGGAAACGGATACCGCGACAGTCAAAAGCAGATTGTCCGCCCTGGATATCTTGCCTTCCGATTACCTCGAAAATCTAAGCGCTGACGTGATCAATGAGGAACTGAAATATTTCCGGCGCTTTGATCTTCATTTAAAAAGCATCAATCCCGTTTCCTTTGCGAAACCACTGGAACTAGTAGACACCGGCGGCACTGGCCTCGCCGGTAATGAGTTATGCCTGGTGTACGCGCTCGATCAATTAGCAGGCTGGCTTGACGATATTGAAAAAGGGCTCGATTGGCGCAATCCGGTAACCCAACCAGATTGGCGGCAGCAGATCGATGAAACGCGAGTTGCCGCAGCGGACGAGGTGGAACGGCTGACCGCCGCAATGGAAGAGGTAGCCTATGATGAGAACAGGGAACAGCCAGCCACCAGCAGTTACCTTATCGCCGAATTTGAAAAATACCGCGCCCGCTTCAATTCCTTCGGACACAAATGGTTATTCGCGCTGATGCGCGATGATGAAGATAGTAAAGCGCATATCGACCGGGTAATGATCACTAATTCATTTTTCGGACGGAACTCCGAGATCAATTTGAACCTGCTGCACGAAGCTTTGGTCCTTCATGGGATGATCTGGGTAACCGTGCAGATCTATGCAGGAATATTTGAGACCCACCGTATAGATTTCCCGGATAATGACACAAGCCATTTTGCGGTCATGTCCTTGCTGAGCACAATGGTGCCCGATAAAGCCTTGTATCAGGCCATGAACGAAAGCCTAACGGATGCCATTACCCACCACGAAAGCTATTTCCTGCCTTTTGATGTTTTTATGCAAAACCATAAGGAAAACTTTCATCATATCTTTTACCGTGCCGTCGAACGCCTTCAAACCATATTGGATGATGCCGAACCTTCCAACAAAATATTATACTTGCAAACCCGCTTGAAAGAATTGCGGCAGCGGGAACTTAAAATGTCGGAATTCACGGATGACGAGCGGGAGTTCGGCAGTTACGATGATCGCTACTCATCCTATTTCAAAGATTTTCTAAGCATCGAAGCGGAATTTATTGAACAGGTGAAAGCGTTAAGTTTTCAGCCTCCATTGACATTTAATAGTTTGCCGGTGAAGCGTCTTGCTGTTGCCGCAGGTTTTGAAGACCTTTTCACGCGCGAGCAGGCTGTGTATCTGCTGAAACTGCTGGAAAAGAGCGGGATCACCCGCGACGGACGGTCGGTGATCAGCGAGCGCAAAAAAGGAGCCTTACGCGGCGTTGTAGAAGCCCTGCTGGAACATCGTTTGCTGCCGGCGCTCAGCCTTGACCATCTCTGCCGTACAATTGCCGGTCATATCGGCCTAGACTTGCGCTCAAAACTGGATCATTCACAGGTAAGTGAAGACTTTCGCAAAGCAACGCTCGCCCTGATCAAAGAAAATTAGCAGGCCGGATAAGGTCTTATCCCGCCGGGCTTTTAAGTCCTGGTATTCATTTTCAAGTTTGCAGAACAAGCAAACAAATCAATGAAGAAAAATAGAAATAAGCGCATTAACCTCGATCTCCAAATAGCTATCACCTACGGAAATTTCAGTTTTTCACTATCCATTGGATCAACGGGCAGGGCCATCATCCTTATCTTATTGCAGCGGCTGCTGACCTCTTGATGGTGTTGATCGCACTATTTTGCCGGCCATTGCCTCAAGCCCGCGCTGTCCGCCATATCTTTCCCCAAAAAAAGGATGCCGCTGTTTATCTGGACCTTCATAGCTTTGTCTTTAAGGTGAATAGAAAGGCTTTGTTCAACTAGTCTGCTAAGCCGTGTACAGGAATTAGCAATTACCAGTAAAAAGTTCATATTTTTAAACTTTAATATTGTGTTGCTCCTTATAAAATGAATTTAGAAATAATAAGTCCCAAAAAAGCACTTAATAAAGCTTATCTTAAGGAGAAGGTCAGTCGTAATGAAATTCAGAATTTTAAGCGTAACCTTAAAACACTACTGGACAAGATCAATGAAAAAGAATCCGAAGAACATCTCAAAAATATTGTCGCAGACTTTTTAAAAAACACCTGGTACAAAGATAGCAACGAGATCAACACCAAGGGCAAGAGCGACCTGGTTATCCATAACGGCAAAAGCGCCAAAAATTCGGTGGGTGTCCTGCTGGAGGTTAAACGGCCGGTGAACAGGTCGGAAATGCTGAACAATACCCGTTTTAACGTTAAAGCATTTCATGAGCTGATACTATATTACCTGCGCGAAAGGTTTGAGGACGGGAATGCGCAGCTGAAACATCTTATCGTTACCAATATTTACGAATGGTATGTGATCGATGAAAACTGGTTCGAAAAAAATATCTACCGCAACAGCAAGCTCAAAAATGACTTCGACAGCTGGAAAGTGAGCGGCAAAGATACGCGCTCGTTTTATGAAGATATTGCAAAGACACACCTGGACGAACTTACCAACCACGTCCAATGTGTGTATTTCGACCTCAGGGATTTTCGGGAAATTGTCGAATCGGATCATACCAAGGATGATGTAAAGCTGATCGCTTTATACAAATTACTGTCGCCTACTAACTTATTAAAGCTTCCCTTTGCCAATGACAGCAATACGCTGGACAGGAAATTTTATACGGAATTGCTGCATATCATCGGCCTGGAAGAAAAAAGGGACGGCGGCCG
>Ga0153956_1002568_pt1 | contig 13078 bp, 11 predicted proteins | sample TSFL040MetaG_FD_104704 | JGI IMG/M metagenome (GOLD analysis project Ga0153956, IMG submission 104704) | Attine ant fungus gardens microbial communities from Florida, USA - TSFL040 MetaG | ecosystem: Host-associated > Fungi > Mycelium > Unclassified | place: USA: Florida, Wekiwa Springs... | reverse complement strand
GGCCTTCAGCCGGTGCGCATCCAGCCCAAGCCGCTGGACGATCTTTCCAGCGTGAACTTCCTGGGCACGGAGATCGCCAAAGAACATCCCATCGTGAAAACATGGGCGGTGGGTTCGCCGGACAAGGTGGACTTCGACGGCATGGTGAAGAGCAAAGGCTCCTATCACGCCGAAGACGAGCTGCAGTTCAACGGCTCCTATCCCATCATCGCCGGCTACAAGGGCCACATCGCCGGCGGCTGGCACGTGCAGTGGGAAGATCCGCTGGAATACGACATGCTCTCCGCCAATCTCTCGTACTCACCGGCGAGCGATCTGCACAACGGGCAGGAACTGCACGGCGATATTACCTGGCAGACGCTGTCGTGGAAGCTCACCTACTGGCACAACAAGGCGGACTTCTACGATCTGTTCGGCCCAACCGAACGCGCGCGCAAGGGCGACGCCCTGCTCATCGGCTATCACGACATTCCGATCTACGATCCGCCGCGGCGCCTCGATTTCACGGCGGACCTCAACTTCTACACCGGCCTCGACACGCTGCCCGGCGCGCAGAACATCTCCGGCCTGCACGACCGCAACATCGCGGAAGGCAAGCTGGGCTGGAGCTTCCAGAACGCGGACAAGTCGCTCGGCGCGATCGATTTCGAGGAAGGCTACACCGCGGGCATCTATGCGTGGGAGCAGTATTCGGACAATCACGCCTTCACGAAGATCCATGCGGACGCCAGCATCGGCTGGGAGACGCCGTGGGACCACGCGTCGGTCTGGTTCTACGGCGCGGCGGGCATGGCGGGCGGGCCGTCGAACAACGCGCTCGACTATTATTATTTCGGCGCGTTCGGGAACAACTATGTCGACGATCGCGAGATCAAGCGCTATCGCGACTATGACAGCTTCCCCGGATTCGGCATCGACGACATCAGCGCGCGCAGCTTCGCCAAGCTGACCGGCGAGTTCAATTTCCCGCCGATCCGCTTCGACGACGTTGGAACGGAGAGTTTCTATCTCAGCTCGATCCGCAGCGCGGCGTTCGCGGGCGTGCTGTTCGCAAGCCCGGGCAATGAAGGCCACCAGACGCTCGAAGACGTGGGTTTCCAGCTCGACTGGAATTTCACCGTCGCGGTGCGCCTGCCGATGGTGCTCTCCATCGGCGATGCCGTCGGCTTCGCCGGCGGGCGGGCGCACCAGAACGAAATCATGGTGTCCCTGAAGATTCTCTAGCTTGGCGCGGGTGGCGGCGCCCGCGTATAAACCGGCCATGCCTTCGCAATTCGCCACCGAAGCCCTTCTGGGCCTTGCCCCCGTGCTGCTGTTCCTGGCGGTGCTGATCTACATGGACAGCTTCAAGCTGGTGCGGATGAACCTGGTGGTGGCCGTGCTGGTGGCCGGCGGGCTGGCGGCCGCGTTGAGCTACGCGGTAGCCGGGCCGCTCATGGACCTGCTGCATGTGAGCTTCCCGCGCTACAGCCGCTTCGTTGCGCCTTTCGTGGAGGAAGCGTTGAAGGCGGCGGTGATCGTGCAGTTGATCCGCACCAACCGCATCGGCTTTCTGATCGACGCCGCGATCCTGGGCGTGGCGGCGGGCGCGGGCTTCTCGGTGACGGAGAACATCTACTACGCCTACGTCTTCCCCGATGCGGATGTGGGCATGTGGATCGTGCGCGGGCTCGGCACGGCGATCATGCATGGCGGCGTCTCCGCCATCTTCGCGGTGACGGCGCAGACCTTGCGCGACCGCGAACCGGATTCGCGCGTCCTCATCTTCGTGCCGGGCTTTCTGATCGCGGCGTCCATCCATTCCATCTTCAACCAGTTCCAGGCCTGGCCCATCGCATCCGCCGCGGGAACGATGATCATCCTGCCGCTGGGCCTGTTCTTCGCCTTCGACAAGAGCGAGCACGAAGTCCACAACTGGCTGATCCACGACTACGAAACGCACGAGCATCTGCTGGCGGATATCGACAGCGGCGCCTTCGCGCACAGCCAGGCGGGACAGATGATCAAGCGCCTGGCGGCGCGCTTCAGCGCCGAGATGGCGAGCCTTCTCTTCACCTATATCAAGCTGCACACGCTGCTGGTGCTGCGCGCGGAGGAGATCCTGTTGGCCAAGGCGAACGGCACGAAGATCGCGCCGGGCAAGGTCGGCAGGGAAAGCTTCAAGGAGCTGCACGCGCTGGAAAAGCAGATCGGTCGCACGGCGATGCTGACCGTGTGGCCGCATCTGAAATTCAGCCATCAGGAATTGTTCGAGCTGCACCAGCTCGAGGCAAGCCTGGCCTAGAACCGGTAATTCACCGTCAGGAACGCGCCGTGCGGGGTGACATAGGCGTCCCCATAGATGTTGTATGGCTTGATATAGCGCGTGGTGAAAATCCGCGAATAGCCGAACGCAAGCCCGGCGCTGGCGGCGACATCCCACCAATGATGCTGCTTCGCCTCGACGCGCGAATAGCCGACGAAGCCTGCAACGAGATAGGCGGGAACGCCCCACTGCCAGCCATAACGGTCCCACATGAAGTTCGCGGGCGCGAAGGCGAGCGCGGCGGTGTCGGACGGGAAGGACTTGTCGTCCGAATGATCGGGGCGCTCTTCGTGGACGACATATTTGAGGCCATAGGCCGTACCGACCGTGGCGCCGGTGGTGACGGTCATCTCGGCGAGGCCGGTCCAGTCGTTCTTGGCGATGGAAACGCTTCCCGCGAAGACCGGCTCGGCAATGGCGAGGGCCTGGCCGATCTGCTCGATGGTGTCGGATTTGGCGTTCGCCGCACCGCACGACGCCATGAGCGCCGCGCACGCAGCGACACCGATGCGCAATCTCATTCCTTTTCCCCGATTTGTTTTCGGCAACCTGCCGCAAGAGAAGAGCTTGCGCAACGATACAAGATTCGAGGTTGGCGATCGGTATAGTTAAGCCAGTTGCGATTGAGACGGGCTCGCGGGCCGGGATGAATAGACGTACCATATCCAGCATCTCCCTTCGCTCCTCGCGAAGCTCGGGAGACACCTCTGCCCCTTCTCCGCTTCGGTTCAGCGCGGGGTCGGCGTTGATAAATTTTATTGTGAATGGGTGGCCTGCTACCCGAAGCTCCGAAGGAGCGTAGGGTGGCGGACAGGGTGAGATTCGAACTCACGAACCCCGTAAAGGGTCTCCGCATTTCGAGTGCGGTGCCATCAACCACTCGACCACCTGTCCGCGGAGGCGGATGACTACCCGAACCCGGCCCACGAAGGCAAGAATTGTCTCAAAGTTTCGCCGCAGGGCCGTTTTAACGGCGTTTTTCTTGCCGCCCCCGTTTTGGGCCGCCTAGTCTCGCGGCATCAAAACAAAAGGGGAAATCATGCTCGACCGCCGCCAATTGCTCGCCTCCACCGCCGCGACCGCAGCCGCCTTCGCGTTGCCGAAAATCGCCTTCGCCGATGCCGCCAATCCGACCGCCGCGAAGCTGAACGGGCTGATGGACACCTTCTTCCAGGAGAATCTGCGCGAAGGTCCCGAACAGGCGACGATCCTGGGCCTCGACAAGGGTGCGAACGCGGACCTGAAGGGCAAGCTCTCGGATGAATCGGCAGCGGGCATCGCGGCGCACAAGGCGCTGAACGAAAGCCAGCTCAATCGCCTCAAGGCGCTGGACGCCAGCACGCTGACGGGCATGGACAAGGTGAACTACGACACGCTGGTCTATGTCGGCGACAGCCGCGCGCGCGTGGCGGCGTTCGATTTCGGCGGATCGGCCTTCGGGCCTTCGCCTTACGCGGTGAGCCAGCTCACGGGCGTCTATCAGCAGGTGCCCGACTTCCTCGACACCAAGCACCGCATCGAGACCGCGGCGGATGCGGACGCCTATATATCGCGCCTCGAAGCCTTTGCGGTGCAGATCGACAACAACACGGAGCGGATGAAGCACGACAAGGGCATGAATATCCAGCCGCCGGATTTCATCCTGGACCTCACGCTGACGCAGCTTGCGGCGCTGCGCGTCGATCCGGACAAGTCGCTGCTCGTCACCTCCATCGCGCGGCGCGCGAAGGAGAAAGGGCTGCCCGACAGCTATGCGGCGAACGCGGCGAAGATCTACGCCGACAGGATCGCGCCCGCGCTCGACCGCCAGATCGCCGAAGCGAAAACCTTGCGCGCCGGCGCGACGCATGATGCAGGCGTGTGGAAGATCAAGGACGGCGATGCCTATTACGCGGCGGCCCTGCACTTCTCGACCACGACCAACATGTCCGCCGCCGAGATCCACAAGCTGGGCATCGACCAGGGCAGGGAAATCTCCGCCCGCATCGACGGCATCCTGAAGAAACAGGGCATGACGAAAGGCACGGTGGGCGAACGCATCGCGGCGCTCTACAAAGACCCGTCGCAGCTCTATGCCAACACCGACGCGGGCAAGGCCGAGGCGATCGCGTTCTGCAATCACCAGCTCAATGCGATCAAGCCGAAGCTGCCGACGGTGTTCAACCGCGTGCCGCCTTACACCTTCGAAGTGCGGCGCGTGCCGCCGCAGACCGAAGCTGGCGCGGCATCTGCGTTCAGCCAGACGCCGTCGCTGGACGGCTCGCGCCCCGGCATCGTCTACATCAACCTGCACGACACGGCGGAGTGGCCGCGCTTCACGCTCTCCAGCGTGATCTTCCACGAAGGCCTGCCGGGCCATCAGATGGAAGGCGGCCTTGCGCTTTCGAACAAGGAATTGCCGCTTATCCGCAAGACGATCTACTTCTCGGGTTACGGCGAAGGCTGGGCGCTTTATGCCGAGCAGCTCGCGGACGAGATCGGCATGTATGAGAACGATCCGCTGAGCCAGATCGGCTATCTCAAGTTCCAGCTCTTCCGCGCCAACCGCTGCATCGCCGACACCGGCATACATGCGATGAAATGGACGCGCGAGCAGGCGATCCAGCAATTTGTGGACGGCGAAGGCGAAGCGCCGGGTTTCGCGGCGCGCGAGGTGGAGCGCTATTGCGTGTCGCCGGGACAGGCGTGTTCCTACAAGATCGGCCACACCGTTTGGGTGAACGCGCGCGCGCGCACGAAGAAAGCGCTGGGCGCGAAGTATTCCATCAAGGACTTCCACGATGCGGGCCTGAGCATCGGCCGCGTGCCGCTGGACGTGCTGGACGGGGCGATCAACCGCTACATCGCGACGGCGAAGGGTTGATGGTCCGCCCTCCCCTTGAGGGAGGGCCGACAAAATTCGCAGCGCGAGCAAAGCGAGTGCGAAGAATTTTTCGGGGAGGGGTCACTGCGCCGCCAGCGCAAACGACCCCTCCCCGGATCGCTTCGCTCTCCGACCCTCCCTCAAGGGGAGGGTGGAAGATCAGCTTCCACCAGCCAACCAATCGATCGCGACCTTCGCATCGAGCGCAGGTTCAATCACCTTCGCCGCCGCGCGCATGTCGTCGTCCAGACCGAAAGGCGGATTGACGATCAGAAGTCCCGCCGCCGCCATCGGTTCGCCGCGGCCGGGCCTGGCGGGCGGGGGCTTGATGGCGATGTCGATGCGCAGAAGCTTGTCGATGCCATGATTGGCGATCTCGCCGCAGAACGCATCCGCCGCGGCTTCGGACTTGATCGGAAACCACAGCATGTAAACGCCGGTGGCGAAGCGGCGATGCGCGGCGATGAGCGCCTGCGCCGCGCGTTCGAACTCCTTGTCGTCTTCATAAGGCGGATCGATGAGGATCAGCCCGCGCCGTTCCGGCGGCGGCAGCAATGCGAGCAATTCCTTGTAACCATCACCGCCGATGACGCGCGCGCGCTCGAACGGGCGCAGGGTGTGGCGCAGTTCGTTGAATTCCTCGGTGTGCATCTCGATGGCGACGAGGCGATCCTGCGGGCGCAGCATCTTCACCGCGATGAGCGGCGAGCCGGGATAGAGATCCGGCACGGCGCGCGCGAGCGCCAGATATTCGCCCACCACGCCTTCGCCGTCTTTCAGCCTGGCGATGCCGCTTTCATGCTCGCCGGTACGTTTCGCCTCATGGCTGGAGAGATCGTAAAGCCCGCGACCGCCATGCGTGTCGATGACGGCGAAACCCTTATCCTTCTTCCTCAAATGCGAAATGGCGGAGACGAGCGTCAGATGCTTCGCCACATCGGCGAAATTTCCGGCGTGAAAGGAATGGCGGTAGTTCACTTCTTCATCCGGCGCGGGCGCTGCTGGAGTTCGCCGCCGCAGTTCGGACATTTGCCCATAGCATCGGCGCAATCGGCGCAGAAGGTGCATTCATAGGAGCAGATGCGTGCATCCGCGCTATCCATCGCCAGCGGCTTTTCGCATTTCTCGCACTTGTTGCGCATTTCGAGCGGCATGACGGTTTCCTTGCCACATCCAGGCGCGGCGATCCAATGCGATCACAGCAGGAAGGGTATGACGGCGCGGCGCGCTTGCGGGTAATCCGGAAAATGGCCGCGATACCAGGCATGATGGCTGCGCGCGCGCGGAATAAGGTTTGCCGCCGTCCAGATGGCGAAACTGAGCGCCGGAAGGTTCCAGCACATGAGGGCGAAGCCGAACCATTCCACGATTTCGCCAAAGAGGTTTGGGCAGGAAATGAATTCGAACAATCCGCCGCGCGGAATGGCGTAACCGGAGTCGCCGTTTCTGAGAGCGATAAGCCTGTTGTCGGCCCGGATGTTCGTGGCCGCGCCGGCCAGGAATATCGCAAGGCCGATGACAAAGCGCGGATCGGCAAGCCAGCTAACCGGATAATGCGCGAGCGTGCCGAGATAGAATCCGTTGAGGCCCGCATTGACGAGGTTGAAGCCTGTCGCGCCCAGGACAATGGCGAGCGGGATGGTCTTGCCGCGCGTCTTCGTGCGCCAGGGGAAGATGAGGCTGCGGTTCGCGTAATGTGCGACCCAGAGCGCGAAGAAGACCCACATCGGCGTCGTCTTGGGTGCGGAGCCGGCGAGAAACAGCGCCGCGAACAGGACCAGCGACACCGCTTCCATCACGAACCAGCCGAGCCGGTTGGGCAGGTTCGGCGCCCAGCCGCTGCGGACATGGCGTCCATAAGGCGCCGTCACCCGCAGCTGGACCGGCACCAGCACGATGGCCAGCGCGATCCAGATCCAGACAAGAGCGTTGAAAGACGGAATCGCCACCACCGCCATATTCTAGAATGTGCCGAGTGGCCTGCCAGCCATAGCTCGCGGCAACCAGTCCACCTTCGCCCTTCGGGGCTACGGTGGATGCGCCTTCACTCGCTTCGCGAGCGAAGGCTGGTGCCCCAGGCCGGACTTGAACCAGCACGCCCGTAAGGGCGGTAGATTTTGAGTCTACTGCGTCTACCATTCCGCCACTGGGGCAGCGATAAGGGAAAGCGAATGGCGGCGCGCAATATACTGGCGGGCGGCGCGGGGTCAACAAAGGGCCAATGGCGGAATAAGCGATGAAGCTCTACGACGAAAACATGCCCGCACCGAACCCGCGCAAGGTGCGTATTTACCTCGCCGAGAAGGGCATCACGGTCCCCACCGAACGGGTGCGCATGATGAAGCGCGAACACAAGGCGCCGGAGTTTCTCGCGAAGAACTCGCTGGGCCAGGTGCCTGTGCTGGAACTGGATGACGGGACGTATCTCTCGGAATCCATCGCCATCTGCCGCTATTTCGAGGCGCTGCATCCCGAGCCGCCGCTGTTCGGGCGCGATGCGCGCGAGCAGGCTTTCGTCGAAATGTGGACGCGCCGCGCCGAATTCCGGCTGTGGAATCCGGCGGGGCAAGTGTGGATCAACGACGATCCGCGCACCGCGATGGTGAACCCCAACCAGTTTCCCGAATATGGCGCGCGCAACCGCAAGATCGTGGCGGGCGCTATGAAATGGCTGGACAGCGAACTGGCGGACGGCCGCGCATGGCTCGCGGGCGAGAACTACTCGATCGCCGACATCGTGCTCCTGTGCGGCATCGACTTCGCCAAGTTCGTGAACATGGACATGCCGGAAGACGCGAAGCATCTGCGCGCGTGGCATGAACGGGTGTCGGCAAGACCGAGCGCGAGTGCTTAATCACCTCCCCATAAGGGGAAGGTGATGGGATCAGCGATTATCCGTGGACGCGATGTGGTCCTTGTCGTCCTGCTGCCAGCGTTCGAATTTCAGGAAGTCGTAATAGCCGCAGCGGTTGGTGGTCGGATATTTGCGGCAGGTGGAGGGGCGCGCTTCATAGACGGTGCAGCGGCGCGCCTCGGTATCGAAGAAGCGGCAGATGCGGCCGAAATGATCGTCGGCCTTGCGGCGCAGCGCGTACTCGGCTTCGGGATCCTTGTAGGTGAATTTCTTGCGCGCGTCCTTGAAGCTGAGGCCGAAATGATCGGCCAGGCGCTGCACGTCCCGCTTGTTGATCTCGATCAGGGGATAGGAGCAGCAATAGCCGGGGCATTTGGAGCAGTTGTACGACGCCATGAACACGCACTCTTTGAATCGAAGCGTGATGCTCTAGCCTATCGCGCGCCATAAAGCTGCAAAATTATCGGCCGCATCCGTCGGGCGTTTGACACGGGGGATGACCGCAAGCGTCACATCGGGAAGGAAACGGGCCAGCGCGGCCTTTGTTTCGTCCATGGGCACGGCGCCGTCGCCGCTGTCATTTATGACAAGGGCCTTCACCACCAAACCCTTGCGCGACAGGCATTCCATCGCGGTCAGCGTATGGCTGATGGTGCCCAGATAACTGCCCGTGACCACGATGAGCGGCAGATCGAGCGCCTTCATCCAGTCAAGGACGGTGCGGGTCTCATCCAGCGGCACCATCACGCCGCCCACGCCTTCGATGAACAATGTGCCTTCGGATTGGGCAACGCGCTTCTTGCAGTTGGAGACGATGGCATCGAATTCCAGGCTCTGGCCTTCGCGGGCGGCGGCCATGTCCGGCGAGAGCGGCGCGGCGAAGCGCCAGGGCGAGATGCGGGCCAGCGTTTGCGATGTGACCACTTCGTCCATCGCGCCGAGCAGCACGCCGGGGTCGGACAGCGCGGCGGTGGCGATATCGAAGCCGCTGACCACAGGCTTGAACGCATCCACTTTCTCGCCGGCATGGCGCAGATGGCGAATGAGGCCGGCAGTGACGAAGGTCTTGCCGATATCGGTGCCGGTGGCGGTGACGAAGTAGGCGCTCATAGGATTCTTTCGCGGATCACTTGTGCCAAACGCGCGATCTCGCTTTCCGGATGCGCGGCGGTGAAGGCGAGGCGCAGGCGCGCGGTTCCGCGTGGCACCGTGGGCGGGCGGATGGCGGTGACGAGAAAGCCTTCTCGCTCCAGAAGCTGCTGCGCTTCCAGCGCGCGCATCTCGTCGTTCAGGATCACCGGCACGATGGGGCTTTGCGCCAGCGGCAGGTTGAGCGCGCGGGTGAAGCTTTGCGCGTTGGCGAGCGGGCGGGCGGTGAGCGCGGGATCGGATTCGATAATGTCGAGCGCGGCGATGGCGGCGGCGACACTGGCGGGCGGAAGACCGGTGGAATAGACGAAGGTACGCGCGCGCGTCTTGATGAGGTCGATCACAGGCTGCGAGGCGCAAAGATAGCCACCATACGAGCCGATGGCTTTGGACAGCGTGCCCATCTGCAGATCGACCGGCGCCTTGCTGCCGCTGGCGAAGACCGAGCCGCGTCCGTTCGCGACGACGCCGAGGCCATGCGCATCGTCGCTCATCAGCCACGCGCCATGCGTTTGCGCGAGTGCGCCGAGTTCGGCGAGCGGTGCAAGATCGCCATCCATGGAGAACACGCCATCGGTAACGATCAGCGCGTGGCGATATTCGCCGCGATGCTGCGTGAGCAATTCTTCGACGTGGGTGAGATCATTGTGGCGGAAGACCTGCACCATCGCGCGCGACAGTTGCGATCCGGCCCAGAGGCAGGAATGCGAAAGTTCGTCGATCAGCAGCAGATCGCCCGCGCCCACCAGCACCGGAATGATCCCGGCATTGGCGAGATAGCCAGAGCCGAAGATGCAGGCGGCTTCCGTCTGCTTGAATTTCGCGAGGCGTGCTTCCAGTTCGGCGAACAACGGATGGTTGCCCGTGACGAGCCGCGACGCGCCCGCGCCTGCGCCATGCGTCTCGATGGCGGCAGCGGCAGCGGCCTTAACCTTGGGGTGATGCGTGAGGTTGAGATAGTCGTTGCAGGAGAAGGAGAGCAGCCGCCTTCCGTCGCGTTCGATCCAGACGCCATCCTCACGGAACGAATCCACAAGCGAACGCCGTAAATGCTGCTGTTCCAGCGCGTCTAGTTTGGCGATGGCGAATTTGTCCAGAGAAGACATTGACTCGATTTCTCTTACAGTCTCCGCGAATAACCTTTGGAGATTAAATAACTCCGAAATGTGTGCCAGTAAGGTCGCCAATCTTCTGTAGCAGCACATTTGTACGAAAAAGTCTCGACCGAGATTTGTACCTCGTTGATGCTATTAGTCTTCACCTTGATAGAAACATCGCCCGAAGAACTGCTTAGAACTTGGTCTAGCCATGTTATTTGGGGGTGTTTGTAAGGATCACGATTTGGGCCAACGGTACCGGAGAAATACATACCTGGGGACCTAAAACGCTCAACATCATTGGTGAACGCTGCCATTCGATAAACTGGAAGCCGAAAGTTGAGCGTTGCTTTTGTCCCGTAGTCATAGAGCTTTGAAGCACGTTCGGGACACACCGTCGTATACGCGGCAGCGTCGTTAGCCGAGACGATGACGGCAGCCAAGGCGAGAAGAATGGACCATGGTCTCACGCCAAATTCCTTCCAAATTCGGGTGCTTGCGTCACCCGGGATACGGCTATAATCCCTTGTACAGCCCACATAAAGGAAGCGATCAATGAACGCACCCGCCCCCGAACTGCGTGACGGACAGGTCCGCAACGACTGGACCAAGGCGGAGATTGCGGCGCTGTTCGATCAGCCGTTTACCGAGCTGGTGTTCCGCGCGGCGCAGATCCATCGCCAGAATTTCGCGTCCGACGAAGTGCAGATCTCGACCTTGCTCTCCATCAAGACAGGCGGCTGTCCGGAGGATTGCGGTTACTGCTCGCAAAGCGCGTCCCATGAGACAGGCCTGAAAGCCTCCAAGCTCATGGAGATCGAGAAGGTACTCGCCGACGCGCGCGCGGCGAAGGCGGCGGGGGCGACGCGCTTCTGCATGGGTGCGGCGTGGCGCTCGCCCAAGGACCGCGATCTCGACAAGGTGTGCGAGATGGTCGAAGGCGTCAAAGCGATGGGCATGGAGACGTGCGTGACGCTCGGCATGCTGACGCCCGATCAGGCGACGCGGCTGAAAGGCGCGGGCCTCGATTACTACAACCACAACATCGACACGTCGCCGGAATATTACGGCACGGTGATCACCACCCGCACCTATCAGGATCGCCTCGACACGCTGGAATGCGTGCGCGACGCGGGCATCGCTGTGTGCTGTGGCGGCATTGTTGGCATGGGCGAGGCGGAGAGCGACCGCGTCGGCATGATCCATGCGCTCGCCACCCTGCCCGCGCATCCCGAAAGCGTGCCGATCAACGCGCTGGTGCAGGTGAAAGGCACGCGGCTGGGCGACAGCCCGCCGATCGACGGCATCGACTTCGTGAAGATGATCGCCGTGGCGCGCATCACCATGCCCAAATCGTTTGTGCGGTTGTCGGCCGGCCGCGGCGAGATGAGCGACGAGACGCAGGCGCTGTGTTTTCTCGCCGGCGCGAACTCCATCTTCTACGGCGACAAGCTGCTCACCACGCCGAACCCGGAAGAAAGCAGCGACATGAAGCTGCTGAGCCGGCTGGGCATGAAGCCGATGCAACTCTGATCTCCCTCGCCCCCTTTAGGGGGAGAGGGTTGGGGTGAGGGGGCGGCAAAGCGATGCGGTTGCATACGTTGTTCGCACTGCTCACAAAGCCAGTTCAATTTCATACGTCGTTGCTTTGCATCAGCGCCCCCTCACCCTGCCCTCTCCCCCTGAAGGGGGAGAGGGAATGTTTTTGGTTTTTGATATGATTGCGCCATGACCTGGTACTCCACCGGCCTGCCCCACATCTGGCTGCCTTACACGCAGATGAAGACGGCGAACCCGCCGCTGGCGGCGGTGCGCACCAATGGCACGCGCATCACGCTCGCCGATGGCACGCAGCTGGTCGATGGCATCGCGAGCTGGTGGACGGCGTGTCATGGCTACAACCATCCGCATATCCGCGAGACGGTGCAGCATCAACTTGAGAAACTCCCGCATGTGATGCTGGGCGGGCTGGTGCATGAGCAGGCGCTGAACCTAGCGCGGCGATTGTGCGATCTGCTGCCGGACAATCTCACGCGTGTGTTCTTCTCCGACTCCGGCTCCGTCGCCGTGGAAGTGGCGATGAAGATGGCGGTGCAATACTGGCTCAACAAAGGCGTGCGCGGACGCACAAGGATGCTCGCCTTCAAGGGCGGCTATCATGGCGACACCATCGCGACGATGGCGGTGTGCGACCCGGAGGAAGGGATGCACAACCTCTTCACCGGGCTTCTTCCGGAACATCACGTCGTCGATCTGCCACGTGATGACGAAAGCATCCAGGCATTCGATGCGTTTCTGGAGCGCCATGCCGACAGCGTCGCCGCGATACTGGTTGAGCCTTTGGTGCAGGGCGCGGGCGGGATGTTGTTCCACGATCCGCGCGTGCTGCAGCATCTGCGCAAGGCGGCGGACAAATACGATCTGCTGCTGATCTACGACGAGATCTTCACCGGCTTCGGCCGCACCGGGCCGATGTTCGCGCTGGAAGCGGCAGAGATTGCGCCGGATATTGTCACGCTCGGCAAGGGACTGACCGGCGGCACGCTGCCATTGGCGGCGACGGTGGCGTCGCAGAAAATCTTCGATGCGTTCTGGTCCGACGATCCGCAGCATGCGCTGGCGCATGGCCCAACCTTCATGGGCAATGCGCTGGCCTGCGCGGCCGCGAATGCCTCGCTCGACCTGTTCGAACGCGAGCCGCGGCTGCTGCAGGCGGCGGAGATCGGCAAGGCGATGGGCAAGCAGCTCGGCCGCTGCATCGGCATGAAGGGCGTGAAGGATGTGCGCGTCAAAGGCGCCATCGGCGTGGT
>Ga0153956_1002567_pt1 | contig 13078 bp, 11 predicted proteins | sample TSFL040MetaG_FD_104704 | JGI IMG/M metagenome (GOLD analysis project Ga0153956, IMG submission 104704) | Attine ant fungus gardens microbial communities from Florida, USA - TSFL040 MetaG | ecosystem: Host-associated > Fungi > Mycelium > Unclassified | place: USA: Florida, Wekiwa Springs... | reverse complement strand
GGTGTGTTTCTTTGGTTACTTTCTTTCGCACAAGCAAAGAAAGTAACGCCCACCGCAGGTGCAACCACGCCGTCAGGCAAAGAAAAATCCATTTTAAAAGTTACAGTCAGACGTTGACCTTGAGCCCCATTGAAACAGCCCAGTGAGGCGCCGATTTTGTAAAGGAGCTCTCCGTCAGGCGAAACCTGCCCCACCAGCGCAGGTAAATCAAAATAATTTACCCCCCGTCAAAAAAAGAAATGTCAGCCTCAGGCTGCCACCAAAGCCTGCAACTTCCCAACCGTATCCGCGCAGGCGCGCGCCGCCTCCCCGCCCTTCACCACGAAGTGACGCCGAAAATAATCCCGGTGCTCGTCATGCTCGTGGAAATGATGCGGAGTCAGCACGGCGGAAATCACCGGAACGTCCGTCTCCAACTGCACCTGCATCAGGCCGGAGATCACCGCCTGCGCGACGAACTCGTGGCGATAAATGCCACCGTCGACCACGAGGCCCGCCGCCACCACGGCGGCATAACGCCCGCTTTTGGCCAGGCGCCTGGCGTGCAGCGGAATTTCGAACGCGCCGGTAACCTCGAACAGATCGATATCCGAACGTGAAAATCCCAGCGCCACGATTTCGTCGAGAAATGAATCCCGCGCCTGGTCGACGATATCCTTGTGCCAGCCGGACTGAACGAAGGCGATGCGGGTGGGTTGTTGCGGGGTGTTGCCTGGAGCGGAAGTCAGCATGATAAGAGCCCTTTCATAAACGAAAAAAACAGGGCGCATGGAAAAAGACAGGCGCACGCAGCGCGCGCGTGCCGGCCTGTTTCCGCTCTCATAACCGGACTTTAACCGTCGGCTCCGGAATCGCACCGGATCTGCTGTCCCCGCCGTTGCACACGACAGGCGCCCGCGGGCTATACGTACAAGACGTAATTACCGCCGGTGGGGACTTTCACCCCGCCCTGAGAGTCGCGTCCATTGGCGGACGCGCGGCGAAATCTATCACGGCAACTCATCCGTCGCAAACCGAAAATCCCGATCGCCGTTAACGGCGTGGGCGGCACATCTTCAATTCGCAATGCGGCCCTGCATCCGCGCCCCGGTAAAAATCAGCGGGACGACAGCCTGGCCCCAGCGCCGCTCCGGGCGCTCCAGTAATGTTCCAGATTCAACGCCTTGAGCGCGGCATCGAGGAAACGGGTATCGATCAGGTTATCCACATCGACGGATTGGCGAATCAGCTTTTTGTCGAGGGCGAACTGCACAGTATCGCGGTAGTGATTGATCAGGTAGCTGTCCGCCAGCGGCGACCAGCGCTCTTTCCAGGCAAGGGTGGCATCGTCGTACTCGCGCCGCACCACGCTCTCGGGCGTTCCCGCCAACGTCGCGCGCCGGATCACCTCATCGCGGTTCTGCTCCTGCGATATCCAGTACGCGGCTTTCACATAGGCGGTGGCGACGATCTGCGCCAGCTCGGGATATTGCTTCAGGAATTCGTCCGAGCCCCACAACTCGGCCCGGTATTTCCATTCCAGCGGCGCGCCCTTGGAGGACCACAGGATTTTGCCGATGCCTTTGTCTTCCAGCTGATAACCGCCGGGCACGAAGATCGCGTCGACCGCGCCCGCCGCCAGCGCGGCGGCGCCGGTTTGCGGATTGGCGTTGTAAATCTTGAAATCGCTGTAACTCAGGCCGTTGGCATCGATCAGCTTGACGAAGGGCAATTCCCAGGGACGTCCGCGATGCACGGCGATGCGTTTGCCTTTGAGATCCCTGATCGATTTCACCGTGGAATTGGCGGACACCAACAGGAAGGTATCGCTGCCGCGTCCGCTCGGCACCACGACGTGCGTGCTCACGCCCGCCGCATTCAGGATGATGCCGGGCAGATCGCCATAGGCCGCGAAATCGACTCGATGCGCGGCGAAAGCTTCGTTGATCAACGGGCCGACGTTCGCTCCGGAAACCGGCACCCATTCCAGGCGCACGCCGCGCTTTTTCAGCTCCGCTTCAAGCCAACCCTGCGACACCACCACGTTGGGCATGCCGGATGCCATCGGCTTGCCGTCGACGTAGCTGGTTATCGCGGCGATACGCACCGATTCCGGCAGCGCCGCGGCGGCGACCCGGCCCGCCCACAGCAACGCGAAAGCAGCCAATGCAATTTTCAAGGTCAATACCGTGTTCAAGGCCAATACAGAGTTCAATGACAAGACAGTGTGCAAGGAAGCGCGCAAACGCATGATTTATTTCCTCCCAAAAAATCGCGCAAAAAATCCAGCGCGGATAGAAAACCTGATTGCCATCGATGGGCAGGAAGCATGCCAGCGGCTTCATGCAAGGCGGGCGAAAGCGCGGCGCGTCAATCAAGGCCGAAGATACGTGGAGAAGCGCGCGATTTTTCAGCCATGTGCGCGAGTCATCGTTGTGAGCGCGCGCGAAGCGGAATGCCGTGGAAGACAATCTGCACGAGGCGCAGCAGAAAATGCTGGGAAGCTGTTGCTAGAAGTTCATTGCATAAAATAACCTGGAGACCATAACCTGAAAGCGGGCACAAGTACCCTGAACAGCGGGCACAAGTACCCTGAACAGCGGGCACAAGCACCCTGAACAGCGGGCACAAGCACCCTGAACAGCGGGCACAAGTACCCGGAACAGCGGGCACAAGTACCCTGAACAGCGGGCCCTAGGGCACAAGGGTCCAAGGACGCAAGGCGGCCGGGCCGCGCGAGAACGCAGGACGCGGAACTGGAGCGATGCCGGAAGTAATTGCCGCGTTTACACGTCAGTGAATGAGCCGCGAAGGCCGCCCCATGGTTTTTAACCGATGGGCGCAGTATCAACCAGACGTATTGATGACATGACTTCCAGGAAACAATCGGAGAGCAGCGATGGGGGCCGCGCAACGCGGCCCGGGGAAAACACGCGGGATTCAGGCCTTGGGGCCGATCGTGTCGCGGAAAAACTCCAGCGCGCGCGAACGCGCCAGCTCCGCCGAGGGCTTGTGGTAGCTGCCGCGCTGATCGCAGTTGAAACCGTGATCGGCGTCGTCATAGACGAAAATTTCCACATCGTCGCGGCGCGCGAAGGCATCGCGAATCTGTTCGACTTCGATATGGGGAATGCTGTGGTCCAGCCCGCCGAAATGGAACTGCAGGGGATTTTTCACGCGCGGCGCGAGGTTGAGCAACGCGGCCGTGCCCGCGCCGTAATACGCGACACCCGCGTCGATCGCGCCGGTGGCGGCCAGCGCGAAAACCAGGCGACCGCCATAGCAGTAGCCGACCGCGCCGACTTTTCCGTCGACAGCGCCGCGCTGGCGCAAGGCGGCAACGGTCGCCTCCAGGTCGCCGACGGTCTGCTCCACCGGAATTTGCGCGCGCAGCGCAATGCCGCGCTGCATGCCCTCGTCATCGTAACCCAGCTCGACGCCCGGCTCGGCGCGCCAGAAAATATCCGGCGCCAGCACGACATAGCCCTGGCGCGCATAATCGTCGGCCACCGCGCGAATATGGTTGTTTACGCCGAAGATTTCCTGGATGACGATCAATCCCGGCCCGCGCCCCAGCGGCGGCGTGCTGAGATAGGCCTTGAAAGTGCCGCCGTCGGCGGCGGCGATATCGATATATTCGGTGGTCATGCGTTTCCTCCACTCAGGCTGCGCTCGAAGCGCGCTGTGTTCCGGCGCCGCCGCGTCCAGCCCGGCGCAAAAACGCGCGCGCACGCAACAGCAACGATGGTTTCCCAGCCCACCCGCGTCGACCGTTCGTTGTCACACCGAATCGTTCATTGCTGTCGAACGCGCCATTGCGAGCGGACGCTCGCGCGGGTAGTCGTACCGGACGGACAATCGCACCGGACGGACAATCGCGCCGGCCGCGGATTCGCATCGAGCCGAATCCACAACGGTCGGTTTTCCGCGCGGGCAGCGCATGATAACGCGGCCACGGCATTTCGCCAGAGGAACGTTTACGCGATTTGCCGGCGCACGTAATCCTGCGCCTGCGCGAGCGGTAACGGATCGATCCAGGCGCGCGCATCGAAATCGGCGGGAATGAATTTCCATTCGAACAGAAAATTCTTGAAGGCGTTGAGCCCGGCCACCGCGCTTTCGTCGAGATGATTGTGCAGGCGCCGGTGCACGTCGTTGCCATAGGCATAACGCACCCAGGTCTCGGTGGAACCCGTTTCCCGCGCGATGTAGGCCACCGCGTCGGCGGCATTCCTCTCCGCCCAGGGTCCGATCGCGATCACCCGCGCCAGGAAGCGCGCCACCAGATCCGGCCTTGCCGCCAGCAGGGCGCTGTCCACGGTGACGGGGCGCGGCGCGCTGTTGTTGGTGCGCGCCAGCGGATCGGGATGACGGCTGATATCCGTCACCACGTGCGCGCGCAACTGATGCGCCAGCTGCGCGCCGTGCGCGCCCTTCACGTAGATGGCGTCGACTTCGCGGCGGATCAGCGCATACAGCTCCGCCGTGTACGCGCCGCCGGGCCGGCGCGGCGCCGAGGTCGGCACGCGCGGATCGATGGTGTGGGCGCCGAGCGGCGGGTGCGCGGGCAAATCGACAAACTCCACATCGCGATGGCTCAAGCCCTCCAGCTCTAACGCCACCACAAAGCCGCGCAGCGCACCGGCGCGCTGGAAATCGATCGAATTTTTATGCACCGGCAGGCCGACGCGGCGGCCGCGCAGATCCCTGGGCGTGCGGATGCCGGAATCCGGCAGCGCGAGAATCGCCTGGTATTCGTCGAGCCAGTTCAGCGCGATCACGCGCGTGTCGCGGCCGTTGGCTTTCGCCCAGATCGCCGGCACGCTGCCGCCCTGGCGAAACGAATTGTCCAGGCGGTGATCGTAATGCGATTCGCGCAACTCCGGATCGGCGGTCTCCTGTAGGGTTTTGATGTGAATGCCTTCGCTGGCGAATTCCTCGCCAAACCAGCCCAGCTGGGCCGCCAGTCCCAACGGCGTGGGCACCGGGCAGCGCGTGTACCACAGGGTTTCGACCGTGTGGGCGTTCCGTTTTTCGCTCATGTTCGCACTCTCTCGTTTTGCAATGACTTGAAACAAACCAGATCGGAAAGAGCGCTATTCATTGCAGAACCTGTACCAACGAAATCAAGCGACTAATTTTTATGGAACCTCTGAAAAACGTAGCGAGTTCCGCCGAGGCAAGGCAAAAATGAGCGAAAAACCGCCGTTTATACGTCAATCAATGAGGATTTTGAGCGCATTTTTAACGCCGTATCGGCAAGCGCAGTCGTTTTTCAGAGGTTCCTTATCTTTATTCTTGTTCGATACGCGCTTATATCCGCCCTAGGGAAGCTCTGAACTGCTGATTGAGCAGACGTTTTTGCTGCTGTGTTGCTGCTGGATCAACAATATTTTTTCGCGGGCATGCGCCGCGATGTTTCAACGCGCGCATTCGCGGCGGCGGGAGGGATGGAAACGGGGAAATCCGCGTGCCACGTCCTGACATGGCACGCGCGCGGCGCTCAGGATTTGCGCCGGAGCCAGGCCGCCAGCGGATGCAGTGTCTGCCCGATGAAAGTCCGGGGCAGGCGCACCGTCGTGCCGTAATCCGCCGGCCAATGTTGCGTCGGCATGTGATAGGTGTTGAACAGGCGGTCGAAGAGCACCGTGTGCGCGGAATAATTGGTATCGATGGCCGGCTTTTCCGAGCTGTGGTGCCAGTGGTGAAACTGCGGCGTGACGAACAGGTATTTCAGCGGCCCGAAGGAAATGCCCAGGTTGCAGTGAATCAGGATGGCCTGCAGCGCGGCGAAAGCGACGTAGAAGTTCAGCGCGGCCTTATCCGCGCCCAGCAGGTACAGCGGCACCATGACCATCGCCCGCTCGGAAAAAACCTGCAGGAAATGACCGCGCGAACCGGCCAGCCAGTCCATGCTTTCCACCGAATGATGCACCGCGTGTATCGGCCATAACGCCTTCACCTCGTGGTACAGGCGATGCTCCCAATAAAGCACGAAATCCGCGCACAGGATGATCAACACCACCTGCGCGAAAACCGGCACCGAACGCACGGCATTCTGCACCGCCGGGCTGATCGCCCAATCGAAATGACTGGCGTGGTAGTTGCCGAAAATCAGGATCGCCGAGATCATCAGGTGATTGAGACAAAAATAAAAAAAATCGAGGCCCCACTCGCGGCGCAGGATGACCTGGTTCCTGTATTTGGGAAACAACTTTTCCAGCGTCATGAAAATCGCGGCCGATCCGAGGAAGGCGAGAATCAGCCAATCCACGCCCAGCGACAGCCGGCGCGGCTCCACCGGGCCGATCGGCACCGTGTAACCGCCCAGCGCGAAGGCCACCAGCGTCAGGACGATGCCGCTCAACCCCATCGCCTTGTGCTTGTTCAGGAAAAAGGTCAACGCGCCGAAAAACAGCGAGAAATACATGCCGTACTTCAGGACCTGCTGCAAAAACCGGGCATCGTAGGCCTGGCGCAGTTCCGCCGTGGTCAGATAGGCGGGAAATAAATACGCCAGAACGGCCAGCACGCTCAGCGCGCCGAGAAAGACCGAACAGTAACCGCTGATCTTGCCCTCGCCGAAGTGAAACTCCTTGTCCTGGTCCAGCTCGACCTGGCGCTCCCGGTACTGATATTCGTTGTTCATATTGTTCTCAGGCTGATGAATGGCGGCGATACCCGCCCGTGGGATTCACTTCCATCGCGGCCGCGCCGTTGTTATTGCATGGCTTGTGTTTTTGCACATTCGCGGCGGCCATTTTGCGGATGGACATTTTTCGATCCGCGCCGTGGGCGGCGGTTATCGATAGCCGCCAGCCTTCCAACCCGGTCGGCGCGAATATGCCACCATGCGCCGGCCATTGTCGAGAGAAGCCCCCGAGGCCGCCCCGATGTATCCGGCGCCAGCCCCATCGAAGACAAAAACGGCGGGGGAGCGGCGCCCAAAATGGAAAAGCCTTCAGAGCGGCGGCACGCGGCCGATCGACAGAAAAATCGATGGGTTATTTGCAAACAGCGCCGGCAAATCGGCATAAGCTGTCCCTTGCATTCGCACGCATGAATGCGGCGAGGTTTCCGCCTCGCGTTCCAGAAAATCCGAATGACAAAAACAGAAAGAGCGCATTTTCAACTGTTTGCCCATCCGCCCAGATGCTCACTTTCTATTTATTTTTGCCGATGCGAGCTTGATATTCCTGCCGCTTTCCGCGTCGGCCGCGCGCAACGCCAGCACTCATAAGCGCGCAAGCGCGCTCTGGAATATCCCGCTATTCCGCCTTTTCCTCGACGGGAATACCGCTTGCATTCGCTATTCACAACGCGCATGATGCCCCGGCAACGATGCCCGCAGTCGCCGGGGCGAATCTCCACACGCAGCGGATCTTGACACAGATCAACGGTAACTTCCGTCAATCCGCAACAGCACCCGGAATGCAGTTCTTGAGCGTGCTGAATGGACGAGCGAGGGAAAGCCATGATGACCTGCGAGTTGAGCGATGCGGAGTGGGACTCTCTGAAGGAATTACGCAGCGGGCCGCTTAAAAGAAAAATCCCACTTCCCCACCAAATCAAGCTGGTCGAACTCGGGCTGGCAAAAATGTTATTCAATAGTATCGCGGTGACCGCCGAGGGAAGACGGTATCAACGCGCATCCGCCGCCAGGCTGACGGAAATATCGATCACACGCGTCGACAAACCACCCAGATTGCTGCAGCTGGTGATATCCAATAAAGGATTTTCGCCTCCCACTTCATCTTGAAAGCATAACGCTGCTCTTGAACAGAGAATCATTATGGCCGGCTCATACAAAAAAGCCCCGCGCAAAGACGATCGACAACCGCCCACGGTCGCACTGCAACGAGAAATCGAAGAGCAGACCGCCGCTTTTCTCAAACGCGGCGGCGAAATCCAATACATATGCAAGGGCGTGAGCGGCCAGGTCATCCCGCCCCCGCGCCAGCCGGTTCCAACGAAAAAAAACGAAGTCCCCCAGGCCGCGCCCGCCGGGAAAGCGGCGGGCTGATGGTGGCCCCGTCTCCAATGAAATCCTTTCCAAAAGTGAAATAGCTCCCGAATTCTGCGTCAATGAGCGAGCGCCAGGAAAACCCATCGTGCAACTGACGGCCGCCGGCATTTCCTGGCGGGAAGCATCCTCATATCGCCGATGCGGCGCCGCATATTTTCCGTATCCCACGACCTTACCGCGGCGAATCACCGCGATCCGCTTCGCGTCGCGCATGCTCGCCAAGCGATGCGCAATACGCAAACCAATCCTGAAGCGGCTCCATGAAAAAACGCGCTACACGCGCACGATCACCGGCACGTCGCCCAGCTGCTTTTCGGTGGTGGCGACGATGCGGCCGCCGCTGCGCTGCACCACGATGTCGGCGCTGCGCTCCTTCACCGACAAATGGCGGATGGCGAGGCGGTCGATGCCCTCGGGCAGAGACGGGCGATCGATGTGCACCGCGCCGGTCCAGCCGTCGATGCGCAGGCCGATGCAGGCCTGCAGCATCATGAACAGGGAACCGGCGGCCCAGGCCTGCGGCAGGCACGCCACCGGATAGGACACCGGCCGCTCGCCCGCGGCGCGCTGAAAGCCGCAGAACAATTCCGGCAGCTGCATGCCGAAACTGACCGCGGTTTCGAACATCTGGTTGAGCAGATGCACGACGCCGCCGCGCGCCTGGTAACGCGCCAGTCCCGCGGTGCAGATCGCGGTGTCGTGCGGCCACACCGAACCGTTGTGATAGGACATCGGATTGTAACGCGCCTGCCCCGTCGCCAGCGTGCGCAGCCCCCAGCCGCTGTCGAAGGGATTGGCCAACAGCTGGTGCGCCACACTGGCGCCGCGCGCCGCCGACGGCAAACCCACATACAGCAGATGGCCGGCGTTGGAACAGCGCACGCGGCACAGCGCGCCCTGGCCGTCGATCGCCACGCCGTAAAAACCCTGGTCTTCCATCCAGAAGCGCTCCTCCACCGCGAGGCGCAGCTTTTTCGCGCGCTGCCGCCAGCGCTCGGATTCCAGCTCCGCGCCGCGCCGCGCCGTCAGTGCCGCCATCGTGTTGAAGGCGGCGTACACATAACCCTGCACTTCCACCAGCGCCACCGGGCCGCGCGGAATTGCGCCGTCGGCGTGAAAAATCGAATCCTCGCTATCTTTCCAGCCCTGGTTCGACAGGCCGCTCTCCTCGGCGCGGGCGTAGGTGAGAAAACCGTCGGGATTGGCGTCGGCAACGCTGTCGATCCAGGAACAGGCGGCGATCAGCGCGGGCCACAGTTCATCGATGAAAGCGAGGTCGCCGGTGCGGTCGGCGTAGGCGCCGGCCAGCATCACGAACAGCGGCGTGGTATCGACGCCGCCGTAGTAGCGGCCGAACGGCAATTCGCGCAGCCGCGTCATTTCGCCCTTGCGCGTCTCGTGCATGATCTTGCCCGGCGCCGCATCCTGGAACGCGGACACTTCGCGCGCCTGATTGCGCGCGAGAAAACGCAACACGCCGCGCGCCAGATGGGCATCGAGCCACAACGTCTGCAACGCGGTGATGATGGCGTCGCGCCCGAACGGTACCGAAAACCAGGGAATGCCGGCGTAGGGATACGGGCCCGTGCTCAGCTCGCTGGTGAGCAGCGCCAGATCGGCGCGCGAACGTTCGATCCATTCGTTGAACAGGCGCCCGGAGCTGCGCAGGCTGGCGCCGTGGCGCGAACGCGCGCGCATGGCGAAACGCGCCCGCGCCGCCTGCGCCCGATAATTTTCGCGGCTGGGTTTCGCCGCGCCGTCCGGTCCCGCCTCCAGATAAATTTCCACGCTGCCCGCCGGCGGCAGCACCAGATTGAACACGGCGGCATCGGCGCTGAGCTCGGCGGGCAAGGTATCGAAGGCCAGCGTCGATGAACTGGGCACGCTGTCCAGGCCCAGGTATTTGAAACTCACGCGGTCGACGCCGACCTCGGCCGGCAACAACTGGCCGCGCGCCGCGCGCTCGCTGCCGCGCACTTCGAACATGTCGCGAAAATCCGCGCCGAAATTCAACGTCAGCGGCACGTTCGCCTCGTACTCTCCGTAATTCACGCAGCGAATGCACTCGTACATCTGCCGCTGCCAGAGAAAACGCACCCGCTGCAGATGCACGATGCCCTGCGGCAGCGAACGACCGCCCAGCTCCGGCAGTGGCCGGTTGGTCATGTTGGCGATGAACAGCACGTTATCGCGGCTGACCGCCGCGCTCAGCAGCGATGGCAACTCACCGCCGAACTTCAGCTGCAGGCGCGACAGCAGGCGCGTGTCATCGCGGAACAGGCCGTCGCCGCTGCCGCAAATATCGCCGAGCGCATCGACCACAACGAAGGTATCGGCATCCTTCAGGGCAAAAAACCGGTTGGGATTACGCATCGTCGCCATAGCTGCCGCCTCTTCTCAAGCTTCGATGGAATGACGCCGGCGCGTTCACAGGCTCAGACCGCCGACCGAGTCCACCGCGCCGGCCGTGCGCGCGACGCCGGGCATTTTCGGCGCGACCCGTCCGGTCAGGCGGTGATAAAGCTCCAGGTAGCGCCACGCCATCGCCGTGGCGGTGAAACGCTGCTCGAACACTTTGCGCACGCGCGCGCGGTCGATCCTTCCGATATCGCGCAGCGCCACCGCCGCCTCCTGCTCGGAGCCGACGATGAAGCCGGTCACGCCATCCTCGATCACCTCCGGCACGGAACCGCAATTCCATGCGATCACCGGCGTGCCGCAGGCCATCGCCTCGATCATGACCAGGCCGAACGGCTCGGGCCAGTCGATGGGGAACAGCAGCGCGCGCGCATTGCCGAGGAATTCCGATTTCTCGTCGTCGCCGATTTCACCGATGAATTCCACCAGCGGACTGTTCAGCATCGGCGCGATCACGTCCTGGAAATAAACGCGGTCGGCCGCGTCCACCTTGGCGGCGATGCGCAGCGGCATATTCGCCCGCTTGGCGATGGCGATGGCGCGGTCCGGGCGTTTTTCCGGCGAGATGCGCCCGAGGAACGCGAGGTAGTCGCCGCGCGGCCGCTCGCAGCGGCGATAGGTGCTGTCGTAAAGGCCGTGATGAACCGTGCCGAGCCAGTTCAGATCGGGTTGCGGCAGGCGCTGCTGGTCGGAAATCGACACCAGCGGATATTGCGGCCAACGCGCGAACGCCTGCGCCATATCCTTGAGATCGAGGCGGCCGTGCAAGGTGGTCAGCGTGCGCGCGGCGATCTCTTCGAAAAACGGAAAGTGCAGGAAATCGAGATTGAAATGCAGCACATCGAACTCATCCACGCGGCGCCGGACTTCGTCGAGCATGGCGATATGCGCGGCCAGATCGGATTTCAGCGGATGCGGATCGAGGCGTATCGCCTGATCGCGGCCCGGCACCAGCCTGGCGCGGGTCGCCGCCTCGGCGCTGGCGAACAGCGTGACATCCTGGCCCAGCTCGACCAGCGCATCGGCGAGATGGGCAACGATGCGTTCGGTGCCGCCGTACAGGCGCGGCGGCACCGCTTCGTAGAGGGGAGCAATCAATGCGATTTTCATAAAGTAGCCGCTCCATCGAATACAGTCATCGAATACCAAATAACGAAACACGAAAACAACGCCAGCTCGACTCCCGAAAAAGCGAAATTGATTCAGAAAATAAAGTCGATCCCTGAAAATAAGTCGATGCCGGAAAAAATCCCGGTCCTGGAAGAAGTTCAACACGCGTTGTAAAGCTTGCCGGTGGCGGGAATCGATCAGGCGCGGCCACCGGCCGGCTCCGTTGCCGAGATCCGGGCTGCAAGTTTCACGCCTGGCGGCGCAAGACTCATTATTTCCTGCCGCAGGACGCACGCGTGACGTTTGACCAATGCGCGGCGCCGGCGTAGAAATCGATTTCCGGAATCGCACCCGGTGTTCGCGGCTCAGTCGCGTTCACGCGGGATTGGCGATGGGTTGCGATCACATGGGCCCGCGACCCCGTTGTTCGGATATTTCGCATGGCTCGGTTGTTTCGTTTTCCGGTTCACAGCGTTTTCATGGGGAGGATTTGCCAATGGCCACCGCATCGACCCCGCATCGCAAGGCCATCGACTGCCGGGAGTTTCCCAGCGAGATTCACTGTTCGCTGATGATTTCCGGGACTGAGGACGAAGTGCTCGACATGGCGGTATTGCACGCCAGCACGGCCCATCGACATGAAAACACGCCGCAGCTGCGTGAACAGCTGCGCTCGATGTTGAAGGACGTGGATACGGATTCGGCCTGACCCGAGGTATCCGGCCGGGTGAAAAAACAGCGCCTGCTCAATGCTCCAGCAGGGAGCGCAGCATCCACGCGTTCTTTTCGTGGATCTGCATGCGCTGGGTGAGCAGATCGGCGGTCGGTTCGTCGTGCGCCTTGTCGACCTCGGAAAACATGCCGCGCGCGGTGCGCACCACCGACTCCTGGCCATCGACCAGCTGCCGCACCATATCAAGGGCGTTAGGCACGCCGTTCGGCTCCTTGATCGAACTGAGTTTCGCGAACTCGGCATAGGTGCCCGGCGCCGGGCTGCCCAGCGCGCGAATGCGCTCGGCGATCAGATCCACCGCCTGGGCCAGCTCGGTGTATTGCGTTTCGAACATCAGGTGCAGGGTCTGGAACATCGGCCCGGTGACGTTCCAGTGGAAATTGTGTGTCATCAGATAGAGCGTGTAGGTGTCGGCCAGCACATGCGACAAGCCGTCGACGATTTTTGCCCGATCCTGGTCCGAAATGCCGATATCGATTTTGCTCGCCTTCATGATCGCTGCCTCCGCTGGCCTGCCCATGCAATCCGCTGACAATCCAATCCGATGGACATTTAGTCCCGTGAACATTGAATCCCGAGAATATTAATCCGGCGCACATTCCATCCGATAAAAATGTAATGCGGTGAACTCAACGAACGGTCGCTCAGCGCAATTCGCTGCGGCGCCGCCCGCGCCCCAGCAGCGTATCGATGCTGAACAATCCGGCGCCGCGCGCCGCCAAAGCCAGGAAGCCGCCGGCCATCGCCACGTTTTTCATGAAGTTGGCGACCTGGGCCTGCTCGGTGACCTGGGCGTGAAAAATAAATGCCGC
>Ga0153956_1002566_pt1 | contig 13081 bp, 9 predicted proteins | sample TSFL040MetaG_FD_104704 | JGI IMG/M metagenome (GOLD analysis project Ga0153956, IMG submission 104704) | Attine ant fungus gardens microbial communities from Florida, USA - TSFL040 MetaG | ecosystem: Host-associated > Fungi > Mycelium > Unclassified | place: USA: Florida, Wekiwa Springs... | reverse complement strand
CGGGGCGGCGGGAATCGCGATTACGCTGCTGATGGGCGCCCCCGCTTTCGCGCAGGGTCATGGCGGTGGCGGCTTCCATGGCGGCGGCTTCCATGGTGGTGGTTTCCACGGCGGCGGGTTCCATGGTGGCGGCCTCGGGTTTCACGGGGGCGGCGTCCACTATGCGCCGCGCGTGAGCATCGGCGCCCATGTGGGTGGCGGCTACGGCTGGCGCGGCGGCTACGGTGGTGGCTGGCGCGGGGGCTACGGCCTCCACGCCTGGAGCGGTGGCTGGTGGGGTGGCGGCTGGTGGCCGGGCGCCTACTACGGCTGGTCCTATCCGCTGTTCCTGGCCACGTTGCCGGCGCTGTACGCGACCTACTGGTGGGACGGCATGCCGTACTACTACGTCAATAACGTCTATTACACCTGGAATGCCGGGCAGAACGGCTACGTGGTGACTGATCCGCCCATGGTGGCCGGCGCTGATACCCAGGAGGCGAGCGCGGCGCCGGATGTGGATGGTGCGGTGGCGGCTGCGCCGGCCGCGGCCGGGCCGCAGTCCTCCGGCATCATTGCCTATCCGCGCAACGGCCAGTCCGAGCAGCAGCTGGCGACGGACAAGTACGAGTGCCATGTGTGGGCCAAGGGCCAGACCGGCTTTGATCCCACCAGCCAGGCCTCCTCCGGCGCGCCCGCCAGTTCGCGCTCGGCCTACGCCCGCGCGCTGGGCGCCTGTCTCGACGGCCGCGGGTATACCGTGCGCTGACAGGCGCTGTCGTGAAACACTACGCACCCCGGAGGGTTTCCGGGGTACGGAGTTCACGATGGCTGCAAATCCCTACGACCCTTTGAAGCGCAAGGATCTGTCCCGGCGCGAGCAAATCCTGCTGCAGTTCACCGCCGAGGTCGTGCACGGCACCAACCTCGCGCTGATCGACACCCTGGTCGCTCCCGACTACATCCAGCATACCCACGGCGTGGCGCAGGGCCGCGAGGGCATCCGCCGCTACGTCACCGAGATTTCCATGCGCCGCCCCGGCCGGGAGCAGTGGCGACCGCTGCTGGTGTTCGAGGATGGCGACTTCGTGATCCTCTACAAGCTGCTGCCGGCGTTCATGATCGTGGACATCGTGCGCTTCAACGACCAGGACCAGCTGGCCGAGCACTGGGACGTGGTGCAGCCGCTGCCGGTCCCGGGCCACGACCCCATGGAACAGTCGCAGCACGACTTCAGCCGTTTCTACAAGCTGTTCGGCGTGCCCGGCAAGGAGTAACCCGGCCCGCGCCGCGCCTGGCAAAAACGATCCGGGGGGATGATGCAACATTCATGGATGGCAGGGGTGCTCATGCTGACGCTGCTGGCCGCGACCGCGCCGGCGCCGGCGCAGATCACGCAGGCCAGGGTCACGGGCGGAACCGTCGAGGGACGGGCCGTGGACGGCATCGGCGAGTTCAAGGGCATTCCGTTCGCGGCGCCGCCCGTGGGCGCGCTGCGCTGGCAGGCGCCGCAGCCGGTGCCGGCCTGGAGCGGTGTGAAGCACACCGTCGCCTTTGGCGCGGCCTGCATGCAGGAACCGCGCATGGCCAACCAGATGGCGCCCGGCGTGCCGATGAGCGAGGACTGCCTGGTTCTCGACGTCTGGACACCGGCCAGGACCCCCGCGGACCGGCTGCCGGTCATTGCCTGGATCTATGGCGGGGGCTTTTCCGGCGGCATGACCAGCGCGCCGCTGTATGACGGCGCGAACTTCGCCCGCAAGGGCGTGGTGCTGGTCAGCATCTCCTATCGCGTCGGGGTGTTCGGGTTCCTGGCCACGCCGGCGCTCAGCCGGGAAAGCGGCCACGGCTCCGGCAACTACGGCCTGCTGGACCAGATCGCCGGACTCAGATGGGTGCGGGCGAACATCGCGCAGTTCGGGGGGGATCCATCGAAGGTCACGGTCATGGGTCATTCGGCGGGCGGTTTCGCGGTCAGCATGCTGGCCGCCTCGCCCCTGGCCAAGGGGCTGTTCCGCGGTGTGATCAGCCAGAGCGGTGCGAACTTCGCGCCGGTGCAGCACGATGCGCCCTGGGCGGGTGGCATCATCCAGGGCCTGGCGGCCGCCGAGCGTGTCGAGGGCGCATGGCTGGCAGGGCTCGGGGTCACGAACCTGGCACAGGCCCGCGCGCTGCCCGCGGACCGGCTCAATGAAGCGCAGTCCGCCAAGGGCGCGCCGCGCTTCTGGCCGCCGGTGGATGGCTACGTGGTGCGTGATGACCAGGTCCGGCTGTGGCGTGCGGGCCGGTTCAACGACACTCCCATCCTGGTGGGCGATGTCTCGGATGAGGCCGCGGCCTTCGGGGTCCGCCGGACCCGGCCCGGGGAGTTTGAAGCCGAGGTGCGCGCGGGCTACGGCAGGTTCGCGGCTGCGCTGCTGGCCGCATACCCGCACGCCAGCGAGGCCGAGGCCACCCGTGCGGCCACGCAACTGCGCAGCGACACCACCTTCGACTGGGGCGAGTTCACCTGGGCACGCGAGCAGGCGCGGCACGGCCGCGGCCGGGTGTGGATGTACCGCTTTGATCGCCCCACGCCCGCCAATCCCGATGGCTCGGGCCATGGCCAGGAAGTCGCCTATGTCTTCGGCAATCTCGGCGTGGGCAACCGTCCGCAGCCGTCGGCCGGGGACCGGGCGCTGTCACAGCAGATGCAGTCCTACTGGGTCAACTTCGCAACTTCCGGTGATCCCAATGGCATCGGCCTGCCGCGGTGGCCGGCGTTCAGCGCGGCGCAGCCGCGGCTGATGCGCTTCGGGGTCGATCCGGGCCCGGCGCCGGTGGCCGACCTGCAGCGGCTCACGGTGCTCGACGGCTACTACGACTGGCGGCGCGCGGGTGGGCATTGAAGCGCGTGTGAGTGATCCGGACGCGACCGGCTGGCGCATCGTGCGCCAGCTGGCGTGGCCGTACCGGCGGCAGCTGCTGTTCGTCGCCCTGTTCGCGCTGCTCGCGACCGGTACCGATCTCCTGGCGCCGCTGATCTATCGCGAGGCGGTCAACGACATCGCCGGCCTGTTCGTGGACACCGCCCCCGAATCCCTGCCCGCTCAGCCCGGCGTCATGCTGGACATGGTGGACGAGGAGGGCGGCGCATCGGCGCCGCTCGACGGGGTCGATCCGGGCAGCGAGCCGCAGGCGGTGATTGCGCCGCCGCTGCCGCCGTCGATTTCCGATTCCTCGAAGCCGGCGCCTCGCCATGTGCGTCCCGGGGCCCGTCCCCCGGCGCATCGCAAGCCGCCGGCGCGGCATGGATCGCCGCACCGCTCGACGTCCCGGCCCGGACCCGAGCCCCACACCCGTCACCATGTGGCGCCGCGCACGGTGTCGCAGACCTTCCCCACCCTCATGTGGGCCGTGGTGGGCCTGTTCGGCATCAACGTGCTGTCGCACCTGTGTGAGCTGATCGCGGACCAGCGCACGGTGCGCCTGGCCAGCCGGATCGAGGCCGACTTCATCAGCGGCACCTTCGGGCATGTGTTGCGGCTGCCGCTGCGGTTCTTTTCCAACCGTGCCAGCGGCACCCTGGCCAAGCAGATCGACCAGTCCGACCAGATCGCCCCCATCGTCACCGCGCTGGCCAAGGACGTCGCCCCCGCGCTGCTGAGCATGGTGGGCGTGCTGATCATCATGTTCATGCAGAGCTGGCGGCTGACCCTGGCCGCGCTCGTGACCCTGCCGCCCTACGCCATGGTGGTGATGCGCTCTTCCCGGCGCCTGGAGACCGGACTGACGCGCTACTACGAGATGTGGGACTCGGTGTCCTCGCGCATCCAGGACGCGCTGGGCGCCATCAAGACGGTGAAGCTTTCCGGCGCCGAACGACGCGAGACCGAGCACTTGCAGCGCCAGGCGCAGCGCGCCTACGAGACGCACTCCGAACGCAACCGCCTGGCCAACCGCTACATCTTCCTGCAGTCCTCGTTGAGCTACCTGAGCCAGGCGCTGGTGCTGGGGTTCGGCGGCTGGCTGGTGCTGGAGCGCGGTCTGACGCCCGGTGACGTCGTGATGTTCGTGGTGTACCTGGACCGGCTGTACTCACCCATCGAGTCGCTGACGTCCGTCTCGGTGACCCTGCAGGAACACCTGACCTCGCTGACCCGCGCCAACCGGCTGCTGGTGGCGCAGCCGGAGAAGTTGGACGGCGAGGGCCTCGAACCCGGCCCGGGCCGGGTGGAGTTCCGCGACGTCTGCTTCAGCTACACCCCGGAACGGCCGGTGCTGCAGGACCTGTCCATCGTGCTCGAAGCCGGGCGCACCACGGCACTGGTGGGGCCGTCCGGCGCCGGCAAGACCACCACCGCGGACCTGATGCTGCGCCTGTACGACGTCGAGTCCGGCGCGATCCTGCTCGACGGCCAGGACCTGGCATTGCTGGACCCGTCGGCGGTGCGCAGCCGGATCGGCCTGGTGGCCGCGGATGGCGCGATCTTCCGCGGCACCCTGGCCGACAACCTGCGCTACAAGCGCCCCGATGCGACGGCCGCGGAGGTGCATGCCGCGGCGCTCACGGCCGGACTGGGAGCCACGCTGGCGCGCCTGCCGCAGGGCCTGGAGACCGAGGTGGGCGAGGGCGGAATCGGCCTGTCGGTGGGTGAGCGGCAGCGCCTGCAGATCGCGCGCGCCCTGCTGGGCCGGCCGCGGGTGCTGATCCTCGATGAGGCCACCGCCAATCTCGATTACGCCACCGAACAGGGCATCCGCAAAGCCGTGCTCGACCGGCCGGGCAAGCCCACCACCCTGGTGATCACGCATCGCTATGCCATGGCGGAGACCTGCGACCAGGTCATCGTGCTGACGGCCGGCAAGGTCCTGGCCCGCGGCACGCCCGCCGAACTGATCAGGAGCTGTCCGTGGTTTGCGGACTTTGCCGCCAGCGGCGAACCACAGCCGCCACCGGCGCCGGCGCCACCGGCCGAAGGCACCGCGGGTGAAGCGGACGCAGCAGCTGCGGATGAAGCAGCTGCGGACGATGAGGAACCTTGAGGAGCCGGCCCCCGCCGCTGCCGCTGCCGCGGGCGGGGGAGCGGGGGACGCTGCTGCCTGCAGGCCCCCCGTGTCTGATCAGGCCGCGGAGCGCGCCCGGATCGGGGTGATGCCGCTGGCGCGGCGGGTGCCGCTGTCCACGCGGTAGTTCTCCACCAGCGAGGACAGGTCCTGGGCCTGCTCGCAGATGGTGGCGCTGGCACTGGCGGCTTCCTCCACCAGGGCCGCGTTCTGCTGCGTCATGGTGTCGAGGTTGGTCACCACCCGGTTGACCTGTTCGATGCCGGCCGCCTGCTCGCGGCAGGCCGCGGCGATTTCGGCGACCACGTCGTTGACGGTGCGCACCGCATCGCTGATCTCCGTCAGCGCCTTGCCGGTCTCATCCACCAGCCGGGTGCCGCTTTCGACCTTGTCCACGCTGTCCACGATCAGGGCCTTGATCTCCTTGGCGGCCGTGGCACTGCGGCCGGCGAGGCTGCGCACTTCGCTTGCGACCACCGCGAAGCCACGGCCCTGTTCGCCGGCGCGCGCGGCTTCCACCGCGGCGTTCAGCGCCAGCAGGTTGGTCTGGAAGGCGATTTCGTCGATCACGCCGATGATGTCGGCGATGCGGCGGCTGGCGGCATTGATCTCGGACATCGCCGAGATCGCCGAGCCGACCACGGTGCCACCACGGGTGGCGTGCTCGCGCGCGGCCAGGGCCAGCTGCTGCGCCTGGGCGGCGTTGCCGGCCGTGGTCTTCACCGTGCCGGTCATTTCTTCCATGCTGGCGGCGGTCTGTTCCAGGCTGGCGGCCGATTCCTCGGTGCGCTGGCTGAGGTGCAGGTTGCCGTTGGAGATTTCCCGCGCGCCGTTGTTCACGGACTCGGAGGTCTCCTTGATGCGGGCCACCAGGGTCATCATGCCGTCGAGCACGGAGTTGATGCTGGTCGACAGTGCCTCGATCTGGCCGCTCTTGCCCTGCATGCTGATGCGTCCGGTCAGGTCACCCTGGGTGGCGGCCTGCGCGACGTTGCGTGCCTCGGTCACCGCGGCATCCAGCGCCTCGCGCATGCGCACCTGGTCGCTGACGTCCGTCTGGTACTCGACCACCTTGTACGGCCTGCCCGCGAGGTCGAGGATGGGGTTGAAGGTGGCCTGCACGTGCAGCTTGCGGCCGTCGCGCGTGCCGCGGGTGAACACGCCGGTCACGGTCTCGCCATTGCGCAGCCGCTCCCAGATGCGTTCGTGCTCCGCCAGGGCCTCGCCCGTGAGCTTGCCCAGGTCGCGGGGGTTGCGGCCGATCACGTCCTCGGGCCGGCAGGCATAAAGCACGTGGTGGTTTTCATTGACGGCGCGGATGCGGCCGTCGAGTTCGTATTCGCACACCGCCTGGGCCTTGTTGATGGCGGCGATCTGGCCCTTGGCATTGAGTTCGTTCTCGAGCAGGGCGCCCTGCATGGATTTGAGCGAGCCCAGCAGCTGCGCGGTCTCGTCGCGGCCCTCGGCGTCGATGTCGTTGTCGAACCTGCCGCCGGCGATGGCCTGCGCGACGCCGTTGGCGCGCGCCAGCGGGCCGGTGATGGAGCGCACGGCCAGCACGCACAGCGCGATGCCCAGCGCCAGGCAGGCGCCCGAGATGATCAGCTGCAGCATCACGGTGCGCAGGCGGGTGGTCATCAGGTCCTGTTCCACCACGGCGCTGCGCGCCATGCTGGCGTGGCTCAGGGCTGCCGCCGTGCTTTCCATACTTTCGATCGGGCCCTTGCGGGCCGTCATCAGGGCGTTGGCGTCCTGGGTGGTCCTGGCCTTGCCGGAATGGATCGCGCCCTCGACTTCCATGAAGGCGGTGGCGTACTTGTCGAAGTTGTCGGAGATCGACTGCACCTGGGTGCGTTGCTCGGCGGACAGCGGCATCGCCAGCGCGTCCTGGATCGCCTTGGTCAGGTCGGTCTGGGTGTCGCGCCAGCTGTCATCGAAGGAGTTGAGCGCCTTCTGGTCGCCGATGTTGATCAGCGTGTCCTTTTCATAGCGGCGCTCGGTCAGGATCAGGTTGTCGATCAGGATGGCCTGCTGGGCCAGCTTCAGATCGTGCTCGATGAGATTGCGGCTCTTGCTGAACAGTGCATTGGTGCCGAATATGCCGATCGCGGCGCAGGCCACGAGCATCGCCAGCAGCAGCCCGAAGGAAATCCCCAGGCGTCCCATGATGGTTGTGTTCTTGAACATCGGTACCTGATCCGTGTGTCGGTTCGTCCTGTGCACTATCGACCAAGCCGGGAAAATGTTGAGTGACGGACATCACGGCGGGTCGGATGTGGTAGGAATGCGCGGCGCTGTCCACGGGAATATGACAAGCCAGGCCGGAAAGTCGGATACTCTCGGGCTTTCCATCAGTTGATAGGGGGACGCGTGAACAAACTGCAACTTTCAGGACTGTGCGTTGCCGCCGCGCTGTGTTCGGCCACGGCCGTGGCCCAGGTGCCGCCGCAGGGCGTGACCGATCCGGCCATCCAGGAGAAGATGCTGGCGGACAGCAATCCGAAGCTCGCGGCCAACAAGAAACTGGTGTTCGACATGTGGCGCGAGCTGATCCAGGGCGGCCACACGGAGAGCGCGGAAAAGTACTTCCGCAAGGATTACATCCAGCACAACCCCAATGTCGCCACGGGCCGCGACGCCATGGTGGCATTCATGAAGTCCACCCGGCCGGTGAAGCCCGTCGATCCAGGCATCAATTTCCCCCTCATCACCATCATGGCGGAGGGCGACATGGTGCTGGTGGCGACGGTCACCCACCAGGATGATCCGGAAAAGCCCGGTCAGAAGTACACCGGCACCCACTTCGACCTGTTCCGCATCCAGGACGGCAAGATCGCCGAGCACTGGGACAGCGTGCCCAAGGACCCGGCCATGCTGCATTTCAATCCCAATACCCTGGCGACACCCGCTCATTGAGGGTTGGCCGCCGCAGCCTCGCTGCGGCGGTCCCGCCCGGCGCGGCGCCCCCGCCCCGACCTGCTTCTGTGACGCGGCGCTCAAAGCCGCCGCAAAACCGCGTGAAGGCCTTTCACCAGCGGTCATCAAGTTTCCGATTCTGTGTGCCGATACAGCTTTTGCCCCGAGGCTGCGCCTGTACTCTGGCCGCCAGATACAGCAGGACCCTCCTGCGGTTGGGTCGAGCGGAAACCAAAAGATGTCACTTTCAGTCATGCAGGTTCCGGAACAACATATGTCCCCGGCGATGTCCGCCGCGGATGACGATGCGGTCGTGCGGCAGCTCACGCTGCTGGAGGCGCTGCCCATCTGGGCCAAGAACGTCGAGACCGCCCGTGACCAGACCGAGACCGCGATCGTCGAGCTGACCGCCCGCTTTTCGGGCATCGTCCAGCGCCTGAGCGCGGCGCTGGGGGAGAGTGTCGGCAACCATGATGCCGCGGCGGATGCCCGCCAGAGCGAGCGCGATCTGCAGCTGGTGATGGATGCCCTGCGCACCATCCAGAAAAGCCGCGATGAGCTGGCACGGGAAATCCGCGGACTCGCCGCCTACACGGATGAGCTGCGCCAGATGGCCACCGAGGTCGAGTCGATCGCGTTCCAGACCAACATGCTGGCATTGAATGCCGCCATCGAGGCCGCGCACGCCGGTGAACAGGGTAAGGGCTTCGCGGTGGTGGCGCACGAGGTGCGCAGCCTGTCCAGCGCCGCCCGCGAGACCGGCAAGCGCATCACCCGGAAGGTCGGCACCATCAGCGAGGCGCTGCACAAGATCGGCGAGACCAACGAGGAGGTCACCCAGCGTGACCAGCGCGACATGGAGCAGTCGGAGGGTCACATCCGCGCCGTGCTGTCGCGCTTCACCGAGAGCACCACCCAGCTGGCCGAGACGGCGCAGCGTTCGCGCGAACAGAGCCGCGCCATCAAGGACGAGATCGCCGAATCCCTGGTGCAGCTGCAGTTCGCCGACCGCGTGAGCCAGATCCAGGCGCAGGTCGTGGGCAGCCTCGACCGCGTTGCGCAGTGGGGCGCCGGGAGCGCCCTCGAGGCGGATCCGGAAAGCATCGAGCGTGCCCGCGAGGAACTGGCCACGCTGATGGGGCACTACGCCACTGACGAACAGCACCGCAACCACCACGGCCTCGAGGCGCAGTCGAATGCCGCCCCGCAGGCCGCCACCTTCTTCTGATTTGCCGGAACGTAAGCACCATGGGAAAGAAAATTCTGCTCGTTGATGACTCCGCCTCCGTCCGCACCGTCGCGGGCATCGCCCTGCGTGGCGCGGGCTACGACGTGGTCGAGGCCGGCGACGGCAAGGAGGGCCTGGGCAAGCTCAACGGCGACAAGATCCACCTGATCATCAGCGACGTGAACATGCCGGTGATGGACGGCATCACCTTCGTCACCGAACTGAAGAAGAACCCGAACTACAAGTTCACCCCCGTCATCATGCTGACCACCGAAGCCGGCGATGACATGAAGGCGAAGGGCAAGGCCGCGGGCGCCAAGGCCTGGATCGTCAAGCCGTTCCAGCCGGCGGTCATGCTCGATGCCGTCTCCAAGCTGGTGATGGCCTGAGTTTTGCGGACCGATAAGGGCACTCCATGAGCAAGGCCATCACATCCGACGCCCGCGGCGTGCGCGTCAGCGGGGAAATGACCATATTTTCGGCGGCCGGGCTCAAGGAGCCGCTGCTCGCCGCCCTGAAGCCGAAGAAGGCGAAGGCCGGCGGCGCGCTGGAAATGGACCTTTCCAACGTCACTGAATTCGACACCGCCGGTCTGCAGCTGCTGCTGCTGGCGCGCCAGCAGGCCGCCGCGGCCGGCCGCGAATTCCGGGTGGGCGCCGCCAGCGTGGCGGTGCGCGAGGCCTTTGCCCTGTGCGGTGCCACGGGGCTGCTGGCGGACGCGCCGGCCGGGGAGATCGTACTGTGAACATGGATGACGCATTGCAGGCGTTCATCGCCGAAAGCGCTGAACTGCTGGAGCAGATCGAAACCGGGCTGCTTGCCTGCACCCAGGGTGAAGCCGACCCTGACACCATCAACCTCATTTTCCGTGCCGCCCACACCCTCAAGGGCTCCTCGGGCCTGTTCGGGCTGGACGGCATCGTGGCCTTCGTGCATGGCATGGAGACCGTGCTGGACCGCGTGCGCCAGGGCAGCGTGCAGCTGGACTCGGCGCTGGTGACCGTGTTGCTGAGCTGCAAGGACCATGTCGCGGTGCTGATGCAGTCGGTGAATGCCGGCCCCGGGGGCGCCGCCTTCGATGCCGCTGACCGCAGCGGCGCGCACCTGCAGCAGCAGTTGCGCGAGCTTGGCGGGGATTTCACCAGCAAGGGTGGCGCGGCCGCGGCCACCCCGGCCGGGGAAGCCGCGGCGGCGGGTGCCGCGAATGCCGGCGCCGCCGGCCACACGCCCGCGGATCACTGGCACCTGAGCCTGCGTTTCGGACCGGAGGTCCTGGCCGCCGGCATGGACCCGATGTCCTTCCTGCGCTATCTCGGAAGCTTCGGCAGCGTGATCGGCGTGATGGTGGTGGCCGAGCGCCTGCCGGAAGACCCCGCGGCGATGAATCCGGAGCACTGCTACCTCGGTTTTGAAGTCGGCTTCCGCACCAGCGCGGACCGCCAGAAGATCGAATCCGCCTTCGAGTTCGTGAGGGACGACCTGAAGCTCGGCCTGCTGCAGCCCGGCGCCAGCCACGCCGCCTACGTGACGTACCTGCGCGAGTGGTGGCGGCGCCTGTCCGATGAGGGCGCCCTGCGCACCGTGCTGGCCCGGTGCGGTGGCCTGGCGGCCGCCGAGATCGATGCCGCCCTCAAGCCGCCGGCCGCGCCCGAGCGCAAGAACGCCGCCGCCGCCGCCCCCCGCGGCCAGGCCGCGGAGCGCACGGTGCGTGTCGCCGCCGACAAGCTCGACCACCTGATCACCAGCATCGGCGAGCTGATCACCGCCGCCGCCAGCGCCAACCTCCTGGCCCGCCGCTCCGGCAACACCGAGTTCGAGGAGTCCACGGCCACCGTCTCGGCGCTGATCGAGGAGGTGCGCGAAAGCGCGCTGCAGCTGCGCATGGTGAAGATCGGCGCCACCTTCGCGCGCTTCCAGCGCGTGGTGCACGACGTGGCCCGCGAGCTGGGCAAGCAGATCACCCTCGAGGTCAGCGGCGAGGATTCCGAACTGGACAAGACCGTGGTGGAGCAGATCGGCGATCCGCTCACCCACCTGGTGCGCAATTCCATGGACCACGGCATCGAGCCGGCCGAGGCGCGCATCGCCAAGGGCAAGCCGGCCGGCGGTACCGTGCGCCTGAACGCCTTCCACGACTCCGGCAGCATCGTGATCGAGGTCAGTGATGACGGCGGCGGCCTGCGCAAGGAAAAGATCCTGGCCAAGGCCGTGGAGCGCGGCCTGGTGGAAGAGGGCCGCACCCTGACGGACGGCGAAATCTTCAACCTGATATTCGAGCCGGGATTTTCCACGGCCGACAAGGTCACCAACCTGTCCGGCCGCGGTGTCGGCATGGACGTGGTCAAGCGCAACATCACCGCGCTGCGCGGCACCATCAACATCCGCAGCGAGGCCGACGTCGGCACCACCATCAGCATCCGCCTGCCGCTGACGCTCGCCATCATCAACGGTTTCCAGGTCGCCATCGGCAAGTCCATTTTCGTGCTGCCGCTGGAGAGCATCGAGGAGTGCGTGGAGTTCAGCGCCACGCCGGGCCATGACTTCACCAGCCTGCGCGGCGAGGTCATGCCGTTCATCCAGCTGCGCGAGCTGTTCGCGACGCCGGAGCCGGCCGCGCGCCGCCAGAGCATCGTGGTGCTGCGCCATGGCGGCCAGCGCTCGGGCCTGGTGGTCGATGCGCTGCTGGGCGAGTTCCAGACCGTCATCAAGCCGCTGGGCAAGATGTTCAGCCAGGTGGATTGCATCAGCGGTTCGAGCATCCTCGGTACCGGCGAGGTGGCGTTGATCCTGGACGTCCCGGCGCTGGTGGACCTGGCGGTGGTCCGTTCGCGGGACGCGCTGGGCCAGGACGCGGCCGCGGCTTAGGGTTTGTAACTGCCGCCGCCGTGACAGGACGTCGCGGCTTGTCCGGCAAGGAGTGTTCTGATGTTCAAGGATATGAAAGTCGCGACCCGCATGGCACTGGCGTTTGCCGTGGTGCTGGTGTTGCTGGTGGGAGTCATCGGCCTGGCGCTCAGCCGCATGGTCGCCATCAACCGGGGCCTCACCACCGTCACCCAGGAGAACAACCTGGAGATGAACCACGCCCGCGACATGGAAGCCGCGGCCTACGAGATTTCCAACTCCGAACGCGGCCTGATGCTGCTGACCGATGCGGCGAAATTGAAGCAGGAGCGCGACACCCTGAGCCGTGCCTACAGCAGGTTCGAGAGTGAAGACACCGCGCTGGGCGGGATGTTCAGCAGCATCGCCGGCACCACGCAGCCGGAAAAGGATGCCCTGGCGAGTATCGGCACGCAGTGGGCGACCCTGAAGCCCAACCTGGAGCAGGCCGCGGCGCTTGCCGGCCAGGGCAAGCAGAAGGAAGCCGAGGAGTATTACGCGGCCCATGCGTCCGATGAGGGCATGGCCTTGCGGGAGGACCTGCAGAAGCTCGCCGACCTGGAGCAGAAGCTGTCGGACGACGAGGCCTCCAGGGCCAGGGCGACCTACGAGTCCGCGCGCACCAGCATGCTGCTGATCGGCGGCCTGGCGCTGGTGGTGGCCGTGGCTGCGGCGCTGGTGGTGACCCGCAGCATCCTGCGGCAGCTGGGCGGCGAGCCCGCGTACGCGGCATCGCTGCTGCAGGCCGTGGCCGACGGCGACCTGAATGTCAGTGTCAACACCCGTGACGGTGATGACCGCAGCATGCTGTTCGCGGTCCGGAACCTGATCGATCGCCTGCAGCGGGTGATTTCCGGGCAGCAGGCCCTGGTGAGCGCCGCCAACCGCGGCAACTTCACCGTGCGGGTGGACGTCAACGGCCTGGCCGGGTTCCAGAAGGACCTGGGCGATGGCCTGAACCAGCTGGTGACCACCGCCGGGGACAGCCTGGCGGACCTGTCCCGCACCATGAAGGCGCTGTCGGACGGG
>Ga0153956_1002565_pt1 | contig 13083 bp, 12 predicted proteins | sample TSFL040MetaG_FD_104704 | JGI IMG/M metagenome (GOLD analysis project Ga0153956, IMG submission 104704) | Attine ant fungus gardens microbial communities from Florida, USA - TSFL040 MetaG | ecosystem: Host-associated > Fungi > Mycelium > Unclassified | place: USA: Florida, Wekiwa Springs... | reverse complement strand
GCCTTGCAGCGTCAGCAGCGCCGACATCGTGTGCACATGTGACGGAAAACGCTGCGCTTCATCGACGGTGAGAAAGCCGAGATGAAAATCGCGATGCGCCTGCTGCGCTTCGCCGCCCGGCCGCACGACATTCACCTGCGACGTCATCTGATAGCCGGGTCCGAGCCACGCCTCGGCGGCCGCCATCAGCACGGGATTCACGAAGTAGCGGACGAACACGTCGGGCGCCGCGAGACACAGCTTTTCTTGCGCGTTCCAGATGCGGTCGTTCGCGCCCGCTTTCGCGAAGTGATCGGCGCCGCCTCCCGACTTGCGCTCATCGCGGATGATCGACTCGAAGATCGCGGTCGCGTCGTCGATGGCGCTTGTATCTTCGTATGCGCGTTGCAGCACGAACACGCCCGCGCCGTCGAGCAGCACGCTCGCCCATTCGGCGAGCAGCTCGGGACGGCGCGACGGATCGGACAGGATGGGCCGCAACGTGTCGCAATCGTAGATGGGCACGGCTTGCGCGAGATCGGCAGCAAGGCGGGGTTTCGGATGCGTGTCGCGCGACGTTTCGATCAGCGTCGCGAAGTCGTCGACGGAACAGTCCGCTTCGCGAAACCACGTCTGCGCGCCTTGAACCGGTTGCTGAGCTTTCGGGTTCATCTCGTCTGCCTCCATGTTTGCAAACCAGCTTATCCGCAAACTCCGGCGCTGCGTTACCATCGAAACATCAAAAACACATCAAAAACGGGCGGCGTTGTCGATGGCGCATCCATTTCTGATCAAGGAAATCGCGTTGCAGGCGGGGCTCGGCACGGCGACCGTCGATCGCGTGCTGAACGGCCGCGCGCACGTGCGCGAACACACGCGGCGGCGCGTGCAACAGGCCATAAAAGAACTGGAAAAGCAGCAGCTGACGATGGCGACGAGCGGACGCAAGCTCGTCGTCGATGTGATCGTTGAAGCGCCGCGCCGTTTCGCCGACGAGATCCGCGACGCGCTCGAAGACACCGTGCCGAGCCTGCATCCCGCGATTTTCCGTCCGCGCTTTCTGATGCAGGAAACGATGACGACGGCGCAAGTCGTCGATGCGCTGCACGCGATCGCGCGGCGCGGCAGTCACGGCGTCTTTCTGAAGGCGCAGAACGTGCCCGCGATCGCGCAGGCTATCGCCGAGCTCGAGCAGCGCGAGATTCCCGTCGTGACGATGTTCACCGATATTCCGGCTTCAAGGCGCATCGCGTATGCGGGTCTCGACAATCGCGTGGGCGGCGCGACGGCGGCTTATCTGATCGGCCATTGGCTCGGCAGGCGCGCGAGCAACGTGCTGGTCACGCGCAGCAACGAGCGCTTTCGTGGCGAAGAGGAACGCGAGGCGAGCTTTCGCACGACGCTGCGCGAGCGCTATGCGCATCTGACGCCGATCGACGCGAGCGGCGGGCAGGGACTCGATGCGGAAACGGAAGAGCGTGTGCGCAAGGCGGTCGGCGCGGGGCAGAAGATCGCCGCTGTGTATTCGATGGGCGGCGGCAACGCGGCCATTTTGCGCGCGCTGAAGGCGCTGAACCAGCATCCGAAGTGCTTCATCGGACACGATCTGGATCGCGAAAACGTGCAGTTGCTACGCGAGCACGCGATCACCGCGATTCTGCATCACGATCTGCGTCAGGACATGCGGTGCGCGTGCCAGCATGTGATGAGCTTTCACAAGCTGCTGCCGGTGGCGGCGGTGAGCGCGTCGTCGTCGGTGATGGTGGTGACGCCCGAGAATATTCCGCACGAGGTGATTGCGCGGTTTGCCGAGCGTGGCTAGTGGCTAGCCGCGCTTACTGAAACGGCGCCGACCACGTGACCGTGCGGTTGCGTCCTTCGCGCTTGGCCGAATACAGCGCGCTGTCGGCGCGCGCTAGCGTCGTGTTCAGGTCGTCGCTCAGTTCGACCTTGCACACGCCCGCCGAAAACGAATAGCGGATGGCCTGATCGTCGGCGACCTGCACGCGGCGGCTCATCACCTGGCGGCGCATGCGCTCGACGGCCGACACGCCATGTTCGACCGACGTCGACGGAAACACCACCAGAAATTCTTCGCCGCCGATACGCCCCGCGATGTCTGTTTGCCGCGTCGCGTGACGGCACACTTCGCCGAAATCGCGCAGCACGGCGTCGCCTGCGGCATGACCGTGCGAATCGTTGATCTGCTTGAAATGATCGAGGTCGACGAGTGCGACCGTGAGCGGCGTCTCGGTGCCCGCAGCGGCCGTGATCGCCAGTTCGAGCGACGACATCGAATGACGCCGGTTCGCGAGGCCCGTCAGCACGTCGGTGCGCGCTTCCTGCACGGCGCGTTCGTGTGCGCCGATCCACGCCTGCTCGCTGGAGCGCAACGGCGAAATGTCGGAGCCTGTCAGCACGATCCAGTCGTTTTCCAGCAGCGATTCAGTCATCCAGAACCAGCGACCGTCGATCAGTTCCGTCGCGAAGCTGCGCTGCCCGGCGCCTTCGCGGCGCGCGGCGATCGCGTGGTCGATCACGGCCGACGCGTTGTCGCCTTCGATGCGCGTCCCGCATTGCCCGAGAATGCCGCGCAGCACGAGATCGGCGAACGTGATTTCGCCGCGTTCGCGGTTGAGCCGGAACGCGTGCTTGAACGCGCTGTTCGCAAACATCAGCCGGTCGCTCGCGTCGTAGATCGCGACCAGCTGGGTTCTGCCGTCGAGCGCGCCGAGCAACGCTTCACAGGCGATGTCGTCAGTGCGCAGATCCTGAATCGATTTCATGGCTTATCGGTGCAGATGAGTCTCCGGACCGGCCGTTTGTTGAGGCGCGGCCGCATGTCCCGTCGGTTCGCCGTGCCGCGCAATAAAATCGCCACGGACGTTGCCGTGGCGCGAAGCGTCCCGATGATTCTGACTGCGTGAAGAATCACGGAGAACGTGGAGACAGGATCAAGTCTACGTCCGCAAAACGCGGGGCTATCGAATGAATAGTGAGCAAATTTGCCCGCAATTCCAGGCGTCGTTTGCGTTTTGCATAGCCGCCCGGCGTGGCCGGATGCTTACGCTTCGCGGTTTGCCGGATCCGTGTGACCGTGCAGGCTGTCGGGCTGGGTTTGCGTCTGCGTCAGCGTCCAGTCGACCGATTTCACCTGATTGCGGCCGGCCTCTTTGGCCGCATAGAGCTGCGTGTCGGCGGCGGCGATGAGTTCTGCCGCGTTATGTCCGTCCGCCGGCCGTCCCGTCGCGCAGCCGACGCTCACCGTGACGCACGGCAACGGCTGGATCCGCATCGCCTCGATCACGCGGCGGATTTTTTCGGCGGCATTCGCCGCGGCGGCCGACGCCGTATCTGGCAGCACGACTGCGAATTCCTCGCCGCCGTAGCGCGCGACCACGTCGATCGAACGCCGCGCCACCGACGCGATGCAGTCGGCCACGGCCGCCAGCACGTCGTCGCCGGCGGCGTGGCCGTAGGTGTCGTTGAAGCGCTTGAAGTGATCGATGTCGATGAACAGCACCGACAGCAGCGCGCCGTTGCGCCGTGCGCGGCGCCATTCCTCGTCGAGATGGCGGTCGAGCGTGCGGCGGTTGCTGAGCTTCGTGAGGGGATCGGTGGCCGCGAGTTCGGCGAGGCGCGATTGCGCGCGGACCTTGTCGCGCAGCGTGAACGCGAGCGTCCAGCAGACCAGCACGACGACCGCGCCGAGCATGAACGTCAGCCCGCCCGCGACGGCGCTGCGCTTGCGCCACGGCGCGAGCACGTCGTCGACGGCGGGCGCGACGATCACGACGAGCGGCGTGCCGGGCACGTGCGCGTACGAAAAGATGCGCCGCACGTGATCGATGGGCGATTCTCCGATGTACGAGCCCGCCGATCCCGTGTGCAGCATCCGGTACTCGGGAAACTGATCCATATCGATACCGATGATGTCCTCGACATAAGGCTTGCGCGCGAGGATCGTGCCGTCGGCGAGCAGAATGAACGCCGTGCCGCCGCGGCCCGTGTTCACCTTGTCGAGCAGCCGTTGCAGATAGGCGATGCGCACGGCGAGCAGCGCGACGCCCGCGAACGATCCGTCGCGCGCGTCGATGCGGCGCGACAGCGCGAACGAAAGCTCGTGGTCGCGCAGCCGCGAACGGAACGGATGCGAGACGAACAGGCCCGCACTGGCGCTGCGCTGATGGACGATGAAGTAATCGCGGTCGTCGAACTTCACGCCTTTGTTGATGGGCCCTTCCTGCGTCGCCTTCAGCACGCCGTGTTCGTCGATCACATATGCGCCGCCGAGATACGCGGCCAGTGTCGCGCGATCGAACAGCACGGTGCGGCGCAGTTCGTCGGGCAGATGCCAGACGGTCGGCTCCTGCGAGCGATGGACGATTTCCTGCAGCGACAGATCGTAAATCTCGACGTTGCGTGCGAGGTCGCTCGAAATGAGAGAAACCAGATTCGCCGAAGTTTCGCGTGCGTGGTTCAGCGCATCGGTGCGGCCCGAGTACAGCGTGGCGAGTGTCAGGCCCGCCATCGCCGTGGCGATCAGCGTGCCCGCGATGCCCGTCAGAAACGGGCGATTGCCGACCGCTTGCGACACGGCCGCGCCCCGCTTTCGCGCGATATGGCGAAACCGTTGACGCAGCATCAGAAGCGGATTCAACACGAGCGTGCTCTCCGTCGTGATCGGGCCGTGAATGCGCGCGAATGTACCTCGCGTGTGCCACGCATGTGCCACGCATGTTGCCACCAGGCTAGCAGGCTTGCGAAGCGCGCGGCTAAACGCAGGTTCGCGATGTACAGTGATAGCCCATTCGATCGATACAAACAACGACATGACGACTGGTTTCGCCCGACGCGTGGTTTCCTGGTCCAGCAGCATGAACAATCTCGCGGGCGCGGAACGAAGCCCGCGGCGCGCGCAACACGGTTCGACTGCGGACGCTACGGACACCGATGCCGCCGGTTCGCCGCGGCGCGGGCCGACGCTCTGGCTGGCCGTGAGCCTGTCGATGGGCAGCGCGATCGCGCTGGGACTCGCGCGCTTTTCCTACGCACTGCTGTTGCCGCCGATGAAGGCCGACCTCGGCTGGAGCTTCGCGCAATCGGGCGCGATGAATACGGCCAATGCGCTCGGCTATCTGCTCGGCGCGCTCGCGTTTCCGCGCCTGTCCCGTCGATGGTCGGCGGGCGCGCTGTTCGTGGCGGGATGCGTCGCGACGGCGGTGCTGATGGCCATGACAGGCATGCTCTCCGATACCAGCGCGCTGTTCGCGCAGCGCGTCGCGACGGGCATCGCGAGTGCCTTGATTTTCGTGAGCGGCGGCGTTCTCGCGGCGCGGCTCGCGACGTCGCATCCGCGCGATGCCGGGCTCGTTCTTGGTCTGTACTACGGCGGAACAGGTTGGGGCATCGTCGCGTCAGCGCTGCTCGTGCCGCTCTCGCTCGCTTCCTTGTCCGCCGTGCAGCGCGCGCATGGCTGGCAACTCGCGTGGTTCGCGCTCGCGGCAGCGTGCGTCGCGTTGTCGTTGATCGCGGGCAGGGCGGCGCGGCGTATCGACAGCCAGCATGTGTTGCGTAAGGACGCGGCGGGCGCCGCATCGACGAACGAGCGCGCCGCGCCGATGCTGCGTTATGCGTTTGCGCTCGCCGGTTATGGATTGTTCGGCGTCGGCTATATCGGCTACATGACGTTCATCGTCGCGCTGTTGCGCAATGACGGCATGAGCGAAGGCGTCGTCACGGGCTTTTATCTGTTGCTGGGCGTCGCGACGATCGTGTCGGCGCGCATCTGGTCGAAACTGCTCGACCGCATGCGCGGCGGCCAGGCGCTCGCGCTGCTCAATGCGTTGCTCGCGCTCGCGACGCTGATGCCCGCGATCGTCACGCATCCTGTGATCGCGTTCGCGTCGGGCTTGCTGTTCGGCGCGACGTTTCTGTCGGCCGTGGCATCGACGACGGCCTTCGTGCGACACAATCTGCCCGCTGCGCACTGGGGACGCGGCATCAGCGCGTTCACGATCGTGTTCGCGTTCGGACAGATCGTCGGACCGACGGTGATCGGCTGGGTGTCCGACGGCGTGGGTCTCGAGCGCGGGCTGATCTATTCGGCATGCGTACTGGCGGCGGGCGCGGCGCTTGCGGGAATACAGAAAGCATTGAACGCAACGCGCCCTTCGGTGAACTGACGTTTTTTAGCCAAAGCGCCGCACAACGGACGACCGCATATTCAATGCCACTTGAAGCGCCGCGCGGCCCGCGCACTTGCTGCGTTGCGGTCGCCAGCGCACAGAACACGCGCGTTGCCGGGAGCACGATGAAAACCGACGAAATACTCAGTCATCCAATTCGAATTTGAGTGTTGCTATTTCGTCAAAACAACTAGAGACACGAGACATCAAAGCCTAAAGTTAAAGTGCTTTCTCAAGTCTTTTGTGCGGTGCGGGGGTGCTTATGAAACGCAGAAACGCGCGACAACTGGTCCGGCTGCTGTCGGACATGCGGCACGCGGCGGATTGCAGGGCGCTGCGAGCGGCAGCAACGCAACGGGCGATCGAGCTCGCGGCGGAAGAGGCGGCAGAGGCGGAGCAGGACGAGCGGGACACGTCGCGCGATAACCCTCGCGGCAAGACGACGTGGAGAACATCATGAGAAACGCCACGGAACAGTCGCTGCGATTCCTGGTCGAGAAATGGCTCGGGCCAGTCACGGAGCCGGTGCACGTCACGCAGTTCGGTCGCACGAAATGGGACAACACGCGTTACGTGCGCGTCGAGACGACATCGCCGGATGGCACGCGCTCGCTGTTCTTTTTCCGTCACGATGACGGCTGCTGGTGTGTGTTTCCGCCGACGTCGTACAAACACCGGCCCGTCGAAAGCTGGCGGAGCATGGTGGCGCAGGTGGCGGCTTAAGCGGTGCTGGCGGCGGTGTGTTAATAGCAGCGCCAGCGTTCAGGCCGGTTCCGCCGAATCCGACGAGACACCGCGCCGTGCCGTCCACATCGGCATCACCTGACACACGATCAGTCCCGCGAGCATCAACGCGCATCCGAGCAGCGCGCGCGGCGCGAGCGTTTCGCCCAGCACGAGCCAGCCGGCCAACGCGGCGAACACGCCTTCCATGCTGAAAATCACGGCTGCGTGCGCAGGCGCGGCGTCTTTCTGCGCGACGACCTGAATTGTGTACGCGACGCCCACGGACAGCGCGCCGCCATAGAGAATGGTCGGCGCGGCGCGCACGATGTCGCCGATGCGCAGCGGATCGACGACCAGTCCGATTGCGAGACTGACGACGCCGCAAACGACGAACTGCACCAGCGCAAGCGCGAGCGGATCGTGACGGCGCGCAAAGCGGCTGACGAGCACGACCTGCGCGGAAATGACGAGCGAGCCCGCAAGCTGGAACCAGTCGCCGTACAGAATCGAAAAGTGTTCGTCGACGCTCAGAAAGTACATGCCGAGCGCGGCCAGCAGCGCGCCGAGCCACACGCCGATGCCCGTCTGATGGCGCAGCACGACGCCCAGCAGCGGCACGATCACGACATACAGCGAACTGATGAAGCCGGCATTCGCCACTTTCGTGTATTGCAGGCCGATCTGCTGACAGGAAATCGACACGGCGACGAGCAGGCCGAGCACCGCGCCGTCGCGCCAAAGCGTCGAACGGGAAACGCCGGCATCGCGCGCGGGCACCGGCTTGCGACGTCGCGCAATCGACCACACGATCAGGACAACGAACGCGCCCAGCAGAAAGCGCAGCCCCGTAAAAAGAAAAGGTCCGATCGAGTCGAGGCTCAGACGTTGCGCGACAAATGCGCTGCCCCAGATCATCGCGGCGACGAGCATCAGAAGATTCGCGCGCAGGTGTTGGCGAGTGGCGGTTTTCAAGCGGAAATTCCTGGCAAGACGGATCGTTTCGTGCGACTGGCGGCGAACATTCGCAGGCGCTAAATGCGCCTCTGGTCAGACGAAACAACGTGCATGAATGGCAGCCGACATGATACCTGCGCACGCTGTCGGGGAAGCGTCGATACGTCGAAAGCTATCAGTAAGAAAGCTGTCTCCCGGAAAATACATATCGAACTTTATGGGATGACAAACCGCCTACGCTGCGTGATACTCCCCGCGGGGAGCCGCACGGCGCAACGGCCGGGCTGCTTCACCATCATGCGGTTCTAATTCACATTTGACTTAAATGTCGTCAGGTTTGGGGATAACACACATGAAGAAGATCATCGCCTCGCTCGTCACCGCCTCGCTCGCGCTGGTGTCCGTTCAAGCTTTCGCACAGGCATCCGACGCAGCGCCGGCAGCAGCTAGCGCCGCGAAGCCGAAGCACGCCCACAAGCAACTGAAGACGCACGGCAAGCGCGCTGGCGTGTCGTCGGCAGCTTCGGCTGCTGGCACGAACGACAAGGGCGCGGCAAACTAAGTTGCGCCGTTCGCCACGCCGGCTGCTGTAGAGCGATGCCGGCGCAGCAACAAGAAAGGCCGAAGCAGATGCTTCGGCCTTTTGCATTTTGAGCGCGTCCGCTTTCCGGTGAAAGCGACAGGAACGCCGCTCAGGCGCTGGCTGCGAGCCCGTTGACGAGCAATTCGGCGATCAGCCCGTTCATGCCTTCGGGATGCGCCGCGGCGCGGTCCTTCAACTGTTCGACGAGCGTCTCGGGCAGCTTGCAGGCAAACGGGACGAGGCCTTTCGCCTGATCGAGCTTGCGCTGTTCGCGGCGGTCGAGTTGCGGCTGTTGCGACGAGCCTTTGCCGAAGCGGTCGGCGGCGAGCGACTGTTTCATGTCGTTGCCGAGTTTCAGCGCCTTGTTCTTCTCAAGGTCGAATTTCTTCATTGCCATGCGGAAAACCTCAAACGGGTAAGCAATCCAATATTGTACGCATCGCGCGGCGCTTGAACGGCGGGGCCGCGTAAGTCCGAGCTATTTCGCCGGCGTCGGCGCGCCCGTCACGCTGTCCATCAGCGCGCGCATGCGCCGCCAGTGCGAGCCTTCCCAGAAAACGCGCCGGCATACGTCGCAGGTGACGAACTGCGAATGCCGTTCGAGCACGCCCTCAGGCGCGCGGCCGATCGCTTCGTCTTTCGCTATGCGCCGCAGCGGCACGTTGCAGGTGAGGCACAGACGAAACGGCCGCGCGCTGCGCGCCAGATCGAGCCGGTCGAACATCTCGCGCAACTGCGCTTCGGGCTTCAGCGCGCGCACGTAGCAGCCGTGCGTGATCGAGCGGCGTTTTAGCAGTTCGCGGTCGCGGGTGAGTACGATACGGTCTTCATCGGATGCAATCGATTCGATATGCGAATCCGCGTAGTGGTTGTCGTAAAGTGTGTCGAAGCCCGCGAGCCGCAGCAGTTGCGCGAGCCCGCCGAGATGCGCATCGGCGACGAAGCGCACGACCCGCAACGGCCGCTCGCGCACACGCAGAACAGGCTGGATGTCGAGCGTCTCGAACTTCGGATAGACGGCCACGCGATCGCCTTCCTGCAACTGATGATCGAAGCCGACCGATTCGCCGTTCACGAGGATCAGTTCGACTTCCGTGTGCGGCACGCCGAGCGCCTCGATCATGTGTTTGGCCGACGCAGACCGTGCGCATTCGTAACTGAACGACTGCCGGCGCAGTGGCCGCGCCAGGAAATCGTTCAATTCTTCGTAGAAGCGGAAAGTCGCGGTGACCATGATGCCAGTATCGCACCGCACGAAGCGCCGCGCCGATGGGCAATTACCTGCACGGCGCGCGCGGCTGTGCTCTACTTCGGGTTCTTGAACAGGAGCTATTGATGGACATCGGTTTTATCGGTCTCGGCGAAATGGGTGCGGCGATGGTCGCAAACATGTTGAAAGCCGGGCACAGCGTGCGCGTCTGGAACCGCTCGGCGGAGAAGGCACAACCGCTCGTCGGGCTGGGCGCGCAGGTGGTCGGTTCGCCCGCGGAAGCCTTCGCGGGCGACGCCGTCTTCTCGATGCTCGCCGACGATGCCGCGCTTCGCGACGTCATCAGCGCATCGCTGCTCGAGCATGCGCCGCGTGGACTGATTCACGTGAACATGGCGACGATCTCCGTCGCGCTGGCAGAAGAGCTGGCGACGGCGCACGCGGGCCGCGGCCTGCATTACGTCGCGGCCCCCGTGATGGGCCGGCCCGACGTCGCCGCGGCAGCGAAGCTGACGATAGTCGCCGCCGGACCCGCGGAAGCCATCGACCGCGTTCAGCCCGTATTCGATTCGATCGGTCAGAAGACATGGCGCATCGGCTCGCTGCCGCAGCAGGCGAACGTCGTGAAACTGGCGGCGAATTTCATGCTGGCGGCAGCCGTCGAGTCGCTCGGCGAGGCGTCGGCGCTGCTCGGCGGCCATGGCGTCGCGATGCAGGATTTTCTCGATGTCATCACGAACAGCGTGTTTCCCGGCCCCGTTTATCAGGGCTACGGCAAGATGATCGCGGAACAGCGTTACGAGCCGGCGCTCTTCAAGGCGCGTCTCGGTCTGAAGGACGTGCGCCTCGCGCTGGCGGCCGCCGAGTCCGTCTCGACGCCGCTGCCGGTGGCGAGCGTCGTGCGCGACAGCCTGATCGAAGCCGTTGCTCACGGCGACGGTGAGAAGGATTTCGCGGTGCTGGGTCAGGTCGCGTCGCGTCGCGCGGGGCGTTGATGGATCAGCAGTAAGGCATTGGCTTCGGCCGATTGTCGATGCTTGCGGTTATCCGCATCGGCAGGCAGCGCGAACCGGCATCGTAACGGGCGGGGCGGGCATAATGTCCGTCCCGCCCGTTTTCCTTTTTTCAGCGAGCAATACGCATCATGAGTCTGCATACCTGGTGGCTCTATCTGGCCACGATCTTCGTCGTTTGCGCGATTCCCGGCCCGAACATGCTGTTGATGATGACGCACGGTGCCCGTCACGGCATGCGCCAAACCACGGCCACGATGGCCGGCTGCCTGATGTCGCTGATGTTGATGCTGGCCGTTTCTGTCGCGGGCCTCGGCGTGCTGCTGCAAGCATGGCCGACGATGTTCAACGCCTTGCGCCTGCTCGGTGCCGCGTATCTGATCTGGCTCGGTGTAAAAGCGTGGCGAGCGCCCGTCAGCGAAACCGCGGCGGCGCAGGTCGACGCTTCACCGGAGGCTACGGGCGAAATCGGCGGGAAGCGTACGCCGTCGCGCGGCGCGTTGATGCGCAATGGCTTTCTCGTCGGCAGCAGCAATCCGAAGGCGATTCTGTTTTCGGCGGCGCTGTTGCCGCAGTTCATCGACGCCTCGCGCCCGACGCTCCCGCAATTCGCGATTCTCGTCGCCACGACGGCGGTGATGGAAGTGAGCTGGTACATCGTGTATGCCGCGTGCGGCACGCAGATCGGCGCGAAGCTGAAGAGCAGCAGCGTCGCGAAGGCGTTCAACCGGCTGACGGGCGGCGTGTTCGTCGGCTTCGGCGCGATGATGGCGCTGGTGCGCCACTGAGGCGAACTCGCCTGCTCGTCGTCATGATGCATGGCACAAAAATGCACCTGAACGGTGCGCTGCGACGTTTTGTCACCCTTATGCATCGTAGAACCGACGCTCTAACGTCGTATGTTGCGACGCACCAAGTGTTTTGCTATAGTCTGACTTGTCTCCTCCATGTCTCCTCTGATATGGATTCAGCCCGCCACCTTGGCGGGCTTTTTTTTCGCCTGTCGTTTGTCACGGTCGCCGAGCTCAGAATTTGTACGACACGGCGAGATACGTGATGATCGGATTGGCCTTCAATTCCGACTTCGACACGCCCAATTCCGTCCCGTCGGCCGCCTTGATGATCACCGACGAAGTCGTCTTCAGCGGAATGTAGGTGACGGAGGCCGTGATGCCCCAGTGATCGGTGACGTTGTATATCGCGCCTGCATTGAACACGGGTGCCCACGACGACGACGCCTTCGCTTCCACCGTCGTTTTCCCCGGCTTGCCCGCGCCCGCGGCGAGAATTGCGCCGAGGTTGTCCTGCGTCGACGTGACGAAGTTGTTGTTCAGCTGGATGTCGCTGAACCAGTTGTACGACACGCCGATGCCGAGAAACGGCCGGAATTTCGCCGTCGACGATGCAAAGTAATACTGGAAGATCAGCGCCGGGCTCCATTGCCGCACGCTTTTGACGATCGGATTGACGGCGGGATCGCCGATATCCTGCTTGCCGAGCGCGCCCGCCGGGCCGGGCGGCTGAATCGTGCCGTGTCCGTAGATCTGGAACTTCGGCGGAATGCCCGCCACCGACGTCACGGCGATATGGTCCGTGACGAAGTGCGAGAACACGAGACCCGCCGTGTCGGCGTTGTTCGTCGAGAGACTCGTGCCTTGCGACGTGAACGAATTCGGCAGGCGCAGCGGCGTATTGATCGGCACGGGCGCAACGTGCGTCGTGAGCGGCGTGCTCGAATCCTGCGGCATCACGTGAAACCAGCCGAGCGTGACGAGGTTGTCGCCCGCCTTCTGCGCGTACGCACTCAGCGATGCGAAGGACAATGCAGCAGCCAAAGCCGCTATCAGGTGCTTTCTCATTCTGTTCCTCCTGAGCGGGCGGCCTGCCTTGCGGACGACGGCGTTATCGATGCCGTCTGCTCGCTTCCCAACCGCTCCCCTACGTGTAATCAGGGAAGCGGCCGGGCGGCGGTCGCCTCGTTGCGTTCTAAGCAGTGAACTTCGCGGTGAAGTGCGTGGTGACGTGCGCGATGAAGTGCGCCGAGAAACTCGCGCTCATCACTGAACGAAAGCGCCGATCGTGAAATACGGCGACGACGCGTTCGACAAGTCCAGGTAGCCGAACACGCCTCCCGTGAAAATGAACTTGCCGGTCGGCGCGCTGCCTGCCGCCGCGCTCGTGTACGTCGACGTCACGACGCCGGGCACGCTCTGCGTGAAGTCCAGATTCAGCGCCTTCGTCAGCGAGGCCTGCGACGGATTGAACGGATCGAGCAGCGTTGCCTGCGTGCCGACGAGCGCGTTGGTGCGGTAGTCAAACTCGCTATCGACGCCGATGTACTCACCGTTCTGCGAGTTGACCGCGACGTTCGACTGCGGCGCGAGAATCGAGATGCCCGATTCGTCGTCGGCGACGGGCAGCAGCACGCCG
>Ga0153956_1002564_pt1 | contig 13087 bp, 9 predicted proteins | sample TSFL040MetaG_FD_104704 | JGI IMG/M metagenome (GOLD analysis project Ga0153956, IMG submission 104704) | Attine ant fungus gardens microbial communities from Florida, USA - TSFL040 MetaG | ecosystem: Host-associated > Fungi > Mycelium > Unclassified | place: USA: Florida, Wekiwa Springs... | reverse complement strand
CTTTAAATCATCCTGTTTCTTCTGCAGTTCGCGAACAACATCCATCGAAAACCCCAACTAAATTAGGGGTTATTATGCCAGGCGATAAGATTGCAGTCTGGTGGCGTTTGCTACCTAATATCGCTCTTGAACGCTTTACCACTGAGTTTAGCGGACTGGTGATTGAGGGCCAACCGCAACTGCGATCGCTGAGGGGCGCATTCAGTGGAGAGTTTAGCGGACTGGTGATTGAGGGCCAACCGCAACCTCCGAGGCCGAACAGTGAGGTCGCCGCCAAGTTTAGCGGACTGGTGATTGAGGGCCAACCGCAACGTGTCGCCCTTGAACACCGCATCGCGCACCAGTTTAGCGGACTGGTGATTGAGGGCCAACCGCAACCAAGCTCGCCGGCCATGCGAAGGTAGAAACCAGTTTAGCGGACTGGTGATTGAGGGCCAACCGCAACTGTACCGCACATGCAGTACGAGCCCGCGCAAGTTTAGCGGACTGGTGATTGAGGGCCAACCGCAACTTGACGATCTTCCCCGTTTTTTTGTCCGTGAGTTTAGCGGACTGGTGATTGAGGGCCAACCGCAACCGACAAGCTCGCATGGAAGATCAGGCTCACAGTTTAGCGGACTGGTGATTGAGGGCCAACCGCAACCGTCAGGCGTTGGTTGCGGTGAGGCCGAAGAGTTTAGCGGACTGGTGATTGAGGGCCAACCGCAACAGTGCTGCGCAGATACCTGTTCACGCAAGGAGTTTAGCGGACTGGTGATTGAGGGCCAACCGCAACCATCTCGGGATGAGGAGGTGCGGTCACTCGAGTTTAGCGGACTGGTGATTGAGGGCCAACCGCAACAAGCAGCTCATCACCGAGCCGCGCCTCGTCAGTTTAGCGGACTGGTGATTGAGGGCCAACCGCAACACCAACGTTCATTTTATTGTTGCACGTGAAAGTTTAGCGGACTGGTGATTGAGGGCCAACCGCAACCGCGTCGGTGCGGCTGTCGAGGCGGTCGCCAGTTTAGCGGACTGGTGATTGAGGGCCAACCGCAACGATCAACTGCGCCTGACGTGCTTCCTGCAAAGTTTAGCGGACTGGTGATTGAGGGCCAACCGCAACTGTTTAATCTGATCGCCAACTCGAACCTGATAGTTTAGCGGACTGGTGATTGAGGGCCAACCGCAACTATATCGCGCGCACGGTTGATCAGGCGTGAAGTTTAGCGGACTGGTGATTGAGGGCCAACCGCAACAAGTGGCGTGCCCTTACAAAATCGACTTGCAGTTTAGCGGACTGGTGATTGAGGGCCAACCGCAACTGAATGAGCCTCTCATGGCTCATGGCATGGAGTTTAGCGGACTGGTGATTGAGGGCCAACCGCAACGCTCCGCAAGCTCTACTCGTCGGGCCCCACAGTTTAGCGGACTGGTGATTGAGGGCCAACCGCAACTCTGCGCCCAAGGGCAGCAATCCGACTTTCAGTTTAGCGGACTGGTGATTGAGGGCCAACCGCAACCGAGCGGCAGGTCCTCGAAGACGACGTAGGAGTTTAGCGGACTGGTGATTGAGGGCCAACCGCAACCGAGGACAAGCTGCTGGTCGGGCTGACGCCGAGTTTAGCGGACTGGTGATTGAGGGCCAACCGCAACCATCCCGACACACTGGTGCAAGCAGGCGGTAGTTTAGCGGACTGGTGATTGAGGGCCAACCGCAACATCCGTCGGTGCTGATGCATGGCCAGCGGGAGTTTAGCGGACTGGTGATTGAGGGCCAACCGCAACGCTAGAAAGCGCACTGAACAGGGCGCTGCTAGTTTAGCGGACTGGTGATTGAGGGCCAACCGCAACATATTCGATCTCGATGCGATCTAGACATCTAGTTTAGCGGACTGGTGATTGAGGGCCAACCGCAACATATTCGATCTCGATGCGATCTAGACATCTAGTTTAGCGGACTGGTGATTGAGGGCCAACCGCAACGTGCCCGTGCGCTTCGACGCCTCCAAGCTGAGTTTAGCGGACTGGTGATTGAGGGCCAACCGCAACCGAGCAGCTTCTTCTGGACCTCGCGCTCGTCAGTTTAGCGGACTGGTGATTGAGGGCCAACCGCAACTACGGCCGAAAGCAATGGGAACACGTCTATAGTTTAGCGGACTGGTGATTGAGGGCCAACCGCAACCGCGATCAGCATCACCATCGCGGGCGTCATAGTTTAGCGGACTGGTGATTGAGGGCCAACCGCAACCGTGCGGTTCACATCAGCAAAATGCAGGTCAGTTTAGCGGACTGGTGATTGAGGGCCAACCGCAACAGAACTGGTCATGTCCCGCTACTTCCAATCAGTTTAGCGGACTGGTGATTGAGGGCCAACCGCAACTATGAACGATCACCGGGCGCTCGCGGATGCGAGTTTAGCGGACTGGTGATTGAGGGCCAACCGCAACCTTAACGAAGTGGTACGTTACCGATGATCGAGTTTAGCGGACTGGTGATTGAGGGCCAACCGCAACCTACAACGACCGTGGTGACTATGTCACGGGAGTTTAGCGGACTGGTGATTGAGGGCCAACCGCAACCGTGGCATGATAGACCGCGCGCCCAAGGCCAGTTTAGCGGACTGGTGATTGAGGGCCAACCGCAACCAAAACGGACTGCTGATGACGTGGACCGGAAGTTTAGCGGACTGGTGATTGAGGGCCAACCGCAACATTCCCCACCTTCTTCGGCGCGCAGGCGAAAGTTTAGCGGACTGGTGATTGAGGGCCAACCGCAACCACGGAGACGGTGTAGAGGATCGCGTCCTCAGTTTAGCGGACTGGTGATTGAGGGCCAACCGCAACCTGGCATGCGCACAGGCAGTTGTCGTGTTCAGTTTAGCGGACTGGTGATTGAGGGCCAACCGCAACCTCCCAGCTCTCGTCGCCGAACTGCGACTGAGTTTAGCGGACTGGTGATTGAGGGCCAACCGCAACTCGCCCGGTGTCACGCACGAGTGCTCGGGGAGTTTAGCGGACTGGTGATTGAGGGCCAACCGCAACCAGGTCGTGGTTGTACAGCTCGCCGTCCAGAGTTTAGCGGACTGGTGATTGAGGGCCAACCGCAACCACAGCGCCGGGTGGCTTCACCACCTTATTAGTTTAGCGGACTGGTGATTGAGGGCCAACCGCAACTGTGCAAAATTTGCCTGAAGTTGGCAAAGGAGTTTAGCGGACTGGTGATTGAGGGCCAACCGCAACGACCGTTCCGGCAATAACGACCAGACGGGCAGTTTAGCGGACTGGTGATTGAGGGCCAACCGCAACCTGCTCTAGCTCGGACCAATGATCCTCATTAGTTTAGCGGACTGGTGATTGAGGGCCAACCGCAACGGCATGCTCTCGGCGAAGCCCGGCCTCGATAGTTTAGCGGACTGGTGATTGAGGGCCAACCGCAACCGCTAGAGCGCGGTTGAATAGACGCGCTGCAGTTTAGCGGACTGGTGATTGAGGGCCAACCGCAACAACCAGGCCCGCGAGCTGACCTGGGTGGACAGTTTAGCGGACTGGTGATTGAGGGCCAACCGCAACCACGCGCTTGCGCGGGTTCCGCTCGACCGAAGTTTAGCGGACTGGTGATTGAGGGCCAACCGCAACGTCGCCATAGGCCTCGTCCTCGTCGACGTCAGTTTAGCGGACTGGTGATTGAGGGCCAACCGCAACTTGAGCAACCGCACCCCCATGCGGGCCTCAAGTTTAGCGGACTGGTGATTGAGGGCCAACCGCAACCATCGCCGACTCTCTCTTCCTCGATCGGCCAGTTTAGCGGACTGGTGATTGAGGGCCAACCGCAACTACGGCCTCCAGCTGGACCACTCGCTGACCAGTTTAGCGGACTGGTGATTGAGGGCCAACCGCAACATTACCGGAGTGACCGTCACTCCCGGCAGTAGTTTAGCGGACTGGTGATTGAGGGCCAACCGCAACCGGTCATTCGATCAAGCGCCTGAAGCGGTTAGTTTAGCGGACTGGTGATTGAGGGCCAACCGCAACAGGAATTGCTTGCGCGTCAGATCGACGTCAAGTTTAGCGGACTGGTGATTGAGGGCCAACCGCAACATGGCGCGGCCGATCCAGAGCTTCGCGTGCAGTTTAGCGGACTGGTGATTGAGGGCCAACCGCAACGGAATGAGCGACCCATCGCTCGCGCTGCAGAGTTTAGCGGACTGGTGATTGAGGGCCAACCGCAACGGCGAGGTAAATACGGCGCGGTCGCTGCTGAGTTTAGCGGACTGGTGATTGAGGGCCAACCGCAACTTCCGTCTTCTTCTCGAAGAACCTCTTCCAGTTTAAATGCTGTCACCGGGTGATGCGATCGTCGATCGGATCAATCGTTCATCTCCGCCCGCCGGTCATTGAGTTCCAATTGCAACTCGTAGCGCTTCTGCCAAACCGCACCGAGCGACTTAGCGATCTGAGAGTCAAGGGCAAGCCGTCAAGTCACTGTCGATGGCGACCATTGCTGGGCGCGTCCGAAGACTCGTGATCGAAGTCTAACGATCTTATCTTTCCGCGCCATCAAGCAAACGCTCGATCCGCGCTTCCTCGTCGGCGGTGAGCGCCACCGCGCTGCTGCCGCCGTCGTGCCGATTGCGGCGTCGGCTTTGGCGCCACAGCGCCATGCCCCCGCCGATCAGCACCAGCGGTGTCAGCAGCCACAGGAGCAGCGTATGCAATTCGAAACGCGGCTTCAGCAGCACGAATTCGCCGTAGCGCGCGACGAGGAAATCCAGCACCTGGCTGTCGCTGTCGCCGGTGGCGATGCGTTCGCGAACGAGAAGCCGCAGGTCGCGCGCCAGCGGCGCATCGGAATCGTCGATGGACTGGTTCTGGCAGACCATGCAGCGCAGCTCTTTCGAGAGGTTGCGCGCGCGCGCCTCCTTCGCCGGATCCTGCATGACCTCATCCGGCTGCACCGCATGCGCGGCCGGACCGAGCAGCAGCGAAACTGCGAACAGACTGGCTGCAAACCGCCGCATCGTGCCTACTCCGCCGCCTGCAGCGCGCGCGAGGCCTTGGCCGGCTTCGGAGCGCCCACGCGCAGGCGCCGGTCGGACAGCGACAGCATGCCGCCGAACGCCATCAACACCGGCCCCCACCAGATCATCAGCACCAGCGGCTTGTGATAGATGCGGACGGACAGCGCGCCGGTATCGGTGTCGTCGCCCAGCGAAACATAGAGCTGGCTGGCGCCCCGCGACAGCAACGCCGCTTCGGTCGTGGAGGTCTGGCGCGCCGTGAAATTACGCTTCGACGGCGTCATGTCACCGATCTCATCGCCGCCGCGTGTGACGCGGAAACGCGCGACGCTTTCGCGATAGTTCGGGCCCTGCCGCTGCGTGACGTCCTTGAGCGTCAGCTCATAGCCGGCGAGCTTCGCCGTCTCGTTCGGCTTCATAGTGCCGATATATTCGGTGTTCCATGTGCTCTCGCAAACGACACCGATCAACGCAACGCCGAGGCCCGCATGGGCAAACGCAGTGCCCCACGCGGCGCGCGGCAGGCCCCATCCGCGGCGCACGGATGTCCCGAACGGCAAGCGGAACAGCATGATGCGCTCGGCGATATCGACGGCTGCCCCGGCCAGCACGAACACGGCAAGTCCGATCGCCAGCGGCGCCAGCGCCGCGCCGCGCGTGGTCCACGCCCAGACCAGCGCCACGGCGAGCAGCGCCGCAATGCCTGCGGCAAGCAGCCGCTGCGCGACGCCTTTGAGATCGCCCCGCTTCCACGCCAGCAATGGCCCGAACGGCACCGCCAGCAACAGCGGCACGAACAGCGGACCGAAGGTAAGATTGAAGAACGGCGCACCGACCGAAATCTTGTCGCCGGTGAGCAGCTCCAGCGCCAGCGGATACAGCGTACCGACGAACACGGTGGCGCAGGCCGTGGTGAGGAACAGGTTGTTCAGCACCAATGCACCCTCACGCGAGATCGGCGCAAACAGCCCGCCCTGTTTCAGAGACGATGCCCGCCACAGATACAGCGTCAGGCTGCCGCCGATGAACAGGCACAGGATGATGAGGATGAACACGCCGCGCCTGGGATCGGTGGCGAAGGCATGAACGGACGTCAGCACGCCGGAGCGGACGAGGAAGGTGCCGAGCAGCGACAGCGAGAAGGTCAGGATCGCAAGCAGGATGGTCCAGACCTTCAGCGCGTTGCGCTTTTCCATCACGATGGCGGAATGCAGCAGCGCCGTCCCCGACAGCCACGGCATCAGCGACGCATTCTCGACCGGATCCCAGAACCACCAGCCGCCCCAGCCGAGTTCGTAATAGGCCCAGTACGATCCCATCGCGATGCCGAGCGTGAGGAAAATCCACGCCACCAGCGTCCACGGCCGCACCCAGCGCGCCCACGCCGCATCGATGCGGCCTTCGATCAGGGCGGCGACGGCGAAAGAGAACGCGATGGAGAAACCGACATAGCCGAGATAGAGCATCGGCGGATGCACCGCGAGGCCGATGTCCTGCAGCACGGGGTTAAGGTCGCGTCCTTCCAGCGGCGCCTGCGCCATCCGCAGAAACGGATTCGAGGTCATCAGGATGAACAGATAGAAAGCCGCGGCGATCCAGCCCTGCACCGCCAGCACATGGGCGCGCAGCGATAGCGGCAGATTGTTGCCGAATGTCGCAACCAGACCGCCGAAGAACGCGAGGATCGACACCCACAGCAGCATCGAGCCTTCGTGGTTTCCCCATACGCCGGTGATCTTGTAGAGCAACGGCTTGGCGGAATGCGAATTCTCGAACACGTTGGTGACGGAGAAGTCCGACGTCACGTAGAGCGTCACCAGCGCCAGGAACGCCAATCCGCAAAACAGGAACTGGGCCAGCGCCGCCGAACGCGCGACATTCATCAGCGCCGTGTCGCGCAGTCGCGCGCCGACAACAGGCACCGTCGATTGAATCAGCGCCAGCGCGAGCGCCAGGATCAGCGCGTAATGTCCGGCTTCGGCAATCATTGCGTCACACTCGACGCGGCGCCCGGCGTCTCCTGCGACGCCACCGGCTTACCGCCCTCGCCTTCCTTCCAGCGCCCCTGCTTCTTCAACGCATCCGCAACGTCCTTCGGCATGTAGGTCTCGTCATGCTTGGCGAGCACCGTATCCGCCTTGAACACGCCGCTGCCATCCAGCGCGCCTTCGGCAACCACGCCCTGCCCTTCGCGGAACAGGTCGGGCAGGATCCCCTTGTAGGTCACCGGCAATGCCGCGCCGCCATCGGACACCTTGAAGCTCACTGCGAGATTGTCGCCGCGCACCAGCGACCCCTGCTCCACCATGCCGCCGAGGCGAAAACGCTTGCCCGCCGGAATGTGCTTTTCCGCCGCCATGCTCGGCGTCGAGAAGAACACGATGGAGTCGCGCAGCGCGTTCAACACGAGACCGGCTGCAATCGCCAGGATCGCCAGCGCCCCGCCTATCATCGTCAATCGCCGCTGCTTGCGTGTCATCGTCAACTATCCATCCAGCCCGGCATCTTTCAGGCCATCGTTCAATTTGCGCAGCCGCTCGGCATCGCCGCCCACGGCCTGCCGCGCATCGGCAAGCGCATTCTTCGCCTTGTCGCGCTCACCCAGCACCATATAGGCGCGCACCAGGCGCAACCATCCATCGACGTCATTGCTGTCCTGCTTCAGCCGGGTCGCCAGACGATCGACCATGCCATGGATCATGGCATTGCGATCGTCCGCGGACACATCCTGCGCGGCCGCCATCGTGTCCTGCGACAGCGCCGGCAAGTTCGGCCCCTTGTCCGGTCCCTTGCCGCCCACGCGTGCCAGCGCGGCGCTCACCATCGGACGCCACGGCGCGTCCGCCGCCCCTTTCTCGAGCATCGCGCGCCAGGTCGCCGCCGCATCGGAACTGCGGCCGTCCTGTTCCGCTGCAAGGCCGAGGAAGTAGCGCGCCTTCACTTCACCGGAATCCTGCGCGACCGCGCGGTCGAATTCCGCTTTGGCATCGGCGGTGACGACGCCGCTCGCGGCCATCGTCATCGCCTCGCCGAGATCGGCACGGCGCGCAGCGCTGTCGCCGCCGTAAGCGATGATGTTGCGGAACGCACGCACGGCATCGTCATAACGCCCGACTCGCGCCAGCACCGGCGCCAGTACCGTCCAGCCTCGCGCGTCCGTCGGATTCTTCGCGAGATGCTGTTCGACCTGCGCAACCAGATTGGCAAGCGACTGATTGGACCCCGGCGTCTGGTGGCGCGACGCCAGCGGCATATCGGGAAGTTTCGGCGAGCCGAGCGGGAGATAGATACCGAGCGCGAGAAGCGGGAGGCCGATCAATGCAACCAGCGACATCGCACGGCGCATGCGCGGCGCGCTGCTCGCCGTCTCCTGCGCATCGACATCGGCAGCCGCGAGCAGGCGGCGCCCGATCTCGACGCGCGCCGCTTCCGCTTCAGCCGGACCGATCAACCCGGCCGCAACATCACGGCCCACCTCAGCCAGTTGATCCTTGTAGACGGCGACCTCGGTACCACCGGCCGCGGCGCCCTTGCGGCCAAGCGGCCACAACACGGCGAAAATTGCCGCGGCGGTCATCAGCGCAAACACAAACCATAAGGCCATCAATAGGTTCCGGCATAGTCTCGAGTCGATCTCAACGACATCGGAGGCCGGTTACACCATGGTCGCCGGGCCGGCGCAATTGACATTTATGCCATCGCGGCAGCCGGAAGATTGCGCTGGATCAAAGACGAATGTGGTCATCCCGCCTTTTTCGGCTTCTCGATCACCACCATCGCCTGCTCGGCGGCACGGGTCATCAGCGCGGCATAGTCCTGGCCGAACAGCACCTGGCAGAACCGGATCGCCGCCCTGACCTGCATCTGCCGATAGTTGCGGACGCGCGTGTCGCCGGCGCGCAGCGACTGCACCAGGGCTTCGGTGGACTTCTCGACACTCTGCTGCAGGTCGGAATAGGTCCGCAGCGTGACTTCGTTGATGGCGAGCTCGCTGGCATAGGTGCGGCACACCGCCACGAAATTGATCAACGCGATGACTTCCTCGACCTCGGACGCATCGACCACTGCGGTCGGTGCAATCTCCTTGTCCGGGCGCTGGCGCAACAGGCGGCGCACCCGCCCCGGCACACTTTCGATCTCGGACTGCAAGGTGCTGGAAATCTCGACCCGGATCGCCGCCATCTGGCGCCCCCAGGCCGAGTCATTGCGCATGTCGAGTTCGGTGCGCAGGCCGCGCACGCCGTCATGGGCGGTCTTGAGCAATGCAGGCGCGCTGTCGAGCTGACCGCGGCGGATGTCGGCGCGCAAATTGGCCGCAACATTGTTCAGGTCGGCCAGCGCCATGGTCACCGCCACGCCATAAGGCGTCGCGGCCACGCGGATTTCATCGTCGGAAGCTGCGATCTTCAGCGCGAGACGGATGATCTGCCAGGGCGCGGTCAGCCGCTGCATAACCAGCGACAGAGCAAACGGCAGCAGCTGCGGCGTGGTCAATGTGGGCACGTTCAACGCCGCGTTCACCGCCCCGATCTGCTGATCGCCGAAACTGCGCAATACGCCCGGCAGCTTGGCAGCGAAGGCATCGAGTTGTTCGCGCGCCCTCAGAACTGCACCGATAGCCGGCAGATCCTCGACCGCGTGGGTGGGGCCGATCCGCGACGAGCGGCTGCCGCTCTTGCCGGACACGACATCGGCGATCACACCGGCCGCCGCCTGCTGAAACTTCTTGACGGCGCGCTCCACCGCAGCGGCATTGTCGCCCGCGGCGGCGGCTTCATCCTCGAACGCCTGCACCGCGTCGGCCGCATCGCGTTCCAACCATTGCCAGATCGGCAACAAGGACGCCCGCCGTATCTGGCCGGGACGCGCCGCGTGACCTCCGTCCACGAGGAACGGCTCCAGCAACTTGAACACCAGCCGCGAGGGCTCCTCGATCCGGGGCCGCACGGCGTCTTCGTGGCCGCGCACCACACCGCGCAACTGTTCGAGAACGAAGTGAGCGACCTTGATGTCCTCGCCCCGCGCGATCGCGCGCTCATATTCGCGCATCAGGAGCATCTGCGACTGCGGCGGCAGCTGCGCGAGATAGTCCCGAAGACGATCGATGGCGGTCTTGTTCATGGAGTCCGGAAATCAGAGTTGGCCGGCTGGTTCGGGCCGGCGACTGCCACCACATCCGGTAACACGGACGGTATTAAGAAGCCGTTGAGGATTTGCCTCAGGCCGCCGCCGCCCAGGCGCCGTCAGGGCTCTTGCAGGCGGTGCCGCGGGCCGACCTGATGTCGCCGTTCACCGTAATCGTGTGCGAAAAGCCCCGGCATTGCAGGCCCTTCTGGCTGTAAACCGGCCCGGCAACGATATTGCCGTAGCGTCCGGTTTCCGTGTTCCGCCACGGCACCGGTGCGCCCGGCGCGCCGTGATCGAGTGCCGCCAGTTGAGCTTCATAGGCCAGCCGGCGGTCCTCGTCATTGAGCTGGGCACCGAGCTTGCTGCCGATCAGGCCGCCAAAAGCCGCATTGGTCACGGCCGCGGCCGCGTTCTCCTCGGGAAACCCGACGGCCGACTTGGTGCTGCTATAGGCCCGCGCCAAACTGTCCGTACCGAGGCCCAAACCGCCATCCGATGTGGTCATGTCACAGCCCCCCAATGCGAGCGCGGCGGCGACAGCACAGAGAGCATTGAACCTGAACATGGACCTCGAACCTCGAGCACAGAACGGAGGAGCAGCAAAACCCAAAGACGTTACGAACGCAATAATTCGGGCGACATCGCGGCACAAGACACGATGGAACCAGCGCATGGCGCCGAAAGCGGATGCCGGTTTTCGGGTCAGGTCATGGTCGGGCAATGAAAAAGCTGATCTGAAATCACAGACGCCACCGGCGATTTGAGGCGGCATAAAGCTTGCTTTAAGTACCAGAAAATAGTACTAAAGCTCATCATGAACGGCGTCATAGAGCCACGCTGGAATTGATCTTCGCCCGACCTGTCAGTGGCTCAATTCGCTGGGCCGACATCGAGGCGCTGCTTGCCGCGCTCGGAGCGGACGTCAGCGAACGGGAAGGCTCGCGGGTGGGTGTCTTCCTATTTGGCGAAGTACGGGTCTTTCACCGTCCGCATCCTTCGCCGAATACGGACCAAGGTGCAGTTGTTCAGCATCCGGAAGTGGCTGGACGAGCACGGAGTAAAGCCATGAAGAATGTCGTCGAAATCGATGGCGAGAAAGCAGTCGTCACCTTCGATCCGGAGATTCAGATGCTGCGCGGCGAGTTTGTCGGCCTGAATGGGGGAGCCGACTTCTATGCCGAGAGTGTCCGCGATCTGATCGAGGAAGGCCGTAAATCGCTGGCCGTTTATTTCGACATGTGCCGTGAAAAACGAGTCGAGCCGCGCCGGAAGTTCTCCGGCAAATTCAACGTGCGTCTCGATCCTGACGATCATGCGGCAGCAGTCATCGCCGCTGCCGCAGCAGGTAAGAGCCTGAATGAGTGGATCGTCGGAACGATCAGAGAGGCCGCCGAATAGCAAAAAAACGACGCACCGGGCTGCACTACCCCCCCGGCAACACCAGTTCCGCCCGCAAACCTCCGGCCGGTGCTTCGCCGAGGGTCAGGCTGCCGCCATAGAGCGCTGCGAGTTCGACGACGATGGAGAGGCCGAGGCCCGAGCCCGGCTTGGTTTCGTCCAGCCGGCGTCCGCGATGGGCGACCTGGGCCCGCTCAGCGGCGGACAATCCCTTGCCGTCGTCATCGACAACGATGCGCAGCTTCGGCGACGGATCATGTGCGGTCGACCGCTCGATCTCGGCTGCAATGGCGACATGATGTTTCGCCCACTTGCAGGCATTGTCGATGAGATTGCCGACCATCTCCTCGAGATCCTGCCTCTCGCCGCGGAACTTGGACTTAGCATCGGCCTTGAGGTCAATATCGCAGCCGCGGTGGATTTTTTCCATGGTCCGACACAGCGCTTCGAGCGTGGGGGCGACCTCGGTGATCGTACCGATCACGGTGACGCGCGCCGCAATGCGTGCGCGTTCGAGGTGATGGGTGAGCTGGTCGCGCATGACGTCGGCCTGTTCCAGCACTTTGACTGCGAGCGGATCACCGCCACCGCCATTCTGCCGAACCGTGCTCGCCTCGTTGACGATCACCGAGAGTGGCGTCTTGATCGCATGGGCGAGATTGCCGACATGGGTGCGGGCGCGCTCGACGATGGCGCGATTGGCGTCGAGCAGCGCATTCATCTCCCGCGCCAGCGGTTCGAGCTCGACGGGATACGCGCCACCCAGCCGCTCGCTGCGTCCGGAGCGAATATCGGCGATGGCCTCGGAGAGCCGCTTGAGCGGCACGAGACCGAAGTGAACCTGAAACAGCGTGGTCAGGACCAGCACGATGGACAGCGCGGCAAAGGTGCCGACGAGATAGTAGTCGAATGCCCGCGTCTCGTCCGTGATTTCGGTGGCATCGCCGGCTACGCTGACGCGGAATTTGCCGTCGGCCCCAAGATCGACCGGCCGCTCGACCATACGCAGCTGCTGCCCTTCCGGCCCGTCCACATAACCGAGACGCACGCCTGACGCCGTCAGCTCCACGCCCATGTCTTCCAGCTTGGGCAGCTTCTTGTCCCACAGCGAGCGCGAAGCCCGGACCTCGCCCTTCCCGCCGTCGGTCGGTTCGATTTCCCAGTACCAGCCGGACAACGGCAGTTCGAACAGCGGCTCGCCGAGCGAAGGCCCCTGCTGCGGATCGGCCGGATCGGACGGCGACGCGACCTCTGCGACCAGCGTACGCAGATACAGGTTGAGATGGCGATCGAAGGCGCGCTCGGTGGAGCTGCGATACACCGACGACAGGATCATGCCGGTGATCACGAGAATCACCACCACCCAGACCGTCGCCGTCAGGAACAGCCGCGTCGCGAGCGAATGAGTGCGCTTCACAAGGCAAACCCTTTGTTCCCACGACGCGCTGGCGTCGCGCTCCCTCTCCCCCCAGCAAAGCGAAGCTTCGCAAGAGGGGAGAGGGCTGGGGTGAGGGGGCGCCGCAAACTCCGTCGGAGTGTAAGCCCCCTCACCCGCGCGCAAGT
>Ga0153956_1002563_pt1 | contig 13102 bp, 11 predicted proteins | sample TSFL040MetaG_FD_104704 | JGI IMG/M metagenome (GOLD analysis project Ga0153956, IMG submission 104704) | Attine ant fungus gardens microbial communities from Florida, USA - TSFL040 MetaG | ecosystem: Host-associated > Fungi > Mycelium > Unclassified | place: USA: Florida, Wekiwa Springs... | reverse complement strand
TTCGTGAGCGACCACATGGAGGTGCTCTGGGATCTCGACACCGAGGCCACCGAGACCGCCGAGGAGCACGGTCTGATCGCGATCCGCACGCCCACGCCCGGCACGCATCCGGCCTACGTCCGGGGGCTCGTCGACCTCGTGCTGGAGCGCGTGAACGGCACCCCGGCGGCCGAGCGCCCGGCGCTCACCGACCTCGGGCCCTGGTACGACGTGTGCCGTCCGGGCTGCTGCGAGAACGCCCGTCTCGGCTTCAAGCCGGCGATCGCGGGGATCGCGCCGTGAGCGGCGCGCGCGGCGGCGCGGACCGACGGCTCCGGATCGGCACCCGAGGATCCGCGCTCGCGCTCGCCCAGGCGGCGCCGGTCGCCGAGCGTCTCGGCGCCGAGCTGGTCGTGATCGAGTCGGGCGGCGATCGCGACCACGCGACCTCGCTCGCGGCGCTCGGTGGAGCAGGCGTGTTCGTGACGGCCCTGCGCGAGGCGCTCCTGGCCGGCGAGGTGGATGCGCTCATCCACTCCTACAGGGACCTCCCGACCGCACCCGCCGAGGGCCTGGAGATCGCGGCCGTACCCCGCCGTGCGGACGCCCGCGACGTGCTCGTCGCGCGCGACGGTGCGACGCTCGCGGCCCTGCCGGACGGCGCTCGCATCGGCACCGGCTCCCCGCGCCGCCGCGCGCAGCTGCTCGCGCGCCGCGCCGACCTCGACGTCGTCGACATCCGCGGCAACATCGACACCCGCCTCGGTCGGGTCGGTGCCGATGATCCCGGGCGCGCGCTCGACGCCGTCGTGCTCGCCGCCGCGGGCCTCGAGCGCCTCGGACGCGCCGGTGAGGCCTCCGAGGCGTTCTCGCTCGACGCCTGGCCGACCGCGCCCGCGCAGGGCGCTCTCGCCGTCGAGGCGCGCAGCGACGCCCTGCCGCGCGGGCTGCGCTCCGTCGAGCATGCCCCGTCGCGGCTCACGGCCGAGGCCGAGCGCGAGGTGCTCGCCCGGCTCGAGGCCGGCTGCGCCGCTCCGCTCGGCGTGCACGCGCTCCTCGAGGACGGCCTGCTCTTCGTGAGCGCGCGCGTCTACGCCCTCGACGGGAGCGCCCACCTCACGAGCTCGCATGCGATGTACGCGGCCGATGTGCGCGATCCTGCGACGGAGCTGGCGGCGCGTGTCGCGGGCGAGCTGCTCGACCAGGGCGCTGCGGAGCTCGCGCCGTTCGGAGCCGACGGGCGATGAGCGGAGTCGGCTCCGAGAAGCCGCTCGCCGGCTGGCGGGTGCTCGTCCCGCGCGGCGGTAAATGGGGCGACGGCGTCTCGGCGTCGCTGCGGGCGCTGGGCGGCATCCCGGTCGTCGCGCCGCTTCTCAACTTCGCCTCCGCCGAGGATCCGACCCGGCTCGGTCACGCGCTGCAGGAGCTCGGCGCGGGCGCGTACGACTGGCTCGTCGTCACGAGTGCGACGACCGTCGACGTGCTCGTGAGCCAGGGCACGCGGGTTCCGGAGCCGACCCGCATCGCGGCGGTGGGGGAGACCACGGCCGCGGCGCTCGCGCTCGCCGGCTACCGGGTGGACTTCATCCCGACCGGCGACAACTCGGCCCGGGGTCTCGTCACCGAGTGGCCGGCGAGCGAGATCCGCGGGCGGGTGCTCATCCCGCAGTCCGACATCGCGGAGCCGACGCTCGTGGCGGGGCTGGAGAAGATCGGCTTCGCCGTCGAGTTCGTGACGGCGTACCGCACCGTCGGGGTGCCGGTCGCGCCCGAGATCAAGGCCGATGTCGCCTCGGGTCGCATCGGCGCGATCCTCGTGAGCTCGGGCAGCGTCGCTCGGCAGGTGGCCGCGCAGCTCGCGCCGCTGCCGGAGGAGGTCGTCATCGCCTGCATCGGCCCCCGCACCGCGTTCGATGCGCGCGCCGCGGGGCTCACGGTGCACGTCATCGCCGAGGAGCGCAGCGCCGACGCGCTCGTGGATGCGCTCGCCGAGTACGCCCAGTCCGAGTGAGGAGGGACGTCATGACCGGCTTCCCCACCATCCGCCCGCGCCGGCTGCGGACGACCCCCGCGCTGCGGCGCCTGGCCCGAGAGACCCGTCTCGACCCGGCGCAGCTGATCCTGCCGCTGTTCGTGCGCGAGGGCGCCGACGTCGCGACGCCGATCGCCTCGATGCCGGGGGTCGTGCAGCACAGCATCGACTCGCTGCGCGCCGAGCTCGCGCGCGCGGCCGCTGCCGGCATCGGCGGCGTCATGCTGTTCGGGGTGCCGGAGCGCAAGGACGCGGTCGGGTCGGGCGCGACCGACCCCGACGGCATCCTCAACGTCGCCACCCGGGTCGCGGTCGCGGAGGTGGGCGACGCCCTCGTCGTGCAGACCGACCTGTGCCTGGACGAGTTCACCGACCACGGCCACTGCGGCGTGCTGGATGCGCAGGGCCGCGTCGACAACGACGCCTCGCTCGCGCGCTACCGCGACATGGGCCTCGCCCAGGCGGAGGCCGGCTCGCAGGTGCTGGGCTTGAGCGGGATGATGGACGGCCAGGTCGCGGCGGTGCGGTCCGCGCTCGACGAGGCGGGGCATCCCGACACCGTCCTTCTCGGTTACGCGGCCAAGTACGCCAGCGCTTTCTACGGTCCTTTCCGGGAGGCGGTGGCGTCGTCGCTGCAGGGCGACCGGCGCACGTATCAGCTGGACCCCGGCAACCGGCGCGAGGGGCTGCGTGAGGTCCTGATCGACGTCGCGGAGGGCGCTGACGCCGTCATGGTCAAGCCCGCCATGTCGTACCTCGACGTGCTCGCCGACGCGGCGGCCGCCTCGCCGGTGCCGGTCTGGGCGTACCAGGTCAGCGGCGAGTACGCGATGATCGAGGCCGCCGCCGCGCACGGCTGGATCGACCGCGAGCGGGCGATCGACGAGTCGCTGACCTCGATCGCGCGCGCCGGGGCGGACGCGATCCTGACGTACTGGGCCGTCGAGGCGGCCGAGTGGTGGGCGCGGTGAGCGAGTCCGGCGACCGCGGCTCCGCGAACGCCCGCGCCGTCGCGCGGGCGCGGGCCGTGCTGCCCGGGGGAGTGGACTCCCCGGTGCGCGCGTTCGGCTCGGTCGGCGGCCTGCCGCGCACGATCGCGTCGGCGCGCGGCGCGTATGTGACCGACGTCGACGGGATCGCGTATGTCGACCTCGTCGGATCGTGGGGTCCGGCGCTGCTCGGGCATGCCCATCCCGAGGTCGTCGATGCCGTGCGCACGGCCGCGTCGCGCGGGCTGTCGTTCGGGGCGCCGACCGAGGGGGAGGCGGAGCTCGCGGAGCTCGTCATCGATCGGGTGCGGGTCGGTTCCGGGGGCGGCGCGCTGCGGCCGCTCGAGAAGATGCGCTTCGTGTCGACCGGCACCGAGGCGACGATGACCGCGATCCGGCTCGCCCGCGGGGCCACCGGTCGCGACCTCCTCATCAAGTTCGCCGGCCACTACCACGGGCACTCCGACGGGCTGCTCGCCGAGTCGGGCTCGGGCGTCGCGACGCTCGGACTGCCGGGGTCGGTCGGGGTCCCGGAGCCGATCGCGGGGCTCACGCTCGTGCTGCCGTACAACGACCTCGACGCCGTGCGCGCCGCGTTCGCCGCGCATCCCGGTCGCATCGCCGGGATCATCACGGAGGCCGCGGGCGCCAACGCCGGCATCCTCGCTCCGGGGCCGGGGTTCAACCGCGCACTCGTCGAGCTCGCGCATGCCGAGGGGGCGCTCGTCATCCTCGACGAGGTGCTCACGGGGTTCCGCGTCGGCCCGGCCGGCTGGTGGGGGCTCGAGGCGGCCGCCGACCCGTACACGCCGGACCTGTTCACCTTCGGCAAGGTCATCGGCGGCGGGATGCCGCTCGCCGGCCTCGGCGGACGCGCGGAGCTCATGGACCTGCTCGCCCCGCTCGGCCCCGTCTACCAGGCCGGGACGCTCAGCGGGAACCCGCTCGCGGTCACGGCCGGCATCGCAACGCTCCGGCTCGCCGACGCGGACGTCTACGCGCAGGTCGACGCGAACGCGACGCGGGTGTCGGCGGCCGTCGACGCGGCGCTCACCGCGGCCGGCGTCCCGCACGTCGTGTCGCACGCGGGCTCGCTGTTCTCGACCGCGTTCCGCGCGGACCCCGTGCGCGACTACGCCGACGCCCGCGCGCAGGACGCGTTCCGCTATCCGCCGTTCTTCCACGCCCTGCTGGATGCCGGCATCGCCCCGCCCCCGAGCGTGTTCGAGGCGTGGTTCCTCTCCGCCGCCCACGACGACGCCGCCCTCTCCCGCGTCGAGGAGGCGCTCCCCGCCGCGGCGGAGGCCGCAGCCCACGCGCGCCCGCGGACCGCGTAGCCCTCTACACCAGCACCCAGAGCGCGCCGAAGACGAGCGCGATGAGCGGCGTGATCCCCTGCGTCAGTGCCGCGCGCGCGAGCTTCGGGTTCGAGGTGATGAGCACGATCGACGCGAGCAGCATGCTCGCGAGGGCGACGCCCGCGATCCCGACGCCGACCGGCTCGACCGCCGGGGAGATGAGCAGCAGGAGTCCGAGGCCGGCCGCGATGCCGAGGAACAGGTTGTAGAAGCCCTGGTTGTACGCCATCGGCTGCAGCAGGGCGGCATCCTGCTGCGAGGCGACGCCGAAGCGCCGCCAGATCGCGGGGCGGCTCCAGAGCGCGCTCTCCATGAGGAAGATCACGACGTGCAGGACGGCGGCCACGGTCGCGAACACGACCGCCACCACGAGGAACACGGTGTGCATCGCCCCAGTCTCGCACCCGGTTCCTCCGGGGGCGCGAGGCTCAGCCGAAGAGGACGGACGCCTCGTCGTAGCGCGACTCGGGGACCGTCTTGAGGCGGCCGAGGGCGTCCTCGAAGGGCACGTGCACGATCTGCGTGCCGCGGAGGGCGACCATGCGGCCCCAGTGGCCCTCGAGGATCGAGGTGATCGACGCCATCCCGTACCGCGTCGCGAGCACGCGGTCGTATGCGGTCGGCGTGCCGCCGCGCTGGATGTGGCCGAGCGTCGTCGCGCGGGTCTCGATGCCGGTGCGCGCCTCGATCTCGGGCGCGAGCTGGTCGCCGATGCCGCCGAGTCGCGGCCGGCCGAACGCGTCGAGGCCGCGCTCGGAGTGCGCGTCGTCCATGGTGTCGAGCTGGAAGCCCTCGGCGACGCAGATCAGCGGTGCACGACCACGATCCCGGGCCGACTCCACCCACTCGACGATCTGGTCCATGCTCGTCTTGCGCTCGGGGATCAGGATGGCGTGCGCCCCGGCCGCCATGCCCGAGTGCAGCGCGATCCAGCCGACGTGCCGGCCCATCACCTCGGCGACCATGCAGCGCCCGTGCGAGTCGCCGGTGGTGCGCAGCCGGTCCATCGACTCGGTCGCGATCTGCACCGCGGTGTCGAAGCCGAAGGTGTAGTCGGTGGCCGAGAGGCCGTTGTCGATCGTCTTGGGCACACCGACGATGCGGATGCCCTCGTCGGTCAGCCGCTTGGCCGCCGCGAGCGTGCCCTCGCCCCCGATCGCGATGATCGAGTCGATCCCGTTCTCCTCCATCACCTCGGCGACGCGCGCGGCGCCGCCGCCCTCGAACGGGTTGGTGCGGGAGCTGCCGAGGATCGTGCCGCCCTGTTTGGAGATGCCCATGACCTCGGGGCGGCCGAGCGGCATGAGGTCCGCCTCGACGACCCCCTTCCAGCCGTTGCGGAATCCGACGAAGTCGAGGCCGTGCAGCTTGGACCCGGTGAGGACCGCGGCGCGAATGACCGCGTTGAGGCCGGGACAGTCGCCGCCGGAGGTGAGGATGCCGATGCTCATCGCGTCCATCATGCCGCGTCGCGGCGGTGCGCCTCGCCGCGGTCGCCTTCGCGCAGCCCGGGGCGAATGACGGAGATCGCGGGATGCGCTCGGCGATCCGGCAGGGGACAGCGGGCTGGGACAGGGCCAATCCGCATGATCTCCGTCATTCGTCCCGGGGGCGCCCTGCGGTCGGGATGCCGGGGACGGTCCGCGGTGCGGGTTATCGTGACGCCGTGACCCTCGCGCTCGGCACCGTCCGCGGGGCGGGCGCGCCCCGGACGAGCTCCTACCGGCCCGCGGAGCCGATCGCGCTGGGCGTCACGCTCTCACCGCTCGGCTTCGGTCCCGGCGACCCGACGACCCGACGGGACGGCCGGGCCTGGTGGCTCGCGTTCGCGACGGCCGCCGGGGCGGCGACGCTGCAGCTGCGGGAGGCGTCCGACGGGATCGTCGGGACCGCATGGGGTCCCGGCGCGGGGGAGGCGCTCGACGCGATGCCGCGGCTGCTGGGCGCGGGCGACGAGCTGGACGGTTTCGAGGCGGGGCGGCATCCCGTGGTCGCCGAGCTGCACCACCGGCTGCCGGGACTGCGGCTGCCGTGCACCGGCCGGCTCCTGCCGCACCTCGTGCCGACGATCCTGGGGCAGAAGGTCACCGCGGTCGAGGCGGTGCGCGCGTGGCGGGTGCTGGTGCGCCGGCACGGCATCCCGGCCCCCGGTCCCGCCCCGGACGGGATGCGGATCGCGCCCGACGCCGCCGTCTGGCGCCGCGTCCCGTCATGGGAATGGCACCGCGCGGGCGTGACGCCGCAGCGCGCCGACACGCTCATGCGGGCGACGGCGGTGGGGGAGTCGCTGGAGCGCGGGGCGGCGATGCCCGCTGCGGAGGCGATCCGCCGGATGCGGACGGTCGTCGGCATCGGCGTGTGGACCGCGCACGAGACCGTGCAGCGCTCGCACGGCGACCCCGACGCCGTGAGCTTCGGCGACCTCCACCTCGGCAAGCAGGTGGGCATGGCGCTCGCCGGTCACCGGGTGGACGACGACGGGATGCGGGAGCTGCTCGAGCCGTTCCGCGGGCACCGCCACAGGGTCGTGCGGCTGCTCCAGGCCTCGGGCACCGGGTACGAGCGCCGCGGTCCGCGCATGGCGATCCCGGAGCACCGCGCCCGCTGAGCGCCCCCCGCGAGGCCCCGAGCACCTGGGACGGCGCCGCCGGCGACGTCCGACCCCCGCTCCGCCCCGCCCTCTCCCGCGCATCCCGCCCTGCTCGCATCGAGTGGCCGAATTCCGTCCTTCACGTCGCGCGGAAGGGCGGAATTCGGCCACTCGACGAAAGACATGTGGCGTGCGAGGCGGCGGTGCGGGCGGTGTTCGGCGAGACGGGCGCGTTCATCGCCAGGGCGAGCCTCATCGGCGGACCGGGGGACGCATCCCAGCGCACCTCGTACTGGCCGTGGCGGTTCGCGCATCCCTCCACCCCGGAGCGCGCGGTGCTCGTGCCGGACGCACCCGAGGTGCCCACCCAGGTGGCCGACGTGCGCGACGTCGCGGCCTTCCTCGTGGATGCGGGGGAGCGGCCGCTCGAGGAGACCCTGCGCGATGCGGCGGCGTGGGAGGACGCGCGGGAGGCGCAGCGCGGGCCGTCGGGGGAGCGTCGCGCCGGTCTCGACGACGACATCGAGCGCGAGCTCCTGCGCGAGCTGGCCGAGGAGTCGGCGGTCGAATAGCCGCGCAGCGGCGTGTCGGGACCTGGGGCGTCGAGGGTGGTGATCTCGACACGCGCCTGCGGTGCTACCCGATCACCGGCGCTCCTCGACCGGCGGGGCGTAGGGGAGGATCCCGGCCGGGTCGTAGCGGCGCCGGATCTCCGCCAGGCGGGCGAGGTCCGCGGGCGACCACGCCGAGCGGAACTGCTCCACGTCCTCCGGCTCGCTCAGCCAATTGATCGTCGTCGTGGAGGCGACCCACGGCGCGATCGCCGCGCGCAGCCTCGCGAATGCCGCCGGCAGCACCGTCGCGAACAGGCCCGGATCCGGCACGCCGATCGCGTTGAACGTGAACGGGTTCTGTCGGCCGCCGACGGGGGAGCCGCCGGGCACGTCGCGTGCCGCCGCGCCACCGAGCGCGCGCAGCTCGACGCCGATGAAGGGCACGGGTGCCGGACCGGCGATCACGCCGAGCAGGGCGCGCACGAAGTCCGGGTCCGCGGCGCGCAGCATGAGCCCGCGGCTCCAGGCGGGACTCGGCTGGTCGGGGTCGTTGGTGATGCGCGCGACGTCCGCGAGGGCGAGCGGCCCGAGTGCATCGAGCTGCACGTCCGCGAGCGCACGGACCGGAGCGGCGAGCCGCTCGCCGGTCTCGGGGTCGACCGCGGCGGCGAAGCGCACCGACACCAGGTGCCGCCCGCGGAAGACCTCGGGCACGAGGTCGAGGTCGGGGAACCGGATGACGGCGGTGCTCGTCGTGATCTCGGGGGCGGCATCCGCGACCCAGTCCAGCCATCCGTCCAGCACCACCGCCGCATCCGCGACGTCGAAGAAGACCGAGCCGCCGTAGAGCGCCGGCAGCGCGACCAGCTCGACCGTCGCCTCGACGACCGCGCCGAGGCCGCCCTTGCCGCCGCGCAGCGCCCAGAACAGCTCGGGGTTCTCGTCCGCGGACGCCGTGACGAGCTCGCCCTCGCCCGTCACGACCCGCAGCGAGAGCAGCCGGTCGGAGCCGACGCCGAGGCTGTGCGACAGCGGGCCGAGCCCGCCGCCCAGCAGGAAGCCGACCGCGCCGACGCTGGTCGACGATCCGGTGACCGGGGCGAGCCCGTGGGGGGCGGCTGCGGCGACGACCGCGCCCCAGCGCACGCCGCCGCCGAACGTCGCGGTGCGCGCGTCGGCGTCGATGCGCACCTCGTCGAGGGCGGCGAGGTTGACGAGGAGGCCGTCCTCGACGGCCCCGTGCGATCCGTGCCCGGTCGCGAGGAACCGCACGGGCACCCCTGCGTCGCGCGCGAACCGCACCGCGGCGAGCACGTCGTCGGCCGCGGTCGCGCGGAGGACGGCGTCCGGGTGGAGGCGGGCGGCGAGGTTGAAGCCCGTGCAGGCGGCGGCGTAGCCGTCGTCGGAGGGGAGGAGCACAGGGCCCGTGACGGCGCGGGCGAGGACGGCGAAGTCGGCCATGGTGCCGAGGGTATGACCGGCGACCGACACCGGCATCCGTGCGGCGGGGCGGCGGCTCAGACCGCGGCGGCGTCCTCGCGCGGGGCGGGATCGGTGCCGAAGACCTCCCGGGCCACGTGGCAGGCCGGGGGGTTGATCCGCTCGAGCACGCGGGCGGCGCCGGCGCGGAGCGCCTCCTTCTCGTCGTCCTCCAAGACGTCGAAGAACACCTCGCGGAGCTTCGCGGCATGCTCGCGGGTGGCGCCGAGGGTCGCGCGCCGCCCGTCGGCGGTGAGCGTGATCCAGGTGCCGCGGCCGTCCTCGACGCACTCGCGGCGCTCGACGAGGCCGCGGGCCTCCATCCGGGAGATCTGGTGCGAGACGCGACTCTTCTCCCAGGTGAGGAAGTCGGCGAGCTCGCCGGTGCGCAGCCGTCGATCGGGCGCCTCGAAGAGCGTGATGAGCACGGAGTAGTCGGCGCTGGAGATGCCGGCGTCGCGCTGGAGCTGACGGTCGATCTCGCGGGCGAGGGCACGGTTCATCGACGAGAACGCGCGCCAGAGGCGCCAATCCTCGTCGGTCATGCCGTCGGCCCCGGTCATCCCGACATCGTAGCCGCGAGCATCTGTTGATGCGTCAACTAGATGTGTATGGTTGATGCGTCACCGAAACCGGCGACGCATCGAACGCGAGGAGCAGCACGGGTATGTCCGCCATCCGCATCGGCATCATCATCGGCAGCACGCGACCCGGGCGTGCCGGCGCGAAGGTCGCGACCTGGGTCCACCGCACCGCCGCCGCGCACGCCGCAGCCCGTGCCGCCGACGTCGAGTTCGAGCTCGTCGACCTCGTCGAGTACCCCCTGCCGCACTTCGACGAGCCGGTCGGCCCCGCGCACCGCAGCTCCGAGCAGGCGGACGTGCGCCGTTGGGCGGAGCGGATCGACGGCTTCGACGGCTACATCTTCGTCACGCCCGAGTACAACCACTCCACCTCGGGCGTGCTCAAGAACGCGATCGACTTCCTCTACCCCGAGTGGAACGACAAGGCCGCCGGGATCGTCAGCTACGGCGGCGCGGGCGGCGCCCGGGCCGCGGAGCACCTGCGCCTCATCCTCGGCGAGCTCATGATCGCGGACGTGCGCCAGCAGGTCGCGCTCTCGATCCTCCATGACTTCGAGGGCTTCACCGAGCCGACGCCGGGCGAGCTGCACGCCGCGCAGCTCGGCACCCTCGTCGACCAGCTCGTCGCGTGGTCGACGGCCCTCCGCGCCGTCCGCGAGGCCAAGGCCGAGTCCCTCGCCGCCTGACCCCGCCGGTGCACGGAATCCGCGGGTGCGACTCACGAGGCACCCGCGGATTTCGCGCACCGGCGACCGGGCGACCTAGCATCGAGGGATGGTGGCCGGGGTTCCGTCGAGCGACGAGACCGTCGCCCTGGTCCGCCGGTGGCTCGCGCAGAGCGCCGAGACGAAGCCCGATCCGGCGGCGGAGCGGCTCGCGGGGCTGCTCAAGGATCCGCGCGGCCTCGAGTTCACGCTCGGCTTCATCGACCGGGTCGTGCGCCCCGAGGACATCCGCGTCGCGGGACGCGAGCTCGAGCAGGTCGCGCACCTCACCCCCGACTTCCTGCCCTGGCACCTCCGCACGCTCGTGCGCCTCGGGGGCGCCTTCGCCGGGATCGTGCCCTGGCCGATCGTGCCGATCGCGCGCTCCGTGCTGCGGCGGATGGTGTCCCACCTCGTCATCGACGCGACGCCGAAGCGGCTCACCCGCTCCCTCGCCCGGCTGCGCCAGGACGGTGTGCGCCTCAACATCAACCTCCTCGGCGAGGCCGTGCTCGGCGAGCGCGAGGCCGCGCGACGGCTCGCAGGCACCCGAGAGCTCCTCGCGCGCGACGACGTCGACTACGTGTCCGTCAAGGTCTCCTCGGTCGCGAGCCAGCTGAACCTCTGGGGCTTCGACGAGACCGTCGCGCGGGTCGTCGAGCGCCTGACCCCGCTGTACGTGCAGGCCGCACGCGCGACGGGGCGCACGTTCATCAACCTCGACATGGAGGAGTACCGCGACCTCGATCTGACGATCGCCGTGTTCGTCAAGCTGTTGGAGCAGCCGGAGCTGCAGGGCCTCGAGGCGGGCATCGTGCTGCAGGCCTACCTGCCCGACGCCGTCGTCGCCCTCGACCGGCTCACCGAGTGGGCGCGTCGTCGCGTCGCCGCGGGCGGGGCGGGCATCAAGGTGCGCATCGTCAAGGGCGCCAACCTCGCGATGGAGCGGGTGGATGCGACCGTGCACGACTGGCCGCTCGCGACCTGGCCCAGCAAGGCCGCGACCGACGCCAACTACAAGCGGATGCTCGTGCGCGCCCTCGTCCCGGAGCGCATGGACGCGGTCCGCGTCGGGGTCGCCGGCCACAACCTGTTCGACCTCGCCTTCGCCTGGCTGCTCGCCGAACGGCGGGGCGTGACGAGTCGGGTCGACATCGAGATGCTGCTCGGGATGGCGCCCGGGCAGGCGCGCGCCGTCCGGTCGCAGACGGGCGGCCTCCTGCTCTACACGCCCGTCGTGCATCCCGGCGACTTCGAGGCCGCGATCAGCTATCTCGCCCGCCGGCTGGAGGAGAACGCGTCGAGCGAGAACTTCCTCTCCGACGCGTTCGACCTCGACGACGCGGCGGTGTTCGCGCGGGAGCGGGAGCGGTTCGAGGCGTCGCTCGCGCTGCTCGACGACGAGACGCCGACGCCGAACCGCGACCAGGATCGGCTGCACCCGCCCGTGCCGGAGGCGCCGCATCCGTTCGCCAACGCCCCGGATTCCGACCCGTCGATCGCGGTCAACCGTGAGTGGGCGCGCGGGCTGCTGGAGCGCGCGGAGGACTCCGCGATCGGCGAGTCGACGCTGCACGAGGCTCGGGTGTCCGACGACGCGGTGCTGCAGCAGCGGCTCGCCGCCGCGCAGGAGGCCGGCCGCGCCTGGGGCGCCCGCACGGGGGCCGACCGCGCGGACCTGCTCGACCGGGTCGGCGAGGTGCTCGCGGCGCTGCGCGGTCGGCTCATCGAGGTGATGGTCGCCGAGACCGGCAAGACCCTCGCGGAGGCCGACGTCGAGGTCAGCGAGGCGGTCGACTTCGCCCACTACTACGCCGAGCTCGCGCGGGAGCTGGCGGGCATCGAGGGCGCCGCCTTCACGCCCGAGCCGCTCGTGCTCGTCGCGCCGCCGTGGAACTTCCCGGTGTCGATCCCGGCCGGCGGCGTGCTGCAGGCGCTCGCGGCGGGGGCGGCCGCGATCCTCAAGCCGGCGCCGCAGGCGGGACGGTGCGGCGCGGTCCTCGCCGAAGCGTTCGCGGAGGCGGGGGCGCCCGCGGGGCTCGTCACGCTCGTCGACGTCGAGGAGGACGGGCTCGGCCGCGCTCTCGTCACGGCGCCCGAGGTCGGCCGGGTCGTGCTCACCGGCAGCACCGAGACGGCGGCGCTGTTCCGCTCCTGGAAGCCGGAGCTGCGCCTGCTCGCCGAGACGAGCGGCAAGAACGCGATCGTCGTCACCCCGCATGCCGACCTCGACCTCGCGGTCGCCGACATCGTGAAGAGCGCGTTCGGCAACGCGGGGCAGAAGTGCTCCGCGGCGTCGCTCGCGATCCTCGTCGGCTCGGTCGGCGGCTCCGAGCGCTTCAGGCGTCAGCTCGCGGATGCCGTCACGAGCCTCGCCGTCGGCGCGCCGACCGACCCCGCCGTGCAGCTCGGACCGCTCGTCGAGCCGCCGGGCGAGAAGCTCCTGGCCGGCCTCACCCGGCTCGGCGAGGGCGAGAGCTGGCTCGTCGAGCCGCGCCGCCTCGACAGCGGGCGTGCCGACGACGGACGGCTCTGGTCTCCGGGCGTGCGCGTCGGCGTGCGGCCCGGCAGCGAGTTCCACCGCACCGAGTACTTCGGGCCCGTCCTCGGGATCATGACCGCGGCGACGCTCGACGAGGCGATCGCGCTGCAGAACGGGGTCGAGTACGGGCTGACGGCCGGCATCCACTCGCTGGATGCGGGCGAGGTCGCGCGCTGGGCCGACGCCGTGCAGGCCGGCAACCTCTACGTCAACCGGCCGATCACGGGCGCGATCGTGCGGCGCCAGCCGTTCGGTGGCTGGAAGCGCTCGTCGGTCGGTCCCGGGTACAAG